>Ga0099792_10000338_pt1 | contig 17514 bp, 7 predicted proteins | sample Rivendell_Oct201_8_FD_83780 | JGI IMG/M metagenome (GOLD analysis project Ga0099792, IMG submission 83780) | Vadose zone soil microbial communities from the Eel River Critical Zone Observatory, Northern California, USA -... | ecosystem: Environmental > Terrestrial > Soil > Vadose zone >...
CGGCCGACCTTCCCGCTGAAAATACACGAGTTAACGGTCTTCTGAGATCCCCATCTTTGGCATGGCGGTTGCCATAACCCTGATGGGGAAATCTTCTGAAAGTCTTGAGCAGGGTTAGAAGGGGGTGGGTTATGAAAAACCGATTTATGGCAACTGTGGCAGTTCTGGCCTTAGCACTGGCGGGTGTTTTCACTCTCAGCGCGCTGGCCCAAACGACAGAGGAAGGTCCGGGCCCCTCGGACCAGCCTAGCGCGCCCATGGAGACAGGGCAGCCTCAAGATGAGCCGCCTGCCGTGGAAGCTCAACCCGATGTTAACGCTCCATCCGGCGAGGCTCCGGCGCAGATCGATCAAGGCGTCGCTCGAATCAGCATGATTCATGGGGATGTGTCGACCCAGCGCGGAGACTCTGGCGACTGGTCGGCGGCAACGGTGAATGCCCCGGTTGTCAGCGGTGACAAAGTTTCGACGGCGGACAACGCGCGTGCCGAATTGCAGCTCGATTTTGCCAATATTCTTCGCCTGGGAAACAACTCGCAGGCGAATATTGTGAACCTCACGAAACGCAATATTCAGATTCAGCTGTCTCAGGGCATCGCGAACTATACCGTCTTCAAAAACGGAGACGCTGAGCCTGAGATCGACACGCCGAATGTGTCGATACATCCCTCGCACAATGATGGCGTGTTCCGCATTGAGGTGCGGCCGGACGGCGACACTCTCGTAATTGTCCGCAAAGGCGAAGCCCAGATTTCCACTCCGCAGGGCAGCACCGAAATCAGGAGTGGAGAGATGGCGACGGTGCGGGGCACCGCGAGCGACGCGCAGTACAAGATTTCAGACGCGCCCGGCAGAGATGACTTTGACCGCTGGAATAAAGATCGGGATCGCGTCATCGTCAGCGCTAAGTCGTGGCATCACACCAACCGCTACTACACCGGTTCGGAGGATCTGGACGCCCATGGACGTTGGGAGCATGAGGCCGACTACGGCGATGTGTGGGTCCCGAATGAACCGGATGGCTGGGTACCTTATCGCGACGGCAACTGGGTGTATGAGCCTTACTATGGTTGGACATGGGTAGGTTACGAGCCTTGGGGCTGGGCGCCTTATCACTACGGACGCTGGATGATGTATGGAGACTCATGGGCATGGTGGCCCGGACCGGTCTGGGGCGGCGGCTTCTACCGTCCACTGTGGGCGCCGGCTTATGTGTCGTTCTTTGGATGGGGCGGCGGCTTTGGTTTTGGTGTCGGCTTCGGCGGGGGATGGGGTGGATTCGGCTGGTTGCCCATCGGCCCTTGCGATGGCTTCTTCCCGTGGTGGGGCGGCTATGGCAACCGCTTCAACTCAGTTAACGTCACCAATATTACCAACATCACGAACATCAACAATATTAACCGGGTCACAACCCTCCATGGCGGCATAGCGCCGTTGCATAACGGATTGCGCTACTCGAACCTGGCGCGCATCAACGATCAGCGTGTGGGCCGCGCCCTGTCGACAGTGAGTGCGCAGCACTTTGGCGCGGGAAGAGGAACCGCAGTCGCGGCTACGCAAAGTCAATTAAGAAACGCTCGCATGATGACCGGGAACCTGCCGGTGGTGCCAACCCGGGCGAGTTTATCGGCCAGCGGACGTCCTGCGGCTCCGTCTACGATTCGGAGTGGCGGGCCACAGCATTTCTTCGGCAACACGGCTAAGGCGTCTCGTCCAGTGCCATTCCAACAGCAGGCGGCGCGCCTGCAACAGTCCATGCAACAGAGCCATGTGACGCCGGTGCAGGCTGGCGGCCGAGTGGCGGCCAATGGCACGAGCGCGGCTTCCAGCGGCACAATGCAAAAGCCGAGCGCGGGCACGTCCGCTCCCAGCCGCGGAATGAACAACCAGCCGACCAGGAGCGCAGGCAACCCGGCAACGGTGCAGAACGGAAACCGGGGTGGATACCGGCCGTTTGCCCCGCCGACCGCTTCGCAGAATAATGGCACGCGTACATCGGCCCCGGCCAATGTGCAAACGCCGCGGAGCACGAACCCCTCTGTGGACAATGGAAACCGCGGTGGCTTCCGGCCGTTCACACCACCGAACCGCAGCACTGGCACCAGCAATAACAGCAGCAGTACGCGTCCCAGTGCACCGGCCATTGTCAACCGATCTTCAGGTTCGAACCCGGCAAGTTCGAACCCGGCAGGTTCAAGCTGGGGTTCGAGCCGGTCAGCTTCAAGCCGGCCGGGCGAGAGCGTGAATCGCGGTGGATACCGCCCGTTCACGCCTCCGTCTCGCACCGAATCGAGCGCTCCTTCGAATATGGCGCCTTCGAGTCGGACGCCTTCGAACGTGCCTTCCAGCCGCAGCAACGGGGGCGGTTATTGGAATCGCACCGCGCCCAGTTCGTCTGAGTCGCATGGGTCCGCGCCCTACTCAAGCGGATATGGGCAGAGCTCGTCTCGTCCGCCGCTGGATATGAGGCAGCCGGTTGTACAACCGCGGTCCTCGGGAAGCTACGGGGGCAACGGTGGCTATCGTGGTTCGCCGAGCTACCCTGGCGGCGGCGGCTACGGCGGCGGCTCGCGTCCTGCTCCAAGCTACGGTGGGGGCGGTGGCGGTGGTTCGCACAGCGCTCCCAGCTACGGTGGCGGCAGTCACGGTGGAGGTTACAGCGGTGGCGGCGGAGGTGGACATCCATCCGGTGGCGGTGGCAGCGGCGGTGGACATTCATCCGGTGGTGGCGGTGGCGGACATCCATCCGGTGGTAGCAGCGGCGGCCGTTCGTCCGGTGGTCACCACTAGAGCGCGCACATCGGTGTTGCCGGATTGTGAAGGCGGTCCAGACATGGCAGGACCGTCAGTTGGATGGAACGAAGTGAAAGGCAGAGGCGAGAAAGGGCGTGCCCTTAAAAAGGCACGCTCTTTTTCATTTTCAATGGGGCTCAGTTTTCTCTGCGACCAAGCTGCATCTTGAACGGAAAGATCCAACCCCAGCGACTTCTATGAGACGGCTGGTGGGTGTCAAGAGCTAAGTTGTTGATCTTCATTTTTTTCTTATTGGCGGTTTTGGTTTTTGGTTTTGCGTTGTGGGTGTGTCCATTCATCTCGGCGCTTCTATCCGCACTCGTTTGAGCCCGTTGTGGGGCTCGGTGCATGGTGGTGTCCGATACCGATGAAAGGGCGCCGCTATCTGAAGCGCTGCCTCCAAGGGCCAAGCCGCTGGTCGCAGTCGCCAGAACGCAAGATGTCAATGAACCTGGGCCAAGCCGCCCCATTCCTACCTCTGCCTGGCTTCACTTCCACCACCACGCCAGAGCTTCACCCCTTCGACTGCAGTCCGACCGATTCAGAATTCGATGCGCAGGCCGAACTGCCCTTCACGGCCCGGCAGATATTCAGCCACTGATCCGAAAATGGGTTCTCCGGAGAGCTGAGGTGTGTGATTCTGATTTATGTTCACAGCGGCTGGACTCGCGTTGTTAAAGACGTTGAAAAATTCAAAAAGACCTTGGACGCTCACGCGCTCGTTAATGCGGAACGTTCTCGCGAAGCGCATATCAACGTTCACAAAATGTGGGCTCGTGAAAGCGTTGCGGCCCGTTTTCAGGTCCCTGCCGCCAAACTGGCCGTTGCCGTCCTGGTCGACGGGCACAAGGGCGCTCTGCGTGTAGTGGAAACCGCTCTGCGCGCGGAAGAGACTGCTGAACTGAAACTTCCAGGGCAGTTGCACCATACCGTGCACTTCAAAAGTATGGCGCAGGGCAAAATCGGAGGGACCGTTATCGAGCGCAGCGCCATTGTAAAAAATCCCGGCCTTTGGGACGAAGTTGCCGTTGCAAGCAAAAAAGGAACTGGTTGTGTTCGTTCCGCCAGGGCAAGTGCCACCTTGAGCGATGTCTCCGGGGTCTGTGACAACAGCGGGAATGCCGCGAAAACTATCGGTCGGGAATCCATTATTGCCGAGAATGGCGCCGGTGCTGAGATTGGAATTGAGTGCATCGTCCTTTTCGGAGACATAAGAGTAGCTGCCACCCATTGTAAACCGATGGCTCATGCGCTTTTCGAAAGAAACAATGCCACCGTCATAGGTGCCGCTGTACCAGGGTCCAAAACCATTTACGGGCGTGATTGCGCCACCGCTGTTGTCGATGCGCGCAGCAAAAGGAAGATTCGTCTCTCGAACGCCGAGGATGTTGACGATGTCTTTATGGTAGTAGTCGAAAGAGACCACCAGATCGCTGCTGAGCTGCCGTTGAATGCCAAGAGTGTAGCTGCGCGTGTGTGGAGTAGCAAAACTCGGATCGACGGTTATTGGAAAGTTGCCGGGTTGGGACACGTTAAACGAGAGCGCTCCGAACGGACCCCAGAACCAGAAATTGGGTGGCATACTCGTGGCCGAGTCCGCAGCGGTGAGAAAAGCGCCAGGACTTAGGCCGGAGAATTGCTGGACGTTGCTTTGTGTGACAGCCACATTGGCAGGAATCGGCGTGGTGCCAATGTTGTTCAAGTGGTTGACCCCTAAGTAGGGAGTCCCCGGCGCCGCGAACGGATAAGGACAAGGCTGACCAGCAATTTGCGCGTCCGTCTGCGTGGGCGAGAGGCATAGTCCAAACAGGTCTGGAGCGAGGGTTGGGACACCATAGAAGAGACGCGGGAAAGAGAGCGGCTGACTCTGGCGAATGTCCGCGCCGCCGAAGCCGGGGATATCGCGAACCAGGCCCAAGCGGAAATGGTCGTAGAAGAGGCCGAAGCTGCCGCGCACAACAGTTTTTGGAGTTGCCGACCAGGCGAAGCCGATGCGTGGCGAGACGTTGTCCGCCTTATTAAAGGCCGAATCGTAGTCCCAGCGCACACCACCGTTAATGGTCAGTTTGGGGATAACCTTCCAATCGTCCTGAACCCATAGACCCGTGTAGTTATTGCGCAGCTTGATCTGATTGGCCTGTGGCGTGAGCCCGCCAGCGGTCAAGAGCAGAAAGAAGCCAGCGTCGATGGGGCCGAACTGCAGGTAGTCATCTTGCGTGGCAAAAAGCTGATTGAACTGGAGGTTAGCTTCAACACCGTCCACGTGAGTTCGCTCGAAATCCGATCCAACCTTCAAGGTGTGGCGATTGATTGTTTTGGCCAGGTTGGCCCCGAAGATGCCGTATTTTTGCTCCAAAGTGGAGGGCGTGGAAGTAGCGCCGTAACTGAACGAGCCTTGATCACCGAATATACCGCCCGTCGTGTAGCTGCTGAACAAATTGAAAAGGGTGTTGGGGCCTGCTTGAGGATGCGCCGGGCTGGTCAGGGTCGGTTCATCACGATACTGGCCCCGAACATTCAAGATGAAAGGGCTGCTGGCGTTGCCAAAAGTCACGACATCGGCGAAGCCAAGAAGCAAATTGCGGTCGCCAAGATTGGTGCGCGTGGAGGGGAGCGCGTTAAAGGCAGAAAGAGGATTAGTACTGTTGACATGCACGTTTGTGTAATTCATCTGCTCAGTGATGTGATGATTGCGGAGAATCTGATCAAATTTCGTAAAGGCGCGAACCTCGCGGTCGGTTGTGGGTTCGTTGTAAGGTTCCTCGCTGTTGATTAGGAATTGCGGAGTATTCGCCGGAGGGACGAAATTCAAGTGGCGATTTTCGTGAATGCCTTCCGCAGAGGCGAACCAGAAAGCTTTGTCGCGAACCATGGCCCCGCCACCAGCGAGATCGTAGTCCCAGCGCAAGAGATAGGGCACGCTGCTTTTGTGGGGGATGTCGGAACTGTCGAAAGCGTTATTACGATGGTAAACGGAAGCGAGGCCGTGCGTAGTATTGGTGCCGGATTTCGTGATGACGTTAACGATGCCGCCGGAAGCATGGCCGAACTCTGCCTTATAGCCGGTGGTGAGGACCTGGAATTCAGCGATGGTGTCCTGATTGAATTGAGAGGCGGGCCCACCGGCGACTTCATTCTGGTTAGAGAGGCCGTCGATAAGGAAGCCAGTGTTGTTGGCCCGCTCGCCGAGAACGGGCGTGGCGTTATCGCTGTTGAGATCCTGCTGGCGGTTGATGGCAACGCCCGGCACGAGTTGCATCAGATCCAAGTAATTCCTGCCGTTGATAGGCATGTTGATGATCTCGGCGGGAAGGATGGTTGTGCCTTCGGAGGAAGCGGTGGTCTCAAGCAGTGGAATCTCGGCCGAGACTTCGACGCTTTGCTGAACGGTCCCCACGTCGAGAGAGACGTTGAATCGGAAAGTGCGATTGAGAGTTATCTCCAAATCCTTGAGGACGTGGGTGCTGAATCCGGCGTGGGAGAGAGTGAGGCTATAAATGCCAGCGGGGAGAGCGGTGATCCGATAGTTTCCGTTCGTGTCGGTAGTCGTTTTCCTGCTAACGGCCAGCGTATCGGTCGTGACGGTCACTTCCGCGCCGGAGATGAGAAGGCCCTGGCGATCGGTTACCGTTCCCTCGATCGTGGAAGTGGTTTGCGCGCGCAGGGCGGGACCGACAATCATGCTCACGGCGAAGAACAAGATCGCACCACACCAGGGCAGCTTTGGAATCCGCTGGCAGAATCTCAAGCGATTTCGTCTTTGATGAATTGTGCCTTGCATGAGCGACCTCCACTCGACCTCCAGCTGCGCCAAGTTGACCGCGACAGCGGGCCCTCGATGATCACCAGCTTCATACACCCGTAGCCTGTCTGCTTGCAAGAGAAATTTCATCGAATGATGTCCTTCTACATGGCCGTGCACTATTCGGTGCACGCGACCGATTATAGTTAAGCTCGCTCTAATCAAAACTAATGCACGTGCCATAAACGCTGACGATTTAAGAGCTGGCGCTGATCAGCTTAGTAGCGCAAACTCCAATGCAGCATATTCCAGGTAAAAACAAACCACACGAATGCGACACATGCGAGAGCTATCAGAGTGTCAGCGGGCTTGCTCCAAAACCAGCGGGCTTGCTCCCGCCAAGAGCTGAAGGCGTTGTACACCGCGGCCAGCGTCCCCAGAACTCCAACCCAGCCTACGATTTGTATGGTTCGCAGCAACGGATTGTACCGTGGACTTAACATGCCAATATCCTTGTCTGACAGAGTGAAAAACAGCGCGAAGCCAGACAAAAACAGAAGATCGAATAGACACGCCAATCGCGCGATGAGTCGAATCCGGCGCTGTTGAGGTGTGAGATCTAATTTGTGGCCGTAGTGCCTTCGAATAAGAGCCCCAACTGGCCAAAGCATCAGGGTGAGGAGCAAGACTACGATCGCACTGACGATCAATGGCAGATTCAATCCGCTATTCTCATTCCACGGCGAGCGTTGAAACACAAAAACAGGGAAGTCGGTTACCAGCACCAGGTGTCCTGACTGGTCGTATTTGAAGCCGACGCGGTCCTGCTCATGGACAGCACGGAACATGAGCGGCCCGATCTCTTGCAACTTCTTAGGCTGTCCGTTGAGATACTTTAGAGAATCGAGCGAGATTGTGCCGTCAGGATTAGAGGATACCTTGGACTCACCCATCACCGTGAGCACTTTGAGGATGGTAGTTTCCGCGCGGCGGCTGATGATGTACCTGCCGGAAACCAGACGACCGTCTTCTCCGGCGGATGTCTGAGCCGGCATCGGCGTGGGATCGTATGGAAAATATCGATCCAGAAAAGCATGCCATACGGCTTCCCGAGCGCTGATTTCTCCTTTTCCGGCGCTGTTGTAAGAGATGAAGAAGCCGATTCCAGCATCCGGCATCAAATGCAAGTCACTGTGGAAATATCCAGTGTCGCCGGCATGTCCAATTACCCTGTGCCCGTTTCTGGTTTCTTCGTAGAAGCCTAGCGCCATCCCGTTCAAGTCCGGCAGGTTCGAAAACTGGCGGGAGTGCATCAATTGAGCAGTTTCTGGACGGAGGATTTGAGTTCCCGCATATCGGCCGTCCTGCAGATGCGCGATCATGAAACGCTGCATATCAGCCCCTGTGACCGAGGAACTGCCGGCTGGTGCAGCTTCCACGAATTCAAAGGGCTTTGCGGGCTCCGAGGCTACGTCGTAACCATTCGACATCAGGGGTTTCAGAGCGTCGGGGAGTGGCTGGCGGACTGTGGAATGCGACATTTCCAGCGGCTGGAAAATGTGGTGCTCAATGTACTCGTCAAAGGGTTCCCTGGATACACGCTGAAGAATATAACCGGCAAGCGTCGTCGCGTAGTTCGAATAGGCTGGTGTTGTACCGGGGGGAAAGATTCTGACCGGCAGATGCGCCTTCAGGTATACATCCAGTGGCTTAAGGTCAGCAGCGCCAGGGACGAAAAGCTCCTGGGCAGTCTCTTCGAACCCCGGGGTGTGCGTCATGATGTCGCGCAATGTAATCGGTTTGGGATAGGTCGACGGAATCTTGAAATCGAGGTAGTCGTTGACGTCGCGATCCAAGTCTAGTTTCCCCAACTCGACTTGCTGCATGATCCCAGTCCAATTGAATAGTTTTGAAATGGAGCCGGGACGGAATAAAGTGGCGTCGGGGGATACATGAATTCTCTTTTCCACGTCGGAATAGCCGTAGCCCTTGGCAAAGAACCGCTTTCCATCCCTGACAACTGTAATGACCGCCCCTGCAATGTCTTCACGCGCTAACTGCAGCGGAACGATGCCCTCTAAAAATGCTTCCAAATCACTTTGAATAAGTTCGTGAGCAGCCTTGGCGTTTTGTTCGAGTCCTTGCGACGGAGTCTCGCTCTTGCGAGTCTCGCTTTCAGGAGCGAGAGGGTTTGTCTTCGGCTTTTGCGCGACCGACGCTAAACCGAGCAGCATAAACACAAGGATGCTGGAGACGCACCAAGGAAGCAGACGGTAAGTCCGTTTACTACCGATAAGCAGTGAGCTCACGTTCGCACTCTCCTTGACGAGACAGCCGACGGTTAGCCGGAATAAGTGTCCAGGCTTAATACTTCAAGCTGATTTGCAGAATCCTGCTGCCAGCCACGAACCATATATACAGGAAAGAGGCCAAGACAAGGCCCGCACTGTAGATCGTTGTCCAGAGCCCCCTGCTGCTACTCCGCCAGAGCCGATAGCTGGCGTATAACATCGCGACACTCCCGAGGAGTCCGATAAGAAAAAGTAGCTGCACGATACGGAGCCATGGATCAAGTCGCTCGCTGAATAGGGATAGGTTAGAAAATCCGTATGCCAGAATCGCAGCGAGGGCGATTAAGGCGCCGAGATCGACTGCACAGACAAGTTTCACCAGCAAACGCAATCTGCGCTGCACGGGATCGAGCGTGAGTTTGTGTTTGTAGTGACGCCGCAACAGAGCGCCTACGGGCCAGAGTAGGAGTGTTAGAGCAAAAACCAGCGTAGCAAAACCGAGAGCGATTGATAGAACGGTTTTATTTTCATTCCAGGAAACTCGTTGGTAGAGTTCGATTGGATCTTCGGTGAACATCTGCAGACGCCCGAATGCATCCGGTTTGAAGACCAGCAATTGTTGACCGCCGACCTCGCGAAATTTCATGCCGCCGATTCCGCGCCAGCGTTTCGGCTGCCCAGCAAAGTCTTTCATGCTGTCAACCTGAATTGTGCCGTCGGCGGCTTGCGATACCGAAGGCTCGGCCAGCACCAGCCAGAGCGATTTCAGAATCGTCGTCTGGGCGCGCCGGCTGGAGAGATATTTGCCCGAGACGGAATCCATCGCCGGCTTTCCTGACTGCTGCGTATTTGGTTCTGAAGCAGGAAAGTATCGATCGATAAACTCTTGCCACAGTGCACTACGTGGGTCAAGGTCGCCTTTCCCCGAACTGTTATATGAAACAAAGAAGCCCAACCCTTTATCCAAAACCAAATGCATGTCGCTATGAAAGTAGCTCAAATCACCGCCGTGGCCGATAATGCGGAGCCCATTCCGACTTTCCTCGTAAAAACCCAGTGCCATGCCGTTGACGGCGGAATCCATCGAGAATTGACGGGCATGCATCATCTCGGCTGTTTGCTTCTGCAAAATCCTGGTTTCGCCATAGCTACCGTTCTGCAGATGGGCGATCATGAACGGAGCCATATCGGCGCCCGTGATCGATAGACCTCCGTCCGGCGCCGGCTCAGGAGGAACCAGTTCGAACGGCTTTGCATCGTCAGACGCCAATTCGTAACCGTTCGACATCGTTGCTTTAAGGGAATCGGGCAGGGGTTGAATGAACGTCGCGTGCGTCATACCCAGCGGCCTGAAGATATTGTCTTGAATGTACTGCTCGAATGGCACTCCTGATACGCGCTGGACGATGTAGCCGGCAAGATCTGCCCCATAATTTGAGTAGGCTGGAATCGTGCCAGGAACAAAAATCTGATTTGGCTCGTGAGAAATTACAAATGCCTGCAACGGAGGCAAGTCCTCTACTCGGTTAACGGCCAGGTCTTTGATTACTTCCTCGAAGCCGGACGTATGGGTCATGAGGTTGCGCATCGTGACCGGGCGGCCGAAGGTATGTGGTACCTGAAAATCGAGATAATCATTTACATCCCGATCCAGGCTTAATTTTCCTTGTTCCACCAACTGCATGACCGCTGTCCACGTAAACGTTTTGGAAATGGAGCCGGGACGGAATAAGGTCGCACCCGGGGACACCGGAGTTCTTCCTTTGACGTTGGCGTAACCATAGCCTTTGCTCACGAGCACGTTCCCGTCTTTTACAACGACAATGACCGCTCCGGCTATGTCCTCGCGTTGAAGCTGCATCGATACCAAGCCATCGAGAAAGGCCTCGACATCGCGGGCTGTCATCTCAGGAGCTGATTGTGTTGCCGTCGTAGGGCGATTAGACGATTCGATGGTTGGCTTGGGCCTCGGAACTTGCGACCAGGCGGGCAGGCAAGAGAGGGCGAGTAAGCAGAACGCGGCCGATAAGCAAAGCCTGTACGTCGCTCGTATTAACATCATAGAGTTGTGCGGATCAAATTCCTCCATTGTGCACAGACTATCCCATTCGTAGGCGCTACCAACAACTTCGTAAACTTGATCGACTTCACTAGCGAGCCGGCAATCACGCAGTGTCAATAAATCTCCCGCTGGTAATCGCGCGCAAGTTAGGTTGCAGTTCTACACCACGTAGTGCACAATGTCAACGGTGAGCATCATGTGTTGCTTTTATATCGAACAGATCCAACCGGTTGCACCTAAGAATAAGGCTTGAGTTGTCGCCCAGGCACGAAATGTCAGTCACGTCTTCACAAATAGCATCCACTTCCGGAACTCCAGGTGCCACCGGGAGACTACGGCGAGTGTTGCGGTTGCACGACCTCGTACTCCTGATCATTGGTACCGTCATTGGCTCGGGTATATTCCTGGTGCCTGGCTTGGTGCTCAAAGCCGTGGGCAACTCCCTTTCAGTCGCCCTATCGGTATGGCTTCTCGGGGGAATCCTGTCTCTGCTGGGCGCCCTCACCTACGGGGAATTGAGCGCCATGAACCCTGCAGCCGGCGGCTTGTACGTTTATATTCGAGATTGCTTCGGGCGGTTTCCAGCATTTTTGTTTGGATGGATTCTCTTCTTCGTCGTCAGCACAGGTTCGATCGCTACGCTCGCGGTTGCTTTCGGCAACTACCTGGGGGAATTTGTCGCTCTTGGACATTGGACCGCGAGGCTCGTCTCGCTTTCGATGATCGGCATTATCGCGGCAGTGAATGTCCTAGGAACTCGCCAGAGCGCCAATCTGCAGAACGTGACCACGGCCATAAAAGTGACAGCCATCGTCGGTATTGCCGGTTTATTGCTCTGGTCTGGCAACCGAGCGCAACTTACTTCGGCCATTGCCGTATCTCCCATGTCGCTATCGTCCCGGCTTTCGGGAATTGGTCTGGCGCTCGTCAGTGTGCTTTGGGCTTACGAAGGTTGGCAGTACGCCACATTTGCCGCGGGAGAAACAATAAACCCGCGCCGAGACTTTCCCCTGGCTTTTCTCGCGGGAGTCTTCGCACTCATTGGGGTCTATCTCCTGGCAAACCTCGGCTATGTTGCAGCACTTGGCGTAACCGGTGCCGCAAACTCCACTCGAGTCGCTGCGACTGCCTTGGTCACCGTGGCCAGCCCGGCAACGGCCAAGGCGGTCACGATTGCGATTCTGATCTCGATGTTCAGCGCAGCGCATTCGATTATTCTGACCGCGCCGCGCGTTTATTACGCGATGGCGAAGGATGGTCTGTTCTTTCGCCGACTGGCCGAAGTTCATCCACGCTTTGGCACTCCCGCATTCGCGATTGCGGCCACGGCGTTGTGGGCGTCGGTCTTGGCGGTGACCGGAACCTTCGAACAATTGCTGACCTACGTCATCTTTGTTGGCTGGAGCTTTTACGCATTGGCGGCGGCGAGCATTTTTGTATATCGAAAACATGAGCGCGCGGATTCAGTACGCTACAGGGTTCCGGGTTATCCCTGGACCCCACTGATCTTTATTGCCACGGTTGCTGCATTCGTGCTGAACACAATTGTTGCCCAGCCAACTCGGGCAGCGATTGGCATTGGAGTTGTTCTTACTGGCATTCCTGGCTACTTAATTTGGCGAAAACGGTGAAAGAACAATGATTTTCTTACAGAAGGCAGTCAGCAACCAGATTCGCCCAAAATATACTGCACACTCGTCGTTGCGAGAGTTGACGCGCTGCCGTAGTGTTTTTCTCCAGCTAATTGTCGGGTTGGCGGTTATTTCGCCCGGCATAGCGCAGATCGCGCCCACACAGCACGCAGCGGGCACTGTCGATGGTTTGGAGCAGTTCATCGCGGCACAGATGCAGAATTGGAAGGTGCCGGGGCTGGCCATTGCAGTAGTGCAGAACGGCCGGGTGATCTATTCAAACGGCTTCGGTCTGCGCGATGTCAAAGGCAATCTTCCGGTCACAACCAAAACCATCTTTGCCATCGGCTCCATCTCCAAATCCTTCACTTCGCTTTCCATGGGCATGCTCAATGATGAGGGCAAAATCGATTGGGAAAAACCGGTGCGGCAATACCTGCCCGAATTCCAGTTGTACGATCCTGTGGCCAGCGAGCGGATAACACCGCGCGATCTTATCTCGCATCGCGTGGGCATGGCCGGCCACGATCTGCTTTGGTATAGCTCCGACTTCAGCCGCGACGACCTGGTGCGCCGTCTGCGATTCCTTCCATCCGATCACGATTTCCGAAGTGGTTACCATTACAACAATCTGCTGGTCATGACCGCCGGGTATCTGGTTGGAAAGGTTTCCGGGCAGAGTTGGGAAGATTTTGTCCGACACCGCGTTTTCGGACCTTTACAGATGAACTCCAGCAACTTTTCGGTTCTCGATAGCCAGAAGAGCTCTGACTTTGCCCACCCCTACCGCAAAGACGAACATAGCGGCGCGGTATCGGAGATAGCTTTTCATGCGATGAGTGCCATTGGGCCGGCGGGCTCGATTAACTCGAATGTCGAAGACATGGCCCGATATGCGATCTTCCAACTGGGAAAAGGAAAGCTGGGCGATCGCCAGTTAGTGTCGGAAGGGAATCTGAATCTCAACCATACTCCGCAGGTTCCGATGCCCGGGGGCGTACCGTCCAAGGAAATTGGTTCGCGTAGTTACGCGATGGGCTGGGTGATTTCGTCTTATCGCGGGCATCCGCTCTGGTGGCACAACGGCGGCATCGATGGCTTCTACGCACTGCTATCGTTGCTGCCGGACGAGAATCTCGGCGTGGTGATTCTGACTAATCTGCTGGAAGATGATCCCGTCCCGGAAATCGTTGCGTATCACATTTATGACCATTTGCTTGGCCTGGAATCGATCGATTGGACCAAGCGCTTTGCGGAGCTTGAGGGAAAACAGAAGGCTGCCGAGGACGAGGACCGCAAAAAGGAGCTTTCCGAGCGCAAGCCAAACACGCATCCCTCGCATGAACTGAAAGACTACGCCGGTCGCTACGAGAACCCTGGCTACGGTGTTATTACGATCCAGCCCGAGGGAGATGGCTTTAGCGCCACGCTCAATAATCTGTCGTTTCCCCTGCATCATTATCATTACGATGTTTTCGAATCTCCGGCGACCTCCACTGGCGCCGTCGATATCGGCAAGCTGAGATTTCTGACCAACATGGGTGGGGATATCGATGGCGTCGCAGCACCGTTCGAACCGGAAGCGCCGGAAATTGTCTTTACTCGCGTACCTGAGAAAGCAGCGCAGCAACAAAAATAAATAATGACGACCTGGACGGTCCGCATGCGCATCGCGATTCGACTCGACAAGATTCTGGTTTACGCCGCTTTAACAGCGCTCCCATTCGCTGCAATCCTGCGTGCGGAAGATCGCGCCAATATTCCGCCGCGAAGTGATTACGCAGCGGTAGCAAGAAATCTCGAATCCGTAATCCGGCAGGAAATGGAAGACAAGCAGCTTCCTGCATTTTCGATCGCGCTGGTCGATGGGAAGCAGATTGTATGGGCGCAAGGCTTCGGTTATCAAGACTCCGAACACAAGATTCCAGCCACCGCGCACACGGTGTATCGCGTGGGTTCAGTTTCAAAATTATTCACTGATATCGGAATCATGCAGATGGTGGAAGCAGGCAAGATCAACCTGGACGCACCTGTAAGCCAGTACATTCCTGATTTTCATCCTCAGAATCCGTTCCCAGAGCCGATCACGTTGCGAGAATTGATGTCCCACCGTTCTGGATTGCTGCGCGAGCCGTGGGTGGGCAACTACTTTGATCCCACCGAGCCTACGCTGCAAGCGACTGTTCGCAGTATGAACTCAACGGAACTCGTCTACGAGCCCGGAACGCACTCCAAATATTCAAATGCAGGCATTGCTGTTGTCGGCTACACGCTTCAGGAATTGAATCATCAATCCTTCCCTGAATATCTGAAGCAAGCTGTTCTCAGTCCTATGGGAATGAACGCGAGCGCCTTCGCCACCGAACCGGAGTTGGTGCGCAATCTCGCCAAAGCTTATATGTGGAGCTATGACGGCCTGAAATTTCCGGCGCCCACCTTCGAATTGGGATTAGCGCCCGCGGGTTGCATGTACTCGACCGTGACGGATCTTGCTCAATTCCTCATCGTGCTTTTCGATGGCGGGCATGGCGCGAAGACACAGGTTATCAAGCGCGAGACTTTGGAGCAGATGTGGTCACCACAGTTCGCGAAGCCAGGCGAAAAGAAAGGTTATGGCCTGGGATTCGCGGTGTCGGAACTGGATGGTCATCGCGTGATCGGACACGGTGGGGCGATCTACGGCTTCGCGACCGAAGTGGTTGGTCTGCCGGACGACAAGCTCGGCGTGGTGACGGTCACAACCATGGACGCCGCGAACGCCGTCACCAACGCAGTTGCCCGGCAAGCCTTGCAGTTGATGCTGGCTTCGCGATCTGCCAAGCCCCTTCCCAAGTTCGAGAGTACGAAGCCTGTACCACTTGAGCTTGCCCGCAAGCTCGCCGGTCGTTACGGCGAAGGAGATGGCGCAGTTGACCTGTTCGAGCGCGCGGGCACGCTCCACATGCTGGCGGTCAGCGGTGATTTCGAGTCCGAATTGCGGACGTTGGGAGATGCGTTGGTTGTAGATGGCCGCCTTGATGAAGACTTAGCGACGAAAATCGTGCCTGTAGATGGCGGTATCCGTATTGGCGACAAGCTTCTCAAGCGAGTAGAACTGCCGCAGACAGCACCAGCCCCGGAACAATTTGCGGGATTGATCGGGCAATACGGATGGGATCACGATGTTCTTTATGTGCTGGAAAAAGATGGAAAGCTGAACGTCCTGATTGAATGGTTCGAGTACGACCCGCTTGAAGAACAATCCAGGGATGTTTTCAAATTTCCGGCGCACGGCTTGTACAACGGCGAGAGCGCTGCCTTCACGCGTGACGGGAGTGGTCGAGCAACCGAAGTTAAGATTGGCGCAGTTGTTTTTAAACGCCGTCAGGAAGCAACTGGCCTTCAGGTCCATCCCGCCGAACCGATCGCGGAACTGAAGCGGCGCGCTCTTGCGGCAAAGCCGCCGGAAGAGAACAAGTCTCTCCGCTCTCCCGATCTGGTGGAACTAACGACGTTGGACCCGACTATAAAGCTCGATGTTCGTTACGCCACAACTCAAAACTTCCTGGGCACGCCCGTCTACGAAGAAGCAAAAGCGTTTCTGCAAAGGCCCGCGGCTGAAGCATTGGCGCGGGCTGCGCAAAAACTCCGCCCCTTGGGATATGGGTTGCTCGTTCACGACGCGTACCGGCCCTGGTATGTCACTAAGATCTTTTGGGACGCGACACCGCAAGACAAGAAAATCTTTGTAGCGGATCCTCAGGAAGGCTCCCGCCATAACCGAGGCTGCGCCGTCGATCTCACGCTCTACGACCTGAAGAGCGGAACGCCTGTGCTCATGACCGGCGGCTACGATGAAATGTCGGAGCGGTCATACGCATTTTATCCCGGTGGAACTTCTCTGCAACGTTGGCATCGCGGCATACTTCGCAACGCTCTCGAAGCAGAGGGCTTCACCGTTTATCCATACGAGTGGTGGCATTTCGACTACAAGGACTGGCAGCAGTATCCGATTCTGAATCTCACTTTTGAGCAGTTATCGCACCCTGGCAAAACTGCCCGCAAGATTCGAAGCGAACGTCTTGGAGTCTTATGACAATTGAAACGATCGTGCTGCGCGAAATTCGAATGCGCCTCAAGGCACCGTTTGAAACCAGCTTTGGCGTTACCCAAGATCGCCGAATTCTTCTGGTCGAGGTGGTCGCGGACGGAGTGAGTGGCTGGGGAGAAGTTACAACTGTCGAAAGCCCTTCTTACAATTCGGAGACGACTGATACTGCCTGGCACATCATCTCAGATTTCATCGCGCCCCGGATGATCGGCAAGAACCTGAATAGAGCGAGCGAAGCGGCGTCGTTGTTGTCTGCGATCCGCGGACACCAGATGGCCAAAGCGGGCGTTGAGAATGCACTTTGGGATGCCGCATCGCAACTGAAAAAGGTTCCGCTGTCAAAGCTGCTAGGCGGAACTTTGAATGAAATTGCTTGTGGGGTTTCTTTGGGTATCCGTGAAGATCCGCAGGCACTAGTCGACAAAGTAGAAGAAGAGCTCCGAAACGGATACCAGCGGATCAAACTGAAAATCAAGCCAGGCAAGGACTTGGACTTTGTTGCCGCAGTTCGAAAAGAATTTCCTCAGATTTGGCTCTCGGTTGACGCAAATTCTGCTTACGAACTTAGAGACACAGACCACCTAAAAGAGCTTGACCAGTTCAATCTGCTGATGATGGAACAACCACTGCAGTGGGACGATATCCATTCTCATGCCAAACTTCAGTCGCAGATCCGCACTTCGATTTGCCTGGACGAGTGCATCAACAATGCCGCGCATGCCGAGGCAGCAATCGAGATGGCCGCATGCCGCATCATCAATATCAAACTGGGCCGCGTCGGCGGACACAGCTCAGCCCGCCAAGTACATGATGTTTGCCAGCAACATTCGTTGCCCGTATGGTGCGGCGGCATGCTGGAATCGGGCATCGGACGCGCTCACAACATCGCGATGTCCACGTTGCCGA
>Ga0099792_10000344_pt1 | contig 17436 bp, 32 predicted proteins | sample Rivendell_Oct201_8_FD_83780 | JGI IMG/M metagenome (GOLD analysis project Ga0099792, IMG submission 83780) | Vadose zone soil microbial communities from the Eel River Critical Zone Observatory, Northern California, USA -... | ecosystem: Environmental > Terrestrial > Soil > Vadose zone >...
CACCCGGGGCGCGAACCGTAGCTCCTTCATCTCCATCATCGACCTTCCGGTGACCGTCCCGCCGCTGATGGCACCGCCGTCGCGGTCCATCCGGTCGTTCGGCGCCACTAGCGAATCTCCAGCCGGGCAATCTTGCCCGCGTCGAGCACAAATCTGAATTGCACCTCGATCGGACTGCCGGGAAAGAGTCCCGTAAGTCGGTTGGTAACAACTGCGACTGCGCCTTCCTGTCTGATAGAGAGCGGTTCAATCGTGTGATGATACTTTCTGGTCGTTTCGGCCATCCAGACTTGAATTGCCTCGACCCCACGCATTGTATTGCCCTCATCGCGCACGATCGCATCCCCGGTGAAACACTCTGCCACACCCTCCGTCGCGCTCCGGTTTGCCGCAGCAATGTAGAGTGCGATCGACGGGGGCAAACTCAGCGACATTAGGCGACTCCTTGGCTCGCGACCTCGCGACTCCGCGCCAAACTGGAACAGGCGTATAACCAATCCTGCAGGCGTGCCGCCCAAGCGCCCAAGCGCAGCGACGTCGGTAACAAGACGCGGCTATTGCAACGGCGGCCGCCCGCCACCGTTCGCTGCAGCGCGTTGTCGGGCGGCATCTCGATTTGCATCAAGTCAAGTCTACAGTTCTCACCCCGGCCTCGTAATAAAGGCGCATTTGGCACCCATCCCAATCGCCGGGTATGAGAGATGAGGACTCTTTGCCTCGAACATTGACGGATGGTCCTGGCATCGGGAATACGAATCGGGTCAGCGGATCAGTGGCCAAGGTGATATGCGGTGGTTTAGCTAAAATGTCACGAAGCCCCACGTATTTCGAATTCCCTGCCCCGCGCCATCCCGCAGATCCCCTCCGAAAGTTCTCGCGGCAAATGTCAAAATTAATGGCGCTTTGGCATCCCTGGTCATCCAGGCACTCAAGGCCGTCTTTGCTCACACGGAGTCACTTGCTTTCATCGAACGTGACGGCTTTCAAACCCGCATCCTCAGCCCTGTTGAGCCCGCCCAACGCTCCGCATGAGCGCCGCCGGCACTCACGCTTGCGCTCGGTTCTCTATCCTTCTCGCGGCGCTCGACGCATTCGTCAGGCAGCGCCACTTTGGGACGCGGCCGCTTCACGCAGGCATGTTTTTAGCTTTTCGATGAAGGCCCCAACCTCCTCCTCGCCCAAGTCTAGCGGCCCACCATCGGTTGCGACCGCAACGACGCGGATCGCCGAGCCATCGCACCAAGCGTCAAGCCGATCGTTACTAAATAGCTGGGTAGTCATGACCGCTCCTATGGAATCCTGCAACTGAACGTGGCGTATGAAGGTGTACGATTGCCGCGATGTCTATCATGGCATGGCGCTGGCGTCGCCCCAAGCTCGCGTTGAGCAGCCGGCTGGCGCGCATTCAAGCGCGCGGGCGGCGTCACGGGCCGCTCGAACGCATAGTCAGACGGTTCAACGATAGGCATCTTTCCGGTCACCGAACTTGAAGATCGTTGGTTCTGGGGCGTCGTCGTCCACGAGGTAGAGAATTCGATAGTTCCCCTGCCGATCACGGTAGCGGTCGAAGTACCCCGCCAGCCTCTCCGAGGCATGTGGCCGTGGGTTGGGTGAAAGCCCCTGGATTCTGGCGACGATCTTCTGACGATCGGTCTTCGAGCCTACTGCCGCGAACTCCTTGCCCGCTGAGGCCTTGATTAAGACTCTATATAAGACCAGGGCGCTTCATGCTCTGCACGAAGCTCTCCAATGACACCGAGGGTTCCTTCCTGCGGCGGCCGAAGACCGCTAGGTCAGCCACGTCCTCGGCCAAAGATACCCGCACCGCTTCCTTACCCAGACCGCGTTTGGAACGATCATTGGACGCCGCGCGCAGCCGCAGGGCCTTGTGAATATCGGCCTGGAAGTAAACCGTGGCCCGCTGGGCAGTACGCATGAGGCAGATAGTGGACCGGTGACGTTAAAGCGTCAATGTGACGTGGAAGCCGCCTAACTCTCGCGTTTAGCGGCCGGCCGCGCAGGCCGAAGGCGTGCGGCTGGCACAAAACAACAGACCCGTCGGACGCGCCCGCGCGTACGGCGTCACGGACCGCTCGAACGCATGGCCGGACGAATGAAAGGTCACGACTACTTCACCTCAGCCGGGCTGGCTTGCAATGGTTTGTCACGAACCCACGTCTGCCGATGCCCTGTCTCCCGTGCGCCATTGTCCTTATATTGTTCGTACACGAAGCGGTCCTGTGTCACCTCAACCACCTTGAGAGAAAACGTCGTGCCGACCCTAACAGCGTCCGGATTTGATGTGGCTATTGCAACATAAGTAATCACGCCGCGCTTCACACTCCAGCGCATGCTTACCGAGGTCTTGGACTCCTCGGGGCTCCGCCGGTCAAAGAACACGTTTATCCCAGTGCCGTCGGCATTAAGCGTAAGTCGCTCCACAACAGGGCCCGGATCGTCCTGCGGTCGCGTCCAGGTGCCGACCAGCCGATCGGCGAGCAGCCCATCGGAGTCGCGCGTCTGTGCGACACACGGAGCCGCAAGGCAGACCAGGGACATGGCAAGCAGTGTCTTCATTCCTCTAACGGCCCGGTTCAGCGGCCGGCCATTGACGCTCTAGCACGCGGGCGCACCAGACTTGCTTGGACGCGGCGCGCCCCAGCCCGCGGCCAAGCACGTTATCGGTCCCGGACCGCTGCAACGGATTGTCAGGCGCGCAACCCGGCGGTTCGACACCAGGGATCTTCGGCTCGAATGGTTCGACTCGCATGCGCGGTAGATTCGATGTAGAACGATCGCTTGGCTGTCCGATCACTTGTGCTTCGACTTCGAAAATAACAAACCAAGTGAAACGCCGATGCCAACGCCTATGGCGATTCCCACGCCCATGTTGTGCATGGCAATTCCGAGGCCTGCCCCGATTGCAAGTCCATAGGCGATACCGACGGCCAGGCCGCTACCGACCTGTTTTCCTTCGCCGCTCTTCTCTTCTTCGCTCTGGACCATACATTCCCCCGCGCTAGTTGGATAGACACGAAGCACACCTTCCAGACGACACCTGGATTGCGCCTAACGCGCCGAATGAGCGCCGCGGGCACCCACGCTCGAGCCTGGCATTCTATCGTTTACGCGGCGCTCGATGCGGCAGTTAGGTGGGTGGGACGTAACCGTACCAGTATGTAACATCGTATAGGTTCGAATTCTCGCATGCCCCGTAGAGCACGATGCCTTCAAAAGTCCTGGCAACCAGATTCAGGGCTTGATCCATCGTCAAGTTCAATACCAAAGCCGGAAGATGCGGCAGACGCTCGTTGGGCTCGACTACCGGATAGTTATATACCTTAACGGGGGCGCGAAGCTTTAGGTCGCTCGTTGCCTTTTGTACCTCGTCCGAAAATTCGATGGAGGCGATAGCGAACACTTCGTTATATTGACTCGTCGGGTCGAAGGCGAGCCTTGCAATAGGAGTATGCAAGATCGCTTCAGAGACGTGCCCTATTGTGATCCGAATAATGCCATCGGCATCTTCACGAACCACGATGTCCTTATTATTTCGAAATATTCCCTGGGCAGCGGCTAACCCCGACGTGCCTTCCGGCGGCGGCAGGACAGCGATCTTTGGAAACACCATGCGGTCGCCGTCACCGGGAGGGCAGTAGGCGGGAAAATTGACCCGTCCCGACTTGCGGGCTGACCTGAGCACGCGCCACAGATACTGCATGGCCGCACCCTCATTGTGTTGGCTTTCAAAGTACCAGCTACTGTCATGGGTCGGCGCTGCGCAAGCTCCCGGCGATGCGCATACAACGGCTAATAGTGGGGTGAGCGGCAGCAGCGCCCGACGGATTGCAATTCTCCGGGTTGTCATCTTGGGAAAGGAACGGTCGCAATGGTTGCGATTACGCCTCAAACCACGCGGATGTGATTCCTCTCGGAGGTGGATCTTCCGCATGACACCTAACTCTCGCGTTGAGCGGCCCGCCAGTGCGCTTTCAAGCGCGCGGACGGCACTACGAGCCGCTCGACCGCGCAGTAAGGCGGCGTCAATGCACTTCCTCGATCGCCAACCCGCACGTCGAAGAGACTCCCTTCAATACAGCCGTGAGGGCGTACTGAGCGCCAGGTTTCGCATCGAGTTCGAGATCTTGGGTATGGTAGGAGACCCCGTATCGACACATGGCGGACACCGTATGATGCCCCGGCGGAACCAATACCTTGGTAGTGTTGGCCTTTGTCTTCTGACCATCGACACTGTTGATCGAAGCGGCGGCGGTCATTGCGTCAGGGACTCTGGTCCAGAGCCGCGAAGACGCATAGATCGTAGCGGCTTCCCCGCTAGATCCCGCGGGGGCAGTGCCAAGTGACTCCGTGGCACACCCCTGAAGCATAGCGTCTGCGCAGATGAACATTAAGCACACTGTTGTCCGATCCATACGCACCCCGCTGCCTAACGCTGCGGTTGACCGCAGCGTGGCGCTTGCGACGAAAAGCGAGGCTCCTTTGGCCTGATCATCAACCCTCCTCCGATCTACCCCAAGCTGTCGGCGCCGCTGCCGCAGTCGAGCCGGTTGTTAGGCTCCCGTTTGGGGCAATGTAATGATTTTCCAGCCAGTTGGAGTCTTGATGGCATAGACGGTTTCTGTACTGCGCGACTGATCTGGCCAAATACCCGTCTCTAACATGGGCACCAAATCGGGTCGCTTAGGTGTTGTCTCAACAATCTGGCATGAAAGGGTAGCCATTGAGGGGAAGCCCTTTGACTTCATCTCTAGGCGATACCCCTTTTCAAGTACGTCGGCGGTTTGTTTGAGAATACCCGGGTCTTTCGAAATCGTGGTATCCCCCTTGGATATTGCTAGGAGCATTTCCCGCGCCTCAGCGGCAAAATCGCGCGCCGCTACGGCGGCCTCGATATCCCTAGCAGTATAGGCTGCCTCTAGGGATTTCAGCGCTGCGGTTGGGAATGTGTAGTCCGCCGCCTCCGACGACACCGAACTGGCAAGAGCTGTGCAGAAGAGCGCAAAACGGATACCGATACGGCTCATAAGGAGCCTAACGCTCGCGTTGAGCGGCCGGCCGCAGCGCCGGCCAACGCGCGGACAGCGTAAAATGAATGATGCGCCGGACGCGCGCCGATGTGGAGCGCATTCCAGGCCGCTCGAAGGCGTTGTTCGGCGTCACGGCCCGCTGTCCTTTAGTGTCTCCAACTTCTTCGTGTCTACGTACTTTTCAAGCCCAGCCATGACCGCACTCACTTTGGGGTCTGAAAACAGTTCGGAGCTCGCCACTCGCCCCAAGACCTCAAAGGAAGCCTGTATTGCCGCTGGACCCTCGTACTTTATGGCCTTCTTGGTTTTATCCACACACGCATCAGTGAGCAGCCGCATGAACAGCGCGCCCACTGCCGCGTTGTACTTGTCTATGTCCGCCGCCGTTGCGGTGCTTAGGGACGATATGGACGGGTTTTGCGACAAAGCAACAAAGATCCAGCGCACCAGGGTGGCTTTGTCTTCCTTGCTGGTTGCCTCCACTAAGCAGCGAGACATGTCATCCGTGTACAGACCCGCGTGCGCTGTCGACACGCCGCCGCAAAGGACGAATAAGGCGATGGCAATAGTGTGTCGCATAGCTGAACCTCAAATTGACTGGTCTGACGCATAACGCTCTGGTTGGCCGCGGCGCGGCACCGCTTTTGGCAATGGCCGAAGGCAGTTTATCTCGATCATCGACCTTCCTCTGAACTTCCAGCAGCTGATGGCGCCGCAGTCGCGGTCGAACCGGTGGTTAAACGCCCTAACCCTGTTGCCTCGGAAACTCAGAGAGCTTCTGTCGAAGAAAGGCCTCCGACGTTACGATGTGTCCATCAGAAAAGCGAATTTCGTACGGAACCCCAGACACCGAGGACGCGGAGGCGCAGAATCGGATGAAATCATCGGCAGACTTCACCCGAGACCCAGCATTGCGCAGTTTTAGACGGAGGTGATCCGCGGCGGCCTTGGCGTCATACGCGGTGCCGTTTCTCACAAACTTCGCGTCACTGAGCGTCTCAATTGCGGCAATCAGGAAGTCGATCTTGCGACTCTCCAGGGGCGCCAGGTCACCGGCGTAGCCAAGAGTAAACGCAGCTACGAAAAGAAGAGCACAAATTCTTCGCATACGGTCGCGCATAGGGCGACTATCGCTCGCCTTGAGCGTCCGGCCGGCGCGCCCCGACGTGCGCGGACGGCAATCCGGGCCGCTCAAACGCGTAGTTAAGCGACTTCATTGGAGCGACTGGTACATCACGTAAGCATCGACAAAACCTTTTCGAGAGTGTCGAAAGGCTTCCGGTACGGTGCCAATAATCTGAAAGCCAAGTTGCTGCCACAGCTTCACCGCTCCTTCGTTCGTGGAAACCACCAGGTTAAACTGCATCGCGCGAAAGCCGAGCCGGCGCGCTTCGGCAAGACAGTGCACGCCCATGCGCCTTCCAACGCCTGAGCCGCGAGCCATCGGCGAGACCATGAAACCGGCGTTTGCGACATGGGAGCCGAGACCGGGTTGGTTAGCCTTGAGGATGTAAGTGCCCACGACTTGGCCCTCAGTCTCGGCGACGTAAGTATAAGTGTCGGACCGAAGCCAGTACGCCAGTGCCTGCTCACGGGGCATGTGCGGATCGAAGACATACGTGTCGCCGGATGCGACAACAGCGTGGAAGATATTCCAGATGGCATCGTCATCGGCCTGGTTTGCCGGTCGAATCATGGTGGGGTGGGCAAGTCGCCTAACTCTCGCGTTGAGCCGCCGGCAGCTGCGCCCAAAGGCGCGCGGACAGCGCAAAATGAATGGCGCGCAGGTTGCGCGCTGAAGTGCAGCGTTTCATCGTCCGCTCGAACGCGTAGTTAGGGCTCCAAAGAGCACTTGCTGATCTCGACGCTGTACGGAATGTACAAAGTGAGCTCTGCTACACCTGTGCGTTGCCACTCTATCCGCCGCTCCAAGCCGCCAACCGTTACGTTGCACTTTTTCCCCATGGACCGACTCAAGTTCGCGTTGTCTTCGGCGATGCGAGCCAAGAGTTCACTTCGATACCTCTCGGGGTTCACGATGCTCAGTCCAACGTCGCCAGTGGGTTCGATCTCCGTGCGCCCAATTAACTTGGCCTGCTTAATGAAGGCTCTCAAGTCCGAGATTCGCTTCTTTGTATCATCCTTATCAGTGAGAGTCACCTTCACATATATGTTCACGACGCTTGTGTCGGATCGCTTCTGATCCTCAATAATTTGGAGCGCATCGCTACTTAGATCGATTGGAACGAGAAAGCCTTCGCCGTATGACAAGGCTACGTTTTGTAACTCTGCTGTTCGCTTCAGCAGGCCATCAATGGTGCCTATAATCTCGCTCTTTCGCAGGTCGGGTGAACGGCTGTCGTTCACCAAGCGAATACCCTGCACTAGAAAGTCAGCGGGCTTTCGAACCGTCACGGCTGGAACGCCCTCGTAGCTCTGAGTGCGCTGTCCGGTAACAACAATCTCCTCGAGCACCTGAGCCTGTACTGAGGTTCCCAGTGCCAACGTCGCAAGTGTGAATAGTACACGTGTCATACCACCTCCTTGGAGCCCTAACGCTCCGCATGAGCGCCGCGAGCACTCATGCTTGAGCTTGGCACTTTATGGTTCACGCGGGCGCTCGACGCGGCTGTTAGGCTCACTGTCCGGAATTTGAACTCCGTCAATAAAGTCTGTGGCCTGGGCGTCAAGATCATCGACCTTTGTAGCGCCACGATGCGAGAACATAGCGGCGAAGCCCGTTTTCTCCATATTTGGCAGGCGGCAGTACAGTGCCCGAATCTGAAGTATCAATTGCCTCCGGCCAAAGAAGGAGATCTTGGCCTTTGTGTCCTCCCCAATGGCCTTGTATAGCACACACGGATACCCGCGCTGATCCGAATACTCGAACGTAGATTCTATATTTGTGAATCTTTCAGGAGGTGCATCGTCTTCGACGTTGCGTTCAATCAACGCCACAAACTCATCCTTGCTCTGAGCCTCAGGAAGTGAAAAGCGCAGGACCGCCGCAATAAAACTTTCGCCACTGGAAGCTCCGCTGCGTCCAAAGGTCACAGCGTTACCCGACGATTCCATGAGCTTCCAACCTTCCGAGTGTGGCGCCCCGATATTTATGATTGGGCCGGTAAATCTTTGGCCCGGTTCAACAGCTTGCTCTTTGGCCTGAACCCCCGGCGTTAGAAGAAGGAGACTCGCGAGAAAAAGGTCGCGGATTCGCATACGTGAGCCTAACGCTCCGAACGAGCGCCGCTGGCACTCACGGTTGAGCTTGGCACTTTATCATTCACGCGGCGCTCGATGCGGTAGTTAGGCGGCACGCTGATTCCTAAGCTGTCAAACTGAGACCCAAGCTTCAATTGCATCGCGACTTACCAGTCACGCCACATCCCCTGGTTAGTTCCCTACGACTGCAACGCACGGAGTACGCGGAACCTAAGTCTACCCATGTACCACCAAAGCACGCCGCTGGTAGCAGCCAGGAATCCCAACCACCGTGCTTGCTGCAGGTGCCGAGCCGCCGAAATCACCATGCCGCTAGAATCACCCTCTGACTCGCCAGTGGCAACCGACCACAAACTCCAGACCACTCCGTAAATTGAACCGATTACAAAGATCACCATTGTTAGGCGAAACGTCCGCAGGAAGCGGAGCTTGCCGAGCGCCTGGTCGTCCATCACGTGCGGCTCATTGCTAGGGTTCCTCTGGGACACGGCCCCTCCCGGCGCCAGGTAATACCATCTGTGGCCCATAGGCAGCGATTATCAGGTCAACGCTGCCGACACACGACAGGCGTAGCACAGTGTGACACTGCTCCAGTGTGCCGCCTAGCGCTCGCGTTGAGCGGCCGGCCGCCGCGCTTTCAAGCGCGCGGACGGCGCAAAATAGTTGGCGCACTGGCCGCGCGCCGAAGTGGAGCGTCTCACGGTATGCTCCAACGCGTAGTTAGCGGCCATTGCCCTCACCAGACGCGCATCTTGCTCGTTGACGATCATCGAGCAACTTGACCATTTCCAAGAACCTAGTGCCAGAGCACGTCTTCATTTGCAGCTGCGTACAGATTGCGTCTGCAGAGTTGAGAGAGCGAATACTCTCCTGAGTTGCCCCTCTATCAGCCTGACTTTGAGATAGCCTCGCATACACTAGCGCTTGATCGGATAGGTTTACGCGCAATGGCAACATAGTGGATGGTTGTGCAGCGCGGGCCTTAAGCCAATTCAGCCGAGCCGTGAGGGCTGCCTCATAGGCGCCCGGTGGTCCGAAAGCACGCTGGCCATCGACATAGATACGCATCGATTCAATCGCCATGCTTTCGGCTGCTAGGCCGCGCGCGACTAACGCAAGCTCGAAATCGCGCCGTGCCATATGCCTGCCGAATACCACTCCAGCACACAGCGCCACAATACTTATGGTCACAACGTATGTGATCTTCATGGCAGCTAACGCTCGCGCTGAGCGGCCAAACGCCGCGCCCAGAGGCGCGCGGACGGCGCAGAATGAATAGCGCGCCGGCCGCGCGCCGAAGTGGGCGGTTTCACCGGCCGCTCAAACGCGTTTTGTGGCCCATTTTCCATCAATTGTGCGGCTTACACTCCCTCTCGACCAGAGGCTTCATGAATTGCTCAAGAGTACCGTCGGCATCGTGAGCTGCGTAATTGTCCAGTTCTGGAAGCGAGACCTTCGAGTCCAGCGCGCGCAATGAACTATAGACGTGCAGCATGCTCCGCATACCCGCAAGTTGTTGTGGCATTAGCTGCCCCTTGGCCGATGGCGTAGCAATCTGCGATGCCGCGCTGCCAATTACAAACTGCGAAAATAGAATCGGCTGGTAAGGCGTGGACTTTGCGAAAAGCGACTTGAACAGCCCGGGACATACGACATCTACTACGTCTTTACTCTTGTCTTCCCAATCAAGAAGCAGTGCGCGGAAGATGTCAACGTCCTTGTCCAGGGGCTTCAGCTCTAACATCAAGGCGAGCTGAACAACCTTGTCGTTTGTAATTGGGTTGACAACGTCCGCCGCATAGCATGGGGCTGACAATAGAACAAGTGCCGCAAACACGCCACATCGGTGCATATAAGTCTCCACAAAATCGGCCTAACCCTCGAGATGAACGGCGCCACACTGAAGGCCAGCGAGCAGCGCCCGCGCATAATAGTCTGCACGCGGGCCCGGCCACTCGCCTAAGACACGCAGCGCCCGGTCGAACGAGTAGTTAGGCCACACGGCTAGAAAGACCCTCTACGCTACGGTTCGTCACGCGGTAATCTCGACTTGATATCGGCGTATGCGTCAGCAATGAGCTTGCGAAGATCGGCTTTGTGCGAAGACGCGTTGGGTCCTACTTTGACGTGGCGCATGAACCGACCAGAGCCCTCCAGCAGTCGCGACGGGTCGAGAAGTACTGAACCGAAAAAGAACCCGACATTTACATGTTCAGAAAACGCGTTGACATAGCACAGTGCAAGATTGCCAACACAGGCAGTGGGGTAGCCATCATGAAGGAGTTCAATCACATCCGGACCGGCGGAGCGTATGGTCTGGAACCAGCTCTGCGCTATTGATCGAAGCTGGGCTGGCGGCGCCGTAAACCAGCGTTCGACTGCAGGATCGTGCTGCAGCGCTCCTTCAAGCGTGAACAAGCGGATAGAGTTCATGTGAAGGTGCGCGGTGCGTAAAGTGTAGGCGGCCTAACGCTCCGCATGAGCGCCGCGGGCACCTACGCTTGAGCGTGGCACTTTATCTATCACGCGGGCGCTCGCTGCGGTTGTTAGGTGACGCTGACCCAGGTCTTTTCTCTGGTGTGATGCCACATGGCTCCAACACGGGGATAACAAACGACCACAACACGAGCAAGGCAATAACGTAGGTGACCTTGCCCACCAGATGTCCCATGAAATGTCCCCACCATGTGCCAGGGAATATTTCGGGGCCAGCGAAGCCAAAAATTAACAGGGCAACATTGACCGCGACTACCACTACCATAGCAATTGAAGCCGGTCGATCCTCCGTGCCCGGGGCATTCTTCTTCGCGCGGCGGTGAACAAGTGCGATGGCCACTGGAACGACCACGAGTGATGCGACAGCAATGGAACCGACAATGGCAGGTGCAGCATGCGTGTCCATTCGCGCCGCCTAACGCTCGCATTGAGCGGCCGGCCGCTGCACCCCGAGGCGCGCGGACGGCGCGGACTGAATAGCGCGCTGGCCGCGCGCCGAAGTGGGACGCCTCACGGGTCGCTCGAACGCGTAGTTAGGTGTCACCATTTCACCTGTTCGCGAGACGTCGGACGCAACGTCGCCTTGCTGACGTAGACAAAAAGATCTCCGTGCAACAGTGCATCGCCCTTTGGGCCCGGTTTTGTGGATACGTAGAAGCGACACCGGGAACCCACATCTGTTGCCGTAGTTGATGCTGTGCCTTCGTAGTAGGGGTAGAGAGCCCCCAGTTCCATCTTTAGGTACGCTTCGACGTTAGTTCGGGCCACCGCAGTTGCAGAGTCGGAGAGCGAGCAAGGCTGACGCGGGCGATTGGAGCCTGACGCACACCCACAACCCACAAACAGCGCAGCAAGCGATGCAGTCACCAGACGCATAGTGACGCCTAGCGCTCGCGTTGAGCGGCCGGCCGCAGCGCTCTCAAGCGCGCGGACGGCGCAGAATAGATGACGCGCTGGCCGCGCGCCGAAGTGGAGCCCTTCACGGGCCGCTCGAACGCGTAGTTAGGCCGTTGCCGCCGCACGTGAAACTGGGATTCGGCCACACTCACCCCAGCAATACCTTGATGCTATGCGTTGGCCCGAGGCCCAGATCCGGCTGGGCGAGGTTGATGATCATGGTGTCGAACATGCTCTGATAAGCGACCATATCGCAGTGCTTGACGGCGCCGGCGACTGAGTCCTGATTCGTGCAAAACACGTCGTTGACTGTCCTTCCGTATAGCACCTGGCCAAAACTTGCATCCGGACAGCTGCCGGCGCGATCGCTCAGCACCAAGACTTGATCGACCACGTAGAGTTTATTCTTGATATTGGCGCAGGTGGCCTGCAGAGCCAACTGAATGAATGCATTCTCGTCTACTTGCGACGCAGCGGTGCTCTGATCATTGCCACATGAGACGATCGAGAAGGTTACTGCAACAACCGTCGCCAGTCGCAGCGCGCTGCGATCGGTTCGAGGAGAGAGCGGAGTAGCCATGAGACACCTCCAGCCGGCCGAAACCTCCGCATGAGCGCCGCCGGCACTCACGCTTGAGCTTGGCACTTTATCTTTCACGCGGGCGCTCGATGCGGTTGTTAGGCGCCACCGGACTTCCCAAGAGCGAATTTGGTGACATCCGATTTAGATCCAGGCATTTGCATTCTTAGGGAATCCTGGGCGCTGGACACGAACAACACAGAATCGTTGCCCAGTCGGGGCCTGCATCACCACCCAACGCTCCAAGCGGCTCACCACACTGGCACCTAATTCTTCCAAACGCGCCACTTCAGCGGGGATGTCATCGGTTTCAATGTCTACGTGAACCCTACTTTCATGTTCAACGCGCTGAATTTGCACGATTGGCTCGTCTGGCGGTGTCGCCAACATACGGTATTTGCCGCGAGTACCTGGGTGTTCTGGATCAATAGCGCGACCCAACGCTTTAGCCCAGAAGTCAGCAGCCTTATCAATATCAGCTGTATTGCAGTCGATTAACAGCGCACAGAGCCGAGAGTAATGCATGGAAAGACCTATGTGGCGCCTAACGCTCGCGTTGAGCGGCCGGCCGCAGGGAGTTCAAGCGCGCGGACGGCGCAATATGAGGAACGCGCCAGACGCGCGCCGAAGTATGATGCGTCACCGGCCGCTCGAACGCGTTGTTAGGTGCCATGCTTTGTCTTCAAAAAAGTAATCTTGCCATTCACAACGCCCCACACCCCAACCCGCGTGCCAACCAATATCGGTAGGGGCCTAAGCAGCGACAAATACACGTGAAATTCCGTCGGAGTATCTGACAGCACATTTGTAATGAACATTGCCACCGCAGTCGATGGCGGGGACGGTTGTACGAAGCAAGTCTTGGTAGAGAGTGTCAAGCCGTCTCTCCCAACGCGGTAGTGCCGACCAAAGTCGACATCGCCTTGATTGGCCGACTGGGCGATAAAGTAGACATTGGCATTATCACCGGAGCCGACGACGATAGACTTGTATGAAAGAGGGCACCAATCAGTAATCACGGCCCTGGCATTCGAGAGAAGGGGGTCGTTAGAAGGCGAGTCCGCCTTTGCGGCCTCATAAAGCGCCAGCCCCATGGCCTCAGCCTTAGCGACGGTCGCGACCTGCTCAGCGGGGATCGGGTCCGCAAGGGCGACTGTCGTACTAACGGAGCAAAGGGTTGCGAACACCCACCTTCGCGAGAAGCACGTCCTTCGCATGGCACCTAACGCTCACGTTGAGCGGCCGGCCGCGTGCGCGAAAGGCGCGCGGACGGCACACAATAACAGACGCGCCGGACGCGCGCCCGCGCGTACGGCGTCCTGGGCCGCTCAAACGCGTTGTTAGACACCGCCTTCTCCATTGCCTGCCACTTACCCGGTTTGTCTTGTAACCTTGTAGGCACGGCACAGCTCAAGCAAGCGTTCAATACCTCGGCGTAGGCCGCCCTTCAAATCACCGGCTCGAAATGCGGGAAACATTGTCTCATCTAAAATGCGCTGTGCGGCAGCGTTCGACACATATTTGGTCATACCCGTACCTAGCTCAATTCGAACCTCGTACTCAGACGGTGCGAGCGTTACCAATACCCCGTTGTCGAGTCCCTTTTTACCCAGGCCCCATGCTCTTGCCACCCTCAAGGAAAAGCTATTGATGGACTCGCCGTGTAGCGACGGCACTGTCAATACAGCAACTTGGTGCGTCGTTTCAACTTCGTACGCGGCCAAGGACTTCTCAAGCTCGATGCGATCGCCGCTAGGCAGGACGTTGGCATAGTCGTTCACGCGCCCCGCGTGGACTGGCACTTCTGCGGCATATGCGACGGGGCGAATACAGCCGTACAGAAGCAGGGCCACAAGAGCGAGCGACAAAGGTCGATACACACGGCCCCCGAGTGGTGTCTAACGCTCGCGTTGAGCGGCCGGCCGCGGCGCCCCGAGGCGTGCGGACGGCGCAAAATGACACGCGCCCCGGTCGCGCGCCGAAGTGGAGCGATTCGCGGGCCGCTCGAACGCGTAGTTAGGCCACTGGCTTTTCACGTGCGACGTTCTTGGCAAGTGTTTTGAACTTCTGACCGATCATCTGCACGACCGTAATGGTCATTTGGCCAGTCTTGCTGATATTAATGTCTCGGGCAATACCGGCTTTCCGGCATGAGTGCCGCCAGTCGCTACGCAGTTATCGCCGTACTTGAGCCTTGAATTTGCCACGGGCCTCACATTCCGGTGACTTGCGGCCAATCTTTCGAGCCAGCCTTAGACTGACGGAGTATTGCCAGGGCCTTCAGCCCGCCCCGCCACGACGGAAGCGCCACAAAGCGATGCCAAACGCGGCCAGGCCAACGACCAGAGCTGGCACCAAAGTCACGACGAGGTTGCCGTCGGGCGTGGCCCAAGAGACCGCTCCAGCCGTGACGACGGCAGCGACAAGACCGATGACGATGGTTACGACAGGAACCTTGGATTGCGCGAGATCACCCTGACGTTCGCTATTCATGGCCTTGCCCTCTAATGTTAGTAATAAGGATCGAAGGAACTCCGACTTGAACCCTTCGGGGCAGTTATGTTGCGTGGGTTGAGCGGCCTAGCGCTCCGGTTGACCGCGGCGCGGCGCCCGCGTTGCGAAGCAAAGCTCCTTTATCCCGATCATCGACCCTCCTCCGACCTACCTGGAGCTAACAGCGCCGCCGGCGCGGTCGAACCGATTGTTAGCCGCAATCCGCGACGCCATATTGACCTACCGTTAACGCCTGTTCACCCTCAGTGGCGTTACAGGAACAGATTGACCCTTGTATTGAACCGAACCTTCGTACCCGTTACCCCAAGCCTGAATCCACGCCTTAGGACCGAAGCTGGCATGTACGCCAGTTGTAAAGGTGTTCCACACGGGACCTAGAACTCGGTGCAGTGGCCCAGCCCACACCCTGCGAGTTGGGAAGGATACATAACCGCCCGAATCTGGTACTGCATCCGCTTCGTGGCCCTCGTTCTCGACAGAGTAGTGGCACCAGTGTTGCCGAATTTTAACATTCGTGACCGGCTTTCCGAGGTCGTCAACAACGCGAATGCGCCAAGCCGGCACTACAACAGTTGGGAACGGGAGAAGTAACGCTACGGCAAGGCCAATAAGTACTACCCGTGGCCGAAGCTTTCGCATTGAAGCCAGTCCTTACGCCTCTAATGGTATGCCACTGCCGGTCATCATGCGGCTAACGCTCGCGTTGAGCGGCCGGCCGTAAGCGCTTTAAGCGCGCGGACGGCGCAGAATAAGAGGCGCGCCGGCCGCGCACCGAAGCGGAGCCGGTCATCGGCCACTCGAACGCGTTGTTAGGCGTGCCTGCGCTTTGCAAGATATCCCCCCACAATTGCAAAAATAATTGCCGGCGTGGAGAAGAGAACAAAGTGCCTTGCTGTCTCCTGGCTGGCCGGTGCGCTCAACAGTAGAATCCATGCAAGCAACTGTGTCGCCAGCGCCACGGAAACCACCGAATGCAGCATCTCGTCACGACGCGCGATGATGCCCACAAGTAAACCTGCAACGATCATTAATAGGCAGACCACGACCAGCGCCAGAACTGAGCGCACCCCAACGTGGGTATTCACACATAAGAGAGCCTCAACTGTATAGCCCTTGGCAATGAGGTCATTCGTGTACTCCGGGTGTGGATCCGGACACGTGATGAGACCTGCTGTAAGGCCACCTGCGACATACGCGACGAGGCTAAACACCCAGCCCGCTACCACTGCCACCAAGTTACGCGCTTTCACGGAGCACGACTAACCCTCGCGTTGAGCGGCCGGCTGACGCGCTTTCAAGCGCGCGGACGGCGCAAAGTATCGACCGCTCCGTACGCGCGCTCGCGCGTACGGCGTCACGGGCCGCTCGAACGCGTAGTTAGACCGCACCGCTTAGTTTGTGAACTGCATTGCGAAGCATTTCGAGTGCTGCCTTCACTGTTGCCTCCTGACCGTCGTTGGTGAGGATAGAAAAGACGAGCACGATGTCGTCGACTCGAATGATGCCCTGCGTTAGATATTTCCACTCGCCTAGGGCTGGCGCTCGATCAGTAGCGACGAAGTAATAGCCGCTACCAGAGGGCCCGGTGAGTGTCAGGAGCGGCAATGACTTTTCCACAGACTGAGATTCAGCAGCCTTGGCGGCGGCAGCTACCTCTGCACGAATCTTCGCATCGTCCGGAACCGTGGCACCAACAGCAGGAACACCACCTGCACTGACCAGGACTTGGAAGGAAGGCCCGCTCCGGGGACCGAACTGAATGGTCGGCGGTAAGTCACCCGGAGGCTGGGTAAGCTCATCCGTCCAATCACTCGGAGCCACTAGGTCAAACGAACCGTGATTCGGCAACGTGAAGTGCCGCTGTGAGGGCGTAGCTGCAACAACCGCCGAAGATAAGGCGAGAAGAACAACAGCAAGCGAGCGGGCGGTGATTATGTGCATTGGCAGTCCCTGGGGTGCGGTCTAACGCTTGCGTTGAGCGGCCGACCGCACCGCCACGAGGCGCGCGGACGGTGCAAAATGACCGACGCGCCGGACGCGCGCCTGCGCGGACGGCTTCACGGGCCGCTCGAACGCGCAGTTAGGCTGCAGAACCCTATTTCGCTTGTAGCTGCCATATGCGGCCACGCTTCTCGAGTGGCCGCCACTCACCTGCGACGATCGCGCCCAATTGGCCTGCGCGCTTCTCGAACCGGCACCACTGTCCGTTGATGTTAACAAAACCCGCATGATCTCCGATCTTCGTGTCAAGTTGACCGTCGGCATTTGCATCGGTGACATTGTACTTTCGCCCATCAATTGGATCTATAACGTCATAACTCACCCAATCAATTCGCCCGGTGCCGCCTAGATCCTGAATGCTAACCAGAGATCCGTCATTAGACTGAATATGTATTTGACTCGGGCCCGCAATGTAGACACTGGTGCCGTTTCGTGCTACGAAAACTTCTCCAGAAGAGCCGTCTGCGGGTCCGGTCACTTCGTACCCCGCCACTTGACAGGTTTTTGCGTGAGCCGCCCATGGAACTTCCAGTTTCATAAGGGACTGTTGCGCCTTCGTGAAGCCATTCGTCGGCAGGGCTCCCGTTATACAACCGTTACCGCAGCCGGCAAGCGACAGTAGGGCCCCCAACACGTAGGCATACCGCTGAATCATGTAGCCACCTCGTGCAGCCTAAC
>Ga0099792_10000350_pt1 | contig 17145 bp, 10 predicted proteins | sample Rivendell_Oct201_8_FD_83780 | JGI IMG/M metagenome (GOLD analysis project Ga0099792, IMG submission 83780) | Vadose zone soil microbial communities from the Eel River Critical Zone Observatory, Northern California, USA -... | ecosystem: Environmental > Terrestrial > Soil > Vadose zone >...
GCTTCTCTCGTGGGCGCCGGTAAGGTTCACGGGCGTGGTCGGCCAGGGCGTGGTCGGCCTGAACGTCTTTCGCGACCTGGGAACCGGCGCGGGGACGAACGCGGCAGCGGCGGGGAGGCGCGTGAACCGGGATCTCCTCCCGCCGACGGCCGTGGGCGCGGTGGACGATTCGCTGACGGTGGGGTCGGTCCACCGCTACCGCCTCGAAGCGTTCCTGGTGGACGGAAGCTCGGTCAAGGTGGCGGAAGGCTCGCTGGTCGTTCCGTCGGCCCCGCGCGTCGGACGCGTCTATCCGAACCCGTTCCGTCCCAAGGCCGGGGCGCGTGCGGCCGTTCCGTACCGGCTCCCCGCTGGAGCCGGCGCCCCCGTGCTCACGCTTCGCATCTATGATGTAGCGGGCCGCATGCTTCGCCAGGTGCGGACGCCCGCGCAGACCACCGATGGATTCGGCGTGGTCGCATGGGACGGCAGGGACTCCCGCGGCGGCGCCGCGCCCTCCGGCACCTATTACCTCCGGCTGACCGGTCCGGGATTGGATGGCTCACGTGTGGTCACGCTTCTTCGCTGAACGCGCCCGCGCGGTCGCGGGCATCCTTCTTCTGGCCGCGGCCGCGGCCGCGCTGGTTCCGGGCGCTTCCGCCCAGTACCCGAACCCGGCCCCGCCGACCCAGCCCGAGACGCCCGTGCCCGGCACCAGCCAGGAACGCCCCCGGTTTTCGGTGGACGCGACCGTGGAGCCCGGGCCCGGCGTGCCGCTGGTACGCCTGGATTACCGTATGGCGCGCTCCGAGCTTCTCTTCGAGCGACGCTCCTCCGGTTATCACGCGGCCTACGAGGTGCGGGTGGTCTTCACCCGCGACAAGGGGGACCGGCAGGTCGCCGGAGACGTATTCGTGCGCGAGGTGAACGTCAAGACCTATGCGGAAACGCGGCCCATCGGGGGCGACATCATCGACCACGTCGAGCTCCCGGTCCCGCCGAACAAGTACCATGTGGCGGTGGTCGTGCGGGACCTCATGGCCGAACGGCCCTCGGGGACACGGATCGAAGTCGAGGTCCCGGCCCAGGCCGCGGGCCCGATCTGGTTCTCGGATCTTTCCTTCGGCACGGTGAAGCGAACGGTCGATCCGGCCGATCCGCGCGCTTCACTCGAGATGAACCCCTCCCGCCGGTACAGCGATGACATCGCGACCCTGGCGGTCTACGGCGAGGTGGTCGACTCCAGGCCGGTCACCGTCCAGGACTCGTACCGGATCCAGTACCGGATCCAGAACGATCTCCAAGAGGGCGTCTTCCAGGGGGACACGACGCTGGCGCGCCGCGAGGGAAGGACCCCGTTCCTCATCCGCCCGAGCGTTCCGTCGCTGGCCCCGGGAACCTATCGGTTCGCCGTCGAGCTCAAGTCTCCCCAGCTTCCGGCGCCCCGCGGGAAGCGAAGCATGGCGATCCGCCGGGACAAGCCGTTCGAGGTGCTGCAGTCCGTCGCCTCGATCGCCGCCGATCCCCGGAGCACCTTCGACGTTCTCCGCACCATCGCCGACCCGGACGAGCAGGACGAGATGAGCAAGGTCAAGACCGAGGAGGACCGCCGCGCTTTCTGGGAGCGGTTCTGGAAACGCCGGGACCCCTCGCCGGACACCCCCGAGAACGAGGCGATGGTGGAGTTCTACCGCCGGGTCCAGTACGCGAACCAGCACTTCAGCGTAGGAACCCCGGGGTGGAAGACGGACATGGGGCATATCTACATCAAATACGGAGAGCCGGACGAAGTCGTCCGGAGCCCGTTCAACTTCGACCGTCCGCCCGAGGAAGTCTGGTACTACTACCGGGACCGCCGCACCTTCACCTTCGTCGACAAGGACGGGTTCGGCCGTTACAACCTGGATCTGACGCGGTCGCAGTGATCCCGTGAGCGACGGCGATCCCCGCGCCCGCTGGGCGGATTATCTGGCCGCGCAGAAGCTTCGCGCGACGCTGCCGCGCCGCCAGATCTTGGACTCCGTCACCCTCTCCACGGGCCATTTCGACGCCGAGACGCTGAGGCTGCGGCTGAAAGGCCAGGGGCGAAGGCTTTCGCGCGCGACGATTTACCGCACGCTGGCGCTCCTCCAGAACTCAGGAATTCTTCGTAGAGTGCAACTCGTGGACGATGCGCTCCATTATGAGCTGGCCCGCCCGAGCGATCCCCATCATCACCTCGTCTGCCGCAGATGCGGGTCCGTGCAGGAAGTCCTGGACCCGGAAGTCAGCCGCAGCCTTGCGAATCTGGTGTCTCGCGCCAACTTCGAGCCGGAGGAAATCTCCACCCGCATCCGGGGGCTGTGTGGGCGCTGCCGGGCCGCGGGTCGCCCCGCAGCCCGTCGACCAGGCCCCAAGTAGCTGCAGCTAAATAATATACCCGAATAAATCGAAATATTCGTTTGACAGGCTCCGGCGGCGACCCTACTGTGCCGCCGTTCCGTAATAGCCTCTCAGGACGTGTGCTCGTGGGTGTCATTCCGTCGCCCGCCCGGGCGGCGTACCGGTGTGGATCGGGTAATCGAAAGGGGGTGGGGAGCGAGAGGCCAACGCGCAGCATCTGCTCTGATGGAACTTCCCGAACCCACTCCTAACAAGATGCCAATGGTTCGGGCTGGGGACCCTGGATGGTCTAGGGTTCAATACCAAGGAGGCTACTCGAGATGTCTCAGCGCAAGCTGATCGTTTCTCTCTGCGTCGCGGTGCTCCTCGCGATTACCGCTGGCGTCAGCCAGGGCTCCGTGTCGCGAATGGAAGGCATGGGTCTCAACGTTCCGACGCTGAGCCAGTTCACCGACGACTACGCCAACATCTACTGGTACCCGACATCCGTCGTGCGGCAGAACAATCTCGTTCTGGCTGAGATCGGCAACAATCCGACCGGCGACGTGAACCCGGTCGAGACGTTGGATCAGAGCTACACCGTCATCCGGAACTTCCCGAAGATCGGCGCGATCGCGTTCAAGATGGCTCAGAGCCAAAACAATGTCTTCACGGCCTCCGGCAACTTGAACAACGACCAGCTCGACCTGATCTGGGGCAAGGCGCTCTCGGCCCTCGATTTCGCGGTCCGGGTCGACGCCACCAATTCGTATTTCACGAGAGACACCAACGCGCCCTCGTCCTTCGAGGCGCGCGGGTTCAGCGCCTTTGATCCGGGGCCGGTGATCCCGGGCTTCGTGGCGATTGATCAGAATGCGATCGTCGGCAACCCGATCGAGATCAATACCTGGGGCGTGACGCCGTCGGTCGCGCTCCACTTCGGACAGGATGACCGGCTCGAGGTGGCGGGCACCTATCGCCGGTTCACGTTCAATCGCGACGCGACTCCCGGGACCGTGTCGTGGAAGGACGGCGGCAATCCGTCCTACGGTATTCTGGCTCGCGCCATCCTCCACCGCGGCGGCACGCACACGTGGTTCCCGGCCGGGTGGTACGTCAACGACGATCTCTCGTGGGAAATGCGCGGCGTGCTCGCGAATACGATCACGGCCGACGAGACCTACAAGAGCTACGGCGTCGGCATCTCGGACAACATGCGCGTGAACGACAACAACCTGCTTCTCTGGGGCGCGACCTTCGGACAGAACAAGCACTCGTACGAGCGGACCGACGCCAACACGGGCGGTCCGGCCGGCAGCAGGCATACGTTCACGGACAAGACGACGGCGGAGCCGCTGGTCTTCGCGGCGGTGGAAACCGACGCGACCAAGTGGCTCAAGCTCCGCATCGGCGCGAGCCGCGGTCACATGGTCAGTAGGACCGAGTCGGCGGATTTCGCCGCGGTTCCGAACACGTCCACCACGAAGACGCGTACCTCGGACTTCAACCTGGGCATCGGCACCGGCATCCGCTGGAACAATCTGGACATCGACATGACGTTGAACCAGCAATTCCCGCTCTCCGGCGGTTGGGTATTGTCGGGGAACCAGCAGACGCCGTTCAACCGAGTGTCGGCGACGTATCACTTCTAGGAGATCCGGGCGGGGCACAACCCCTCCCAGCTCGAGCCCCCGGCTTCGGCCGGGGGCTCTTTTTTTGCGAATCCTGTTGACAAGCGTCGCCCCACATTTCTAGTGTGGGAATCGTGCAAGGTGTTGCGGCCCAAGCCGACTCCGGGGTCGCGTGAAGAACAAACTCCAAGGCGGAGGGAGGGGCGCCTAGAAAAGTAGCCGGTTAGAGTGGACGAATGCCGATGAGGGGCCCAGAGATGGGCGAGGGAATTCACGGCATCATCGACAGATGCCGTACGTGGGCTTCGATCATCAGGGAGACGAGACCCCGTTTGGCGTTTCCACGAAAGAGGTTCATAGGAGGGCGAGTCATGGTTCGACCTCGGACGCTACTGAAGCTGGGCGTCGCCACGCTGATCGTGGTGGGCGCCTATTTTGTTGCCCCGGAAGCGGAGGCGGGCACCACCGGCCAGATCTCGGGAACGGTGCGCGACTCCAAGTCGGGTGAGCCGATCGGGCTCGCCAGCGTCTCCATCCCCGAATTGAAGCGGGGGGCGGTGACCGACGCCCAGGGCAACTACTTCATCCTGAATGTTCCGCCCGGGAAGTACACGGTGCGGGCCGCGCTCCTGGGCTACGTGCCCCAGGCCCGCGAGGGAGTCGAGGTGATTCCCGACTTCACGACACGGACCGAGTGGTCGCTCGAGTCCACCGTCTTGAAAGATGTGGCCGAGGTGACCGTGAAGGCCGAGCGTCCCTTGATCCAGAAGGACGTGACGGGCACGACCAAGTTCCTCCCCGGCGAGGACATCCGGAATCAGCCGCTGCGCGGCTACAAGGACGCGGTGGCGCAGCAGTCGGGGGTGGTGAACTTCCAGGCGCGGCTGGACAGTCCGCAGCTGAACGGAAACGAGTCGGTGAACGGAAGCACGCTGATCATCCGCGGCGGCCGTCCGAACGAGGTCGCGTATTTCGTCGACGGCTTCTCGCAGCAGGACCCGCTCACCGGCTTCTCCACGACGGCGATCAACAGCGACGCCATCGACGAGATCGTGGTCATGTCCGGCGGCTTCAACGCCGAATACGGCCGGATCAACTCGGGCGTTGTGAACGTGGTGACTCGCGAAGGCTCGGACAAGTACTTCGGCTCGGTCGAAGGACTCACCGACAATCTCTCGGGAGGGTGGATCGGCTCCCCGAAACGGGATAACAACACGTACGCCCTGTCGGTGGGCGGTCCGCTGGCCCCCAGCATGAAGAAAATCAACTTCTATCTCTCGGGGGAGCGCCGCTTCAACCGCGACCGGAACCCCAGCTTCGAGACCGACCAGGTGACCTACGCCCCTCAGGGCTCCGTCTCGACCGACTTCTTCGAGAAGGGAATCCTTCCCTCGAACTCCAGCTCCTCCTGGGCCTCGGTCGGGAAGCTCACCTTCCGGCCGTCGCCGCTTCACACGCTGAAGATCGGCGGCACCTTCAACAACGAGGACTGGCAGCAGTACCTGAACAGCTACCGGTTCGACCTGAACCACGCGCCGCGTTACCAGGACAAGAACTACTCCGTCTCCACCACCTGGAATCAAAGCCTTTCGGAGCGCGCCTACTACGAGGTCAAGGCGAACTACTTCCTCACCGAGCGCATGCGCGGCGACGGCGTCTACTTCGACAACCTCCAGGGCTACGCGCGGCCCGCCGGAGACCCGGCCTACGACCAGCAGGAAGCGCTCTTCTGGTACGGCGATGCCAATCCGACGGGAGCGCACGTCTTCGACGACTTCCTGCACCGGAAATCGTCGTACTACGGGGTCGCGGCGAACTACGCGAACCAGCTCACGCGCTCCTTCCAGCTGAAGGCGGGCGGGGACTACCAGAGGCACACGCTGCGATACTACGACCACTACTTCCCGACCCAGCTCTACGACGGGAGCGGCCAGCCGGACAACATCCGGGACATCGACCGGTACGGCTACGACGCGTTCGGGAACGAGCTGAACACGGGAGACTCCTTCACCGACACGAACGGGAACGGGAGCTACGACGTCGGCGAGCCGTTCAACGACAAGAACAAGAACGGGATCTACGACGACCCGCTCGACGTTCCGAAACATCCCAAGGTGGCGTCGCTGTACGTCCAGGGCAAGTACGAGCGCCTGGGCCTGGTATTGAACACCGGCCTCCGGTGGGACTACCTGACGCCGTCCACGGTCTCGCTCCGCAGCGAGTCGCTTCCGCTGGATCCCGACGCGACCAACGACTCGCGGCTCCAGCCGTCGGATCTGCAGGCCTCCAAGGTCTATCAGCGCCTCTCGCCTCGCCTGGGCGTGGGGTTCCCGGTCAGCGATCAGACCCTGTTGCACGTGAACTACGGCAAGTTCTTCCAGCAGCCGAATCTGCAAGACCTGTACGTGTCGTACGCGTTTCTCGAGCACAAGATCCGGACGGGCGGCTACTTCGTGGGCTTCGGCAACCCGAATCTGAAGCCGGAGCAGACGACGGCGTACGAGCTGGGAATCCAGCACACCCCCAACGACCGCTCCCGGATCGATGCCTCGGCGTACTACAAGGACGTGAAGGACCTGGTGGAGATCACGAACATTGCGTCGTCGCCCAACGCGTTCTCCTCGTACCGGAACCGCGACTTCGCGACGATCAAGGGGTTCGACCTCGCCTACACGCTGCGGCGCACGGGCCTCGTGGCGTTCAATGCCTCCTACAGCCTGAGCTGGGCGCGCGGCACAGGTTCGCTCTCGCAGACCCAGCGGAACATCGCCTGGACCGCCAACGAGACGCCGAAGATGTCCTCGCCGCTCGCCTTCGACCAGCGGCACAAATTCGCGTTCGACATGGATTTCCGCTATCCCAAGGGGCAGGGGCCCGTGTGGAAGGGGAATCGCATACTCGAGAACGCCGGTCTCAACGTGATGGCGAACGCCGCGAGCGGCACGCCCTACACTCCGACCAAGGTCTACAACGAAGTGACGCTGGCGAACGTGGCCAACGAGCCGACGGGGCCGCTGGACAGCCGGTATGGTCCGTGGACCTTCCAGATCGACGCGAAGCTGAGCAAGGGGATCGCGATCGGCCGCCAGAGTCTGGATATCTACATCTGGGGGCTGAATCTCTTCAACCGGGACAACGCGTACAGCGTGTACACCTCATCGGGGTCCGCGCTGACGACCAACTTCCTCGAAACCCCGGATGGACAGGCTTTCATCGACGCGAACGCGGCCACGTACGGCGCGGATGGAGCCGCCGAGCGCTACCACTTGGCCGAGCGGACTCCGCTGTTCCACGGCGTGCCACGCATGGTGCGATTTGGCGCCAAGCTCTCGTTCTGACATGCGAATTCCGAGGCTAAGGAGGGCCCAACGGATGCGATCCCTGAAGTTGATCGGGGTGGCGGCGCTCCTCACGCTGTTCGCCGCTCCGGAGCTCAACGCCGCGACCAGGGTGGACGCTGTCCCTGCCCACCGCGACACCAAGGCGCGGCGCGCCGCTCAAACCATCGACAACAACGACCACATGGACGTGAACAACCTGGACATGGTGGTCACCAACCACGGCTCACTTGCCTATGACCTCGTATCGGGCAACGCCGGGCTGATCTATCCGCGCGGAACCCTCAAGACCGCCGTGTTCGCCGCCGGACTCTGGGTGGGCGCCAAGGTCGGCCCGGACATCCGGGTCGCGATCGGCGAGTACTCCCAGGAATACGTGCCCGGCCCGATGGCGGGCGGCACGTTCCAGTCCGACCAGCCGGATTTCAAGAATTTCCGATTCGACCGGAGCTCGACCCTCACCGGGTCCGACCTGGCCGCCTACACCGCCCAGGGGGGCCCGCTCGACAGTTTGGGAAATCCGCAGCTGCTCGGAGACGCGACCATCTGGAGCGTCTTCAACGACGCGGATCCGGGGTCCCACACGAACCGCGCGGGGAGCACGGCGCCGCTCGGGATCGAAGTGCAGCAGTCCGTCTTCGCCTATAACCGCTCCGGCGCTCTGGGCAACATCATCTTCGTGAAGTGGAGGTTCATCAACAAGGGCGCGAACACGCTCGACTCCACGTACGTCTCGGTGTGGAGCGATCCCGACCTGGGTGGGTTCACGGACGACCTGGTCGGGTGCGATACCACGCTGAGCCTCGGCTATTGCTACAACGCCACGAACAACGACGGCATTTACGGATCGGCCCCGCCGGCGGTGGGCTACGACTTCTTCAAGGGGCCCGTCGTGGGGGTCACGACCCTGGGCATGACCTCGTTCAACAAGTACGTGAACGGGACCGACCCGACGTCGCCGGCGGAGACGTACAGCTACATGAAGGGATTGAACAAGGACGGGACGCCGATCCACATCCTGAACGACAACCTTCAGCCCATCACCCGCTTCCAGGTCTCGGGGCTCGACCCGTCCGCGCCGAGCACATCGACCAACTGGCTCGACTCCAATCCCGGAGATCGCCGCCTCCAGCTCTCGTCGGGCCCGTTCACGATGGCGCCCGGGGACACGCAGGAGGTCGTGACCGCGATCATCATCGGGCAGGGGACCGACCGGATTGCGTCGGTGGCGGACATGAAGGACAAGGACTCGAAGGCGCAGCAGGTCTTCGACCTGAACTTCGACATCCCCTCGCCGCCCCCGAGCCCGGTCGTCTACGTGCAGCCGTTCGACAAGTCCATCCGGCTGATCTGGGACGCGAAGGCGGTGGGCACGCACTCGGCGAGCGTCCCGCTCAACCAGGACTTCGTCTTCGAGGGATACCGGGTCTGGCAGCTTCCGTCGAAGGGGACGGTCGGGTCGCCGAAGTTGATCGCGACCTACGACATTATCGACGGGGTCGCCGCGATCTACTCCGACCTGTTCAACTCGCAGAAGGGCGGCATCGAGCGCACCCTGGTGGTCAACGGGCCGGACGAGGGACTCAAGTTCCAGCTCGACATCACCAACGACGCGATCCGCGGCGGGCGGCTGGTCAACTACAAGGACTACTACTTCGCCGTCACCGCGTACGCCTATGACACTCTGAACGTGGCGACCTACACGGTCGGCGTGAACCAGCTCGGCATTGTCAGCGAGGTCCTCGAGAGCTCTCTCAAGAATCCCAATCCGGTGACCGGGGCCAGCGAGGTGATCCACGCGGTTCCGCGGGGCTCGAACGCCCTCTTCGAGGTCCCCGCGCCGCAGACCGCGGGAGAATTCGTGGGGAACACCGTGAAGGTCCAGCAGCTCACCCCGTCGATCGGGGATTCGACCTATCGGATCGTCGTCAAGCCCGGCGACACATTCAGCATCTTCAACGTGACCTCGGGGGACACGATCGTCTCGAACGCGGACTTGTCGTCCGCCGTTATCGTGAACGGCTTCTCTCCGCAGTTCACCCTGACCACGGACCCCTCGATGTTCCATCAGCTGGAAGGCGGGGCGGGCCTTCTGGGCGCGACCGATTCGCTCGATTTCACTTCGACGGGCACCGACTCCTCGGGGACGTTCGTCTTCAGCAACTACCTCTTCCCGCCGGTAGATATCACGCTGTGGAACTTCGACGACACCGTGCAGCATGATTACCTGCTCCACGTGCTCCCCGACACGACCCAGTTCGCCTGGGCGTACGCGGGCGGCGCGGCCTCGTCTCCGGCGACGTTCAAGGTTCCGTTCGAGGTCTTCGATCTCGGGGAATGCTCCTATACCGATCCGTCGGACGACGTGAAGATGTCGGTGGATATCCGCGACCGCGACAATAATGGGCGCTGGAGCTTTGGCGACGCGGTCTACATCCGTAGGATCCCGTACGCCAGCGTTGCCTGGGGCACGCCGAGCACCCTCTCGACCGATTACACCGCCGACGACGAGACCCTGGGCCGGCTCACGTTCTTCAGGGCGACGGGGTCCACCGCGACCCTGCCCGTCGAAAGCCGGATTCGCATTCGAGGCGGACGCTTGTGCCCCAATGACGTCTTCCAGTTCCGGACCGTGCCCGCGGGCGCGGCGCCCGGGACGGTCGTGAAGAACGACATGAGCAAGATCCGGGCGGTGCCCAACCCGTACTACGCGCACTCGCAGTACGAGCTGACGCAGTTCGACCGGGTCATGAAGTTCACCAACATTCCAGCGTCGCGCAACGTGACCATCCGCATCTTCAACCTGGCGGGCGACCTCGTTCGGACCATCCGGCGCTCGGCGTCGAGCGGCGACGACATGTCCAGCGCGCAGATCATCTGGGACCTTCACACCGAGAACAATCTCCCGGTGGCGAGCGGCATCTACGTGACTCGCATCGACGTGGAGGGCGTCGGCTCCAAGACCGACCGCATCGCGGTATTCATCGAGCAGGAACGGCTCGACAACTTCTGATGCGGGGGAGAGCGGACATGAAACGACTTCAGAATCCTTCCACGGGACGGAGGGCCGATACGATGAATCGGTTTGTCGCGTTGTGGATCCTGCCCACGACACTGCTCGCGTTCGCCGCGCCGGCGTCCGCCGGCGGGCTGGATCGGATTGGCACATCGGGGGCTCAGGAGTTGCGCATTCCCGTGGGAGCCGCGTCGGTCGCGACCGGCGGCTCCACGGTCGCGCTGGGGAACGGACTCCAGAACATCTATTGGAACCCGGCCTCGCTGGCGGGGACCGATCAAAGCGAAGCGATGGTGTCGTACAGCAGCTACCTGGGCGACTCCAAGGTGAATTACGGGGCGATCGCCACCAGCGTCGGCACGCAGGGAGAGGTCGGGTTTTCGGTCAAGATCCTGAACGTCGGCGACATCATCGTGACGACGGAGGATGCGCCCGAGGGTACGGGAGAGGTGCTGAATCCCAGCTTCGGCGTCTTCGGGATCACCTACGGCCGCCGGATGACCGATCGAGTTCATCTCGGCCTGACCGGCTCCTACATCAGCGAGAAGGTCGCGGACGTCAGCGCGACCGGCTTTGCCCTGGACCTGGGCGTGCAGTACGACACGGGGTGGCGCGGCCTCCGTTTCGGGTTCGCCATGAAGAACATCGGGCCCGACATGCACTACAGCGGCCCGAATCTCGAGCAGCGCGTCTCGTTCCCCGGCGACGACCCGACCGCGACGCCTCACGTCGTTCAGCTCCAGGCGGCTCCGTTCGAGCTGCCGTCGTACCTCCAGATCGGTGTTTCCTATGACATCCCGATGGGGGGCGACCGGCGCTCCACCATCTTCGGCGCCTTCCAGGGGAACAACTTCAACACCGACGAGTACCGGCTGGGAGCCGAGGTCCCGATCGGGGGCTTCCTCGCGCTGCGGGGAGGCTTTGTCGGCCAGGTGCCGATCAAGGGAGCCGACCGCCAGGAGAACTACCTGTACAACTTCTCCTACGGCGCCGGCTTCAACTTCAAGCTGGGCGATCGCCCGCTCGTGCTCGACTGGGCCGGAACCCACGTCGGCGACTTTTTCCAGGACAACCAGCAGGTATCGCTCCACATCGCGTTTTGACCCATAGAAAGCCAACGCATTCCCTCCGGGGCGGACTCAGCCGAGTCCGCCCCGGCTCGCTGTTTCCGGCGCTCACGGCGCTCGCGGCGTTCGCTGTCGCCGGCGCGGCACCGGGCGTCGCGGACGCCGCCTGCCGACTCTGCGCCCGAGGGCCCCTGGCCGACTCACTCACCGCCGCGGCCTCCGGACTCGCCGACCAGTCCCAGATCGGGGCGCTCGCCGTCTCTCTCGCGACGGGAGACACTCTCCTCGCTCTGAACGAGGAGCGCCGGCTGATCCCGGGCAGCAACACGAAGATCTTCACGACGTCCGCGTTTCTCCGGCGGGTCGGGCCCGACGCGGTCTTCACGACGAGGATCGATGCGCGCGGCCGGGTGGAGCGAAACGGGGCGCGCGTCCGGCTGGACGGGGATCTGATCCTCAGGCCGGCGGGGATTCCCGACGTGACCCAGATCCTCGCCCCCGGATCCCGCGGGCTCCTCGACTCGCTCGCGTTCCTGCTCCACGCGGGCGGGCTCGAGCGCGTGAAGGGAACAGTCTGGGTCGACGGGACGCTGTTCGCGGACGAGCCCTTAGCGCCCGGCTGGGCCGTGGAGGACCTGGCCGCGGGCTACGGTGCCTTGCCCGGGCCCGTGCTCGCGAACGGAAACGCCGCGACCCTGACCGCGACCGGGGGCCCGGGGCGGGTCACGATCGAGCTGGATCCGCCCGAGACGCCGCTCACACTGGCGCCGCGCGTGGCGCTGGGCGGGGCCGGGACCATGCCGCGGCTGGACGTGGACCGCGCCCCGGGATCGCGGCGGCTCAAGGTCACGGGATCGATCCCGCGCGGGACCGTGGTGAAGAAGCAGGTGGCGGTCCCCGAGCCCGACTCCGTCGCTGGCCTCTGGCTGATCGGCGCCATGCGCCGCGCTGGCATCCGCGTGGACGGGACGGTCCGGCTGGTGCCGCACGCCGACTCCACCGACTCCCGGCCCATGCCCGAAGCCGCGCGCCGGGTCCTCGCCTCCGCGGCGCCCGCCGACACCGGGTGGGGCGCGGTGCGGAAAGACCGCACCGCCACCGTTCTCTCGTTCCGCTCCCCGCCGGCGGCCGTCATGGTCGGCGTCGTCCACGCGCTCAGCCTGAACGCCGAGGCCGAGGGTCTTCTCCGCCTCCTCGATCCGGCGCCGCGGGAAAAGAGCCGGGTGGCCGGGCTGGTGGAGGTTCGTCGCGCCGCGGCAGAGGCGGGAATCGACACGCTGGATCTCTCGCTGGTCGACGGCTCGGGGCTCTCGACCCAGGACCTGGCGACCGCCCGCTCCCTGGTCGGGTGGCTATCGGTCCACGCGCGCGATCCGGCCCTTGGGGAGCCCTTCCGCGCGGGGCTCGCCGTTCCGGGAGGGAACGGCACGCTGAAGCACCGGTTCGCGGGGCTCGACCCACGGGCCGACCTTCACGCGAAGACCGGGACCTTGACCAACGTGAGCAGCCTGTCCGGCTATGTCACCGACGCGACCGGCGGGCGCATCGTGTTCGCCGTGATCACGAACGGGAACCGCGCGAGCGCGACGGCGGCGAAGCAGATGGAGGAGCGGCTGGTGGCGATGCTCGCCCGCTGGGGCGGCGGAAGCGGAACGACGATCCCCGTGCCCCCGCGGATTCCCCGATGAAGCCGATCGCGCCGCCGCGGCTCCGCCCGGGAGACCGGATCGGGGTGGTGGCCCCATCGGGGCCGGTGCTCGCGCGGGCGCTGGCCGCGGGAGCCCGCGTTCTGGAGGAGGCGGGATTCCGCGTCGTGTTCGGGCGGCATCTCCGGGAGCGCCGGGGGCATCTGGCCGGCCCGGACGCCGCGCGCCTGGCGGACCTGAACCGGATGCTCCGCGATCCCGACATCCGCTGCGTGCTGATGGCCCGCGGCGGCTACGGAACCATGCGGCTCGCCTCCGGCGTGGACTGGGGGGCGATGCGCCGCGACCCGAAGCTCTTCGCCGGCTTCTCCGACGCGACCTTCCTCCACCTGGGAATGGCGCGGCACGCGGGCGTCCGCACCCTGCATGGTCCCAACCTGCACGGCCTGGGCTCGCGGCGGGGAAGCGAGGTGCCGCGCTTCATCGCGTGGGTCACGCAGCCGATGCCCTCCCGGCGCGTGCGCACCCTGGCCGCGCCGCGGGGTCTCGAGGGGCCGCGGGGCGCCGTCGCGGGACGCGTCGTGGGCGGAAACCTCGCCCTGTTCCACTACACCGCCGCCGCCGGCCATCTCCCCTCGCTCCGCGGATGCATCGTGTTCCTGGAGGAAGTCAACGAGCCGCCCTACAAGATCGACGGGATGCTCTGCGCGCTCCGCGAGGGGGGCTGGCTGAACGGGCTCCGGGGAGTGGTTCTGGGGGACTTCACGCGCTGCCTGCCGCGGAAGGGGTTCCGCGAGCTCACCGTCCGCCAGGTGCTGCGCGACCACCTGGGGCCGCTTCATGTGCCGGCGTGGGCCGGTCTCAGGGCCGGGCACGGGCGCCGCAACTATCCGCTCCCCCTCGGGGCGCGCGCGCACCTCACGCGGGGACAGTTGGTCTTCGAGGAGGGGGCTGTTTCCTAGGCGTACACCCCGCGAAGCTGGATCGCGTCCACCACGCGTTTGATGGCGAGCATGAAGGCCGCCACCCGCAGCGAAACCTTGTGCTCGTCGGCCACGCGCGCGACGTCGCGGAAGGCGTTCACCATGATGTGCTCGAGGCGGTCGTTCACTTCCTCCTCGCGCCAGAACAGGCCCTGCCGGTCCTGCACCCACTCGAAGTAGGAGACGGTCACCCCGCCGCTGTTCGCGAGGATGTCCGGGATCACCAGCACGCCGGCCTTGTTCAGGATCTTGTCGGCCTGCGTCGTGGTGGGGCCGTTCGCGCCCTCCGCGATGATCCGCGCCTTGATCTTTCCGGCGTTCCCGCGCGTGATCTGGTTCTCGAGCGCGGCGGGGATCAGGATGTCGCAGGGGATCTCGAGGAGGTCCTTCCCCTGGATCGGGGTGCCGCCCGCGAAGCCGGTCACCGTCTTGGTCTTGGCGAGGTGCTCGAACAGCTTGGGCAGGTCCAGACCCGCCTTGTTCTGAACGCCTCCGTTCACGTCGCTGACCGCGACGATCTTGGCTCCGTCCTTGGACAGGAGGTCGGCCGCGACCGATCCCACGTTCCCGAATCCCTGGACGACAACCTTGGCGCCCGCGAGGTTCAGCCCGATCTTCTTGGCCGCCTCCCGGATGCAGAAGAGGACCCCGCGTCCCGTGGCCTCGCGCCGGCCCGCCGACCCGCCCAGAGCGAGCGGCTTCCCGGTCACGACCGAGGTGACCGTGTGGCGGGCGTGCATGGAGTAGGTGTCCATGATCCAGGCCATCGTCTGCTCGTTGGTGTTCACGTCGGGCGCGGGGACGTCGGATTCGGGTCCGATCACGTCGATCATGTCTGCGGTGTAGCGGCGCGTCAGCCGCTCCAGCTCCGACTGGGACATCTTCGAGGGATCGCAGGCCACGCCTCCCTTGCCGCCGCCGAAGGGGATGCCGACGACGGCGCACTTCCACGTCATCCAGGCCGCCAGCGCCATCACCTCTTCCAGCGTCACTGCCGGGTGGTAGCGGATGCCGCCCTTGGCCGGCCCGCGGATGATGGAATGCTGCACGCGATAGCCGGTAAAGACGCGGAAGGTTCCGTCGTCCATCTGGACGGGGAGCTTCACGATCGTGGCGCGCCGCGGCTCCTTGATGATCTGCACGAATGCGGGGTCCAGCTTGAGCCGCGCCGCGGCCTCCTCGAACTGGAGTCGCGCGTTCTCGAGCGGGTCGAGCTCCCGTTGGATCTCGGAGCCCATGTCCATGCCGGTGGAGCGGGTGGCGCTTTCCATGTCCTTCCCTTGCCGGTGCGGCGTCGGATATCCGCAGAAGTGTGGAATCACCTTGGATTTTTGGGCGCGACGTAGTGTAGAGAAGTCAGGGGGTCCCTTCAAGGGGCCACTCGTGGTATCAATCAGGCATGGCTCTCTTCAAGTGGCTGCCGATCGCCGCGGACGCGCGCGTGCGCTCGCGTCCCTGGGCGACGATCGCGCTCTGCCTGGCGAACCTGGTCGCGTTCGCGGTCGTCCTGGGGAGCCGGGGCGACCCGGGATTCCTCTACGCGGCCGCGTTCAAGGCCGCGCATCCCACCGTGGGCACCGCCCTGGGCTCGATCTTCGTCCATGCGGGCCCTCTCGCCCTGCTCGCGAATCTCCTGGCCCTCTCCATCTTCGGCCCGCCCCTCGAATCGCGGCTGGGCCCGGTCCGTTACCTGGCCCTGGTCATCGCCTGCGGATGGCTGGCGAATCTGGCCGAGGCGGCGGCCATCCTGGCGCGAACCCCCGAGCTGTCGGCGGTCCCGATCGCCGGAGCCGGCGGGGCGGTCTCGGGCGTCCTGGGCCTCTTCCTCGTGCGCCTACCGTTCGCGCGCCTCAAGTTCCTCTCGATTCCGGCATCCATCCGGCACCGCGCGCTCCGTCCGGCGCGGTTCGAGGTCTTGGCCGCGGCGGCCGTCGCGCTGTGGTTCGCGTGGCCGGTGACCCTCTTCTTCGTGGCGGGGGATTCGCCCGAGAGGATGCTCGTCGCGCGCCTGAGCGGGGGAATTGCCGGGGTTCTCAGCGGGCTCGCGATGGGAATGCTTCGCGAGGGGCGGCACGAGGGACTCCTGGCGCGCGGCGCCCGCCACGAGGCGCGGGGCGACTGGCCCGCCGCGTTGGGAGACGTGGAGCGCTATCTGGAGACGCACCCCGAGGACTCGGAGGCGCTGATCCGCGCCGCCCGGCTCCTCCGCGTGACGCACCAGGATCCCCGGTCGGCGGAGCGCTTTCAGGCGGCGATCCGTCTCTGGCTCCGGCGGGGCGCTGTGCGCCCCGCCTGCGACGCCTACCAGGAGATGCGGCGGCTCCTGGGGGCGCAGGCCGTGCTCCCGCCCGCGGAGCAGCTCCGGGTGGCGCGGGGCTTCGAGGAGCTGGGACGGGCGGGCGAGGCAAGCCGGGCGTACGAGGCTTTCGGACGGGAATACCCGGCGCGGCCCTCGGCGACGCTCGCACTCCTCCGGAGCGCGGATCTCGAGCGGCGCACGCTCAACAACCCGGGCCGGGCTCGGTATATCTACGAGGAACTATTGCGACAAGACCTGCCCGCCGATCTGGCCGACATGGTCCGGGAACGGAACCAGGTCGTCTGCTAGGTCCGGTGGTCCGCTATGGCAGGCACCCCGACTCGGCCAGCTCCTTGTTCCGGCTCTCGCTGTCGAAGAGGTAGATCCGGAATTGGCGGCCGGGGGTCAACGAGGCCCGTGGCACGCACTTGGAGACGAGCCCGTTGGCCATGCTGGCTTTCGATTCCTGGATCACCAGCTCCTTCGGCATCAGCGTCCGGTCCGGGGCCACGAACCAGAGCAGCACCGTGATGTCGTTGGAGGGATCGTATGGGGCCCGAAGGTCGTAGTAGCCGTTTCCTTCCGTCACCGCCCGCCCCGCCACCTCTCCGTCGATGAAGAGCTTCACCTGTACGTTGGCCAGGGGGCGGTTGTTGACGTCGAGCACCATGCCCGCGAAGGAGGCGAGCTGGCGGTCGACGCCGATCGTCTTGATCTCTTCGACTTTGGGGTTCCGGCCGCTGTCAGGATCGCGATCCGACGTGCCGGTGGTGGGTCCTGCTGCCGATCCAATCCGGGGGAGAAGAAAAAGCAGGATGAATGCAA
>Ga0099792_10000352_pt1 | contig 17093 bp, 13 predicted proteins | sample Rivendell_Oct201_8_FD_83780 | JGI IMG/M metagenome (GOLD analysis project Ga0099792, IMG submission 83780) | Vadose zone soil microbial communities from the Eel River Critical Zone Observatory, Northern California, USA -... | ecosystem: Environmental > Terrestrial > Soil > Vadose zone >...
CGCGGCAGCTCCGACCACGCCGCCACCTTTGCGCGCTACCTCATCGAAACGCGCTTAGGATTGCTCACCTCCTCCGCCGCACCCTCGGTGAGCTCGGTCTACGCGGCGCGGCCGGATCTGGCCGGTGCCATGGTGCTGGCGATCTCGCAGTCCGGAGCCAGCCCCGATCTTCTGGCAGCGGTGAGCAGTGCGCGCGCCGCCGGCGCGCACATCGTGGCGCTGGTGAATGCGCCAGACTCACCGCTCGCGCAGCTCGCCGATGACCTGCTCCCGTTGTGCGCGGGCCTCGAGCGTAGCGTCGCGGCCACCAAGTCCTACATCGCCTCGCTCGCCGCAATCGTGCACCTGGTCGCAGACTGGGCGCGCGATGCACAGCTGGCGGCGGCGCTGCGGCAGGCGCCGGAACTGCTCGAGCGCGCCTGGCAGCTCGACTGGAGCGCGGCGGTCACACGCCTGACACCGGCGAACAACCTGTACGTCGTGGGACGCGGCCTGGGGCTGGCGATCGCGCAGGAAGCGGCGCTCAAGTTGAAGGAGACCTGCGGCCTGCATGCCGAAGCGGTGAGCGCCGCGGAGTTGCGCCACGGTCCCATGGCGCTGGTGCGCGCGGGGTTCCCGCTAGTGATTTTCTCGCAGGACGATGAGAGCCGCGCCGGCGTTGTGCAGCTCTCGGGCGAGCTCGCGGCGCAGGGGGCGGAGGTGTTGCTGGCCGGCGCGGGCGCCGCGGGCGCGACCATCCTGCCCACGCAAGCAGCGCATCCGGTGATCGAGCCGCTGCTGTTCGCGCAGAGTTTCTACCGCATGGCGAATGCCCTGTCGCTGGCGCGCGGGCGCGACCCGGACCGCCCGCCACATCTTCACAAGGTGACCGAGACCCTCTGATGAGCGTGGCGCTCACCAACGGCCGGGTACTGCTCGAGAACGGACTCGCGGAAGACCGGTGCGTGCTGCTCTCCAACGGGCGCATTCTGGACATCGTCGCCCCTTCCGACCGGCGGGTGCGGCGCGCCGAGCGTTACGATCTGGGCGGGCAGCTGCTGCTGCCGGGGTTCATCGACTCACAGGTCAACGGCGGGGGCGGCGTGCTCTTCAACGATGCGCCGAGCGTTGAATCCATCCGCGCCATCGGCCGTGCCCACCGCCGCTTCGGCACCACCGGCTTTCTCCCCACGCTGATCAGCGCGGATCTGGACGTCGTGGCGCGCGCGATCGCGGCGGTGCGCAGCGCCATCGAGGCCGGCGTTCCGGGTGTGCTGGGCATTCACATCGAGGGTCCGTTCCTCAACGTCGCGCGCAAGGGCGTGCACGATCCGGCCAAGCTGCGCGAGCTCGGCCCGGGCGCACTTGGGCTCCTCACCTCGCTGCGCGGCGGCCGTACGCTCGTCACCCTGGCACCGGAGATGACGACGCCGCAGATGATCGAAAAACTCGTGGCGGCGGGTGTCGTGGTCTCGGCGGGGCACACCAACGCCACCTACGCCGAGATCAGCACCGCCCTGCGCCACGGACTCAGCGGCTTCACGCATCTGTTCAACGCCATGTCGCAACTCACGGCCCGCGAGCCCGGCACCGTGGGCGCGGCGCTCGATGACCCCACGAGCTGGTGCGGCATCATCGTCGACGGCGAGCACACCGATCCGGTGGCGCTGCGCATCGCGCTGCGCTGCAAGGCTCACGATCGCTTCATGCTGGTCACCGACGCCATGCCGAGCGTCGGCACCGACCGCGACTCCTTCGAGCTGCAGGGACGTCGCATCACCGTCAGGGGCACCGTCTGTCTGGACGAGGATGGCAGGCTCGCCGGGACCAACATCGACATGGCGACCTGCGTGCGCAATGCCATCTCCATGCTGGGGTTGTCGCTCCCCGAGGCGGTCCGCATGGCCAGCCGGGGGCCGGCAGAGTTCCTCGGCCTCGCGCACGACACCGGCCGCATCGCCGCGGGGTTGCGGGCGGACCTCGCACTCGCCGACGATGCGCTCAACGTTCTGGAAACCTGGATCGCCGGGCGCTCATCGCGGGAGGGCGACGACGCCTGAGGGCCGCGCCTCAGGCCGGCGGCGTGTCCGGCTCCTGAAATCCCCCTTCCCGGTAGGTCAGCACCAGCGTGTCGCGCACGCCGTCCTTTCCCTGCCCCTGGATCGGGGTCGTCTCGTGAATCACGCGCGCGTCATCCATCATCAGCATCGACCAGGGCTCCTGCATGGTGAAGCGCACGCCGGAGGCGCCGCGCGCATCGAACACGCGCGTCTCGCCACCGAGGATGTTGCGCCGTGTGACGAGAATCACCGCGACGAAATCCACACCATCGCGATGCGCGCCCTCGGGCGTCGGACGGCCGATGCCCGTGGCGGTGTCGATGCGGAACTGGTGCGCCTCGATGAACCAGCGCGGCACGGCTCGAAGCTGCGCGAACAGCTCGCCAATGGATCTCAGCAGCTGCCGCCAGGCCGGCGCGCTCACTACCGCAGGCTCCACGGGCTCGAACCAGCGCGTCAGTCCGCCATGCAGGGCGTTGTAGGAAGTGGGTTGCCAGTGCGGCCGGTGCGGCACCGCCTCCAGCACGCCCGCAGCCGGGGTCTGCACGAAACAGCTGTGCCGGCGCGCGCGGTAGTTGCCACCATCGCGCAGGTACGCATCGCGCGGCAACCGTTCCCAGCTCTCGCGCAAGACATCCAGACCGGCGAGGTCGAGCTGCAGCGTGGCGCGCGCCGCAGCCGCCGTCAGCAGCGCGTAACCTGCGTCGGCGAGCTGCGCTCGCAGGCCGGGGCCGTCAGGAGTCATGGGCGTCACAGTTGCGGGCCTCGAGGTTCATGGGCGCCGGTACCCTATCAATACCGCGAAAGGTGGACGCCGCGCCAACCCGTAAGGGCCTCGCGTGTCCGCCCGGGAGAGCGCAATGTGGGGTACGGGCGCCGGAGGTGCGGATCATGATCGACCTTTATTACTGGACCACACCGAACGGGCACAAGATCACCATGTTCCTCGAGGAGACCGGGCTCCCTTACCGGATCGTGCCGGTGAATATCAATACCGGGGCGCAGTTCGATCCGGCGTTTCTTGCCATCTCTCCCAACAACCGGATGCCGGCGATCGTCGATCGCGACCCCAAGGGGGGCGGCGCAGCACTGTCCGTGTTCGAGTCGGGCGCGATCCTGCTGTACCTCGCCGAGAAAACCGGCCGGCTCCTGCCGGCGGATCTGCGTGGACGCGTCGAGGTCCTGCAGTGGCTGTTCTGGCAGATGGCGGGCCTGGGCCCCATGGCCGGGCAGAACCATCACTTCACTCGCTACGCACCCGAGCCGATTCCCTACGCCATCGAGCGCTACGTCAAGGAGACGAACCGCCTGTACGGAGTGCTGAACAAGCGCCTCGCCGACCGCGCGTTCGTCGCCGGCGAGTACTCGATCGCCGATATCGCAGCCTACCCGTGGATCGTGCCCCACGAGGCGCAGAGACAGAAGCTCGAAGACTTCCCGTACCTCAAGCGCTGGTTCCAGGCCATCCACGACCGTCCCGCCACCGTACGCGCCTACGCGAAGGCCGCCTCGGTCAACCCGGCCGCCAACATGAGCGCTCCGCTCACCCAGGAGGCCAGGCGCGTGCTGTTCGGCCAGACCGCGCACTGAGGGATCGCTGATGCAACCCGCCTCGTCCGCCGGCACGGCCGCCGCCGCGGCCGCCATCGCGCACCTGGCGCTCGGCGCGCCACCGGCACCCGCGGCCGCGAGCATCAACGACATCATGGTCGATGGCGCGGCGGTGCACATCGAGCTCGAGCCGCGCGCCTTTCGCGACGGCGGCGATGCGGTGCGGGAATGGATACGACGTTCGGCGAGCATCGTGACCGGCTATTACGGTCGCTTCCCCACCACCCGACTCAGGGTGCAGGTGATCGCCGAAGCCGGTGACGGTGTGCACGGGGGCAAGAGCTTCGCGAACCCCGATGCCTTCATTCGGGTGCAGGTCGGGCGCGAGGTGAGCGGGGCACAGCTGTTGGCCGACTGGGTACTGGTGCACGAGATGACCCACCTTGCTCTGCCGGACACGGGCGAGGCGCACGCGTGGCTGTCGGAGGGACTTGCGACCTACGTCGAGGGAGTCGCGCGCGTGCAGGCCGGCAACCGCAGCGAAGCGGACGTGTGGGCGGAAGAGATCCGGCAGATGCCGCGCGGCATGCCGCAAGCCGATGACCGCGGCCTCGACCACACTCACACCTGGGGGCGCACCTATTGGGGCGGGGCGATGTTCTGTCTGCTGGCCGACGTCCAGATCCGCGAGCGCTCGCACAACCGCTTCGGCCTGCAGGACGCGCTGCGCGCCGTGGCGCGCGCCAGCGGCGGGCTTGCCGCGGACTGGCCAATCGAGCGCGTCCTGCGCACCGGCGATGAGGCGGTCGGCACCACGACGCTCGAGGATCTGTATGCGCAGATGAAAGACCGGCCGGTCACGCCCGATCTCATGAAGCTGTGGCAGCAGCTCGGCATCGAGCCCGAAGGTCCCTCAGTTCACCTCTCCGACAGCGCGCCGCTCGCCGAGGTACGCCGCGCCATCATGCGCGCGCCATAGCCGGCCGGCCGCCGCCTCGCGCTCGGTCTGGGAGGGCGAGAAGAACCCGGTCAGCGCGGCCGTCACGCTGAGCACCGCGCAGACCAGAACATATTCCGCGGCCAGCGAGCGCCGCAACCGCGCCAGCCCAGCGGGCTCCCCGCGCGCGAACGCGGGGGTGAGCCGCAGCTTGTTGAGCGCCGCGAGAGCCATCAGTGCCGCGAACAGCATCAGCTTGGCGCCGAGCAGCAGCCCATAGGGCGCCAGCAGCGCGGCGAAATCCGGCAGCAGCAACGCCGCCATCCCAAAGCCCGCGAGCGGGATCAGCGGCACGAGCCAGAGCGCGCCGGATGAGAACGCCTCGAGCACGCGCGCCGCCTGCTCGCGCGGCTCCAGGGCGCACACCTGCCGCAGCGGCGACAGTGAGCCGAACCAGAACGCGGCGAGGATGAGGTGAACGAGCAGCAGCGGCGCGAGCAGCAGCCGGTGCTCATCGAGCGCGGTGTGCCCCGTCAATGCGAACGAGCTCAGCGCGGCGAGGCTGCCGGCAACCGCCGTGCTCCTGGCGGCCAATCCCTCGTGCCGCAGCCCGAGCGCCACGCCCGCCAGAGCTGCAGCCCGCACCGCGAGCGCGGTACCGGTGGATGAGCTCAGTACCAGCCGGTGGAGGGAGGCGTCGGCGATGCCGGCCCACTCCCCCGCCAGATGCGCCGGTTCGAGGAGGTACTGCGCCGCGAGCACCCCGAGCGCCCCCGCGGCCGCGCGCACGCCCGTACGGCGGATAGCGGGCGCGGAGTGGGCAAGCCGGTGGGCAAAGGCCGCGGTGAAGAGCGCCGTACCCGCCGCCTGCAACAGCAACACGAGACTCGCGGCGCGCAGCGCGACCCAGGCGAGCTCGGTCATCACACGACCAGGAGCCAGCCGCTCCGGGAGCGCACGGGTCTCATGCGCTAGAGGCTACACCGGCCGACGCGCGCGCGGGAAGGATGCGGACGGCGACGGCGCACGGCCGCGTGAGGGCGGGCGCCGTCCCGGGCGCGGGCCGGACTGCCAGCGCCGCCCCTCGTGCCGCTGCACGGGGACAGCGGCCACGCGCGCACCGGCGGCGGCAGGGGCTGCGGTCACCGCATAGGCCGGCAAGGCTGCGACCGGCAACGTGCGCCGCAGCAGCTTCTCAATCTCGCGCAGCAACGGTGCCTCATCCGGCGACACCAGCGAGATTGCCGAACCGGAGCCACCGGCACGCGCCGTGCGACCGATGCGGTGCACGTAGTATTCGGGCACGTTCGGCAGCTCGTAGTTGACCACGTGCGGCAGCTCCTTGATATCGAGGCCGCGGGCGGCGACCTCGGTCGCGACCAGTGCCGTGACGCGGTTCTCCTTGAAGTCCGTCAGCGCCCGCACCCGCGCCCCCTGGCTCTTGTTGCCGTGGATGGCGACGGCACGAACACCGCTCCCTACGAGCTGCTCGGTCAGCCGGTTGGCACCGTGTTTGGTGCGGGTGAACACCAACACCTGGTGCCAGTTGCCGCTCACGATGAGGTGCGCCAGCAGATGCCGCTTGTGCTCCTTGGGCACGCGATACACTTGCTGCTCGAAGCGCTCGGCAGCGGCGTTGCGCGCCGCGACCTGGATCGCCACCGGATTGCGCAGCAGACGGCTCGCGAGCTCGCGGATGTCCTCGGAGTAGGTCGCCGAGAACATGAGGTTCTGGCGTTCGCCCGGCAGGAGCTTCAGGATCCGGCGGATATCGTTAATGAACCCCATGTCGAGCATGCGGTCGGCCTCGTCCAGCACGCAGCAGCGCACCTGACGCAGGTCGAGGAGCTGTTGCTGCGCGAGATCGAGCAGCCGCCCCGGAGTGGCCACCAGCAGGTCGCAACCGGTGCGCAGCGCCTCGATCTGCGGCTTCTCGCTCACGCCACCGAAGATCACCAGGGTGCGCAGCCCGGTATGGCGGCCGTAGTCGCGGGCGCTCTCCGCGACCTGCGCCGCGAGCTCGCGCGTGGGGGTCAGCACCAGCGCCCGCGGCGCGCGTGCCTGCTGGGATGCCAGGTTCTGCAGGATCGGCAGGATGAACGCCGCCGTCTTGCCGGTGCCGGTCTGCGCACCGGCCAGCACGTCGCGACCGGCGAGCACCGCCGGGATAGCTTCGCGCTGGATGGGGGTGGGCGTGACGTAGCCCTTTTCGGCCACGGCACGGGCCAGCTCGGGTTTCAGCCCGAGATCGGTAAATGACATATAAAAGGAAAACCTCTGTTGTCGACTCGCCCGGCAGCACTTTCGCTGCGGCGGTCAGACGCGAGGCTTGGAGTTAATGGTAAATCGAAGTGCGGCGGTGAGGCACAGACTGCGAGCGAAACGGGTGCTGACCGAGCACTGTAAGGACGTTTAGCGCCGCGCACTCTACAGACTTTGCCCTTACGCGTCCAATCTACCGCACCGGGCGTGTGAAGCAATACGACAATTTGACACAGTGACAGGGCGCTTGCGCGCGTTGCGGGAACGGGCGGGTTTGGGACATCATCGCCTCAGGATGGCACAGGGATTGGCAACATGAACCGCACACCTGTCGCACTGGTCGTCTCGGTCGCGGGCCTGTGCTGCGCGGTGGCCGGCTGCTCGACACGCACCGACGTGTCGGTGACCGGCAACACCCCGGCGCAATACTCGCACGCGTGGATCACCGCACAGGAAGTATGGTTCAACACCAGCGCGATTGCCGGTCCCGACGATGGCGGTTGGGTCAAGTTTCCCCTGTCGACGCCGGCCACGGTTGATCTGGTGACCGAATCGGGCGGCAACCTCGGCAGCCTCGCCACCTCATTGAATCTGGCCCCCGGATCCTATGCGCAGGTACGGCTCATCCCCGTGGACGCCACCGCGCCCCTGACGAGCTCGGCGCAGACGGCCGGCGCGCTCTACAACACGGAAGCGGACTACGTCGACAGCGCCGGCACGACCCACCAGTTGCCGCTCGAGCTGCTCAATCCCGACAAGGGCATCGGCATCCCGGGCACGCTCAAGGTGCCGGTAGGAAATATCGGCGCGGCGCTGGCGGCTACGAGCGGCACCACCAGCACGACCGGCACCACCACGCCGACGACGACCACGACACCGACCACGACCACGACATTCGCGATCACCTTCGATGGCGTGCGCGATCTCACGCCCTTCAGCTACGCCGCCGCGACCACTCCCAACGGCATCCTGCTGAGCTCGCACGCCAACGCCTTCGATCTGTCCGAGGTGGGCGGGATCCAGGGGCAGCTGACACTCACCAACCTCACCGGGATCAACGGTGCGGCAGGCCTGCCGGCCCTCCAGGTGAGCGCGCAGTCCCTCAGCGCCGACGGCACGCGCCACGTGGTGGTGAACCGCGCACCGGTGCACGCGGACGGGAGCTTCCTCCTGTACCCGCTGGCGACGAGCTCCTCGAGCCCTGCCGATTACGACCTGGTGATTCATGGCCCGGGAATCGCGACCATCATCATCAAGTCGGTGCAGGTGACCCCCGCCAGCAGCGCGAGCGCGTCCAGCACCACCGGCACCGCGGCCGCTACCAACGCGACCATCAATGCCGTGTCGGTGGGTACGCTGATACCCCGTGCAACAGCCAGCTCCTACACCGTGAATGTCGGCACCGCGAGCGGTGCCGGGCTGCCCGCCGGCGCACAGGTCGCCTTCTATCAGACGCTGGCGAGCGCCGGGGAAGTCCCCTACGTCATCGAAGCAAGTCCCATCGATCCCTTCAACCAGGTGCTGGCCAACGACCAGGCGCTGTCCACCGGTACGCTCGATTCGGGCACCTACTCCACGAGCGGCACATCCGTGACACTGGTGAGCGCCGCACCCGCGGAGGGCGCCGGACGCTACCTGGTTGCGGCGAGTGCGCCCGCGTTCACCGACGGAGCCCTCACGAACACGGTGTCCGCGCCGCCGGCGGGCACCACGACGCCGGTCGTGGTCACCGTGCCGGCTCTAACGCTCGCCCCGGGCGCCACCTCCGGCTCAATTGCGGCATCCATCACCCAGGCGACGGCGGGCAAGTACGATCACGGCGAATTGCTCGTGACCCACGACGGCACGCTCGTCGCCACGACACCGCTGGATGCGGCGCTCGCGCAGGGCGCGGGCGCAACCCTCACCATCGACGGCCTTCCCACCCTCACCGCGGAGGCTCTTTATTACGTGTCGGTGCGGGCCTGGAACTCGCGCGACGCGTCCGGGACCCTGCAGCGCCAGTCGTATCCGACGGCGATCGATCTGCGCGGCAGCGCCACGGGCGCGTTGCCGCTCACGATCAACTGAAATCGGCGCGAAACCGGTAAACTAGCCCGTTTCCCGGGCCGACAACCCGTTAAGTCACTGTAATCACGGGGAACGGATTGCTTAGTCTGCGCCTCTAAGCGACGGTGCCGAGAACGCCCGCGCCAAAACGGATCGAAGGGGATAGATGATGACCGTCGTTCGCACCCGCCGGAGCCGCAGCTGCGTGCGGACCCTGACCGCCCTCGCGTTGGGGTTCAGCGCCCTGCTCGCCGGGTGCGGCACCCGTTCCACCACCTCGCCGGGCACGCCGGCCATCACCCTGTCAGATACCAGCGGTCAGTTTGCCGCTTACCGCGTGGCGATCGATTCGATCTCACTGACCGACACCAACGGCGCGATCTTCAATGCGATTCCGCAGATGCCGGCCGAGAGCGTCGATCTCGCCGCCCTCACCGACCTCAGCGAACTGCTCGCGGTGCCGGCCGTGCCGTCCGCAACCTACAAGTCCGCCACGCTCACCCTCGACTACAATAACGCGAGCATCTGGGTGAACCTCAACGGGCAGGCGGTCGCCGCCACCCCCTTGAGCAGCACCGGCACCACTCCGACCATCTACACGGTCACCCTCACCTTCGATCCCAACAATCCACTGGTCATCACCCGGGGCGCATCGACGCGCCTGGCGATTGATTTCAACCTCGCCGCATCGAATTCCATCAACCCGGCGACCACGCCGCCCACGGTGACGGTACGACCGTTCGTGGTGATGACGCCGGCGCCTGTCGACGCCACCGTCATGCGGGTGCGGGGCCTGTTCGTCACGGCGCAAAGCGGCTCGAGCGACTTCGTCATGAACGTGCGACCGTTGATCGACCTGGCATCCGCACTGGGTGCGGTCACCGTCAGCACCACTACGCAGACTTACTTCAACATCAATGGTGTTGCTTACACCGGAGCGGCGGGACTCACCGCCCTGGCGTTGCTCCCAACGGAAACCACCGTCGTCGCGGCCTACGGGACGCTCGGGGATCTGTCCGGCATCACGCCCGGCTTCCATGCCACCTCGGTGTACGTCGGCACCAGCGTCGAAAGTCCGCTGGCGGAGCACGTCGGCGGGGTCGTCAGCGCCCGCAGCGGCAACACCCTGACCGTGCACGGCGCAACCTTCCGCTCTCCTCTACCCGTCGTCGGCACCGCCTACGCGGCCGCGGCCTACGTGAACAACGCCACGGTGACCATCGGCAGCGCCACCGTCGTCAGCGAGGACGGGGTGGCCGCGGGCGGTCTGACTCCCGCGGCCATATCGGTCGGCCAGCAGCTCGACGTCTCCGGCCAGGCTACCGTTGACACCGCGGGCAAGATCAGCCTCGACGCTGCCACCATCCCCGCCGGACAGGTACCTCCCCAGGTACGCCTCGCTTCGACCCGCATCTGGGGCACGCTCAACTCCGCGAGCGCAGGCAGCGCCACGCTCGATATCCTGTCGCTGGGCAACTTCGCACCTGCCGGCTTCAACTTTGCCGGCACCGGTACTACTGCTGCCAACCCAAGCGCCTATGTCGTCAACACAGGCTCGCTCGATGAAAGCGCCACCGCTGCGAGCACGCTGCTGCAGGTCGACGGCATGGTCAACGCGTTCGGTTCCGCACCCCCGGACTTCAGCGCCGCCGCCATCACCGCCGGCACCGCGACCGAACAGCGCCTGGCGATTGAATGGGTCAACGGCGGTGCGACCGCACCCTTCCTCAGCGACAGCAGTGCCGGCCTGGTCGTGGCCCTGAACAACGCCAACCTCGGGACCCTTCACGAGATCCGCACCGGGCCGGCGGCGCTGGACCTGAATACGCTGAGCTCCTTCCCCGCCAGCCCGCTGATCACGACCGTGGGGGCGGATCAGAGCAAGCTGCAGCTCGCGATCGGCAGCGCGACCCTCAGCACCGGGGTGTCGGTATTCAACAGCATCGGCGGCTTTGCCGCGGCACTGGCCTCGACCTTCAACGGCACCAACAAGATCTACCGGCTGGTCGCCGTCGGGCAATACAATATCGGCACCAACACCTTCGTCGCCTCGCGCATCAGCGTGGCCCTGATGTAGCAGATCGCGCATGCCCTGGAAGCGCCGCCCGTTCGGCAGCACTGATCTGTCGCGCGCGCTCAACATCGCCCACCTGCGCGAGATTGCCCGGCGCCGCGTGCCGGGCTTCGCGTTCGAGTACGTCGAGGGCGGGGCCGAAGACGAGGTCACGCTGCGCGCCAACCGCGAAGCCCTGGAGCGTCTGCGGCTGATTCCCCGGACCCTCATCGACACCAGCGCGCGCCATCAGCGCACGGCGATTCTCGGGCGCCCCGCCAACTCGCCCCTGGCCATCGCCCCGACCGGCCTGAACGGCATGCTGGACCCCCAAGGCGACCTGGCGCTCGCGCGCGCCGCCGCGCGGCTCGGCGTGCCGTTCACCCTGAGCACCATGTCGACGACCCGTCTGGAGGATGTCGCGAGCCGTGCCGGCGGACGGCTGTGGATGCAGCTGTATGTACTGAAGGACCGTGCCATCGCGCGTGACATCATGCAGCGCGCTACGGCGGCGGGTTACGAGGCGCTGGTGTTCACGACCGACGCCAACGTGTTCGGCAGTCGTGAGTGGGACCAGCGCAGCTATCGCGCCCCCGGCAAACCCACGATCCGCACTGCGCTGGATGTACTGCGGCACCCGCGGTGGGCGTTCGAGGTTCTCGGCCGCCACGGCATGCCCCGCTTTCGCAATCTCGAGGCCTTCCTGCCCCCGTCCGCCGCCAGCGCGCTCGGCGGCAGCACGGTGATTCCACCGCTGTTCGATGCGACCATCTGCTGGGATGACATCACCTGGATCCGGCAGCTGTGGCGCGGCAAGCTCCTGATCAAAGGAGTGCTGAGCGTCGCGGACGCCGAGCGTGCCGCGGCACTGGGCTGCGACGGCATCGTGCTGAGCAATCACGGCGGGCGGCAGCTGGATTCCGGTGTCACGCCGATCGAGGTGCTGCCGCAGATCGCGCACGCAGTCGGCGAGCGCCTCCCCATTCTCATCGACAGCGGCTTCCGCCGCGGTACCGACATCGTCAAGGCGCTCGCGCTGGGTGCGCAGGCCATCATGATCGGGCGCGCCACGCTGTACGGCCTGGCCGCGGGGAGCGAGCCGGGGGTGGATCGTGCGCTGGAGATTCTGACCGGCGAAATCCACCGGGTGCTCGGTCAGCTGGGCTGCAATTCCATCGCCGATCTCGGCCCACAGCACGTGCGGGGGCCCGAGCCGCACGCGGTTCACCGCACTAACGCTCCGGGGACTTAAGCAACGCCTCGAGATCCTGCTTCCACAGCACCGCGTAGGTGTGCGAGCCATGCCCATGCGTGCGCTCGCTGAACGGTATCACGAGCGCGCGGCCCTGCGGCACGCGCTTGATCTCGCGCTCGAGGATCTGCAGCTCGGGGGGATTGATGAGGTCGTCCGCCGAGTTGATCGCGAGCAGCGGCGCCTCGATCCTCTCCAGTGCGGGCCCGGGGTCATAGTCGCGCGACGCATCCACGGCATACAGGAGGTCATTGGCATCCTCCGTCTTCATACGCTCGCTCACGTAACTGTCGATCACCTGGTCCGCCTGCGCGCCTGTCGGCGCTTCCTGTTGTCGCAGGACCGGGTTGCTGCCGGCGAGCCAGAGCATCTCGATTGCGGTCCTGAGCGCGGGCGGCTGGGTGCGGTACTCTCCGCCCAGCCAGGCCGGATCGTTGCGGATCGCGTCGATGATCAGCCGCCGCCAGACACGGTTACGCCCGGACACCTGCGTTGGCAGGCACGCGAGCGGCATGAGCGCGTCCATGAATTGCGGGTGCTGCTCGCCCCACAGCCAGGTATGCATGCCACCCATGGAGGTGCCCATCACCAGGCGCGCGTGATTCATGTGCAGGCCCTGCGTCAGCAGCCGGAACTCGGCTTCCACCATGTCCCGGTAACCGTAATGCGGAAAACGCGCGTGCAGCCCGTCGCTCGGCTTGCTCGACTTGCCGTGACCGATGCCGTCAGGGAGCACGATGAAGAAGCGCGCCGCATCCAGCGGTTGCCCTGCTCCGAACAGCTCACCGGCAAATTCAGCTCTCACCAGGCTCGCGCCGCTGCCGCCCGTGCCGTGCAGGATCAGGACGGCATTGCGCACCACGCCGCGCGCATCCGCGCGCGGCGTGCCGAAGGTGCGGTAATGCACACGCAACTCCGGCAGCGACTCACCGGAAGCGAACCTGAAGTCCCTGATGAGGAACTCAGCCTCCGCCGGCGGCGGATGGCTCGCCCACGTCGCGGGCGCGGCCAGCAATGCCGCCAGCAGGCCGGTCAACACGGCTCCCCGCGCACTGCCTGGCGCGCTCACGCCGCACGACTCTTCAGCCACTCGTCGATCACGCGCTCGAGCACCGCCAGCGGCATCGGCGCCGCGGTGAGTCCCACGTCGTGGAAGTCGCGGATGTCGAACTTCGCACCGAGGCGGCGTTGCGCCTGCGCGCGCAACTTCAGCCAGCGGGTGTGTCCGACCTTGTAGCTGCACGCCTGCCCGGGCCAGGTGCAATAGCGCTCGATTTCGGTGGTCATGGCAGCCGGATTGTCGCCGGTGGTCGAGACCATGTAGTCGATCGCCCGCTCGCGGCTCCAGCCCTTCACATGCAATCCGGTATCGACCACACAGCGCGCGGCGCGGAAAAGCGCGGCCTGCAGCATGCCGAGGCGGCCGAGCGGATCGGAGTCATACAGCCCCATCTCATCGCACAACTGCTCGGCGTACAGTGCCCACCCTTCGGTGTTAGCCGAGAAACCGCCGCCCGCCTTGCGGATCAACGGGAGCGTGGGCATCTCCAGCACCAGCGCGAGCTGAAAGTGATGGCCGGGCGCGGACTCGTGATAGGTGAGCGTCGGCAGTGCCCAGCGCGCCCACTCGCTGGTATCGCGCAGATTGATGTAGAAGGCGCCGGGACGCGAGCCATCGAGCGCCGGAATCTGGTAGTAGCCCCCGGGCGCCCCGGCCTCCGTGTAGGGGGGCACCCGCCGGATTTCCACCGGCCCCTTGGGCCGGACGTGGAAATACCTGGGCAGATGCGGTTGCAGTGCAGTGATGAGACCGTTGCAGTAATCGAGGATCTGCTGGCGGCCCTCATCGGTGTCGGGGTAGAGGTATTGCGGGTCCTTGGCCAGGGCGCGCATGCGCTCGGCGACGGTTCCGGTCTTCTTCCCCTGCTTGCGCAGCAGGGCATCCATGCGCGCGCTGATCTCCTTCCCCTGCTCGAGCCCGAGCTGATGCACCTCATCCGGGCTCATGTCGGTGGTGATCGCCTGGCGCAGCGCGACCGCGTACAGCGCAGCGCCCTGCGGCAGGCGGCTCACACCAGCCTCGTGCACGGCACCGGGGCGCAGCTCACCGAGGGCCTGCATCTGCCGGTCCAGCGCCGGGAAGACCTCCTCAGCGACGAGGCGTGCGGCATCCACGCCGTAGCTACCCTGCAAGCCGAGCTTCTGCGTGCGCTTCGCGATCGAGGTCGTGAGGATCGAATCAGCCGGCGCCGTGCCCCGCAAGGTGCGCATTTGTTCCAGCGCGCGCTCGATAAGGAAATCCGGCGGCGCGACCTTCAGTCCCGCATCGTGCCGCACGCGCTCGGTTTCCTGCTCGAGCACCACGGCAAAGGCGCGCAAGCGTGCCAGGTACGCCTCGGCGTCCTCCTTGTTCTCGATCTGATGCTGCCGGTCGAGAAAGGTCGGGACGCTCTGATAAGCCCCCGTCAGCTGGCTGACCACGTACGGGCGCACTGCGTCGCCGTACTCGAAGGGCTCGGTGCGTGCGATCGTCTCCATCTGGAACTCGACCGTGTCATAGTTGGCCAGATCCGAGCCGGCCAGGGAGCTGCGACCGAAGGCTCGCAGGCGCTGCAGGCGCGAAGCGTTCTCCTGCTTGGACTCGCGCACTCGCTGGAGGGAAGCTTCGGTGAGCTTCGCCCTGGCCCACGCGTACTTGCCCTTGTCGAGCCCGAGGCTCGTCAGCTGCTCGGGATTTTTCGTCAGCCGCTCGTCCATGAAGACATCGAACAGCGCGTTGAGGCGCTCGGTGGCCTCGCTCGCGGGCGCAGCAAGGGCCCGTCTCAGAGATGTCGCGACGCACGCCGCGACCAGCGAACCGGTAACGGTAACAAACTGCCGACGGTCGATCACGAGACCCTCCTGGGTGTGAGGACGGCTCCGGCGCCCGCCCGCGCGTGCGGGCGGCAGCGCCGGTTCAGGGTTACAGCGGCCAGGCGACCTGCTGGCCGCGCGGGCTCAAGCCGCCAGCGTGCCTTTCTGCTTGGCGCTGTTGGTAGCGATCAGGTCCATCAGAGCCGGTGATCTCCTGGTTCGCGTTTCAGAAGGTAACCACCGAGCGGATCGACTCGCCCCTATGCATGAGATCGAAGGCGTCGTTGATCTTCTCCAGCGGCATGACATGCGTGATCAGCTCGTCGATCTTGATCTTTCTGTCCATATACCAGTCGACGATCCTCGGCACGTCGGTCCGGCCCCGGGCACCTCCGAACGCCGTACCCTTCCACACCCGCCCGGTGACCAGCTGGAACGGTCGGGTCTTGATCTCCTGCCCCGCTCCGGCGACCCCGATGATGACCGACACTCCCCAGCCACGGTGGCAGCACTCGAGCGCCTGGCGCATGAGATCGACGTTACCGACGCACTCGAAGCTGTAATCGGCGCCACCGTCGGTGAGACTCACCAGGTGCTGCACCAGATCCGCACCGACCTCCTTGGGGTTCACGAAGTGCGTCATCCCGAAGCGCTCCGCGAGCGCTTTGCGGCGCGGATTGACGTCCACGCCGATGATCTTGTTCGCACCCACCAGACGCGCGCCCTGTATCACGTTCAGCCCGATGCCCCCCAGGCCGAACACCACCACGTTCGCGCCCGGCTCGACCTTGGCTGTGTTGATGACCGCGCCGATGCCGGTCGTGACACCGCAGCCGATGTAGCAGACCTTCTCGAAGGGCGCGTCCTCGCGGATCTTGGCGAGCGCGATCTCCGGCAGCACGGTGTAATTGGAAAAAGTCGAGCATCCCATGTAGTGATGCACCATCGTCTTGCCCAGGGAGAAGCGGCTGGTGCCGTCAGGCATCACGCCCTTGCCCTGGGTGGCGCGGATAGCCGTACACAGGTTGGTCTTGCGCGACAGGCACGACTTGCATTGCCGGCACTCGGGCGTGTAGAGCGGAATCACGTGATCGCCCTTTTTGAGCGAGGTGACGCCGGGCCCCACGTCCACGACGACGCCAGCGCCCTCGTGCCCGAAAATCACCGGGAACAGGCCCTCAGGATCGGCGCCCGACCGGGTGAATTCGTCCGTGTGACACACGCCGCTCGCGTGGATCTGCACCAGTACTTCGCCGGCCTTCGGGCCGTCCAGATCGACGGTAACCACTTCCAGCGGCCGTCCGGCAGCATGCGCAATGGCAGCCTTAGTCTTCATGCCAGTTCCCCGTTATTTGGTGTGCAAGCGCGGCACGATAAGTCTACGCGCCTGTGCGTCAAATTCCAGAAACGACTTGTCCGGATGCGACCACGATGGGCGACAATGAGACTCGAGGCAAACATTGGCGTGAGGCTGGCCATGGCAGACACAGTGTTCGGCAAGATCATCCGCGGGGAGATTCCCTGTCACAAGGTCTACGAGGATGCCAGAGTGCTGGCGTTTCTCGACATCAATCCCCTGAGCCACGGGCACACGCTCGTGGTTCCCAAGGAGCCCGCCGAGACTCTCGACCGCCTGTCCGACGAATCCGCAGCGGCGCTCGGGCGCGTGCTGCCGCGCCTATGCCGCGCCGTCGTCGCGGTCACGGGGATAAAGGAATACAACGTGCTCGAGAACAACGGCACCGGCGCCCACCAGGCGATCGCGCACGTGCACTTTCACATCATCCCCAAGCCCAACGGCCGCGAGGGACTCGGCATTGGCTGGCCGCTGACCACTCTCGACCCCAAAGCGGGAGCCGCCCTCGCCGCGAAGATCGCCGGCGCGCTGTCCTGAATAGTGCGCGCGCGGCAAATCCAGTGCACCCGGGTGCTTAACCCTAGCGGGCCCAGGCGGCTCCGCCAGCTCCCGCGCGCATGATCTGGCCTGCCTGTGCGATCCGCCCCCACGCCCGGTAACCACCCCTGTGCGCGTTTGGTTGCTGGCGGGTCGACGCAAGTCATTGATGTCGCGAGCCCTGCTTCTTCTATTGCCGCCCC
>Ga0099792_10000354_pt1 | contig 17064 bp, 16 predicted proteins | sample Rivendell_Oct201_8_FD_83780 | JGI IMG/M metagenome (GOLD analysis project Ga0099792, IMG submission 83780) | Vadose zone soil microbial communities from the Eel River Critical Zone Observatory, Northern California, USA -... | ecosystem: Environmental > Terrestrial > Soil > Vadose zone >...
ACGCATCTTTCTCGACAGGAACGACCCGAACCTGCTGCATGACGTCATGACGGTGTTCGACAATGCGCTCACAAGGCCGTGGACCGCCGACAAGACGTTTCGGCGAGATGCCAATCCCTTTCCGAATTGGAGCCGCACATCCTGCGCCGAGGGCAACACCATGATGGTCATCGCCAACGAGACCTATGTGCTCAGCGCAGACGGCCACCTGATGCCGACCAAGAAGAATCAGGCGCCGCCGGATTTGCGGCATTTCAGCCAATCGAGGTGATGGCGAACCCATCCATTCGTTGTTTGTAGGGGCGGCCCTTGTGGCCGCCCGGGGTTCAACAAACTCCACACGTTGTGTGAGTCGCGTTGCGGACGGCCACAAGAGCCGCCCCTCCGACGGCACGGCAAACCTTCCGCAATGTCACTTCCGCGGCTGATTGAAATATCTCACGTCCGGCAGTGGCTGGTCCTTCCTCGTCGGCATCAGGTAGCCGTCCGGACTCAACATGTAGGTTTCCTTGCCGACAAAGATGTGGTGATTATTTTCCGCGCAATCGACCACCAGCCAGATCGGATTGTATTCACGACGATAGGGGCGATCGACGGTCCAAGGACGCGTCAGGGCATGGTCGATGGTCGTTATTTCAATGTGCAGTAAATCCTTGTCGTTTTTGTCGGCATAATAACGCTCCTTGACGATGGTCTCGTTGTCGTCGTGCAACGGAATGCCGCTGCCGTCGAACGTGCGGGGGCCCTTGAAGCCGCGGGTCTCGACCTCCAGCACATCGAAGCGGCCGTCGCCATCTTCATCGATCCATTTGCCGATGGAATAGCCGAGGAAAGTCGGCTCGTACTCCTTGGGCCATGTGCGCCCGTCCGTGAAGATGCGGCGCGGCTCATTGTAATCGCTCAACAGGTAGGTGGTCTTCGGCGTGATGATGAGTTCCATCGGATAGATGCCGACCATCGAGCGGGGCAGGCCGTGCGGAATGCATTGGGCCGTCGGGTCGCCGGCAAGGCTGCCGGTGGCGCGTTCGGCGAGTTTGGCCTCGTAGATGGCCTGATACTCCGAAGTCAGCGGTGCCTGCTGGGCGCGGCCGGCAGGCTTGTTCACATCCCATGCGCCGTTGCCGATCCCGTCCGGCTTTCTCCATTGCGCCGACCAGTCGGGGTATTTCGACAAATCCTGGGCGTGCGCTCCGGCCGAGCCAATCAACACGATGGCAACGATCGCAACCATCAAGCTCCGATAAGCCATGGCCATCCTCCTATTCTGTTGGTGCGTCCCCGCCATCACATCACCGGGTCGAGACCCTTGGCCTTGAGCACGGCAGCCGCCGACGCGCCTTTGAGGAAAGCGATGAACGCCTGCGCAGCCGCAGTCTGCTTGGCGTTGCTCGCGACCGCGACCGCAAATGACGTCGTAAGCTGGATTTCGGCCGGTAACGGACCCACCAGCTCAGCGCCCGCATAGGGCAGGATTTCGCTGATCTGGGTCATGCCGATTTCGGCTTCGCCGTTGGCGACGGCGTGCGCCGCCGGGTTTTCTGGCGGCAAGAGCACGACTTTGCCCTTGAGCGCATCCGCCAAGCCAAGCCGTGGTATCAGCGCCTTGAGATAGATGCCGGTGCCGCCCTGTTCTACATAGGCGACCGTCTTGGCATTGGTGAGCGCACGCTTGAAAGCATCGACCGTCCCGATGTCGGGCTTTGGCGCGCCCTTGCGCACGGCGACGCCGGCGCCTGAATTCACAAGCACAGTTCGCGTTGCTGCTGTGAGCTTGCCCTGTTTGACCAGGTCGTCAATGCCCGCGACGGTCAGGATGGTGAGATCGAAGCTTGCGCCCTTCTCGATCTCGGCTTTCAGCGGGACCGCGGCACCCCATTGCATAACAACTTTGTGCCCGCTCGATTTTTCGAAGGCCGGCACAAGCTCTTCGCCGGCCGACTTCAACGCATTCGACGCCATTACTTTGATCTCGGCCGCGCCTGCGGAGACGTTTGCGGCAAGTGTTAGGGCAAGCGAGAGGCCGAGTGCGACTGTGACGGTGGTGATCGATTGTTTGGTCATGATGGGTCCTTCCAAATGTGGGTGTTCGAGCGCGCCGGCGGTGCATCGATGCCCGCATCGAGCTATCGGCGCGTCGGTGACGACGCGCCGATGCATAATGCGGGGTGGATTTGCGGTACCAAAAATACCCGGATCATGAAAGTCCCCGGATTATGCATTATCAGCGCGTAAACGCGCTTCTAACGCTCCATCCGGGCTACGGGCCTCCCCGGCCTACGGGCCATCCGGGCTGCAAGCCCCACCGACTCTACCCATCCGTCAGCGCATTGTTTTCCAAACCGCTGATCTGCACGTCGTAACCGAACGGATCATCCAGGTGCAGGCTGTAAAGCCCGCCGTCGCGCACGTTCTTCACGCCCATGGCGATCAGGTCGGCCTTGGCACGTTCGCGATTGAAGTCGGCGACCGTGTAGCCGACGTGTTCGATCACCGCCTCGGGATTTGGTCGGCTCGCGTTCCGCGGATTGGCGGGACGATCGGAGGCGCGCGCGATGATGAAGCTCACCGGCACGTCCTTGGCGGATATGCCCATCGGCTGTTCGTCCATCTTGCCGAACGGCAGCGAGACTTCGGTAGCCTTGGGGTTCACCTGATCGAGGTTGAACACTTTCGAATACCAGTCTGCAGCCTGTTTGAAATTCGGGCAGCTGTAGGAAATGTGATTGACCAGCGCGACCTTGAGCGAAGGCGTGGCGGTCTGGGCCTTGGCGCTGCCGGTTGCTGCTACCGAGGTGGCCGCAAAGGTGAGCGCTTCGATGAGACGGCGGCGGCTGATCCTGCCGCGGTCGAAATCGTCAAGCTTCGTTGCAACGTACCCTTCCATGTGAGCCTCCCTCTACTTCCACGCGGTTTCTTCTTCGATATTGGCGAGCTGAACCGGATAATTGAACGGATCGAGTACGTTCACGTTTCCGGGCCGCGCCGTGTAGGGCCGGCCGGAGGCCTTGAGGCCCGCGGTCACACGTTCGTCGCTCCAGTTGGAGATTGTGTAGCAGACGTGATCCACGAAGGACTGAGCCGGTGGCCGTGGGTTGGCAGCAGCACGTTGTGTGCGCGCGACCACGAACTGGCCGCCCTTGCCGGGCTCCGGACCGAACGCCAGGTTGGCCCGTTGTCCATTGTCCTTGCCGGGCGTTTTGTCCATGCCGAGAACCGAGGCATAAAAATCGCGCGCCTTGGCGTAGTCGGGACACGCGTAGGAGATGTGATTGATACCGAGCATCTTGAAGCCGCGCGGCGCCTGAGCCTTGGCGGCATCGCCTGCCGCGTAAACGGTGGCGGCAAGTGCAACTGTTTTGCAGAATTCGCGGCGGTCGAGCGCGCCGCTTTCGTATTGTTTTACGAGATCAGCGATAAAGCGTTCCATGCTGAAGCCCTCCCTGATTGGACGCCTGTTCATGCTAGGCGCGTCAGGCGAAACGCACAATGGGTGTTGCGGCGGTTTCCTGACCCTTGGCGGGGGCGTGAACACGTTGATTGGTCAAGGATCGTTACGCAGTGTTATGTGAACGCGCGGTAGGGTGGGCATGGCGCCTGGCACGGCGCATGATCAAGCAAATGTCTATCGTGGCGCCTTGCCCACGCGTCGGCGGAGGGTGCGGACGCGTGGGCTACGCGCGGACTATTATTGGTGTAATATGATAGGCCGGGTGGCCGCGCGAGCCCACCCTACGCAGACCCTCACGTCCAACCCAGCCGCCGCATGATGGCGCGGCCCATCACCCAGTCCTTGTCCTGCTCGGAGAGGAACGGCAGTTCCTCTGTGAAATGGGTAATACGCTGCTGATAGGTAAAATTCGGGAAGCGGTCGATGCCGGCGGTGACGTCGGTGCCCCAGAAACAACGGCGCGGGCCGAATGCGTCGAACACGCGCTTCAAGTGATCCGTCAGGTCGCGGAACGGATAGGCCTGCGACGACTTATGCGGCACGGACGACATCTTGACCTGCACGTTCGGGTGCTTCGCAAACTCGACCACTTCGGCGATGGCTTCCGGAATCTTGCCTTGCTTGGCCGTCTCGTCCGACAGGTTCATGTGGTCGATGATGAAGACGAGATCGGGATTGCGTTCGACGATGCGCAAAAAGTCGCGCGCGCGTCCGGCGGTTGACGTCATCACCGGGATGCCGGCCTTGGCGGCGGCCGGCCAGAACCAGTCGGCGGTGCCGTCGGTGAGCCAGTTGGTTTGCGCCCGGTTGAATGTGTGACGTACGCCAAGCATGCCGGGTTGATCCTTCCATGTGGCGAGCAGCTCTTTCGATTTCGGATCATCGAGCTTGAGACGGCCCATCAGCGCAAAACGACGCGGCCACTTCTTCGCCGCCTCCATGGCGTATTCATTGCGATAGCCTTCCCAGGACGGCGGCACGATGACGACACGGTGGACGCCGGCTTCGTCCATGCGCGCCAGCAATTCGTAATAGGAGAATGGCCGCGGGATGTGCGCCTGTCCGATGCCGTCGGCGGGCCAAGGACGCTCCGGCGTATGGGCCTTCCAGATATGGACCTGCGCGTCGACAATGATGCGGCGTGCCGGCTGCGCGCTGACAGGTCCGGATGCTTGGGATGCGATTGCGAGACCGGCGGTCGTAGCGAGAACATCGCGTCGTGACAACATGATGGGCTCCTGGCGTGAGGGTATGGCGGGGGAAGCAATTGTTGCCCTTATGCGCGAGCGCCGCAATAGCTGTAGGGCGGGCTGAGTGATCTGGCGCGGACACCCGAAGGGCGCAACCCACAGAACCGGCGCCAACGATTGCATAGCGATGACAGCTACCTGCCAGCCAACGATGCTGGAATCAGACACTTTGTGTCCGACTTTTTGTCGCCTATGGTCTTTTCCCATGATACAATGGAAATATGATCACAATCACGATAGAAACCGCCGCGAAGGACCTGAGCCGGCTTATCGATCAGGCTCGATCTGGCGAGGAGATCTTCATTATCAAGGGCAACGAGCCCGCGGCTAAGTTGGTAGCCGTCGCGAAGTTGCGCGAGCCTCGCGTACCGGGCCGCCTCAAGGGCGAACTCGATCTGCCGGACTCCTTCTTCTTCGATCCATTGCCCGAGGATGAGTTAAAGCTCTAATCGAGGCCATGCGCATCGTCACGGTCGATCCAGCCATCGCGGCGCTTGGGGCCTCTACGATTTGGTAAGGCGACGAATTGTCGCGAAGTCCTATGATGTGGGGTCCTATGATGTGGGGTCGTAAATTCGAAAGTCCTGCAACCCTTTCAGTTTGATTGAAGCACGGTATCCGCGACAACGCGCCCTCACCGCCCCGTCGCGTAGCTTTTTGCAGGCCGCCGGGCTATCAAGCAGCGCGGATCAAGCAGGGGCCAACATTGGCAGTTTTGGACCAGGCAGGCGGCGTGGCGCGTGGGCGAAAGCAGGACTTGCGCAGCCGCCTGAATATTTCGCCGGTGGTTGCGGTGCCGGCCGTGATCCTGGTCATCTTGATATTGCCGCCAACCCTTTATCTCATCGTGACCAGCTTTTTTACGACGCGGCCGGACGGCTCATTCGATCAATTCACCTTGCGCTTCTACACGCAACTGGTCTCCAGTCCGTTCTTCCTCTCCAGTCTCAAAAATACGGCTGTCTATGCAGCCGGATCGGCATTGGTCGCCATCGTTCTTGGCGTCATCCAGGCGCTTATCGTAGAGCGCTCCAATACGCCCGGCCGCCGCTATGTGTTCATCGGCGCGGTCATTTCGCTCGGAATTCCGCACGTCCTTTATGTCGTGGCATGGCTCCTGCTGCTCGGTCGCACGGGGCCGGTGAACTCGGCTATCGCCGATATTTTCGGCGCCGGCGATGGTCCGGCCCTCAACGTCTATTCGATGTGGGGCATGATCCTGGTGGAGGGCATCGGCTTTGCGCCCTTGACCTTTCTCCTGATGTCAGCCGTGCTCCGCTCGACCGACGCCTCGTTCGAAGAGGCCGCCTTGATGGCGGGCGCCGGCCCGCTCAAGACGTTCCGATTGATCACGCTTCGGCTCGGATTGCCCGGCGTGCTGGCGCTGATGCTGCTCATCGGCATTCGGGCCTTCGAGTCATTCGAAGTGCCGGCGCTCGTCGGGCTTGCCGGCAATGTTACGGTGCTCACGACCAACATCTACCAGAGTTCCAAAAGCGTCGGCGCCATCAATTTCGGTGAATCAGGCGCCTATTCGGTGTGCCTGATGGTCGTCGTCGTGCTGCTGTTGATCTGGCACAATCGGTTGTCCCGGCATGCCCACCAATACCAGACCATAACGGGCAAAGGCTATCGGCCACGGATCATCGATCTGCGTCAGTGGCGCTACCTCACGGCTGCGATCCTTTTCGTCATCTTCGTCCTGGCGATCGTGATGCCGATGGCCATCCTGGTGTTCACGTCGCTGCAGCCCTTCTACGAAGGCGTGACCGCGGACTCGTTTGGACGGTTTACGCTTGAAAATTTCTGGGTCGTGCTCGGTTTGAGTTCCTTTCATGATGCGATCCTCAACACGCTCGTGCTGGGGACCGCGACCTCGACCATCGTGGTTCCGTTCACCGCACTTTGCGCCTGGCTGGCGGTTCGGCGTTATCCCGGCGCCTGGCTGCTCGACCAGATCGCCATGGCGCCGCTTGTCTTCCCGGCGATCGTGATGAGCGTGGCCTTCCTCCATATCTATGTGAACATGCCGTTTCCGATTTATGGGACGCTCGTTTCGGTGATCATCGCATCGGCGGTGCGTTACCTGCCCTATGGCATGCGCTACGCCTATGCGGGTGTATTGCAGATTCATATTGACCTTGAAGACGCGGCGACCACGTCGGGGGCCGGCCGCGCGCTTATTTTCATGCGCGTCATCGTTCCGCTCATCAGTGCGGCGCTCTTGAGTTGCTGGCTGTTCGTGTTCCTGTTGACGGTCCAATCGGTCTCGCTGCCCTTGCTGCTGGTCGGACCAGGGACGGAGCTCATCGCGGTCACGCTGTTCGACCTCTGGCAGAACGGCCAAGTCACGGAACTTGCCGCCATGGGCGTCTTGTGGATGAGCTTCATGCTGGTCGTGGCAGCGTGCTTCCACGTCACGACGCGGCGGTATCAGCTGTCGGCGTGAGGAGAGCGAATAGGGAGTAGCGAATTGAATCGTAGGATGGGTAGAGCCAAAAAAGCGTCTTCAGACGCGTTTTGGCGAAACCCATCGTCCTGCCGCGCGCCTGAATGATGGGTTTCGGAAAAGCGCGTAAAGAAAGAACGCGCTTTTCCTCTACCCATCCTACGGGCTATTCGCTACTTCGGCGGCTCCAGCAATTCCGCCGCCAGTTGCACGATCGGTTTCGGCGTCGCGTAAGCCGTCGTGAGCAGTTTTTCAATTTCAGCGGCTGTCAGCGGCTCGATCTCCATCTGCAGTTTCGCAGCTTCGGCAACGAATTCGCGATCGAAAATCGTGGCGTCGAAGGCGTGGCGCAAGGCTGCGAGCCGGTCAGGCGGCACGCCGGGAGGTGCGGCCACCGGGCGGCCGGGTTCTTGCCGCACCAGGATGAGCGTGAGCACCTGCTTCTTGACCGGATCGGACACGAGGTCGAGCGCGGCCGGCACATTCGGCAGATCGGGCAGTTTCTCCAATCCCATCTGTATGATCACATTGAGCAGGTTGTCCTTGATCCAATGCGGCCGCGAGGCCTTCATGGTGGACCACGAGAGGCCGCAAATTCCTTCGGCTTCCTGGCGTTCGATCGACATCGTGAGGCCGGAGCCCGGATCATAGCCGGCCACGACCTTGAACCTGGTCCCCAGCAATGTGTTGAGTGCTCTCGGCATCAACGCCGTGTTCGAGGTTGCGCCGGCAGCCGCCACGATGACTTCCCGCTCGCGCGCCTGTTCGATACGTTTGATCGGGCTCGCATGCCAGGTGGCGCAGACGTTTTGTAATTTGCCGATGCTGCCGATCCAGTTGAGCCGCAATGGGTCATAGCGCGCGGCCGGATTGCCGAACAGCGGATCCATCGGCACGTTGTTGGGGAAGGCTCCGATCGTGGCGCCATCCCGGTCCGCCGTGGTGTAGAGAGCATTCGCGGCTGCGAGCCCTGCGGCGGCCGGCTGGTTGCGCGGAATGATGTTCGGATGGCCCGGAATGTGCTTGCCGAGATGGCGTGCGAGCGTACGGAAATAAACGTCATAGCCACCGCCCGCGCCGCCCCCGATCATCATATTGATCGGCCGGCTCTTGTAGAACTCCTCGACGCTTTGCGCGTGGGTGCTGTTTGCGGATAGCAACATAAGCAAGGCAACAACGAGAAGCTGCGACAGCGCGGCAAATGCGTTTGGACAAGTGCGCAGGTTTACAGTTCCGCCTTCCGGCGGAATTTTCAAATCAGCGGAAGCCTCCAAAAGGCGCCCGCGGCGAAGCCGCCGGAAAGGCAGAACTCCAAACATGGCCACACTACCGTGTCTTGTACTTCTGCTCCATCGCCGTGATGAAGCCTTCGCGCTTGATCTCTGCGAGCAGGCTGATGTCGATATAGTCTTCGACCTTTTGGCTGCCGCCCGGAAACAGCGCCATGATGTTTTCCGCTCCCTTCATCGACGGCTCGATATTGATCGGCGACTGTGCCTTGAAGTCGGCATAGGCGATGTCGATGGTGCGCGGTGTCGTATTGTGCAGCTCTTTGGCGAGCGTAGCCTTGGCGCGCGCCTCGTCCGTGAGCGCCAGGTAATTGCCTTCGATCGTTGCCTTGAGGAAGCGCTTGAGGCGGTCTCGCTCGCTGGTCAGCGATGCGCGCCGGACCACGATACCGCTGAACACCCAGGGGATTTGTTCTGCCGCGAGATCGACCAGCACATTGACGCCCTGTTCGCGCGCGATGGTGTTGAACGGCTCATTGAGCGCGGTCGCTTTGATCTCACCCGATTTTACAGCCGCGAGCCGCGCAGGGCCACCGCCCTGCTCCTTCACCGTGATGTCGCTGCGGCTCATGCCGAGGCGTTGCATCGCCAGCGTCACGGTCGAGTCGCTCTCGGAGCCGAAGGTGCTCACGCCAATCGCGCCTCCCTTGAGGTCGGCGGCCGTCTTCACGCCAGGCGCGGAAAAGAATGTGAAGCGGATCACGTTCGAAAGCGACCCGATCAGGCGGATGTCGCCGCCGGCGCGATTGATCCGCATCACGGATGATAGGCCGACGTGCATGACCTCAAGGGTGCCCTCCTGCAGCGCCTGTGCGCCGCGACTACCGCCCTGCATGTCGGTAACGCGAACGTCGAGGCCCTGCGCCTTGTAGAAACGCGCATTCTCCGCCATCCACCACGCCAGCACCGTATTGACGGGATCGGAAATGCCGGCGCGGAACGGGGTCTGCGCCAATGCCGGCGCCAAGCCGGCGCATAAAACCGTGCCGACCGCGATGGCAAGGGCTGCGGGTTGGATTGCGCGCTGCAAGAATCTGGCTGTGATCATGGGGCCTCCCGAATATCTGTTGCTGGGTGTTTGGTTTCGCGGCCAAGTTTTGTGGCCTCTTGTCGCAGCCAAGCGCCGCACCCAGTGTCGGACCATTGAGGTTCCAGGCTTTATACCATTGCGGGGCATCTCGCGTCTTGTCCCTGACCGTTTGATGTGCTTGGTAAGTGTTAACCTTGAATAACAGCCGTAGATGAGGGAGAACGTCATGTCCAAAGCAATGTCCGTGACCGGTCTGGGCGGGGCGCTTGCGCTCCTGCTGGCGGGCGTACCTGCGCAAGCCGCGTGGGAGCCGACCAAGCCGATCGAGATCGTAGTGGCGGCAGGCGCCGGCGGCGCCTCGGACCAGATGGCGCGCATGATGCAGGCCGCCATCCAGAAAAACGGGCTGATGAAGCAGCCCGTGGTGGTCTCGCTGAAGGGCGGCGCATCCGGTGCCGAGGCCCTGATGTATATGAAGGCCGGCGCAGGCGACGCCAACAAGGTGCTTATCGCCTATTCTCTGATCTACATGCTGCCGCTCTCAGCCAAGCTACCGTTCAGTTGGCGGGAACTCACGCCGATTTCGGTCATCGCGCTCGACCAGTTCGTGTTGTGGAACAATGCCTCGCAGCCGCAGACCAGCGTCAAGGACTTCGTCGCTGCCGCAAAGGCCGCGACCCCGCCCTTCAAGATGGGCGGCACGGGATCGAAACGCGAAGACCAGATTTTGACGGTTTTGCTGGAGAAGCAGACCGGCACCAAATTCGCCTATGTGCCCTATTCGTCAGGCGGCGAGGCGGCGACCCAGCTTGTGGGCAACCACACGGCTTCGAATGTCAACAACCCGTCGGAAAATCTCGAAGTATGGCGCGCCGGCCAGGTGCGGGCGCTCTGCGTTTTCGACAAGGAGCGCATCGAGTACAAGACCAAGGTCGCGGGCAACCAGTCCTGGAGCGACGTGCCGACCTGTAAAGAAGAAGGTCTTGATGTGCAGTACCTGATGCTGCGCGCGATGTTCCTGCCAGGCAAGGTCACGGCCGACCAGAGCACTTTCTACGTCGACCTGTTCCGCAAGATCTCACAGACTGCGGAATACAAGGACTATATGGAAAAGCAGGCGCTCAAGCCCATCTTCCTGACCGGGCCCGACATGGTGAAGTTCCTCGAGGAAGACAACAAGGTCAACGCCCAATTGATGCAAGAGGCCGGGTTTGTTGCGAAGTAGTGGTGTCGTAGCCCGGGTTGGCGCGTCGCAAGACGCGCTGTGCAAAAACCCGGGGAGGGACTATCCCCCACTAGATTGATCCCGGGTTTCGTGAAGAACTCAACCCGGGCTACGGGCTCCGTAGACTCCCTCTCCCCTTTGGAGAGAGGGTTGGGGTGAGGGGGTTCGGAGCCACCGAGAGTCCGTGACCCCTCACCCCAGCCCTCTCGGCGGCTCCGCCGCCCCTAAGGGAGAGGGGGCTAACCGAGTTTGCCGACACATCGTCGCTCAAACCATCAACGTGTATCGCGCTTTGGTGACAGGCGATGCGAGGAGACGAGAATGGCCGAAGAAGCCGATACGGCAGCAGGTGACCAGCGACCCGTCGTCGGGACCCGAAGTGTCGATGTCGTGGTTTACCTGTTGATATTTGGGTTGGCGGTTCTGCTCGGCTACGACAACTGGCGTTCCGGCGCTGCGTGGGAGGCCGACGGTCCCCAGTCCGGCTATTTTCCCTTCTATCTTTCCCTGCTGCTCGGCGCCGCCAGTCTTTATGGCTTGGCGGACAAGTTGTTCATGTCGGCTGGGGCCGGCGGCACTTTCGTCAATCGCGACCAATTGTTCCGCGTCATGCAGGTGTTCGTTCCGACCTTGCTGTTCTGCGCGCTCATGGAGTGGCTCGGTCTCTATGTGGCGAGCTTTCTTCTGATTGCCGGTTTCATGTGGTTCGTCGGTCATATCGCGCCTTGGAAATCGCTCCTCACGGCCTTTCTGTTTTCGATCATCATGTTCATCACGTTTGACGTTGCGTTCGATGTGATCATGCCGAAGGGACCGATCGAAGCGGCCCTCGGGCGTTAGGGCATGATTCCGAAACGTGGAAACCGGTTTTCGAAACAGCTCATGCTCAATCATGCCATAGGATAATGCGATGGAAGCCTTCGGCCTGCTCCTGCACGGCTTCACCGTCTTGATGACGTGGAAGACGCTCGCCTTCATGATGGTCGGCCTTATCCTTGGCGTATTCGTCGGTGTACTGCCCGGGCTCGGCGGTCCGAACGGGGTCGCGATCCTCCTGCCGCTCACGTTTTCGATGGATCCGACCACGGCCATCGTGATGCTCTCCTGCATCTATTGGGGCGCGCTGTTCGGCGGCGCCATCACGTCGATCCTCTTCAATATCCCGGGTGAAGCCTGGTCGGTCGCGACCACATTCGACGGCTATCCGATGGCGCAGAATGGGCAGGCCGCCGAAGCCCTCACGGCGGCATTCACTTCCTCATTCATCGGCTCATTGGTGGCGGTGTTGCTGATCACGTTCCTGGCCCCCGGCATCGCGACCTTCGCCCTGAAATTCGGTCCACCTGAATTTTTCGCGGTCTATCTCCTCACCTTCTGCTCGTTCGTCGGCTTGGGCCGTGAGGACAAGCACAAGACCATCATCTCGATGTCGCTGGGACTGTTGCTCGCCGGCATCGGCCTTGACACCGTGTCGGGGCAATTGCGCATGACCTTCGGCACGACCGAACTCCTGCGCGGCATCAATTTTCTGGTCGCCGTCATCGGGTTGTTCGGCATCAGCGAGATCCTGCTCACCATGGAGGAAAGGCTGGCGCTGCGCGGCCATCCCGCCAAGATCACCTTCAGGGTCGTTTTCAATGTCTGGATGGATTTGCCGCGTTACTGGATGACCTTGCTGCGCTCGTCGGCCATCGGATGCTGGCTGGGCATTACGCCGGGTGGCGCCATTGCGGCGTCCTTCATGGGCTACAATCTCGCCAAGCGTTTCTCCAAACATCCGGAGAAATTCGGCAAGGGCGCGATCGAAGGCGTGTTCGCGCCTGAAACCGCAGCGCACGCGTCCGGCACAGCCGCGTTGCTGCCGATGCTGGCGCTTGGCATTCCGGGATCAGGCACGGCGGCGATCCTGCTCGGCGGGCTCCTGGTGTGGGGCCTCAATCCGGGTCCGCTTTTGTTTATCGAACACAAGGACTTCGTCTGGGGCCTGATCTCCTCGATGTACCTCGGCAATGTCGTCGGCCTCGTGCTCGTGCTCACCACGGTGCCGGTCTTCGCCGCAATCCTGCGCGTGCCGTTTTCCGCCATCGCGCCCATGATCGTGGTGTCCTGCGCGATCGGCGCCTTCGCGATCCAGAACGCGATGTTCGACGTCTGGCTCATGCTCATCTTCGGCGTCGTCGGCTACGTGTTCAAGAAGGTCGACATTCCGCTTGCGCCGTTGACGCTTGCCCTGGTGCTCGGCAATCGCGCCGAGGCCTCCTTCCGCCAGGCCATGATCGGCGAGGGTGGCAACCTCGGTGTGTTCTGGTCGAACTGGCTCGTCGGGTCGATCACGACGCTGGCACTCGTTCTCCTGTTCTGGCCGCTGATCAGCCTCGCTCTCGACCGCCTGCACGGCGCGCGGAAGGTGAAAGGCCGTTCGAGTGCAGGTCAGACTTAAGGCCCACCCTTACGCATAACTCCTGTCCCTTCAAATCAAATGACGCGCGGCCCCATTCGGCCGCCCATGACCGTCCCGATCGGCTGACCAGCCAGAATGGCCTTGGCCATCCAGACAATCAGTTTGGGCGATAGTAGATCACCTGTGCGTCGGTGCGCAGCTGCGTCAGCAGATCGAAGTCTACGATATTTGCAGTCAACAGCACGAGGCCGCACTTGCGGGCAGTCATGAGGGCGAGGGCGTCGTTCAGGAGTTTGCGACGGCCGTCGTGCGTGTAGTTTTGCGTCCGGGCCAGAATGCCGGCAGCCATGCCGGCCTCGATAAAGGCTTCGTCGTCTGGCTCCACTACCCGATGTCCAGGTACATGCATGATAACGTCGGAAATGAATCCGGCTTGCTCTTGCGTCCGGGCGTCTTGCGGATCGAGGCGCCCGAGAGCGAAAGCAAGTTCGCCCAGACACATGCTGCAATGATGAATTTGGCTGGTAGCGACAAAGGCGGTCACTTCCGCCGGCATCTTGCCGCGTGCGGCGTCGATGTAGACGCAGGTATCGATCATGAGATTGCGTGCTGGCGGCGTTGCCGCCGTGACAAAGGTCAACGAGGCATCGGAGCGCTGCCGCAGAGCGTGAATTCGCGCCCCCGGCTTCAGGCGACGCAACGAGCGCTTGAGGTCAAAGGCCAATATCGAAGTCCTGCTCAAGCCGGCCGGCTTGCGCCACAATCCAGCGGCCAAAATCGTCCGCGGCTGCCAGGCTGAGCAGGCCGGCTTCGATGAGCGCGCTGTCGGACGTGATGCCGCTCTTCCGCTTGGCCCGGCGGACGAGATCGCTATTGACGCGTCCCGCGATGCGGCTGTCCTTCTTGTCGAGCGCCAGGCCGGCCGACAGGGCCGCGGCTTTGGCGCGTTCGGCGCCGCGGGACGGCGTCGATTTTGCGCGGCGGGTCCTCCGGTGATCGCTTGGCGCGGCAGTCCCGGTTGCGGAGCGTGCGCTACGCCGTGATTTCATGTCCATCTCATGGCCTCGTTCTTCCGTGTTGTACAAATTACCTGAAAATGTTTAACAATGCAAATTCCGAGAAGCGGTTGCCGTCGAGACGTGTCGATGTCGTTTGGGTCCGTCGTGACCTTCACTTGAGCATGTGCTCGTAGCTGGCGCCCATGACCGTCCCGATCGGCTGACCGGCGAGAATGGCCTTGGCCATCGCCTCTTCCTTTGCGGCGATGCGCTCGGCCGCCGCGAGAACCCGTTCGATGTCGGAGGCTCCGATGAAGATCACGGCGCTTCGATCCGCCAGGACGTAGTCTGCCGGGGAGACTGTGACGTCGCCGATCGACACCGGGACGTTGGTGGCGATCTCGACGATGCGGCCACGTGCCGTGCGCGAGGTCGTGGCACTGGCGAAAATGGGAAAGCCCATCTCGATGGCCTGGTCGATGTCACGCACGGGGCCGTGCGCGACGACGCCGGCGATGCCTTTCACTTTTGCGCCGAGCGAGAGCAGGCCGCCCCAGCTTCCGGCCTCGACGCCGGAGCGCTGCTCGATCACGATGACATCATCGGGACCACCGATCTCGATGGCCGTTGCGCCCAGATGTTTCGGCGGCCCTTCGTGCGGTACGCCGACGCCGAGCTTGACCGTTATCGCGCGTCCCGCAATATGGCCGGCACCCGAGCCCTGCTGCAGCAAGCCCGTCACCACGCCGCCGAGCTTCAATTGATCGAGCGCATCGGAGACCGCGCAGCAATCAAGCTTGCGCAGCCGCATCACGAGGTCGCTTGGAGTGGCGCTCATCGTTTGATCTCCCACCAAGAATCCATGGGATAGCCCTGTTCGAAAATGTTGTACAATCTATCGAGGTTTGTTCAAGATTAAGTCGTCTCATATGCGACTTGCAGGCTCAACCCCTCGGACCGCCCCTCTACGAAACGGCTGAGAGGAGTCCTCGAGCGTCAGAATTGGAATTCGTCGAAATGGGTTCATTACGGAACCACTACTGAGCCGCGAGCCGTGCGCGCCATTCAAGCCTTATGAGTGGCCGTCTTGATGAGTGACCTTATTGCAGTCGCATGACGACGGCGGGCGCCCAACGTCATTCTCAGCTCCGGCAGCGAAATCACGAGCGCCGCGAATATCGCAATGAGGGTCCAGAACAGGTACCGCAACTCTGTCGCGACGCCAATGATGAGATAAGCGCTTCCATAAAACAGGCCGGACAAGAGCAGTGCGAGTGCGGCGTCGATCGAAGCGGTACGCCGCACGGAGCGCACGAAAGAGAGTCGGATCAACAGGGCCGTGCCAATTGCGACCCAAAATGCAGATGCCGTCACGAGATCGTAAAGCACGATACCAAGGGGTTTCGGCGCTGCGGCATTCGGACTGGCGATCGAGGCGCCGCGCCATATCTCCGAACTGAAATGCGCGAGCCTGTGTTTTGCATAGGCCTGAGGATGGCGGACGATCGCTGCAATCCAAAGGCCGGTCAAATCCGGATTAGCCTCCAGCCCCATGGCGGGCCTCGCATCAGATTCTTCCGCGATCGCCTGCCAATCCGGAGAAATGGCGAGGCGGTCCCAGAAAAATCGGCATTCGCCCCATGGTGCGAGGTGATCCCAGCCTGCTGGCGTGTAACAACGGGTCACCTCGTCGATTGTGAAGGAATTGCCGAGCCCGAACACTGCCATATCGCCGGAATTGTAAGCTATCCCGGTAACATCAAAGATTTGCAGGGACCGGATGGGACGAAGGGGCTCGGCGTGGAGCACACCGTAATTGAACAGTTGGGCCGCAGGAACCATCGCCAATGAGACAGGAATTGATACTGCCAATAGCCGCCAGGGGCGGACGAACCATTGCGGTCGGCTCATGTAAACGAACAACGGCACTACCGCGAAGACTGCGTTGACGCGTACCAGAGCACCATAGAGCAGGAATACCAGCGAAATCGCAACGATTGCAGCAGGAACTTCGCGATTCTGAATTCGGCACCAGAACAATGCGGCGAACGCAGTAAGAAGCGTTGCGCCCATGCCGACATCTTTGAGAAGCACGACATTCAGCGTCAGCAAGGACGGAAACAGCGCCACTCCCAGCATGGCCCAGGCTGCGCGCATTCGACTGGCTTGGGCGAGCCCGATTGCGATCAACCCAAAACCGAGCCAATAGCAGACAACTTGAAAGCAAAACATCGGCCCGTCGCCGTCTGCAAGCAGCCGAAACATGGACCATAGCCAGGCCATGGTCGGCGGATGCCAGTCATCGAACTGCCCAATAACTGCCTGAGCATATTGGGACCGGCTGTCGGGACCTGACTCACCTGGAAACCAAATGGCCAGATTGGCAACGGCCGCGGTCGCCGCTGCGACCGCGATGGAAACCGATCCTGTCGCGGCAGCGCCCACTCGGGGTATGGCTCGGACTGACGTGTCCATGAGCGGTGCCCAAAGCTGTGACCAGATATCCAATTATATCCTATCATCATGACATCTATTTTTGAAGGCCGATCGACGGCTGGCTGGCGTCAATCTCGATCATAGGAGGCTTCGCGCGATGGGCGCGCCATGCGCGAACCGTGCGCGCTGGGCACCGGAAGTGACGATCATAATCGTGGCCGGCGTGCCCGGATTTGCCATCCAGCCGCGGGTCGCGATCGTAGTCGGCTCGCCTATCAGCCTGTCGCGGATTTCAATCGGCAATCGAGCTTTATCTTGGCGCAGAGAAGCGTGGCGCGAGATGCGCCACGCCGGCACTTTATACTCGGGACTTTCCACGCACCGCACTATTCGCGCAGATGTGCCCGCGAGTCGCCGTACTATTGCGCCAAGGCTGGGTAATCGATGTAGCCCTTCTCTTCGCCGGCGTAGAAAGTTGTTTGGTCGGGCGCGTTGAGAGGTGCATTCTGCCGATAGCGGACCGGCAGATCGGGATTGG
>Ga0099792_10000363_pt1 | contig 16879 bp, 15 predicted proteins | sample Rivendell_Oct201_8_FD_83780 | JGI IMG/M metagenome (GOLD analysis project Ga0099792, IMG submission 83780) | Vadose zone soil microbial communities from the Eel River Critical Zone Observatory, Northern California, USA -... | ecosystem: Environmental > Terrestrial > Soil > Vadose zone >...
CGCCCCGCGGCGAGGCTGTAAAAGCTGGAAGCCAGGCGATACTTCTGATCGAACGGATCGATGTGAATCATCTTGCCGCCGGGGAACAAGAGCCGCGCGGCCTCGCGAGCGGCGACGAGATAGTACTGCCGGGACAGGGCGGGCTCCTTGCCGTCCAAAGCTTGCGCGGCCCGCAGTGCGAGTTCGGAGCGAGCGAATGCGCGGGTGGCAGGATCGATGCGCTCGCTCGCACCCAGGGCGGCCAACTCTGCGGCCGTGGTGCCCGCGACGCCGGCCTCGGGAACGAGATTGAGGGCCTGGCGGGTCGCGAGGCTGAGGCGGCCCGAGCTCAACAGACTATCCGAGTATTCGCGGTAGCCTTCGTGCAGATCCAGGGGTTCCACCGCGACAAAGCTGTGTACGCCGGTGATGCAGCCCTCAGTGGAGCACAACATGCAGAGCACGCAGGCCAGAGCTAATAGACGGCCTCGCCGCGTCGAAGCGGTCCAACGTTGAGACATACCGGCTCATATGGGGTAAACACCATGGAGTTTACGGGAAAACGAAAAGGGCGCCCGGAAGGGCGCCCAAAGAGGGGATCTCGATCGCCGATGCGGCGAGGTCAGACGAGGCTAGCTCAGGTCAGCCCGAGGCTAGCTCCAGTCGTCGCCGCCCCCGCCGCCCGACCCGCCGTCATCCCAGCCGGAGCCGGGGTCGTTCACGCCGAAGTCGGAGCCGCCCATGTCGCTATTGCTGAAGCCCGAGTCGCCCGCCTCGGCGGGGGGTATGACACCGCCGCCGCTGCTGCGGCCGCCGTCCAGGAAATGATGGGCGAGTTCTTCGCCGGCAACCACGCCTGCGCCCACGGCCAATCCTGAGGCAAGTCCGCCGGCGATGCCGGAGCCGATTCCACCACCGCCCATCGGGGCGGGACCGTAGCCGCCGGGTCCATATCCGGGAGCTCCGGGTGCGCCGCCCATACCGGGGCCGGCCACGGGATACTGGACGTAGGTATTGCGCCGGCGGAATACCAGCCACAGGATGCCCACCACCCCGGCCAGAATCAGTACCGTGCCCCAGGGAAAGTGAGGCTGGGGTACGGACCGGATCACGGTCGGGCTGATCGCGCCCGCTCTAAGTCCTAGTTGCGCTTTGAGTTCTTGCACCGATCGCGGATTGGCGAAGGGCAGGCCGGGCTTCAATTGTTCGGCAGTGCCGAGTTCCGAGCGCGCGAGCGCGGTCTTGCCTTCCTTCGCGTACAGTTCGGCCTGCACGTAATGCGCTTTGGCGCTGGTCGGATGATCGGCCAGAACCTGGCTGATCATCTGCTGGGCTTGGTCGAGGTGACCGCCCGCCGCCGCGGTGTAGATCTGGTCCATGGTGGGGTCGCTATCCGCGAACGCCGGCGATGCGATTCCGATCGCGAACGTCACGGTCGCGGCAAGGGTCGCAGCAACTAATAGTCTTCGCATAAATGCCCCCGACAGGTCGAATTGACCATTGTGGGTTTAGATATGGGCGCTTCTGCGAAGTTCAACGTCCCCTAAAGGGGTGCCCCGGCGAGCGCCATGGCAGGCGGCGCGGAGCGGGCGGCTCACTATGATGCCACAGCCTTGTCGCGGACGCTGATGGCGGTGCCGAACACATGGTCCCATACCGGCGTGGTTACGCCGAAGTTTCCGCTCTTCGGCGAGTAGTGATGGCGCATGTGCCAGGCGCGAAGATCGTTGAAGTAGGAGGGCGAGGCCGTATTCGCGTGATGATGGATGACATGATGCACGAGCCCGTACCACCAGTATCCGAGCATCACGCCGACGGTGAGGCCGTCCGCGACATTGAATCCCACGCACCACCACGCGGGCACCAAGACAGCGAGGCTGAGGACCGTGACGCTGATCCACGATGGCGTGCCGATGAACGCCAGCGGCGAGGCATGGTGAAGGCCGTGCATGGGCGAAAAGTACGGCATTCTATGCAGTGCAATCCGGTGCAGGGCATACTCGGCCAGTGTCCAGAAGACCAGCCCCGCCATGGTGGCACCGAGCCATTCCGCGCCGCTGGTCCAAGTCACATGATTGATATTGATCGCCGTCAACGCGACGAGTACCAGAGGATAGACGACGAAGTCCGAGTAATAGCTCAATTTGCTGAGTTGCATAGTGGTGCCCCTCGCTGGTATTCGATGCGCTATTTGACCACGAATTATGCAGAATGTTAGCGAAAGAATAAACCACCCGCTTGGTAGAACCCTCTTCGTAGAATTTTCAACGCATGAGCGCCGACCGGCCCGTGTGAGCGGGCCCCACGCTCAGGCCAGCCGTTCGAGTCCGGTCAGCAAGCGGCTCAGCTCATCGCGGGTGTTGTACATGGAGATGCCGGTGCGGAGCAGCCCGCCGCGCTCGGCCAGGCCCAGCAATTGCACCGGACGCGCCGCGTAGAAATCTCCGTCCCAGACGCAGATGCCTTGATTCCCCAGGGCCGTTGCGGCCGCGGCCGCAGTGATTTTGAGGGTGATCGACACGGTCGGTGCGCGCGCGCGGCCGGCGCCAAAGTCGGGCCCCCAGACGCGAACGCCGGGAATGCGGCCCACGGCGTCATGATAGTACTTCGCCAACTCATGCTCGTACGCAGAGATGTGCGTCATGGCGTCGACGATGCGTTCCCGGAGCGAGGCGCCGTTGCCCCAGCTCGCGATGTACTCCACCGCCGCGCGCACGCCGTCGATGGCGGCGTGATTCAGTGTGCCGGTTTCGATGCGATAGGGAGCCGCGGGATCCTGCACGCTCAAACGGTCCGTCGGCAATCGATCGAGTGCGCCCGGCCGTGAATAGAGCACGCCCACATGCGGCCCATAGAATTTATAACCCGAGCAGAGCAGAAAATCCGCGCCGAGCGCCTGAACGTCGATCGGAAAATGCGGCGCATAGTGCACGGCGTCGATCACCAGCAGCGCGCCCACGTTCCGGGTCAGGCGCCGCGCGAGCGCCAGGTCATTCACGGTTCCGAGTGAATTTGCCGATGCGCCGATGGCAAAGAGCTTGGTGCGCGATGTGATCTTGTCCGCCATGTCGGCGGGATCCAATTCACCGGATTCCAGGAGCCGCACTTCGCGCACCACGACGCCGCGTTCCTGCAGGTTGAGCCAGGGTCCGCGATTTCCCTCGTGGTCGAGCTGGGTGATGAGCACCTCGTCGCCCTTCTCCAGCGTGCGTCCGATCGCCGCGCTCAGATTGAAGTTGAGCGTGGTCATGCTTTGCCCGAACGATATGCACGAGCCGCCCTCCGCGCCGAGAAAGGTGGCGACGACGCTGCGCGCGACTTCCATGCGCCGATCCACTTCCCGGGAAGGCGCGAAGTTGCCGTGTGTGTTCACGTTGCAGGAGGCATAGACGTCGGCGATTGCATCGACCACGACGCGGGGCACTTGACTGCCCCCCGGTCCGTCGAGGAACGCAAGTTCAGGATTCTTGATCAACGCCGGGAAATCCTGCCGGCTGCGCAGGCAATGCTCGAGTGTGTAGGCCATTACAGTAGATCGTAGGTGAAGTCGTAGCTCGACGATTTCGCGTCGCGTGGATGCAGTTTCATGCTGCCCTTGGCGCCCGCATACTTGCCGGTGCCGCCGGTGACGGTGAACAACGAATCACCCTCGTCCATGAACGGTCCTTCGACGGTAATCTGGCCTGCCTTCAGCGTCAAAGTCCAAAAGCATTCCCAGCTCTTGCCGACGACGGTGCGCACACAATAGCCCTGATCGGTGCCCACCTGAGTCTTGTTGGCCGAGTCGAATACGCCGTTGGCGAACACCAGCATATCGCCGACCGAATCGCCCTTGGGCGGGAGATCCACGGTGGTTTCGCCCACCGGCCGTTCGACCACTATGATTTGTTCGGCGGCCAAAGCCGGGAATGTCAGAAGCGTCGCTGTGAGCGCCGCAGCGCGGCCGATGGTGATTTTCATGGTGCCCCCTTCAGTTTGCCGAGATTAAGTTGCCGTTTCCTCGACGGCATTCTTTGCAATAATAGCAAGTTGACATCCTCCCCGCCTAAGGACGGGGATTCCCCCAGCCGACGTGAAGGTGCCTCCATGCTGACCAGCGATGTGCTGCCGTTGATTCGTGAAGCGGCGAATCGCGTGTACTCCGTGGCGCACGAAACGCCCTTGGTGCCCCTGCCTCGCAGTACCCCGGCGCCGCAGTCAGGAACGGCCTACGCCAAGCTCGAACAGCTGCAAGTCACCGGCTCCTTCAAACTTCGCGGCGCGGCCAATAAGCTCATGAGCTTGAGCCCGCAGCAGGCGGCCGCGGGTGTCATCACTTCGTCCACGGGCAATCATGGCCTGGGGGTTGCGGCGGCGGCGAAATTTCTCGGGATCGACGCCGAAGTGTTTTTGAGTGCCCAGGTCACCCAGGCGAAGCAAGAAAAGATCCGCAGCCAGGGCGCGAGAGTCCGTGTCGTGGGCGACGACCCGCTGGCCGCTGAAGTCGCGGCGCGGGAGGCGGCCTTGCAAACCGGGCGCAGCTACGTGTCGCCCTATAACGATCCCTATGTGGTGGCGGGCCAGGGTACCGTCGCCGTGGAACTATTGCGTCAGTTGCCCGACATGGACGCCATCTTCATCGCCAGCGGCGGCGGCGGACTGATGAGCGGCATCGGCACTCTGCTGCACCATACGGCGCCGCGCGCCGAAGTGATCGGCTGCTGGCCGGAAAATTCCGCGGTGTTGTATGAAAGCCTGAAGGCGGGACGCATCATCGAAGCCGCGGAGTCCGCCACCTTGAGCGAGAGCACCGCCGGCGGCGTCGAGGAAGGCTCCATCACCTTCGATCTGTGCCGCGAGGTCATGCATCACGGCGTACTGGTCACCGAGGACGAGATCTTGAGTGCCATGCGCTGGGGCCACGCCCAAGGCTGGGCGATGGAAGGCGCGAGCGGCGTTGCGTTGGCCGCTTATTTCAAGGAGGCGGCGCGCTACGCGGGCCGCAAGGCAGTCGTGCTGATTTGTGGCGGCAATCCGTCGCCGGCGATTCGCGATTTGCTGGGGTGATTCCAAATATCAAGCGAACCTTCGTCTTGCCGAAGCAGAATCCGCTGCTAAAAATCCGATGCGATCGCCTCGATGAGCGTCGGCCCCGCATGATTCAAGGCGGTGCGTATCGCGTCGGTGAGCGCGGCCGGGTCATGCACCCGGTAGCTTTCTGCGCCGCAGGCCTTGCCAAGGGCTACGAAGTCGGGGTTGCGCGCGATCACACCGAGTTCCGGAATGTGCGCGGCAACCATGTCGTCGCGAATTTGCCCCAGGGCAGAGTTGTTCCACACGACGATCGGCAGACTGAGGCCGGCTTCGACTGCGGTCAGAAGCTCGGTTACGGTGAATTGCAGACCGAAGTCGCCCGCGAGCGCAATGACGGCGCGGGCAGGGCTCGAGATCTTGGCGCCGAGCGCCGCCGGCAGCGCGAATCCCAAGGTGCCGTAACCGGACGGGTGGAACCATTGTCCGGGGTTGTCGACCGGATACGCGTAATTTCCGAAATAAGCGATCTGCGTCATGTCGCTGAATACGACGCCGTCCCAGGGCAGCGCGCTCTTGATGGCGCGCAGCGCGCGCCGCTGGGCCTGCGCCTTCGAATCCAGGCTGCTTTCGATCTCAGCATGAAATTTCGCGGACCCGCCTATACTCAAACGCCATCCGGCGCGGGTTACCGCCTCTTGCGCACGGCCCGCCAATGCTTGATTGATGGAGTGCAGCGCACTGCGCGCATCGGACCAGACGCGGACATCGGCCGAGTATTGGTCGGCGAGCTTCACCGGATCCAAGTCGATGCGGACGAGCAGACCGCCCAGCGGCAGCTTGGTGGTGAAGTACATGTCGGTCTCACCCAGTTCGGTGCCCACGGCAAGCACCACATCCGCATCGGCGATCAAGCGCTGAATGGGAGGGTAGGGCAGCGAGGTGCCGAAGTTCGACGGATGGCTTTCGGGGAGCAGCCCCTTGCCTGCGGCCGTGGTCACCAGAGGGCAATCCAGAGTCTCGACCAGACGGCGCAGCTCCGCGCCGGCCCGGCGCGCGCCGCCGCCTGCAATGACGAGCGGCCGCGCGGCCTGGCTGAGCAGCCGCACCGCCGCGCCGATTTGATCGGGACTCGCCTGCAGGACGAGTGAGCTGTCCTCGAATCGCTGAGCCTCCAGGGTCGTCGTTTCGGCGAGTACGTCGAGCGGAATTTCCAAGTACGCCGGCCGCGGGCGTCCGGTGCGGAACGAGGCCAGACACAGCCGTAGATGTTCGCGCACATCCTCGGCACTGTGCGCCGAGCGCGCAATGCCGAACACGCCGGCGGCAAGCGCGGCCTGGTCGTAGAGCTCGTGCAGCACTCCCCATTGCTTGGTGAAGGAGGCGCGAACCGGCGCGGCTGCCACCACCAACAACGGAACGGAGTCGGAATAGGCCTGGGCGGCGGCGGTCAGGATGTTGGTGAGCCCCGGACCCGAAATCACGAAGGCGGCCGCGGGCCGCCCGCTCAAGCGCGCGAATCCATCGGCCGCGAATCCCGCGCCCTGCTCGTGCCGGACGAGCACGTGCCGCATGTTCGCGGAGGTCAGGCCGCGATACAGCTCCAAGTTGTGAACGCCGGGTATGCCGAACACGGTGTCGATGTCATTGGCGACCAAGAGTTCGACGAGATAACCGCCGATATTGCGCGACATATGAACCTTCGTTGAAATTGAACATTAGTTCATGAAGCGCGCTAGGATTGCGCACCGCCAACGGCTAGGCAAGAGAAAAGATGCAATATTCACCTTTGGTCAAGCGAATCGCGGGCGACGGCGCGGACGCCTGGATCATTCACTACGAGGCGCGGGCGGCCCACGAGCGCGGCGAAGACGTCATCTTGCTGAGCGTCGGCGACCCCGATCTCGAAACCCCGGCGCCGGTGCTGGAACGGGCCATCGAGAGATTGCGCGCCGGCGACACTCATTACACGCCGGCGACGGGACGGCAGCACTTGCGCGAGGCGATCGCGGCTTCACACCATGCACGGACCGGCCAGCCGGTCGACGCCGCCAACGTCATCTTTCTCGCCGGGGCGCAGAATGCGCTGTTCGTGGCCTCGCTGTGTATTGCGGCACCCGGCGACGAGGTGATCGCGCTCGAGCCCCTGTACCCGAGCTACCCTGCCACGCTCGAGATATCCGGCGCGCGGATGGTGCGGGTCGCCGCGCCGGCGGCGCGAGGTTTCCGCGTGGACCTGGAGAAGCTCGAGGCGGCGATCACGCCGCGTACGCGGGCGCTGTTTTTCGCGACGCCGAACAATCCGAGCGGCGTCATCTTGAGCGCAGCCGAATTGGCGGTGATCGGCGATCTGGCGCGCCGGCATTCGCTGTGGGTGGTGGCGGACGAAGTGTACGCGGGACTGGCGCCGGGCGGCCGAGTTCCGAGCCTGGCCGCGGAATTGCCCGACCAAGTGGTGACCATCAGCAGTCTTTCCAAGACGCATTCCATGCCGGGCTGGCGTGCGGGCTGGCTGGTGGGTCCGCCGCAGATGGTGATTCACGCGGAGGCGATGGCGCAGTGCATGCTGTTCGGCCTGCCGGGTTTCGTGCAGGAGGCGGCCGTCACGGCGTTGAGCGTTTCGAATGCCGCGGAATCCAGGGTCCGGGAATATTGCGCTGCTCGGCACGGTCTACTCCTTGCAGGACTCGACGGCGTCCGCGGACTCAAGTGCTACAGTCCGGACGCCGGCATGTTCATGCTGGTCGATGTGCGGGGCACGGGACTTGCGGGCTACGATTTCATGTGCGGGCTGTATCGGGCCGAGCGCGTGTCGGTGCTGGACGGCGGAGCGTTCGGTCAGGAGACGAGCGGTTTCGTGCGGGTGTGCTTCGCCGCCGACGAGGGGCGATTGCGCGAAGCCATCGTCCGCATACGGCGCTTCGTCGACACTTTAGTGAGGCAGGTATGACGGAACAAACGGGCGACATGGGGGTGGTGGTGCGCACCGCCGGTGGACCCGAGGCGCTGGAGTGGACGCGGCTGAACACCCTTGAGCCGGGGCGCGGCGAGGTGCGCATCGTACAGCACGCGATCGGCGTCAACTTCATCGACACCTACTTCCGCAGCGGCCTGTACCCCTGGCCGTCGACGCCGCTGATTCCCGGCGCCGAGGCCGCGGGAGTCGTCGCGGAGACCGGCGACGGAGTGGCAGACTTCAAGGTGGGAGATCGGGTCGCATACACCATGCCGCTCGGCGCCTACCGCACTCAGCGTGTCGTTGCCGCCGAGCGGCTGGTCAAGCTGCCCGACGCCATTGCATTCGACGTGGCCGCGTCGGTGATGCTCAAGGGATTGACGGCGCAATTCCTGCTCACCTCGTGTTACCCGGTCAAAGCGGGCGATACCGTCCTGGTGCACGCGGCTGCCGGCGGGGTTGGGCTGCTGCTCGGGCAGTGGTTGAAGGCACTCGGCGCGACCTCGATCGGCACGGCGGGTTCGCCGGAGAAGGTGGCGATGGCCGAAGCCAATGGCTATTCGCACGTGATCAACTATCGGAGCGAGGATTTCGTCGCCCGCGTCCAGGAGATCACCGGCGGGCGGCGCTGCGACGTGGTTTACGATTCGGTGGGCAAGGACACCTGGCGCGGGTCGCTCGAGTGCCTGAGGCTGCGCGGCATGTTCGTCCATTTCGGTCAGTCGTCGGGAATGATCCCGGATTTCAAGTTTTCCGACCTCGCTTCCGGCGGCTCGCTGTTCGCGACGCGGCCCATGTTGTTCGACTACATCAAGAGCCGCGAAGACCTGTCGTCGCGCGCCGCGGATCTCTTCGCCAGACTGTCCTCGGGTGAAGTCAAGGCGCACGTCGGCCAGCGCGTGGCGCTGCGCGATGCCGCCGCTGCGCACCGCGACCTCGCGAGCAGGCGCACGATCGGCGCGACCATACTGCTCCCCTAGCAGCGCCACGCAAGTGCCGTGACACAGGGACGCATGCTTGCAGGAATTCGCGGGGTGAACGCCTACGCCGCGGCGCTGCTGCGCTTCAGCCGGCTCTCCACCGACTTCTCCGTGCGGGTATTGCGCGCCCTCGCCTGGCCCAGGGTGGAACTCGTCATCAGACTGTGGCTGGCGCAGATCTACTTCGTTTCCGGCGTGCTCAAGCTCACTCATTGGGATACGGCACTGTATTTGGCGACTCACGAATATCCCGTGAGTTGGTTGTCCGCCGGCAGCGCCGCCACGATCGGCGTCTCCATCGAGGTGATCGGCGGAGCGCTTCTGGCGGCGGGATTCATGACCCGCTACGCCGCGGCGCCCATGCTGGCTCTCGCGCTGGTGGCGCAGTTCGCCTACCTGCCCTTCGACAACCAGCTGTTTTGGGCGGCCTTGTTCGGCTGGTACGTGGTGTGCGGCGCGGGTCCGATTTCCGTCGACAGCATGCTGCGCCGAGGACTCGCCGACAGTGCCTTGCCCGTAATCCCCCACATCGTGCATTTCACCGAGGGTGTGCGCAATCGCTGCGGGCCCATTTATCTGTCGGTGGTGCGAGTCTTACTGGGCACCTCACTGTTGTTGGCGGTGCTCCGGCCTGATGCCGCGCACCGCGATTCCGCTGCCGGCTTGGCTGTCTGGCTCCCGGTCATGACGGTATCGCATCTACCCGCCACCCTCGCCCTCGTCGTCGGCGGTCTCTTGGTGCTTGGGTTAGGGACGCGTTATACGGCGGCGGCGCTGATCGTTGCGGTGTCGGTCTGCGGCGTGATGGATCCGCGGATGAGCGATACGGTCTACTTACTCATGCTCGGCGCCATTTTCGTGATCTTCGGCGCCGGACAATTATCGCTCGATACCGTCATTGCGCGGGTGTTTGCCGGCAATCCGCTTCTCGAGGCACGCCGCCGCTACGCAGAGGAGGGGGCGCCGCGGGTGGTGATCGTCGGCGCGGGCTTTGGAGGCATGAGCTGCGCGGCGGCACTGCGCACCGCGCGCGCGTCCGTCACCCTGGTCGATCGTACCAACTATCACCTGTTCCAGCCGCTGCTGTACCAAGTGGCCACGGCCGCGCTATCGCCGGGCGACATAGCGGCGCCCGTGCGGCCCTTGTTTCGCGATTCACTCGACACGCGAATATTGCTGGGCAGGGTGACGGCCGTGAACACGACCACGCAGGTCGTGATGTTGGACGATGCCGAGCTTCCCTATGACTTCCTGGTGCTGGCCACGGGCGCGACCCACAGCTACTTCGGCAAGGATCACTGGGCGCCGTACGCGCCGGGACTGAAGCGCGTCGAAGACGCCATTGAAATCCGCCGCAGAATTCTCACAGCGTTCGAACATGCTGAAGCGAGCGCCGATCGCGCGGAACGGGAGGCACTGCTGACCTTCCTGATCGTGGGCGGAGGCCCAACCGGCGTCGAACTCGCCGGTGCCATCGCCGAACTTGCACGTTTCGGCATGGAGAAGGAATTCCGCAATTTCGATCCGGCCGACGCGCGCGTGATATTGGTGCAATCGGCGCCGCGTTTGCTGCCCGCCTTTCCGGAGTCGCTGGCGGCCGTTGCGCGGCGCGCGCTGGAGAAACTGGGGGTCGAAGTAGAGACCGGCAGCCGCGTCGAGGCCATCGATGCGGACGGCGTCACGGTGAGCGGCAGGCGCATCATCGCCAGGACTGTGTTGTGGGCCGCGGGAGTGACGGCGTCGCCCGCGGCGCAATGGCTGGGCGCGGCGGCCGACAATGCGGGCCGCATCAAAGTCGCCGCCGATCTCAGTGTACCGGGCCATCCGAATGTGTACGCCATCGGCGATACGGCCGCGAGCGATGCCTGGAAGGGCCAGTCCGTGCCCGGCCTTGCGCCGGCCGCCAAGCAGGGGGGCGCTTACGTGGCGCGGCAGATTCGCGCCAGGCTCGAAGGCCGGGCGCCGCCGCCGGCCTTCGCGTACCGGCATCTCGGGAGCCTCGCGACCATCGGCCGCAAAGCCGCGGTGGCGGATTTCGGCTTCGTCAAGCTATGGGGCGCGCCGGCGTGGTGGTTGTGGGGGATGGTTCACATCGGCTTTCTGCTGGGCATTCGTAACCGCGTGGCCACCATGGTCAACTGGTTCTGGGCGTACCTGACCTTTCGCGGTGGAATACGGCTCATCACGGGGGGCGACGCTACAAATTCGCGTCAATGAATGCCGCCAGCTGCGACTTCGATACGGCGCCGATTTTGGTCGCGACCACTTCGCCGTTCTTGAACAGCATCAGGGTGGGGATACCGCGCACGTGATACCGCGAGGGCACCGACTGATTCTCGTCGACGTTGATCTTGGCTATATCCAACCGGCCCGCATAACTCTCGGCCGAGTCATCCAGCGCCGGTGCAATCATCTTGCACGGGCCGCACCACTCGGCCCAATAGTCGACCAGAACGGGGATCGGCGATTCGAGAACCTCGCTGACAAAAGTGGTGTCGGTGACGTGCTTGATCTTGTCGCTCATGAACTTTCCTGGATTGATTAACCAGACTCCACGATATTGTTCAAAAGAGCAGGGTTAAAGTGCGATAATCTGAAATGAGTATTCAGTATTCTGAACAATGCCCATGAACAAACTCCAGGCCATGCAAGTGTTCGTCCGGGTGGTGGAAACCGGTGGGATTACGCGCGCCGCCGACAGCCTGCGGATGCCGAAGGCAACTGCTACCACTCTGATCCAACAACTGGAAGCCGATCTCGGTGTGAAGCTGCTCAACCGCACCACCCGCAGCGTCAGCGTGACCACCGACGGCGCCGCCTATTACCAGCGCTGTGTCGCCATTCTGGCGGAGGTTCGAGAGACCGAGGAATCCCTCGCGCAGCGGCATGCCGCTCCCCAAGGCCGGCTACGCGTCGAGGTACCGACGCTGATGGCGCGACTGGTCATCGTGCCGGCCTTGCCGGCTTTTTTCGCGCGCTATCCGGACATCGAACTGCAGCTCGGCTGCAGCGAGCGCCGCGCGGATCTGATCGAGGAGGGCATCGACTGCGCGGTGTGGAGCGGCGATCTCGAGGACTCCACACTGATTGCGCGCCGCGTGGGCCAGCTCTATTTCGGCACCTGCGCCTCGCCATCCTATCTTGCCGCCCAGGGGGAGCCGCACCATCCGGACGAACTGACCGCGCACCGCTGCATCAATCACTTCTCGCCGCACACGGGCAAGATCTTCGACTGGGTGTTCGCCAAAAATGGCATTCGCCTTCAGACGTCGCTGCGCGGCTACATCGCTCTCGATGACGAGAACAGCTACGTGGCGGCAGCCGAAGCCGGCTTAGGCGTGGCGCAGATTCCCGCTTTCGTGCTCAAGGAGGCGATGGAGCGCGGCAGCCTGGAATTGCTGCTCGGGGATTGGTTCCCCGAGCCTGCGCCGCTCAACGTCGTGTATCCGGAGAATCGGCACCTGTCGAGCAAGATCCGCGTGTTCGTCGACTGGGTCGCCGAACTCTTCGGCGAACATGACGGGATTCTGCTGCGCTCCACTCTGTCCAAGCACACGTGAACCGCGCGGCTCTAGATTCCCAGCGGGAGCGCCGTGGATTCCTTGATGACCGTGACCGCCACCGATGAATTCACCGACCGCACGCAAGGGATGCGCGACAGATAATCGAGGTAGAACGCTTCGTAGGCCTTGATGTTCTTGGTGACGATTTTCAGCAGGAAATCCCATTCGCCGGTGAGCGTGTAGCACTCCAGCACCTCGGCGCGGTCGCGAATCGCCGCTTCGAATTCGGCGATCGCGTCGCGGCCGGTGGTCGCGAGCTTGACGTGCGCGAAGATGGTCACATCCAACCCCAAGGCATTGCGATCCAACAGCGCAACGCGCGCCTTGATGACCCCGCTCTGCTCGAGCTGTTGAATGCGCCGCCAGCACGTCGTGGTGGAGAGCCGGGTTTGCGCGGCGACCTCGGCAACCGACAGAGCACCCCGCCGCTGTAGAATGTCGAGCAGGCGTAGATCCAGTCGATCGATGGCGGGGCGGGATGAATCTTCCATTAATCGCGAATTTTCGGAATGAACATACCGGATTATCCAGCGCCTCCCGAATGATTGCAACAATTTCGCCCGGGGGACGTAAATTATGAGAATGAACAGACATTCACGCCTGCATCTGCCTCATCCACCGGCCCGGCCCGGTGAGGCCCCTGACTTCAGCTATGTGCAGCTCTCGCCCGCCGGCGCGGTGCCGCGGCCCGACATCAACGCGCGCGCACGCGACATCGAGTCTCTGTCGGTCGATCTGGTGCGCGTGCTCGATGACGACGGCAATCCGGTGGGACCGTGGCATCCGCATCTCGATCCCGCGGAATTGCAAATCGGCCTGCGCCACATGCTGCTCACGCGCTTGTTCGACGATCGCATGCAGCGCAATCAGCGCGCCGGCAAAATCTCGTTCTACATCCGCTCGCTGGGCGAAGAGGCGATATCGGTGGCGCAATGCATGGCGCTGCGTCCCGGCGACATGCTGTTCCCGTCGTATCGCAATCAGGGCCTGCAGATCGCGCGCGGCATCGCGCTGGTCGATCTCATGTGTCAGCTCCTGTCGAACACACGGGACATGTGCAAAGGCCGCCAACTGCCGGTGATGTACCACTCCAAGGCCGGCAATATCTTCTCCATATCCGGGAATCTGGCCACCCAGTTTCCGCAGGCCGTGGGTTGGGCGATGGCGGCGGCGATCAAGGGTGAAGATCATCTGGCGGCGAGCTGGATCGGGGAGGGCAGCAGCGCCGAGGCTGATTTTCATCACGCCCTGCTGTTTGCGTCGGTGTATCAGGCGCCCGTCATTCTGAATGTGGTCAACAATCAATGGGCGATCTCGACATTTCAGGGTTACGCCGGCGGCGAGCAGCGCTCATTTGCAGCGCGCGGCCCGGGGTACGGGATCCCCGGCATCCGCGTCGACGGCAACGACTTTCTCGCGGTCTATGCCGTGACGCAGTGGGCGGCCGAACGGGCGCGCACCGGCGCCGGTCCTGCATTGATCGAATTGGTGACGTATCGCGGGGCCGCGCATTCCACCAGCGACGACCCGGCACGTTATCGCGCCAAGAATGATTTCGAACACTGGCCCCTGGGCGATCCCATCCTGCGGCTCAAACAGCATCTGATCGGATTGGGTGAATGGTCCGAGGCGCGTCATCAGGCGTTGACGGCCGAGCTCGAGGCGCTGGTCGCGTCGAGCTGGAAGGAAGCGATCACCTTCGGCACGATGAGTGAGGGCCCGCGGCTCAACGCCGATTTGATGTTCGAGGATGTTTTCAAAGAGGTGCCGGAGCATCTGCAAAAACAGCGAGCCTTGATGCGCGCGGAAAGGAGCCGGTCGCCGGAGGCTCGCTCCGAAGGGACTTAGGCGCCATGGCCAACATGAACATGATTCAAGCCTTGAATTCCGCCATGGACATCATGCTGAAGCGGGATCCGTCCGTGGTGCTCATGGGCGAGGACATCGGCTATTTCGGCGGAGTGTTTCGCGCCACGGAAGGGTTGCAGCGCAAGTACGGCGAGCATCGGGTCATCGACACGCCCATCGCCGAGGGCGGCATCGTCGCCACCGCCATCGGCATGAGCGTGAACGGCCTGCGCCCGGTCGCCGAGATTCAATTCGCGGACTACATCTATCCGGGCTTCGATCAAATCGTCAGCGAATTGGCGCGCATCCGCTATCGCAGCGCCGGAGAGTTCTTCGCACCGGTGACCATTCGGACTCCCTGCGGAGGCGGGATCCGCGGCGGTCAGACGCATTCGCAGAGTCCGGAAGGGATTTTCACCCACGTCAGCGGCATCAAAGTGGTGATGCCATCGAATCCGTACGATGCCAAGGGCCTGTTGATCACCTCCATCGAGGACGATGATCCCGTCGTTTTCTTCGAACCCAAGCGGCTCTATAACGGACCCTTCGACGGCGATCCGACCAAACCGGCCGTCCCCTGGAGCTCGCACCCCAAGGGTCAGGTGGACGAGGGCTACTACAAGGTGCCGCTGGGCAAGGCCGATATCGTGCGCGCCGGCACGGAGGTGACCATCCTCACCTACGGCACCATGGTGTTCGTCGCGGCGGCCGCGGCGGCGGCCATGAACGTATCCGCCGAAATCATCGATCTGAGATCGCTGGTGCCGCTCGATGTGGATACTCTTTGCAGCTCCGTGCGAAAGACCGGCCGCTGTATCGTGGCTCACGAGGCTACCCGCTTCTCGGGATTCGGCGCTGAACTGTTGTCCATCGTCCAGGAAGAATGTTTCTGGGACTTGGAGGCGCCGATACAGCGGGTCACCGGCTGGGACACGCCCTACCCGCACGCGTTCGAATGGGAGTACTTTCCCGGCCAGGCACGAGTCGCGATGGCGTTGAAGACAGTCATGGAGTCGGCATGAGTCAGTACGTATTCAAGATGCCTGACTTGGGTGAAGGCACGGTGGATGCGGAAATCGTCGCCTGGCATGCCAAGCCGGGCGATGCCGTGACGGAAGATCAGATCATCGTCGAGGTGATGACCGATAAAGCGGCGGTGGAAGTGCCTGCGCCGGTGAGCGGCCGGGTCGTGTCGATCACCGGCGCGCCGGGCGACAAGGTGGCGGTGGGTTCGCCGCTGATCGTGTTCGACGTGAGCGACGGGGCTGCGGCGGATGGTGGGGCCGGACGTCCGGCCAACGTGGCCCCCGACGCGCCGAAACCGGCGACACCCAGCGGCGCGGCGAAGACAGGCGGGGTTGCCGCCGCCAGTGCGCCGGCAGCATCGATGCCCGCTGCCGCGGCGGCGCCGCGCCAGGGACGGGTCATGGCGTCACCCGCGAATCGACGCCGGGCGCGTGAAGCCGGCATTGATTTGTCCACGGTAGCGGGCTCGGGTCCCGGAGGACGTATCCTGCGTGGGGATTTGGTGGCCGCGCAATCCCGGCCGGCCGGCGCGGACGTTTCCGCGGAAACGTCTGCGGAAACGTCGGAAATCAAGGTGATCGGCTTGCGCCGCCTGATTGCCGAACGCATGAGTGAGGCCAAGCGCAACATTCCGCACTTTGCGTACGTCGAAGAAGTCGACGTGACGGAACTCGAATCGCTGCGGCTGCATTTGAATCTGTCGCGGCCTGCGGAGGCCGCGAGCTTGAGCTACTTGCCGCTGGTCGTCATGGCCCTGACCAAAGTGCTCGAATCGTTTCCGCAGTGCAACGTGCTGTATGACGCTGAGCGCGGAGTCCTGGTTCGCTACCGCGCGGTGCATGTGGGCATTGCCACGCAAACTTCGGACGGCCTCAAGGTTCCGGTAGTGCGAAATGCGCAATCCTTAGCGCTCTGGGAGGTGGCGGCCGAGATCCGTCGTCTCGCGGAGCGCGCGCGCAGCAACAAGGCGACTCGCGATGAGCTCGTCGGGTCCACCATCACCGTGACCAGTCTCGGCAAGCTCGGCGGCATCGCGTCGACGCCGATCATCAATGCACCCGAGGTGGCGATCATTGGACTCAACAAGGCGATCGAGCGGCCCGTCGTCTACCATGGCGCCGTGGCGGTGCGCCGAATCATGAATTTGTCATCCTCATTCGATCATCGCTTCGTGGACGGTTATGATGCGGCAGCGATGATTCAGGCGCTGAAGGAGCTGCTCGAGCATCCGGCGACGATTTTTATACCCAAGGTGAAATCCAAATGACTTCGCAACCCCAACGACCCGCATTCGGCACGTTGTTGACCTCTCATATGGCCGTGGCCACGTATCAGGGAGGCCGCTGGAGCCCGAGCGAGATCAAACCGGTGGCGCCGATCGAACTGAGTCCGGCCGCGCATGTGCTGCATTATGCGAGCACCTGCTTCGAGGGGTTCAAGGCGTTCCGCCGTGCGGACGGAACCGTGCACGTGTTTCGCATGGATCGGCACATTCAGCGTATGCGGCAGAGCGCGCG
>Ga0099792_10000371_pt1 | contig 16750 bp, 14 predicted proteins | sample Rivendell_Oct201_8_FD_83780 | JGI IMG/M metagenome (GOLD analysis project Ga0099792, IMG submission 83780) | Vadose zone soil microbial communities from the Eel River Critical Zone Observatory, Northern California, USA -... | ecosystem: Environmental > Terrestrial > Soil > Vadose zone >...
GTAAAACTGCTCCATGCGACCGTTCCGCCGGCGGCGCGGAGTACGACACTGTAGCTTGAGATGGTGTTCGGTGTTCCGCTTGAATCGCAGAACGATGCCGACCCGTTCTTGTTCTGATTCGTCTTCAGCCACACGTCGACCGTAGTGCTACCGCTCGCATGGAGTGAATCGCCGTTGTCATGCATGCCGTTCCCGTTGGTGTCCAGGTACATGTACCCGCCACCAACTGTCGTGGGGTACGGCAGGACGAACGAAAGCGTGGCAACATCCAGCCCATCTACATTCGCGCTATAGCCCGCTCTCGGAGAGAAGCGCGCTGCATAACTCACACCTCGAGGGGCGCTTGCTCCATCATCCCAACGACCATCCCAGAAGAGGGAATCAGAGCCGGACTGCCGAAATGATGCTCCCGTGTCCATTGTTCTGACAAGCACCCCGTTCTGATCGAGCACCTCCGCTTTGAGAAAGGCATGATCGGATAACCGGTACTTTAGCCAGACTCCATCAGCCATGAGTGGAGTCGCACTTGCTAGATTATCGACCCCAGCTCCGAGGTAGAATGCCTGCCCCCCGCTCGTGTCGCTCCAGTACTCTCCAAGGTACGCGCTCTTGGTCGCAACGCACACTGGGGGACTCGTCCACCACCTCTGGATGAATTGTGGGCGGAAATCGTGCGGCTTCACCATCTCACCTGTTTTCGTGCCATAACCGAGCGTTCCATACACTGCAAGAAGTTCCAGATTCGGCGAGTACTTCAGAATGTTACTGTTCTGTGAATCAGTAACATAGACATTGCCCCATCCATCGACGGCAATCGATTCCAGCAATGCGTGCGGTGTCGGGGGCGTCACCGCGCTGACCCAAGTTGCGGATCCCGCATTACCCGTGCACCGAAGCTTCACAATCCTATTGTTGCCCTGGTCCAGGACAAACAGGTCATTATTGTTCCTTGAGGTCAGGGTGTCTGCGTTGGTTGCGGTCCTACCCCTGACCACCCGAACCGGGAAATTAAAATTGCCAACCCCAGCACCCAAAGTGCCGTAGGTGCCCAGGTCCTGTTCACCGGAGGCGGTGGGGTTTACTCGTATCTGGTAGATGCGATTGTTTCCGGTGTCTGCTACCCAGACCACGTCATCGGAGACATCCGTAGGCGTGCCTTTGTCATCAATACTTACTCCCATTGGGGTCGAAAAGGAGAAACCATCTGCAGCGCCAATGGTCCCAGCCCAGTAGAATCCAATCGTGGATTGACCCGGGGAGAACGTACACGGCGTCTGCCCGCCCGCGTACAAGATCAGATCTCTAAAATCAAGGAAGGCGAGCCTGTTGTTGTCGGTATCGGCGATTACGAGCCTGCTTAAGTAGGAGAAGACCCCTACTCCATCGTTGAAGTAAACATCCATATCATTAGGGTGGTTAAAGTTACCGGCCCCCCCCCCCTGAGACCCGGCAACTCCCACATTCCAGTCATTTCGCGCGAACACTATGTTACTTTTGTATGGGTCGAGCGTGATCCGGACGTATTTCCCGCACGTTGCGAGTGCATACGTTACGCTTGCCCCCACATAGGAGAGGATCGGGTCACCCAAACCAGTGACGGGGTCAGCCATTACACCGGCTGTAAGCTTCGGAATGTTAGGTGTAAGCCCCGGTGGAGTGAAATCGGCTGGGGTAAAGGTCGCCGCCGACGCCCCCCCCACACAGTACCCTAACAGGAGGCCACAAAGCATAATACCCCAATGAGCTGCTCTCCGTGAGACATCCCGTTCCATTTCCGGCCCCATATCTCCTACCCTTTGCTCTCCGCGGCCTGTTATGGCTCGGAAACGTCGATGAACTCAAGCCTCCTGCCATGCAGCATAAGAACTGCTCGCTGATCCGTACTTTGGGCGATAGCCCTTCCAGGTATTCGCCTCCGGACCGTCTGCGTGCTCACGTCGACGAGGTATGTGGCGCAATTAGCCCAGGGTTGATCAGCTCCACCTCTCCCGGCCGAGTACCTACAGGCGGGAATGCATAGTAATGAACCGTGGAGTCCATCTCTTACCCAGAACGGGGCCGGTATTGGCCGCACCTGCCCTCCCTCAATAGCTCGCTCGATAACATCTGTGACATCGACCCCACGCAGCTCGTCCCAAATTCGCGGCTCGTTAGCGTCGGATCCCCTGCTCAACGAGAAGGATTGGTCCGGAGATAGGAGGGAACCGTGGTACTTGCTCGGGGCTTCCTTTCCGTTCCGGAGGTCTAGTATCCGCGTTCCTCTCCCATACTCAAGCAGCAGTGAGTCTCTCCCGATCCACTCCGTGGCATACGGGTGTATTCGGAATCTCTTCACGGCACCAGAAGCCGAATCATAGACGAGAAGGCTATCGACGTCAGGCAACTCGGCCTCTGGCATGAAGGTGCCCTTGATAAGCGCTAGACGCTTTCCATCGGTTGCCCATCCCGCCTGTACGATCTTGTCGAAGGTCTTTAGCTGATTGCCGTACGAGTCAAGTATGGTGAGATGCCCGCCTAAACTCGCAATCTCATTGGCGGGCAGCCCTGAGATTGCGGCAACTCGGTCGCCACCCGCGTTCGCATCTACCCTCTCAAATGGCCCTCGTCCAATTCTCCTGCCTCTCCTATCGTCAGACCGAAACACGTAGATCGCCCAGGGCGGCAAGCCCAGAACTGACGCCAAGGTTTTATCCCGCTCGTCGAGTACCAGGCCAGGAATCACAACGGCAACGTGGGGATGGGTGTTTGCTGCATAGCAGGGGTTAGCAAACGACGCGAGTGCTGAACCCAGCACTGCCACCAGTGCGAGTCGCATGGTCTTAGTTTACCCCATCCGGATCGACAATCGTAACGTGAATGTGATTGAAGTGACCCGTATCAAAGACGACTTTCCCCGACGTGTCATCGTACGATCCCGGATACATGTAGATTACCTGGATATCACCGAAGGCAAGGAAATCGTCCACCAAGTCTTTCGTTGCCGCGCGATCGAAGTACTGGACTTGCGTTGAATCCCCCACGTTGAGAGGCCCTTCTCCGTTATAAACGGAGTTTACGTCGTTGCGGATGTATCGCACATCTACCTCCAGGCCATTAGTATGCTCCAGGTGCGCTAGGCTGGTTGAGCAATAGCTATGAAAGTCGCCGCCGTCCTTTAGACTCATATGGCCAACGGCCAGTCGTGGGCGAGTGTGCCCTAGACGCCACACATCCGTTACGTTCTCAATCAAGCGAAGCAGGTGGGCCGTGCCCCAGTGACCGTAAGAGTCTGGTTCACCTTGGCACAGAGGAATGAACTCCTGGTATCCTCCACATTTCTTGGTTCCTGCTGACGATACCAGCTCCAGTCCCTTCTCAAGGGTGCCACTTCCTACTGATCCATGGGCGACGGTCGGATTTGCATTGAACCGGTTCTTGTTTAGTACAATGTTATATGTTGTCGCAAGGTAACCGTTTAACGGATTGTCCTCAGTTGCGTCGCTCATACGATCATTATCCGAGTCCTTGTACGACGGGCTGGTGCACGGATCGATCCACACATATGTTGCATCCGAGGATGGTTGATAACCGCAGGCAGGATGCTGCAGGTCGCAATTATTGCCGACGATGCCGTTCCCGTTAATTCTTATGCACCATCCTACGCACACGCAGCCTTGCAGCAAGAGTAGCCCACTCATCGCTACCCAGAGCTTCGCACGCTGAATTGACGGCTGGCGCACCGCCCGACTCAATTGGGTCTCCTCGTGGTTTCATATCACATTGCCTGGGTGATTACTTTGGTAGGGATAACGCATCGGGCAGCGAGAGTATATGTACCTTGAGATACAAAAAGGATACAGTCGCGGATGTATCTATGGCCTCTAAGGTGTATCTGACCTGTCCCAGGAAAGGCCCCCACTCTGGGCTGGCAACCCTCTGCTAGCCTTTGTCTTGAGGAGGGCAAACCGAGGGAAGCGGAAGCGCGGATCATCGCGATCCTGAAAGACGCGCCGCCGGTGGCGCCCCGGCCGGCGACACGCGGGACCCCGTAGGAATGGCGACGTGTGCGATGGGATGACTCGGGCGTCCTGAGCTAGACGCCAGCGCCCGAGCTTCTCCTCAATCGCCTTCGCCTGTCGCTCCTCCTCCCACTGGCGCTGCTGCCGCTCGAATCGTCGGTGCTCCTCCTCCTGCCGCTCGCGCCTCGCCCGCTCCATCTCCTCGCGATGACGCTTCAGGACGCCGGCCATGACGTGGAGATGGGCGATGAAGTCGCTCAGGCAGTCCTCGATGCGCCTCCTCTTCCCGTCATGCCACAGCCGACGAGCACCGAGGTAGTCACCGCTCCTGATGATCAGCTCCAGGGTGCCGTTCGGCACGACATCCCGCCGCGCCCGGTGATCCGAGATCCAGGACTCCAGCTCCCTGCCCCTCAGGTGCTTCGGCGGCTCAGGAGCGGGCGTGTGCACGATGGAGGACTTCTCGTCGATCCCGAAGCGAATCCACTCCCCGTCCACGCGGACTCGTGTTGCGCCGTCAAACACCTCCTCCCCAGACCTCTCCTGTGCCTGCCGTTCGTCATGGCTCAGGCGACGTGTCACTTCGACTTGGAGGTCCCGCCTCTCCAGTTCGCGGATCAACGCATTCATGATCCGAAGGGCCCTGCCAAGAGAGGCCTGGGAGACGCTGATGCTCAGGCGCGGGATGCTGACGCCAGGCTCCCGGCCGCGGAGGAGCCTTGACGCCTCCGAGACGAGCTTGTGCGGGTTCCGGAGCTCTTGAGGAACGACTATTGGCGGTTCTTGGGGTCCCTTCGGGGCGACGGGCCGTTCGATGCGAGGTTGCCACCGCTCGTGGGTGATCTCACTAGGCGTCCCGTCAGGGAGCCGCGGGAGCGGAGGGCGGGGGACCATTTGTCCCACCCGGATCCGTGCCCAGTGGCCCAGTCCGGGGACCGGCACGCGTAGCTTCCGGCAGATCTTCCCGAGCGCCACGTCGGACACGCCGTACCGCTTGGCTACCGTGCGGACGGGCTCAGCCCAGACCTGCTCGTAGAGCTCGGAGCGGCGATAGGTGATGGTGTCCAAAGGTGCCCTACCTCGGCGGCATGGGAAATAGGTCCCATCGCCGCTGGACATGGTTCCAGCCGATCTGGCAGCGCCCAGCCTGGGTGAGACTCGCATGCTCGCCTCTGCAGATCCCCACATTCGTCTTTCCTATAGAAAAAGTGAAGGCGTGGTGAAGCATCTCATGGACAATTCGCGTATGGTGGCGGTCCGACTTGGAGTGACCGGGTTTGGAGTTGTAGTCGGTACGTCGCGAGCACCTGATTCGTTTCGGTGTACGTTGGGTCCGTCACTGAGCCCCACAGATAAAAAATCGACGCTGCACTGTCCGTGAGCGTGGCGCTCGGATCTCCCTGCACGCCCTTCCAAGTCCCCTTGGTCACCGGGTTCATGAACAGCGACGGGTCGATCACTTCCTCGTGGTGCTTGAAGCCCGGGCCGCGGACGCATAGAGTCGGGGCGACATGCCACCCCCACCATACCCCGCAGTTCGGGTTGTTATTCGTGCTGACATACAGGCTTCCCTGAATCCAGACCTTCTTTGGCTTGATACCCATGTTGATTATGAGCCTACACATTTCGTGTGCTCTTCCCCAGCAGCCATCGTCCGGATAAAGGAATGGAATGCAAGGCGGCGGCACAGTAATCGGATTACAGCTGGTGGCGCTCATCGCATCGAACACCTGTTGAGCTTTCGCCGGCGTGACACATCGAAGCCACCACCATGGCCACCATGGCCAACACCAAATCCAGTAGAACAGATCTCGAATGCACCTGAGCGGCCAAGGAGCCGGAAAAGGAAGCTCAGGTCTGGGAAAAGGGGGCAGTCGGTCCCCCTGTGGAGGCGTGTACTCCCGCACGTCAATGATTTCGTGAGTATCATCCTCAGTCACGATCAATGGAGAGCCACTCCGGAGCGCCCCGCGCAACAACTGCTCCGACTCGCCCGAATTGGGTGTGCTCCGCCGAAGCACGTGCCGGCCGTGGGACATATCGAGTTCCACACCTAATACGCCAACATCTATGGGCCGGATTACTATGACCCGGGCCACGTGCGGGACGAGGAGGCGGCTGATGGTTGAAGTCTCCGGATCGACCTCGACGTATACCGGACGGCGGAGCCTACTCACCCCATCGAGGATTTGGATGAACCCGGCTGAGCGTCGATCACTGGGATCGAAGCGAACCCGACGCTCCCCGTCCAAAACCACGGAGATCTCGCGAGAGACGCGGAGCCAATCCGCGGGAGCTCGATCAAGGGGTGGGTCGAATCGAATCGTGAGTGATAGAACAGCGTTCGACTTTGGCATCATGCCCTCCGTCCAAATCCGGGCCGAGACAAGCGGACCTGAGGTCCAGCTCGATGTAGAGGCCGGAGCATACTCCCCTCATTGAATCTCGCGTCATTCACGACCACGCCGGAGATGCCCACATTCGCCTTTCGTGTAGAAGACGATGGCTCCCCGACCATCCATTGCGGGGGCAGAAGCTCCAGGGAAACCCACCCTATGCGGCATTTCAGCGGCAGGTCTTAGGGCTTAAACAGGGGTCCCGCGTACCCGACTAATTTGCCCGGATGCGCCAAACTCGCCCATTCCTAGGGGTTTCGCGCTTTTAGGCGTGCGCGGTATGCGGCAGTGGTGCGCCCCAGAGGGCTAAAACTGCCGCATAAATGTACCTGGAGGCCCGGTTTTGGCCTCGTAGCGGTACCTTGCCGACGGGCACGATGCCGTATCTGTACCTGGCGGACCCCGAGGACGAGGTTAATTGTACCTGCCGGCAGCGCGCGCCGCTCCCTCCCACGACGCGGTTTTCGGCCCCAAACGGGCGGTTTGGGCGAGTTTTTGGCCCCGTCGTCTTGGAGAGCTCGAGGGCCTTCTCGGGTGTATAGTGACTGCCCCGCTGCATGCCGGCAGTCAGGAGCGCCCCATGAACTCTAGATTCCGCAGATCTGTCGTTTTCCTCCTTACTCTCGCGTTCGCAGTATTCGCCGTCGGCTGCTCGACCAAGTCCTCAACTCCTCTAGGACCGCTGGCCGTCCAAGGAGTCTCCGAGCGGCCCGGAAGTTCCGGCGTCGCCGCGGCAGTCGACCCTTCCACGAATGGCGGATTCTATCCGCTGGCGGTGGGGAATCGATGGCACCTCTCGCGGGTGTTCACGCTCGACTACCATGGCCTGGGCGCCGACACGATCCGTACTTCAACTGACCGGGTGAACATCGGGACCGAGACACGGTCAGATCGAACGTATTTTGTTGAAGAGGAGACATCGACCCAGGATTCACGCCCTGGCGAGGTATTCCAATCGTGGTCGCGATACCGGCAGGATCGATCCGGGCTGTATTACCCCGACGTGTGTACGTGCGAGCCACCCGTCCTTGATACGGCTGGTGATCGGCTTCTGCCGCGAGCCGTCGCGAGCCCGGTACCTGCGATGGGGAACATCGGGATGGGGCTGAGTCGACGCGTTGCGCCCAAGGACCAGGAGGCATTCGATCGGGCCTTGATTGAGCTGAGCTCTCGGATGGATAGGATGAGGAGCGCTATTGCGCGTTCCACCCAGGCTCTAGCCGGAACCTCTGGCCGACCTGGCGGGGCCGACTCCGGAGAGGTAGCGCTCCTCCGGTATCCGCTTCACGTGGGCGAGAGCTGGCAGATCAGACCTGACTTTGATCTTATATGGACGGTGGAGGGCGTCGAGAGGCTGGAGACGCCCGCTGGAGGATTTCCCGCTTACCGGATTGGAGTGTCAGTTCCGCAAGGGGGGCCAGAGGATTTTGCGCGGATCTGGTTTGGCCGGGCGGGTCAATTGGCCTACCGCATCCACATCGAGGTCACGGAGGGGTATCCTGGCGCGGGCTGGACCGCCGACGAAACCGAAATGGTCGACCGGCTGTCGATCTCGCGCTGAGCGGCGGAGAGAAACGTCCCGGTAGGGCCACACAGCGCGGCTGTAGGCCAGAACGGGCCGATTTGGGCGCGAGTTCCGCTACCGGACTGCAGGATTTGCCCGGATCCGTCCCAGTCGGCGCTCTGACGCGCCCTGGTTCAATCGTTTCCCGTTTCCTGCCTATATAAGGCGAGAAACCAGAAACGGAATCCGCGGCCCCCGGCCGACTCCCGTTGACTCCCTCCACAACAGAGGGAACATGGACGTCCACCCGTTGGAGGCGCCCATGTTCCCGAGATTCACCATCCCCAGAATGCTCACGAAAGCCGAAGAACGCCGGCTCCTGGCCACGGTCCGGGCCCAGGTATCCCGCCGCGACGTCGCGATCCTTACCCTGGCCCTCGGCACCGGGCTCCGCCTCCGGGAGCTCAGGGGCCTCAACGTGGGCGACGTGCGTGTCGACGGGCAGGCCACGGCTTGGAAGGTCATCCTGGATCCCGCGACCACGAAGGGAAAGCGAGGTGGGGTGGCCTACCTACCGGGCCAGCTGCGCCAGGAACTGGGCCGGTTCTTGAAGTGGAAGGTTCGGGCCGGGGAGCCGACCGAAGCCGCGGTCGCCGCTCATCGTCTCGAGGCAGGGGCGCCGGCTATCGCTCCGGCGGATTCAATTCGTATTCCGGGAATGGCAGGCTGCCGCGGGATTCGAGGCGATCTACCCCTTCCACGCACTGCGCCACACCGCGATCACGAACGTTCTACCGGGCCACCCGGGACCTGTACCTGACCCAGCGCTTCGCCCGGCATTCGAGCCCGCTGACAACCACGATCTACACCCATCCCACCGACCAGGAGCTCTACGCGGCGATTCGGGGGACCAAGGTTCGACGAGTCCAAGCAAGCACCACCCGAGGCCAAGTGAGTCCCACCGATCTAGGTACTTGCCCTCTACATCATGGAAGCTCCGCATATCCGAGTCGCGGTGGGGTTGTCCCCTCTTCCCCGGCGTTTCAAGCCACTGCTTGTGATTGTCACGAACGAATCGGCCCACGACACTATGGGGAACGATGTATAAGCCGGGGCTGACCGAGAGGGTAGGCATACGAAGACATAGAAGCTATTCTCGGCCAAGTCGACTTTCGCCTTCTTGTTAAGCATCCACTTGGGTTTGAGTCCCTGGATGTCTTAACCTGTATGCTAACCGACTCAGTGGCGTCTCTATTGGAACCAGGATGTCTATGCCTCGCGTGTTCCGTAATGTTAGCGAGGCGACGTACCCAGGCGGAACAGCTCTGCCGCGACGAAGTACTCCGGCAATGCCCTCGCTGGCGCCCGTCCTATTGGGCTCCAAGGCCAGCGTCATTGGGAACCACTCGTGGGGATCCGGAAAAGAAATCTCTCCGTTCGTTCGATCTCCGGCACGGCGGCGCTGATTTGCGGCCATGGGCCCGAAATGGAGTAGAGCTCCTGCTGGAAAAGCGGAACCGGCATCTCCCCACCAAGGAAGACCTCGATGGCCATGAACTTACGAAAATCGAGATGCCGTCGAAACGTGAGAACAAGCGCTCGCGCCGGATAACCATCGAAGGCCTGAAGGGGGTCGAAGTCGTGGATAGTAAGCCACTTGCTGGGAATCATGATGCTATCTCCCGGAGAAAGATGCTCTGCAAGCCTGTGGTTACCGGCCGTGGTCGAGCGAGCGCGAATGAAGGGCGGATCTTTTAGCAGCTTATAGTTCACTACGTACCATCGAACGTCGTGGACCGGATAGATTCCGCGATTGCTGATCAGCACGTCGCCCTCGCGTACCTCTAGGTCGACGGTCGGCGCGACGGAAAGGTACAAGCTGTCTCTCGCTCGCGACAACGCAGACGAGTTCTGAACGATGACCCACGTGTTAACTCCTAAGGTCAGAATACCGAGGATGGCCTGAATCCAAGCAATCTTAACGTGGGGCTCGCGCCGGAACCAACCAATGACCGACCTCATTTCACCTCCCGCAGCCTACATAGTTGGCGAGCCCGCTGACTAGGATGCGTAGCATGCGCGATCAACATCTCGGGAAGTCTCCAACTCGCGCCTCCACGCCAAAGTACACAAGGCCCCGGCAGCTCACGCCACTGGGGCCCGCATATCAACCAGGCCGCCTCGTCGGCGACCGTGTCATCTGGCTCCCGAACGTAAGCCTTTGCGAACTCCCTCGCGGGCCCGCGACACCAGCCTCGCTATCGCAGGAGGAGCAACTTCACCGAGCGCTCTTCACGGCCCGCTCGGATCAGCGCAAAATACATCCCCGCGCCTGCCCTGCCGCCACGGTTCGTTTGCCCATCCCATTCAAGCTGATGGTTTCCCCGCTCCATCTCGCCGAGCTCAATGGTACGTACCACCCGTCCCGAAACGTCCATTATCAGAGCGACGACCTTCCTCCGCTCGGGCAGAACATAGTTAAGCTGGGTATTCCGAGCGAACGGGTTAGGCGAACAAGATCGAATCGTGAATTCAGGAGGATCCTGTGTACCCGACTCCACAGCCGACGGATACCCGCCCGCATAGGTCACGAAGCTTCGAAACCCAGGCGTCGCCCAGGTGGATCCTCCATGCGTATCCAAAGCCATCACTCGCCAGTAGTAGGTCCTACCCGGAACGAACTCGACGACGACGGTGTCCTGGCTCGAGGATCGCGGTCCCTGCGTCCTATACCGGAAGCTGGAGAACTCATTGGTAGTGTCGGTATCGATGTAGTATGAGACCCCTCCCGGGCACGCAGGAACTGCAGCGTCCGCCCAATCCAAGAACACCCTCCAAGTCGATAGGGTGTCCATATCTGCCGGAGTTAGTAGAGTGAAGGGGCTGGGCGGGCTTGGACTCACCCTCAAGACGGTACTATCGTTATACATTGAGAGGTACAGTAGCGAGTCCGGGCTGAAGGCTATGTCCACAACTTGACCAAACCCCGTCCCGATGACAGAGGCCACCCCATTCGGGGCGACACGGAGCAGCTCGTGGGTGGTGTTGTTGACGGTATAAAGGTCAGTACCCCAGCACCCTCCGGGTCCGAAATCGAGCGGCGCGTCCGGAAGACCTGTCAGGAAGGCAGGGTTCAAGAGCATTCCGGTCGGTGTGTGGACGCTGATATCTCCATCATCCGCCGACGTGTAAATGTTGTTGTTCGCGTCCACTGCAATCGTGACGGGGCGGGTTGGAGTCGTAAAGAGCACGGATGAGTTCCCAAGGCCGCTCTTCGCTAGGACACTCTTCCCACCAGAGAAGTCGGTGATTAGCATCCGACCAGTTCGGTCCAACACCAGGTCATCAGGATTGCCAAGGAGAGAGCTGGCTTCGATGTCGACCACGGATTGGTTGGGCAGAACTGCGATGAGGGACCCCGTTCCACCAGACAGCCCGCGGCCCACGATGAGGGACCATGGTGTTCCAGAAACGCTTCCCGTCTCGTCGAAAGCAACAGCGTCAGGATCACTGTATGGGGTGGTGCCGTAAGGGGAAAATGAGTCTCCCCCCACAGGAACTCGGTCTGCCCACTCGGGCGCCACGTTCGTGTTGTTACCCACGTAGAGGACGCCGTCCGGGCTGAACGCGAGTCGATACGGTTTAGGGATCCCCGAGACGTAATTCTGGACTGTGAACCCGGGCACGGTTGGAATCGAGTTCGCTAGCGTGGCCTGGCCTGCCAACTCGGGCCAACGCGGCCGCATCCCAGAGCTTGCGTCCCAACGATACGTCGCCGCCCAGGAGGTACCGGACGTTCCGCTAAGGGCGAGCACGCTCAAAAGCAGCAAACTGGCGCGGCGCATGAGATCCGCCTCCTCATTGGTTGAAGGTCCTGAAGTTCCTCTTCCCGGTGGGCGATCGTTTGAAGTGACGGGCGCCTCCGGGTCTGAACCTGTCTATCCAACGGATCACGTGCCAGATTTTCGGAACGCGAGACGTTCGTGGAGGCAGTGCAGCCCCTAGGCGCGGCCGATCCTACTCGCCCAGGACGCAGCGGATCGCGCACCACCATAAATGGCCGATGGGACCAGTTGCTCCTCTTACGGGCGACCCGTTGGCAGCCCCCCATTCATTGAACAAGGCCAGCAGGTGGCTAGTTGCGGGTCCTAATCAGGAAGGGATACTGAATAGCCACTGCGGCGACCCCACGCTGGCCCACTATCGTCAACCTATAACGCCCTGCAAGAAATGCCCGCCGGCTCTGGAGGGCCAGTGTCTTCCCATTGAAGAAGTCTCCGATCGGATGCATCTCGTCAATCAACAGACGCCCGGCCGGATCGGTCAAAGTGACATGAACCCGAGAGTCGTCGGGGACGTCCGGCGGGTCCACCTGAAATTGGATGATCCTTGTCGAAGGGCTCACTGCTATGACGGGCGAGCCTCCGGGTGCGCTACCACGGGACGGACCGCGCAGGGTAATGGTTTGCACTACACCGATCGTGAGCGGCGCTTGCGCCTTCCCTTGGCCCGGAGTGAGCGATGAGCCCTGCTGCCCGGCCGGGCCCGAGGTCTCAGATGGGATCTGCATCTTCGGAAGGCCCGAGCCGGGAGGGAGTGGCGTTATCCGCGACATCACTACGAAGATCGCACACGCCGCGACAGTCGCGGTAACTGCCCAACCACCAAGCGCCACCTCAATCCACTTACGCCGTTGACGAGGTTCCAAGACGGTCGTACGGGGCGAGGGGCCGACCTTCGGCCCCATTTGATTCGCGAGTCTGGTCACCTTTCGAACTTCCTCGAGCGGAGGCGGTGTCGCCTGCATGAACACTTGACGCTCCTCCGTGGTGAAGGACCCCGTAGATATCCGCATTAGATCGAGCATCTGTTGCCTGAACTCAGCACTCTTGATCAAGGCGGCCTGAACTGCTGCAGTCTGGGCAGGGCTCGCGGTTCCCATCACGTACGCAGTCAGGGTTTCTTCATCAACTCTAGTCAGACCGTCCCCCTGCTTGCCCACCCACGCGTGGAGGAGACGCCGAACAGCCTCTTCTTCGCGCTCGCGCGGGTCTTCACCGAGTGGCATGGAGGCCTTCAAGCGAGCCGCGATCAGCGCGACCCGTCTCGATAACGCCCGGGACATCAGTTTTTCGCATAGAGATTGAGAAAACCAACCGCACCAACCATTTAATGCCGCCTACCTGCCTCAGATTCACGCGACCTCCTCCGGATCCAGCCCCTCAGCTAGAAGCATTTCGCGGAGCCTGCGCATGCAGTGTCGCAGGTCGTCGGACACCCGCTTGTTTTCGCCATCCGGGAGACCGAGCAGCAACACGATCTCCCGCGGCTTCATGCCGTCAGCCGCGCATGTAAGGTAGAGTTGACATTTCTCCGTCATGCGGCCAAGACACCGGTTCAGGCAATCGACAACTCTGCCCGTCAGCCCTAGCGGATGGTCACCCTCGAACGCGCCGACGGCATCGGTGAGTTCATCCACTGGCCTACGACTCCTAAGCCAACTGACTACCTGCCGCATGAGCACCGTCGAGAGCCACGCAGCAAACGGCTTACCGACATTTTGGTATTTTCGGAGCCTTCGGAAATCGTCTTGGAAGCAGCTCAGGACGAGATCGGCGATTCGGTCCTGGCGATCGGCCAGGTCCAAACTACGCAGGACTGCAGGCGGGCGAGCCTCAGAAAGTTTCCACGCGAAGGTATGAAGCTCCTCAAGGGCGCGGCGCGGATCCAGGTCGAGGAGGTCCAGAAAGGCGGGCCAGGGCGAATCCAGATCTTGGGCGGGTTGGGTACGAGTGCCAGACATAGAGTCGGGGGTCCCCCTGTTTGCTTTTCACGTCGAGGAGATTCCTACAGCCAGGCCCCCGTCGCAATGAATGCTCCCCACGTGGACGGAGAGACGGATTGGCCATGCGCACGCTGCTCCTTGAGGAACCGGATCGAAGCGGCCCTCAGGGCCTCGGCCACCGGCAGCTTCTCCTCGAAACGAGCCTCGTAAAGGTGCCGCATCCATCGCTGCGTGGCGAGATCATCGACCTTCCACAGGCTCATGATCGCAGTTCGCGCGCCTGCGATGGCCAACGCACGACGCAGCCCGTATACGCCTTCGCCTGGAGTTACTTCTCCCACGCCCGATTCACATGCCGATAGCACGACCCAGTCCAGGGATGAAAGGTCGGTGGTCGCAATCTCCTCCGCTGTCAAAATCCCATCATCCCCATTCGCGCTGGGCTTGTCATGTTGGTTGGAACCCGCCAGTGCGATGCCCGAGCGGAGCAGAGGATATCCGATCAACGGGTCGCCTCCTTCTGAGGCCTGCCGGGTGTCGGAACAGACATGCGAAAAAAACCCATGGGTCGCCAAGTGAAGGGCCCGACACCTAGCGGCACTAGCGAGCACGACGGATTCGGTGGGCTGGGTGCCGGAAAGCACACTCACGGGCTCGCCCGCGTACACGCGTGACCAGCTATCGGAAACTTGTCGGGCTTCAAGTAATGAGCCGGGGAGCGAAGGCAGGGCCCTCCGAGTAGTGTTAACGCAGTCCTCGAGTCCTCGGCTTCCCGCTGACGCCATGAGCGGCGTGGTAGGAGCGTATGCCGTATCGGGCGTCGGTTCCCGCCGATTGAAGTCCACACCTCCTACTGCTAAAAGGCCCTTGCCCGAGCGCGCGGGAGCTAGGAGTAAAGGGATATCGCGCTCGACGGTCAACATGTGGACGGTTGGGCCGTCCTCGACGAGGTAGCGCCCCTTTCCCGTAGGTAACGCGGCAAGATTCACCATGTGCAGCTCGCCATCCGGCACGATCAGCACCGTGCTTGCCCCCGCAAGGCGGCCCGCCAGCGGGTCCCAGATTGCACGTCTCAAGGACTCGCCCAATGCTGCCGCCATTTTGTCGCGGCCCGGACCCTGTTCGCTGGACCCCAAAGCATTGCGCCAGTCGCGAGCGAGACTATCAATCCGGTTTGCATCACCCAGCAACACGAACCCAGGATAACGATCCCCACCCTTAATGAGAAATGCTGCGTAGCGCGGGTAAACGGCGCCATCCGCCGCAATGGCGCCATTTTTCCCAGCTCGACCAGCTAGGGTCACCGCTGGAAGGACTTTCGCGGCATCCCAATAGCTGAATCGGACAAAGCCGACCAAGGCCTCTCCCGAGCCCAACGCCTTTGCAACCTCCGCGAATCCTACGCCAGCTCGGGCCAAGCCGCGCTGGAACGCAGCATTGCGTGAGGCCAGCTCCTTTTCAATCTCTTCACGCCTTTGAAGCGTCGCATCAAGTGCTCCCCGGAGCGAATCGTCTAGAGATCGTTCCTGGACAAGCTGGGACAAGTCCCGCGCGACCTGAGCGCGTCGGTGAACAAGATCGGCATAGTCCCCCACAGATGCCGCCCGCTGACGCCTCGCAGCCATTTCGTCAAGCACCAGAGCGCGGGACCGGATTATGGCGTCCCAGAGGTCCGCAGCCTTGGCCGAGCCCTCTATGGTGGTCAAGGCTGACGTGGCGATTGAATAGTTGATACCCTTGGTTTGGGCAAGCGCCTCATCCTCGGTCATGCTGGCAATGTTGATGGACAGTTCCGCTGTACGCCCACGAATTGCCTTGATATCGAGGCTCAGGGCATCATCGAGCCTTCCCGACAGAAGCCTCAGGACCGCCAGGTCATGTCGGTTTCCATAGATCGCTTCGGATTCCTCGCGCTCGAGACTCTCGCGTTTCTCGAGGGCGCCCCTCTCCAAGCTATCCGCGATCGCGATCTCGCCTTTGTGATAGCGCGCAATGCCTTGGCGCCACCAAGCCTCCGCCTCAAAGCTTTGAGCATTAGGTATCTTTCGATAGAGATCAGTAGCCTGGCGGTAGTTTTCAAGAGCGGAGTCCGGAGCATCCAACCCGAGCCATTGGTCGCCGAGATTTAGGAGCAGGCGTGCGCGGGTCGGATCGTCGGTCCGATCCTCCTGATTGAGAATCGCTAATGCCATGCCGAAGTGTCGAACCGCGTCTTGGTAATGCCCCAGCTTACCCTCAGCATTTGCGATCTGCTCCTCGGCGTGGCCAACAAGAGGGTGGGTTGGCGGAAGTTTCCGGGAGTAAAGGGCTTCCATGTGCACTGCGGTCTGATAAGCCGCCTTTGCATCCCCCAGCTTGAGCAGCGTCGAGGTGAGGTTTTCCAAGACCTGCCCGAGGCCTTGGCTGTCCGGGGGTGACCCCGCTTCGAAGGAGCGCACAGCCGCCTCATAGAGGCGTCGGGCCTCAGCGAGGCGGTTTGCAGAGCTGTATGCCAGTGCCAAATTGACCTGGGTGCGAGTGATGTCTCTATGTCCCGGGGGCAGCGAGTGGGATCGAAGTTCAAGCACTTGCTCCTGTAGGGCAATGGCCTTCTCGGGGTTTTTCGCACGTCGCTCAACAGTCGCAAGAGCACTCAGGTCGTCGGCGAGCTTCGAGTCGGACGAACCGATCCGTTTCCGGAGGGCTATCGCCCGCTCGAGCGTAAGCCTGGCACCGTCAAGGTGCCCGGAGTTACGTTGGGTTCGTCCAAGGGCTGTGAGCGCATCCGCTACGCCGGGGCTGCTCTCACCATGGAGGGCTCTTCGCAGTTCGACCGCCGCGCTCGCAAGCGATTCGGCGTCCGCCGGCTGAGCTGTGTCTTGCCGCCACAATGCCTCGACGAGAATGTCGAGAACGTCGGCGTACGCCGCCGAGCCTGGAGCGAGAACGCGAAGATCTGAGCGGGATTCCCTTTCCGCTTCCTCGTAGAGTTGGCGAGAGATCAGCGTGCGGAGCGAGTCGGTCGAAATGAGGGGCTGGGATCGCTCGGACGCGCGAGACTGGTCAGCTTGAATGAACCCGCATGCCA
>Ga0099792_10000373_pt1 | contig 16742 bp, 16 predicted proteins | sample Rivendell_Oct201_8_FD_83780 | JGI IMG/M metagenome (GOLD analysis project Ga0099792, IMG submission 83780) | Vadose zone soil microbial communities from the Eel River Critical Zone Observatory, Northern California, USA -... | ecosystem: Environmental > Terrestrial > Soil > Vadose zone >...
ACCCGCGCCATCGCGGCCGATTTCGTCACCAAGGGGATCCGCTGCAACTGCATCTGCCCGGGCACCATCGACACGCCGTCGTTTCGCGGGCGTGCCGCGGCCGGCGGGCCCGGCGCTTTCGAGCAGTTCGTCGCGCGCCAGCCGATGGGGCGCCTCGGCACCGCGGACGAGATTGCGAGCCTCGCCGTCTATCTCGCCAGCGACGAAAGCGCATTCACCACCGGCGTGGCTCACATCATCGATGGCGGCTGGACGCTGTGAGGGTGAAATCGACGCGTGGAAGTGCGCCACCAACAAATCAATAGTGGGTTGACTAACGAGAAGGCCGGAGACCGAGCTTCGCGAGTATGAGAGACTGTAACTTGTGAGGGTCGCGCTCGCCAACTTTCGCGAGCCCTATAATTTCCGAGGCAATCAGCCCTTCCAGGAGTTCGCCGCTTTGGGGTGATTTGGCAGAGGCCAATGTTTCCCTGTAGACGCGGCCCAACAGCTCCACCTCCTCAGGGAAAAAGACGCCATAATTCTCAGTGCAAGGTGCGGACATGATGGAACCCCGAGTGCCACGAACGCTGGTATTTTTGGCGTTGCCGCCCCCTTGTGTCAACCGCATTGATATTGCTGATGGGGCATTATCTGCTTGTTCCTGCAGCGTTATTGATCGGCAGAAGCCTTTGAGACGACATTTCTTTTCACAATACATCGGATCACAATATATGGGGGCATGGGTGATATGGGGCTTTGGTCTTGGACTACTGTGCTTCACGCTTTCTTGAAGCGACCGGCGTAGCGACATCACTTCGCCGTCCCACTGCAGGCAGCACCCGGACGCGGACAGAAAAATGCCAGCCAAAATTCTCGCAGATCCGCGCCGCGCGATTTCGATTTCGTCCATTCCTGGTCTGCTGGAACATCACGCCAAGCGGAATCCCGACGCGCTGGCCATTCTTGCTCCGGGGCGCGCACCGCTGACCTACGGCCTGCTCAACCAACACCGGAACGATCGTTGCCTTCCTCTTTCCCAACTGTGACAGCCTTCTCGTTCGTTGTCGGCATATGCTTCGTCGTATCGTCGTCATCATGCTTGGCGATGTTTGATGATGCTTGGCGCCGGCCCCAAAGCGCCGCATTTCCGGTCGTAAAAGCAGAGTGAATTGTACAGGCAATTGGTGGTATCGCGGCACGCTCGTCGTATGGTGTGCCAAATGATTCGATTCGGCACCGTTCTTTTGCTGACCGGTATGGGTGCGAGCCTTTGCGGCTGCGCGTCGAGACACGAGGTGATGCGCGCCGAAGCCCAAGAACCGCAGCGGGTGAAGCAGGTGTCACCAGACCCCGCGGTTGCGACGCAAAGGATACAGCCGGCGGCTCTCACCGGCGATATCACAGGTTCGATTGCGCGCTCCAACGACATCAGGCCATGGCCGAAGCGGGGCACGCCTGAGTTTGATCAGCTGCAGGCCGAGGAGCTTGCACGGGAGCAGCGAATCAAAGAGGTGTTGAGGAGCATTTGCCGCGGTTGCTGACTGGCTGGTGCCGTCCCGCTCTCAAACGTGGTGAGAGGCATCGCGGCCTTGTCGGGAGGCCGTGCTGCTGCGGGCTGCTTGTGTGCAGCGACGCGGTGTACGATGACCTTGTGTACAGCGGCGTTGTGCACAGATCTCGGGCTCACGCAAGCCATCTTGCACAGCTTAGTCGGCGGCCCGGATTGACCCGGGCGTGTTTGCACCGAAGTGTGGAACAGCTTGGAATCAAAGGGACGTCAGCCGTGCCGGAAGAGACGCCACGATCGGTGCTGTTTCGAAATCGCGCCAAGGCGTTTCAGAACCTGGCAAGCGACCTGCAGACCACGAGGCCCGGCTACCGGGAGCTTGCTGCGGCCTATGAGCAGCTCGCCAACGAGACCGAGCGCGGCGAAGCGATCCATTCGGTTGCGCAGCGCGCACCCAAGCCGGACTGAGCGCTCCGCGCTTGGCGCGTTGAGCCATGACGTGTTGAGCAATGACGCGGATTTCCCAAAAGGATCGCCAAAAGTGCCGCAATCGGAGAGGCCCGTCGACAACAACCGGTCGGGTGTTGACTGACTGGGCGTCACCAGAGGCTGAAGGCCTTGACCACCAGCCATCCGAGGGTGGCGATCCACACCAGTGTTGCGAGCAAGGCAACAGCCAGAATGGCGATGCAGAGCCACCCGGATCGATGCTCGGATGCCGGCGTGTTGGTTGAGCTCGCGGGATCGATGACCTCTGGGCGATCGATGTGGAAGGGTGCATTCATGACGCGATTGCCGCCGGAAGAGACTTGCCGCTCTGGGCTCTCGCATTAGTGGGGCCGCTCGCACCAGCGGTTCACTGCCATTGATATTTATTTGAGTGGCGGCGCAATGCCAGGCGCTTTGAGTTTTGCGCGCGGTCAAGACGCTGCACGAGATGGTTGCCTTGAGACGACCCTGCTGCGTTAACCATAACGCGTGTGACACAGCTCCGCACGCAGGGCGATCACTGCAGCGCGCTTGGAACAATGACAATCAAAGCGCACATGCGCCTCACGCGTTTCCGCCATCCACGTCGTCGGAACTTTCAATCTCCATCGACACATGAATCAGTCGCGAGGGCGTTGATAATTCTTCTTCGACTACCTGGAGGCGATTTGAGGTAACAAGATGCGTATCGAGAAGCTCTGGACAGGCGACATTTCGGCCAGATCGTGACAAATTTTGAACATCATGGCCCGCCTATCTCTCGACACGGTACAATTAGGGGGATTGAGCATGATATGGCTGGTGATCTGTGCTGTGACGCTCGCGGTATCCGTTGGGGTCTGCGCGACCGCCGTGGCCATGCAGCCCGGTCAAAGCCGCAGCCAGTCAGAAGTTTAAGAGGTGGTATAATTTTGCTCCAATCCGGAACGGGCTTGGTAGAGGTAATTGATTAGCTCTGGCATCGCGTGAGCATTTAAGAGCTGATCGGGCACGCGACTGACTCTACGGCTCTTGCGGGCGATGTCGTTCGCGCACTGGTGCGACATCTCATGGATCGTTGATGCGTCGTGCGCCGCCGGTTGACATGCATTCTTTTGCCTAAGCGCAGTTCCGAGCGACGCAAGCAGCGCCGTGTGACGTCACCGACGAAACCTTCTAATGAAGCAGCTCGTACAGGCCCCAGCCCAGGAACGTGGTCCATGCCACTGTCGCGACCGCGCAGAAACCAAGAACTGAGACTGAGACGATTTTGCTGACCATAACCACTCATTCCTGAATGTGACAAAAAGGCGCGCCAAGTAAATGTCGCGCGATGATGAAAGGCTTGCGACTGCGCCGTTTGAGTTTCAATCATCGGACTTCGATTGAATCAAGTAAAGTGACTCTGTTGCAAATCAGTGTCGCTTTGCTGACAGTAATGTCCAACAGTGTGACAGAGTGAGGTCTTATGATACCTCTGACGTCGGGTGGCAAAATCCGCCGCTGCCATTGTTTTGTGCGATGGGCCTGCTCTCTCATCATCCGGCCGCGTCCAAACGGCGGCTCACTTCACAAAGCCGCATTGACGAATCTCTTCGACAAGGATGCGACAATATTGCGGTGCGCGTGAATCCAGCCCTCGAACAGCGCGAGGCTGGAGCGACAACTATGCCTTGCGCCACGTCAGGATAGAGCTGGCCGCGTAGTTCCAGACGGCTCCTATCAAGATGCCGACAACACCCGAAATCCACCAGGAGAAGTCCCGAACGAATAAAAAGCTCGCGACGCCAACATTGGAAACAGCGCCGGCCGAGCACACCAGATAGAAGCTGAGAAGGCCTCGGAACACCGGCCCGAAGCCACGCAGCCGCCTGTCACGATAGGTGAAGACGTTGTTGAGAAAGAAATTGAAAGTCATGGCCGTCACGGTGGCTATGCTTTGAGCGATCACGAATTTCGTACTGGCCACCTCAAATAGTGTCGTCAGAACGGCGAGGTGGACAATGACTCCCAACCCGCCGACAGTCATGAACAAGATGAAACGCACAGGCACCCAGCGGCCGACCATCTTGTCGAGGAGCAGCAGCAGGTACTCGAGCGACACCAGCGGGTCGAGCTTGCTCTCGCCGTGCTGCCTTGAGCGAAAGACGTACGGAAATTCCCTGATGCGCAACGACGACGGTGACGACGTGATGATATCGAGCAGGATCTTGTATCCCTGCACCGAAAGCCCACGCAAGACCGTGTCGAACAGGTCGCGCCGGATCACGAAGAAGCCGCTCATGGGGTCGCTGAGATTCACCTTCACGACCAGCCGGGACAACCTTGTCGCGATCTGGCTTATGGTCTGGCGGCGCTCCGCCCAGTCCCCAAAACCGCCTTCCGTCGTATAGCGAGTCCCAACCGCGAGGTCGCATTCCCCGCCTTGCATGGCTTCCAGCATCGGCCGCAACAGCCGCTCGTCGTGCTGCATGTCGGCATCGATGACGGCGACGTAACGGGTCGATGAGCTCAAGATGCCTTCGACGACCGCGGACGACAGGCCCCGTCGGCCGATGCGGTGAACAAGGCGTATCCGTGAGTCGATCCGGCAACGCTGAAGGATGATGTCACGCGTGCGATCTTGTGAATCGTCATCGACGAAAATGACTTCCCAACGAATGCCTGCAAGTGCACTTTCGATCTTCGTAAGCAGCGCCTCGATATTGGCGGCCTCATTGAGGGTTGGCACGATGATCGCCAACACTGGGATAGACTGAGCGTAATCTCGATCTAGTTGCGTAGATTCTGGCAGCGTTGCGTGGGTCAGAGTCATGCCGGCAACATATAGAGACTCTCAAGGCCCCGGCAAGCTGCCACTGCAGGAGCCATGCCCAATTCGATCGACATTATAAGCCAATGGCGGCAGATCGTGTCCGATCGTCACCGGACGGCGGTGCGAACATACTTTACATCCTTAGTCCCGCGGGCGCCCCCTGTGGCCTCGTGATCCCGGCTCAACAAGCGATTATTTGCCACCGATCACAGCCATGCCCTGAATCTCGATCAATATCCCGGGCCGTGCGAAGCCTGTTACGGTGATGAGCGCGCTGCCCGGAAAGCACTGCTTGAAGATCTCCTTGCGAATCTCGGTCAGGCGATCACCGAGCCGCACGTCGTTAATGAAGACGGTCATGGTGACCATGTCGGGCAGCCCGGCGCCACCCACGGCCTTGATGGTCTTGTCGAGCTCCGCAAAGATCTCCCGCACCTGACCCTCGAAGTTCTTCTCCGGCGAGCCGGTCTGGCCGCCGAGCCACACGGTCTTTCCGCCCTCGGTGATGACGGCGCGTGAGAACGCGCGCTCCTGGGAGCGCGCGTCCGGAGCGTAGCATTCCTTTGCAAAGGCTGGCGCTGCGAGCGTGCACGCAAGTGACGCGCTGGCGATGAGCAGGATCGCACGAATGGAAGGGGCCATGAGGTTCCTCCTGGACGAGCGTGGGAGCAGGTTGCCTCCGCGAATGATAGCGAGCTTCCGGCAGGTCCAGAAGTCACCCAAAGGCTTGCGAGTTGCCGTGCTCAGGGGTGGCCCATGGCGCGTCCCCCATGGTGCGTCCCCATGGTGCGTCCCTGCGGCTCCTATTGCTCAAGGAGCGCCCGAAGTTGATTTCGCCGATCCATGTTGTGTGCATGAGCTCGCTCCAGCGCCATGAGCTGCTCACGTGCCGCGGTTGTATCGCGCCCGAACTCTGTCAGGAGATCAACAATGCGTTGCTGCTCGGCGACCTGCCTTTCCGAGATATCCAGCTGTCGAACAGCCTCAACGTAATCATCCATGATGGTCTCTCGGTCCATTCCCCACCAGCTCCCCCATGATTCGGCTGAGATAGTGGTTGAGCCATGCGGCCGAACTGCGTGAGACGTCGAATTTTTCTGTGCGTTACGCGGACCGGGCAGGCGTACGGCTGTGACGGCGGCGTAGCCCGCAGCGGTTGTTGATGCTCACAGCGCGTTGTCTGCTTCAGGCCAGCGGGATCATCCCGCTCCACCATTGCGTGAACGCTCCAACGTCAATGTCGTATTTGTGGGCGAATGTCAGCTTGCCGTCCTGAGCCATCCGGAACACGGTCAGGCCGGCCGGCATGTCCACGACTTTGCCTTCCTCGCGTCGCGCACTGCGCGAAAGCGAGCCCGCGACCAGCAAGCGCGCGCCGGTATCGAGCCCGAAGGTGCGCGGATGCGCGGCGCGAATGTCGGCATGCTGAACGGGCGTCGGCTCGCCGGTCTGCTGGTCGATGGCGAACACCGCGATGTTGCTCTCGCCGCCGCTGAACACCATCTTGCCATCCACATTTTCCACCCCGGAACCGGCTTCCGTGGCCAGGCCCGAGCGATTGCCGAGATATACAAATCGGCCACTCGGGTGGACGTGAATCGGACCGGCGCTTTGGATGCGGAACTTGTGAGCCGGGTCCGCCAAGGTGGGCTTCGTGAACAACGGCTCCGGCGCCAGGTCGCCATCCGGCGTCATCTTGTAGGCAATCAGCTGGTTCTGTCGCTCGACCGACAGGTAGACCCAGGGCTGCGTGGGATGAATGTCGAGGTGCCGGCCTCCATAGCCGTAGCCACCGTTGGGCGCAATCTTGCGTCGGTGTGAGAGAACGCCGTTCTTGAAATCATAGACATGGAGCGAGCCTGGGTCTTCCGGCTTGGTCCCTTGAGGATTGTTGCCGCGTGCGACGATGAGCACTGTCTTGTCGGCGGGAGTTGCCCGGATCTGATGGAAGTAGATGCCGGTTTCGAGCTTGTCTGATTGTTTGACCTCATCGCCGACGCTGCCGTCGCCTTTGATCTTGTGGACGGAGACATTGGAGGGAAAGTTGTAGGCCACCAGCACATGTTCGCCGGCATGATCGACGCTGGCATGGACGGGCCGTTGCCGCAGCTTGATCAGTTCGCCGTGCGGCGAGAGCTCGCCGAGCGGCGTGACCCGGAATGCCGCAAGATAGTGCTGGTCGGGCGGATAGCCGGGCACCGGTGCGATGCCGATTCCACCGCTGCTCGTTGCCACGTACAGGTATCTTCTGCCCGGATGTGGCCATGCGTATTGAATTCCGCCGGGGAGGGTGACCGCCGCCCGCTTGGCCAATGTGGCGGCGCCGAAATCAACCTCGTAGTGGGTCAGTTGTCCGCCGACGCCCGAGTAGAAGGCGCAGTTGTTCTTGGTTTGCGCGAAAGCGAGACGCGGCGTGGCAAGTGCGCCCGCAATCATGCCGGAAAATGTGCGTCGAGTGACGTCCATGGCTACTCCTCCCTCTCGAAGCTTTGTTTCCGGCTATCTAATCCCGACTCGGGAACGTGCACAACCAAGAATCGCCCCCGTCAATTGCGCCCATTCCGAGGATTCGCCACAATGCGCAACCGCCAAGGATCGCCCAAGGATTATGATGGGAAGAACAAAGAGGGAGATCGCCTATGGAAAAGTCAGCAAGCCGCCGCCGGTTCCTGCAAGACATGACAGCGCTCGGCGCGGCCAGTGGAGTGTCGGCTGCGCTGGGTGCAACAAATGCCGGCGCGCAGGAATCGCTCCAGATCGCGCAAGCGCAGCCCGCTGCGCGCTCTGCGGACAATGCGCGCAATCAGCCGCGAATCCAGTTGCTGATCGGGCCAGGGACTTTGCCAAGCGTGGGCAAGGACCGAATGGATTTGTTGCGCTACCGGCTCAGCGGCAACCCGCGGCTCACCGGCGAGCAGATGCTCGAGCCATTGCCGGAGATTGCAAAGGTTGCGCGGGTCGAGGTCGACAAGGGCAATCCCTACGGTCAGGGATCGTACGAGGATTTGCGCAAGCTCGCGCTGCGTGCCGAGGAGGTGCTGAAGTCGCCGGATGTGGATGGACTCGTTTATGTGCAGGGCACCAACACGATCGAGGAGACGTCGTATTTCCTGAACCTGACCGTGCACAGCGACAAGCCGATCGTGGTCACAGGCGCGCAACGCCCATTCAATGCGCTGAGCTCCGATGCGCAGATGAACCTCCTCGACGCGGTGCGGCTGGCATGCGCGCCGGCATCTCGTGGCAAGGGTGCGCTGGTGGCGTTCAATGGCGAAATCAACGCCGCCCGCGACGTGACCAAGACCAACACCTACCACCTGCAGACATTCCGCACGCGTGATCTGGGCCTGCTCGGCTATATCGATCCCGACAAGATCGAGTTCTACCGCACGCCACACCGGCGCCACACCGTGAGCAGCGAGTTCAGCCTCGCGGGCGTCCAGGCCATGCCTTACGTCGAAGTTGCCTACATCCACACCGGCACGCGTGCGGGTGTGGCCAATGCGATGGTCGGTCTCGGTGCGAAGGGCATCGTGATCGCCAGCGTCGGCGCCGGCGCGCCCAACGGGCTCGACAAGGAACTCGAAGAGATCATCAAGAAGGGCAGCGCCGTGGTGGTGCAGAGCTCCCGCGTCGGCGAAGGCCGCATCGTGCGTGGAAACAACTGGTACGAGTCCGGCATGGTGGTCGCGGACAACCTGAGTCCGCAGAAGGCGGCGCTGCTCCTGACGCTGGCGTTGACCAAGACGTCGAACGTGGAGGAGATTCAGCGCATGTTCGATGAGTATTGACCGGAGCGCCTGAGCCCGCGCCAGGCTCCATGCCGCAAGTACAGGCTCCATGACCTTAAGTACAAGTGGGTCGAGCTCGGCATCGGCCTAGTCTCCGTGCTCCGTTTGCCCCTGCTGTTCCACAGTCCCCGCCCGCAGGGCCGGCCTTTGCATTGAGGCCGTGTTCACGTTGATGAATATTCCCTGTCAGTGGAACAGCCAGGCGTCGGAATGGTTCTTGAGGTGGTTGCAACCTCAAACGAGCTGTGGGCCGAGATGGACGCTGTCCTCGTCAAGATTTTCGCTGTCGCTTTGACATTCAGTCAGCTTTCGACCGAGCCGGAACCGAGGACATCCTTTGATCCAACTGCGGATCAGCAGCGCGTGATCGCACTCCTGCGCGCCGGTTGCGAGCGCATGAAACGCGCATTCGATGTCGAGGCCGTCAATATCGACGATCTGATTGCCACCGCGATGGATGATCCGGAGGCGGCCTCCGGCGGCTATGTGGCATTCCGGGGGATCAAGATCTCCGATCTGCATGTCGCCTACCGACAGTTCTGCAAGAACGAGACCATCGACAAGTCGGTGGTCAATACCCAAGAAGTGATCGAATTCTACAATCGGACACTCGCCGATCTTCCCGACCATGCCCGCCTCAAGGGTGGGCGGCTGCCTGGCGCAAGCGAGGTGCTCGACCTCAAAGGCGCGCGTTTTGGCGAGGTTCACGAGCGGGACCAGCGCCGGGTTTGGGTCAGCCTGGCTGAGATTCCCACCCACGTGCAGCAGGCGTTCATCGCGGCAGAAGACAAGCGTTTCTATGAGCACAAAGGGATCGACGAGCGTGCGTTGGTGCGCAGTTTCATCGGGAACCTGACACAAGCCGGGCGTCCACAGGGCGGATCGACGATCACGCAGCAGGTCGTGAAGAACCTGCTGGTCGGCGACGAGCTCAGCTACGAGCGCAAGATGCGCGAGATGGTCCTGGCGTCGCGACTCGAACGCACTCTCAGCAAGGCGGAGATCCTGGAACTTTATTTGAACTCAATCTTCCTGGGCAGGGCGTCGTCCGGAGTCGAAATGGCTGCGCGCAGCTACTTTGGGAAATCGGCGCGCGACCTGACCTTGAGTGAAGGGGCGCTGCTGGCCGGGATCACCAAGGGGCCGAACTACTACAGTCCAATCCGGAATGTGGATCGCGCACGCGAGCGGTTCCGGTACGTGCTCGGCCGGATGCAGGAAGATAGTGCAATCACAGCCGAGCAGAACAAGCAGGCGGTCGCTGCCTTCCCGGACATCGTGCCGGACGACCAGATCGAACGGGCCCCTGGATCGTATTTTGCGGATTATGTCGCGCGCGAGCTCACGGCAACGAGCAGCCTGAGCGATTTTCGCGTTGGTTCCTATCGCATTCAGTCCACTTTGCAGCCCGACTTGCAGCAGGCGACGGAGCTTGCGCTGCAAGAGGGCTTGGCGAATTACGAGAAGAATGCAGGGCGGGTCGAATTCCGCGGACCGGAGCTCAATCTCTCGGCCGCGATCGCGAGGGCCACAGCGGAACCCGATTCATCGGCGAATCCCACTTGGCTGCGGGCGTTGAAAAGCGCGCGTCTGCCGCGTGATGTGCAATGGAAAGCCGCGGTGGTGATTGAGAAGGGAGGAACGAGAAGGAACGAAGCGATCCGTGTCGGCCTGGCAGATGGTCGCACGCTGCCGCTCTCCGGCACGGCAGCAATCCTCCGGGGCCTCAAGCTGCACGACGTCGTGTGGGTTTATGTGGCGGACGGGAAGGGGAAAACCGCACGCGCAGAGCTGCGGGTGCGCCCCGTCGTGCAAGGCGCCGCGGTGGTGATCGAGAACAAGACGGGCCGCATTCTCGCGATGGCAGGCGGCTTCTCTTATTCCGGGAGCCAGCTCAACCGGGTAACGCAATCGTATCGTCAGCCGGGTTCCTCATTGAAGCCATTGACCTACCTTGCTGCTCTGCAGAAGGGTCTGCAGCCGAACACGCTCGTGCGTGATCAGGACATTACGCTTCCGCCGATTCAGGCCAGCAAGCGCAGCGAGGATTACTGGTCCCCCAAGAACTACGACAGCAGCTCCGGAGGCGTCATTACGCTTCGATCGGCACTCGAGAACTCACGAAATCTCGCGACCGTGAACCTTCTTGACGGGGGCATTGCCTCCACCGCTCCGGCGAGCCTGGACCAGGTCTGCGCACTTGCCGTCGAGCTGAAAATCTACAAGGAGTGCGGGCGATACTATCCATTCGTGCTCGGTGCCCAGCCGGTGCGGCCGATCGATCTCGCGCAGTTCTACGCGACGATTGCCAACGAGGGAATGCGGCCGTCGCCGCACACGATTGAGGCGATGGAGCAGAACGGCAATGTCGTGTACCGGCACTCGCCTGCTTTGGAGCAGATCAGCGGCGCCGATCGGGCTTCGTTTTATCAGCTCAAGACCATCCTGCAGGGCGTTGTTCAGCGCGGCACTGCCCATAGGATCAGCGCACTTGCGCCCTATGTGGCAGGCAAGACCGGAACGACTGATGACGAGAACGACACTTGGTTCGTTGGCTTTTCAAACGATGTGACCGTGGCAGTCTGGGTTGGCTACGATAACGCCGACGGCCGGCGGCGGACCCTCGGCTCCGGACAGACCGGTGCGAGTGTGGCGCTCCCCATCTTCGAGCCCATCATGCAAGCCGTCTGGTCGTATCACGCCCCCAGAGCACTGCTGGCCCCGCCGTCGCCCGAGGCAAGGGGGCTCTTGGTGAGCGCCGGTGAGGATGGCGGGCGACGGGGGGACCAGGCTGAGTATCTCCGCCGCGATGCGAAGGGAAAGGCGGTGGACGCTCGCTATGCTCTCATCTCACGCCGAGACGGTGGGGAAGGCACGGCGTCCAACCGCAGTCGACGCCAATATCCCTCAGAGCCGGCGGAAGTAGGCGTCCTGCCGGAACGGTCGCCGTGGGGTTGGGAAGGCTGGGGACCGCGCCAGCGCGATACGGGCCGTTGGAACGATTGGCGCGACCGAGCCTACGATGGGCCTGACCGGGCGTACGAGGGACGTGACCGAATGTACGATGGGCGTGCCCGACCGTACGATGGACGTGCCCGGGCGTATGAGGGACGTGACACAAACCGGGACGACGGGCCGCGCTATTCGCCCTCCGACCGTCGCTCACCATCTTTCTTCCCATTTCAGCCGTTCTGACGGGGTGTCGGTCCCCACACAATCATCATTCAGAAGAGCAGACTCCGCCTCGCATCCCGGCAACCCAAGTGTCCAGCACCTCAATGCCGACTGGATCGAGCACCACCATGTCGGCGCGATAGCCCGGCGCGAGACGACCGAGCCAATGTCCGAGGCCAAGGAACTCCGCCGGATTAGTAGAGACAAAGCGCAGCGCGGTCTCGAGCGTGACGTCCAGCAGGCGCACGCAATTGCGTAGCGCGCTCGCCATGTCGAGCACCGAGCCCGCGAGCGTGCCGTCCTGGCGCGTGCAGCGTGCGTCCTGCACCGTGATGTCTTCCCCGTAGAGCTTGAAACCCATGCGCCTGCCGCCGACCGGCGGCATGGCATCGGTCACAAAGATGGGCCGTGCCAGCCCGCGCAACGCAAGGCGGAGCGTTGCGGGATGAACATGCACGCCATCAACGATCACGCCGAACCAGGCGCTCCCGCTTTCCAGCGCGGCTGCGACCGGGCCAGGATCGCGGCTGCCGAGGCCAGGCATGGCGTTGAACAGATGCGTAAAGCCCGAAAGCCCCTCCGCCATGGCGGCCCTTGTTTCGGCGTAGCTTGCCATGGAATGGCCGAGACAGACCCGCACCTGGGCGGCAGCAAGTGCACGGATGAAGCCCGCAGGCACCCGTTCGGGTGCGAGCGTCACGACAGTGACCGAGCGGCGCGGCGTTGTGAGAAGGGCGCGGTCGTCGTTGCTCGGAGTACGAATGTGCCGCACCGCATGCACGCCTGGCCGCTGCGGCGAGAGGAACGGTCCTTCGAGGTGAATGCCGAGAATCGATGGCTCTTTGTCGACGAGTGCCTCGACCGCGGTGAGTGCACTCAGCATCGTCTCGGGCTTGTCGGTGATCAGCGTCGGCAGCAGCGCCGTCGTCCCATAGCGGCGATGAGCGGCCGCGATGGCGCGAATTCCGTCCGGCGTGGGCTCATCGTTGAAAAGCACATCACCGCCGCCGTTCACCTGCACGTCGATAAACCCTGGCACGAGCCAGGCGCCGTCGGGTAAGGCGTGTCGCGGCATGTCGGCCGGTATGGCGTCCCGTGGGACCACGGCGAGAATACGCGACCCCTCGATGATGACAGCCGTATTGTCCATAACGACCGCGCCGTCGAAGACTCGCTCTGCCAGAATGGCGTACTTCTGGGCGTGCTTCTCGGCTTGCCTCATCGAGTGCGTGTCACCTTCTGGAGGTGGCGTGGCTGGTCGGCGTTTGTGCCGCGGCGGACGGCGATGCGAACCGCGAGTGCATAGAATGTCTGTATCAGGCAAGCGGCATCAACGTCCGGATGCTCAGGCGGCAAGACCGGCAGCCTCCCAGCATTGGGCCGTCCATGCTCGGCTGCAAAGACCAGGGCGCCCTTGCGACGCAGGTCGGCCGCAAATTCCCGTAGTCCGGCAGCGGCCGCGTCCGTCGGCATGAACAGCAGGAGTGGATAGTGCTGCGAGACCAGAGCCATGGGACCATGCTGGAACTCGGCGCCGCTGAATGCTTCGGCGTGAAGATTGCACGTTTCCTTGAGTTTGAGTGCAGCCTCGCGCGCGATGGCGAGCGTTGGCCCGCGCCCAATGGTGGCGAGACTGTCAGCGCGCGAAAATGGATCCACCGTTTCATCCCACTTAAGCGCGGCCGCGAGCGCCAGCCTTTCCGGGAAACGCCCGATTGCGGCGCGCAGCGCGTCATCCTCCTTCCACTCGGCGAGCACGCGCAACAGCACGGCCAAACTGGCGACGAAGGATTTCGTTGCGGCGATGCTGAGCTCCGGCCCCGCCGCCGTCGGCAGCACGATGTCGCAAGCAGCCGCGAGCGGGCTGTCGGTATCATTGACGATCGCCGCGGTGAGCGCGCCGGCGGCTTTGGCCATCAAAGTGAACTCAGTGAGATCGTCGCTCCGACCCGATTGCGAGATGGTGAGCAGCAACTGGTTCTTGAGTTGCAGCCGTTGCCGGTAGATCGTGGCGACATTGGGAGCCGCGGCGGCGACCGGGATCCCAAGGTGACGTTCAAACAGGTGCTTGGCAAAGGTCGCGGCGTGGGCCGAGCTTCCGCGCGCGCAGGTCACGACCAGAGCGGGGTTGCTCCGCCGCGACCATCCGATCAGTGTCGCCAACGGTGCGGTGAGTGCGTCCGCTTGTCGTCGCACCGCCTCGGGAGCCTCCTGCAGCTCACTTGCCATCTGAAGCTCAGCCCCGAGCATCGCGCACATCCGTTGTTTGCAAGGAAGGCTTCTGGGTCTCGGCTGCAACGCGCGCAAGCGCAATCGCGCCGTCAAGGGCATCGCCCGCCGGTTGAATCAGATGGACGCGGGTATCAGACGAAACCCATTGCGTCATTGTATCTGCCAGGCCACCGACCAGTGCGAGCGGACGCACGTCTGCCGACAGGAGACGCGCCGCCAGCGCATCGACATGGCCGGCGGCAAGTCGCATGAGCTCGATCGCGGCTGGATCCTGGTTGCTCGCGTAGCTGACGACGAGGGGTGCGAAGGAGCCATAGTCGCGCGTTGAGGCCCGCGTAGCCCAACGCACGATGGCGTGCGGCTCGCGGCGAAAGTGATTGAACAGCTCATCGAGGAGCCCGGTCCAGGGAACCCGCCCGTCGTGCGCCCAGAGCACGCGGCGCAAGGCTTCACAGCCCAGCCAGGCGCCGCTGCCTTCGTCCGAGATGGGCAAACCCCATCCACCGACCCGGACCTGGCGGCCCTTGAGCTCGCCCCAACCGATCGTGCCGGTTCCCACGATGATCACGCCGCCATCGCCGCCCCGATGCGCGCCAACGCAAGCAGCTTGTGCATCGGTGACCAGGATGGTCTGGGCAAATGGGTACTTGTGTCGCTGGGCGAGTGCCAGTTGGGTTGGTTCGCTCGCGCCCGCAAGCGCAAGGCAGGCGGTGATCCGATCCAGGTCGCGCTTTGCAAGACCGGCCTGGTCGAGGCATTGCTCGATCGCAGACATGACGGCGATCATGGCGGGCTTGAACCCGAGCCGAATATTCGCAGGGCCCGTGACCGCACCGGCCAGCCGTGCGCCCGAGGCGGCGCACAACCTGGCGCGGCACCGAGTTCCACCGCCGTCAACGCCAACCAGGAGTGTGTCGCCATGCATGCTCAACACCTTCCGACACCAACGCATGAGAACGATCTAAGGTCGAATAGGTTGTCGTGGGGGCAACGCTCGAGTTCCGCATGACTACGGAAGGCGCGAGTTCCCGCTATGCAGGCATCGATCTCTGGCAGGCCGATGAGATCGTGCACGCGATGATCGAGGCGCAGTTCGATGCGGTCGCGGCCGCGCGGGCTGCTCGGGATGCGCTGCAGCAGGCGGCGATCGCGATGGCAGCGCGCCTGCGTGTTGGCGGGCGGCTTGTCTATGCCGGGGCGGGAACATCAGGTCGTCTGGCAGTCCAGGATGGGGCAGAGCTGATGCCGACCTTCCGCTGGCCCGAGGACCGTCTTGTGCTGCTGATGGCCGGGGGACGCGAGGCGCTGTTGCGCTCGGTTGAAGGGGCAGAGGATGAAGTCAATCTGGCGCAGCACCTCGTCGGAGATCATGCGATCGACCGCAACGACGTTGTCATTGCGGTCGCGGCGAGCGGCACGACACCATTTACGCTCGCATGTCTGCGCGAAGCCAAGGCGCGGGGTGCGTTGACCATTGGCATTGCCAACAATCCTGGCACGCCGCTCCTGGCAGAATCCGATCATCCTATTTTGCTCGACACCGGCGCTGAGCCGATTGCGGGGTCGACCCGGCTCAAGGCTGGCACCGCCCAAAAGATCGCACTCAACGTGCTGTCGAGTGTGTTGATGGTTCTGCTTGGACGCGTCTACCAAGGTCTCATGGTGGATGTGCAGGCGACGAACCGGAAGCTGGTCCAGCGCAGCGAGGATATGCTGGTGCGGCTCACGTCATGCAGCCACGAGGCGGCACGCGAGGCGCTGCGGCGTGCCAACGGCAGCGTCAAACTGGCAGTGCTGTTGCTGAACGGCTGCAGTGTGGACGATGGCACACGCCTGATCGAGCAATCGAATGGTCGGCTGGGTGTGGCCCTTGCGCGAGTTCGTCGGGAAGGCGGTGGCGTTGCGTGACAAGGCATGGAACTCCTTGCGGAAGCGATCATCGATGCGGCCCGAGCGCCACCCACCGTCTGTCAGCGCATGGTTGACCGAGCGTTAACCTCTGGCGCACGCCCATGTTGCACGCAGCCCACAGCTCGCGTCTTGAGCGGACTTGTTGACGTGACGTAAACCAATATACGGCGATTTCTTGTTAAACGAACGCATCCTTGCACCTTTTCGGTGATGCTCCCCGGCTGGTCCCTTGGGAGCGTTCGATGTTGGCCAAGCCCTTTACCTGGCGTGACGCGGCCTCGCTGGCTCAGCGAAGCTCGGGGATCCGTATTGCTTTGATCATGTTGCCAATCTTCTGGCTGATCTATCTCCTGGGCATATCGTTGGAGCAGCGCCGTGCGGTTCAGCAGGGAGAATTGCACGTCTCCAATGTTGTGCGGATATTCCAGGAAAACAGCGAGAGAATTTTTCTCAGCGCGGACGGAACCTTGCTGCTGCTTCGTCGACTGTATGAGAGCAATCCTCGTGAATTCAATCTCAAATATTGGGTGGAAAGAACCGCATTGAACTCAGGGAACCTGATCCAAATCAGCTTGATCGGACCCGACGGCTACATGACGGACTCAACCACGGACTATCGAGGTCCGCCGCTATACCTCGGCGATCGTGATCATTTCACTCACCTTGCCGATCAAAAGAGCGACGCGATGTATGTCGCGCCGCCGGTTCTGGGACGAGCATCCGGTAAATGGTCCATTCAGGTCGCCCGGCCCTTGCGCGGCAACGACGGACAATTTGCGGGTGTTATCGTCGCTTCAATTGATCCCGAGCACTTAGCGGCGTTCATCGAAAGCGCGCGACTTGGAGAGCACGGAAGCCTTAT
>Ga0099792_10000376_pt1 | contig 16620 bp, 15 predicted proteins | sample Rivendell_Oct201_8_FD_83780 | JGI IMG/M metagenome (GOLD analysis project Ga0099792, IMG submission 83780) | Vadose zone soil microbial communities from the Eel River Critical Zone Observatory, Northern California, USA -... | ecosystem: Environmental > Terrestrial > Soil > Vadose zone >...
CGACGGCGAGATGCAAGGGGTCCCCTTCGACAAGCTCAGGGCAGGCTTTCGACTCCGACACGTGCTCCGCTTCGCGAGCCGCGTGTCTCCGCTCAGGATGACCGCGTTAATTTTCGAACTAGGAGCTGAGAGGATTGCGAGGCATGAGTTGCTGGCGGCGAAGGCGCCTTCGCCTTCTTTGGCTGGCGGGAGTTGGGCGGTTGGAAGGGCGTGCCAGGTTCGGCCGTCGTCGGTGAGGAGAAGGTTGAATTTTAGTTTTCCCGATTCGTCGGGGATGGGATCGCCGAGGACGATGCCGTGCGTGGGATCCCAGAAAGCCATTGAGTCGAAGAAGGCTTTGGGATTGGTGGCGGTGAATTGAAGAGACCAGTGCTGGCCTGCGTCGGAGGTGTGGTAGATGCGGGATTGGTCGCCTAGTCCGGCGGACATCAGGAAAGCTTCGTCGGCGGAGAAGGCTACCACGGCGCGGAAGCCGAGCATGGCGGCGCCGGGGACTTGCGCGGGTTGCCAGGTGCGTCCAGCGTCGGTGGTGCGGAGATAGGTGCCGTGGGTACCGGAGGCCCAGGCGATTTTTTGCGAGACGGCGCTCACGCCTCGGAGGCTTTCGGTGGTGTGGGAAGTCAGCACCTTGGGCGCGGGCTGCGCTAGGGCCGCAGTGGCGAAGAACAGAATTAGCAGCGGGCGCATTAGGAATTGTCGCAGGAAACGGTGCGAGGGTCCATGGATCTACCCTCGCTCCTGCTTCGAGCTAGTTGCAGGTCACGTTCTAAATTCATCCGCCACTAAGGACACGAAGTTACACGAAGGGAGAATTCTACGAGGTGTCCTTCGTGGTAAGTAGTGCCAACCCTTCCTTAATAAGATTCTCATGAGAATTCGCTAAGAACGGGCGAAATTTCTGAGGGGAAAAAGCGAAGCCGGTGTCGACCGCATCGGCAAGATGTTCCTAGTCGGTTGATTCTGTGAGTGATGGAATAGAGTTCCGATCGCACTCGTTCTGACCTGTCCCTTCGTGCTTCACCTCCGGTCTCTAAATTGCTTTTCTGAACATGTGCCGGGGGAAGAAAAACAAAAAACGGTCAAGGATATACCGGTGACGCGGCGCAGCCGGCTGGGCTGGATCCTTCCTCTTGTAGTGCTGGTTGCTGTCGCGGGTTGGTTTTGGAGCAAGCGAAGAAGTGAGTCCGCGGTTGGCGCCGATGAGAGTAAGCGGATCAAGTCTACGCTGCACCTGGAGACCTTTGTTCTGAACCTTGCCGACCCGGGCCAGAAGTCTTATCTGCGCGTGGGGATTGACCTGGGATTGAGCAAAGAAACCGGGAGAACTGAAAACGCTCCATCGGTGGCACACGTGCGCGACACCATCCTGAGCGTGATTGGCACAGCCAAAGTGGAAGATCTGCTTACGGCGAAGGGCAAAACTCAGTTGAAAGACGATCTGCTGAAGGCTTTGCGGGAGCGCATGCCCGAGCTTGGCGTCGAGGAAATTTACGCGTCAGCGCAGGTCGATCAGCGCAAAGTCGGAAGACTTGCCCTTGCCATCCAGGTGGCATTCCAGGAGTTAGGAGTTTTCCCAGCATCGACGACACAGGTTCCCCTCGATTCTGAGGATCCCATGCCGTTCAGCACGGTGCAGGTCATACAGAATGCGAAGCGCAATACTGACCTGGGAAGGATCGCCTCTTCACCCCGGGAACCGGTTGGAACAGCGTCCGAGGACGCTGATTTGACCGCGCTGCAGAATGACTTGCAGCAAACCCTGGGTAAGGAGATCGCGCTGCATGAGGTCGCCCTGCACCGGGAGACAGAAGGATTGATCATCAGTCTGCGCGAGTTCGGATTCTTCGACAGCGGTTCGGCCACGCTGAAACCCGCGGCCCTACCGGCGCTTGACCGCATCGCCTCCCTTCTGGCCATTCGTAATTGCGGGCTGCGAATCGAGGGCCACACCGACAACATTCCCATTCACACTGCCCAGATGTCGTCCAACTGGGAACTCTCGGCGGCCCGGTCCACAGAGCTGGTTCGATTATTAATTACCCGTTACCGCTTTGCGCCCGAGCGCCTGGCGGCCGCGGGATTTGCGGAATATCACCCCATTGCTAGTAATGCCACGGAGCAAGGACGTTCCCTGAATCGGAGAGTAGACATGGTCGTACTGAAAACCCGGTAATCCGTAATCCAGCAGGAGTTTTCGCGCTGCGTCCCGTACATAGCGTTCACATGCAGCACGGCATCTTCACCAAAAGCAAGTCCCTCCGGTTAAAGCCCTTCCGGTCGCAGGCCGATGAAAACAACGTGAGACTAGGGGCACATGCGTGATCACGGCGCCACTTGAATCCGCTGCAATCGAAGGAGCGCCCGACGCCGAACTGGTGCGTATTCGCGATCTGGTCTACCAGGTGGCGGGCATCTTTCACCCCGACAATAAGCTGCGGTTGCTGCTTGACCGTTGCGGCCGGCGCATGAAAGAGCTGAAAACCAATACCCTGCACGAGTATCTCGAGTGCCTTACAGTGAAGCCAATTCGGCAAAAAGAGCTGATCGCTCTTTTGAACGAGATCACCATCGGGGAAACCTGCTTTTTCCGCAATCAGCCGCAACTCGATGCCCTCCGCCAGATCGTGATGCCGAAAATAATGGAAGCCAAAGCGCCGCTTCCCGTGCGCCACTTGCGCTTCTGGAGCGCGGGATGCTCGACGGGAGAAGAGCCTTATACCCTCAGCATGTTATTGCTGGAGGAATCGGACGCGCGCCTTAAAGACTGGATCGTGGAGATTGTCGCCACTGATCTCAACGAGCGTTCCCTGGCACACGCCAAGATTGCGGTCTACGGTAGCTACAGCACGCGAAATCTTCCCCCGCACTACCGGCAGAAATATTTTGCTCCCCTCGGAGATCAACTCCAACTCGGACCCCCAGCGCGCAGCGCCGTGAACTTCAGCCGAGCCAATCTTGCCGACCATGACTCTCCCCCTTTCACAAACGGCGTGGACGTTATCTTCTGTTGTAACGTCTTGATCTATTTCGATCTGGCTTCGAAGCGCCGCGTCATCCAGAGCTTCTATCGCGATCTTCTGCCTCATGGATATCTGTTCCTCGGTCACTCCGAGTCGCTCTACGGCGTGAGTGATGACTTCCGCCTGGTTCATTTTCCGGGAGCCACCGCTTACGTAAAAGGGGAACGCCCGCCGGAGGGGAGGCAATGATCGTGACCACTGCAGCTGCCAACAAGGAATCGCTGCTCAAACGTCTCGATGGGATGCGCCAGATCCCCACGATTCCCGCGGTCCTGGCGCCGTTGCTCCACTATCTGGAACAACCAGTGGAACAGGTCGACGTACATACAGTCGCAGACCTGATCGCGCAGGATAAATCCCTGGCCGCGCAATGCCTGCAGATGGCAAATAGCCCGCTCTTCGGCCGTTCGCAGAAAGCTGAGTCGCTTCGCGGAGCGATTGTCGGCTTGGGAATTCATCGGGTGAGCGACATCGCAATGTCCTGCAGTGTGCTCAACCTGCTGCCCGCGAAGAATGGAGGCATCGATCCCATTGTTTTCTGGGAACATTCTCTCGGGTGTGCACTCGTCTGCCGGCGTTTTGCCCGCAAAATCAATTTCGCCGATCCGGGCAAAGCTTACCTTGCCGGGCTGCTGCACGATCTTGGCGTCATCGTCAATCTATGGGCCTTGCCTCAGGAGTTCCGGGGAGCATACGAGGTTGCCCGGGAGGAAGGTATTCCCCTGCATGAGGCGGAACAAAAGGTTCTGGGTTTTACCCATTGCGACAGCGGCGGATTGCTGGCCGAGCGCTGGGAACTGCCCCCGGACCTGGTTGAGGTTGTGGCTTATCACCACGCACCTCAACAATCCGTGAATCACACTGCGCTGGTGACGCTGGTCGAACTCAGTGATCTGCTATGTCGCATGACTGGGCTGAACTATGGATACGTCGAAAAACGTCAAGTCAATCTGCTGGAAGAGCCCGGATTTGCCGCCTTGGCGCGCCAGTGTCCGCCCTTGAAAAACTTTGACTGGGCACGTCTCACTTTCGAACTGGATTCTTACATGGACGAGGTCCACACCCTTGTCCGCTCCATTTACCGATCATGAAGAAGGATCCCGAGATTCGGTCTCGAATTACTGTCCTGGTGGTTGACGACAGCGCCTTCATGCGCACTGCTCTGGCTCGCATGATCAGTTCCGACCCTGATCTCCAAGTCACGGGAACCGCCTGCGATGGAGCTGAAGCCTTGGAAAAGATCGCCTCGCTAGACCCCGATGTGGTCACCCTTGACATTGAAATGCCTAGACTCGGCGGCCTGGAGACTCTCCGCTGCATCATGGCCGAGCGGCCCCGCCCGGTAATCATGGTGAGCGCCACCACGGTAAATAATGCGGAAATCACCTTCAAAGCGCTGGGAGCTGGAGCATTCGACTATGTCCCCAAACAGTTGTCTCCCCATTCTTTAGATATTCCTCACATTCAGACCGAGCTCATAGCCAAAATCAAAGGAGCGGCGCAGTCAACTCGTTCCCACTCAGCATTGCCGGTTCCACGAAAGCCTCCTCAAGCAGCCGCTGCCAACGACGGCCAAGCCTTTCCCATCGCGCCCGAGTCTGTCCCCCCAAGAATTGTAGCCATCGGAATCTCTACCGGCGGTCCGAAGGCGCTGGAGGAAATCCTCCCTCTTTTGCCCCAGGACTTATCCGTTCCCCTTCTGATTGTGCAACACATGCCTCCTGGATTCACCGCGCCCTTCGCGCAACGCCTGAACGCTTTGTGCTCAGTGCAGGTTCGCGAGGCGACCCACGGCGAAGTCGTCTATCCCGGCGTGGTTTACATTGCCCCCTCCGGGATCCACATGACCGTGGAGCGGAGTTCTGCCTCGCGGGCTGCAATCTGTCTTACTTCGCATCCAGGAAATTGTCCGCACACTCCCTCCATCGATGTCCTGATGCAGTCTGTGGCTTCAACCTTTAAAAGTCTGGCAATGGGCGTCATCATGACGGGAATGGGAGCCGACGGCGCACTTGGCATGAAGGCGATTCGCCGCGAGGGTGGCCACACTGTCGGGCAGGATGAGGCAAGTTGTGCGGTATACGGTATGCCGCGAGTTTGCGCTGAATTAGGAGTTCTGCAGCGAGTCCTGTCCCTGTCCGAAATCCCCCGCTACATCGTGCAAGCTACTCGCCACTACAGGCTCGCATGAAAGGATCGCATTCGCGCGCGAGTCACTTTCCTGCGGATCGCCTTGTCGAAGATCGTTTTCTCCGAAGTCAGAACCTCGAGCGTCCAGCACCTCCCGGACTCTTCGCAACAGTGCACGGGCAGAAAAGGGCTTGGGAAAACATTCTCCAAATTCACTTTCTGTTTCACTCTTCACCATTTGTTCCGCATAGCCCGTAATCAGAAGAACGCATAGCAGAGGATTCTGTCGCCGCAGTTCCCGCGCCAGTTCCCGTCCGCTCTCTCGTCGAAGAATGACGTCGGTCAGAAGAAGGTCAATCGCGCCTGATGCCAGCTCGTATGCTCGCGACGCTTCCGCTGCGCTCTTCGTAACCAAAACCTGGTACCCAGCGGAGTTCAAGATTTTCCCGGACGCCTCTCTCACAAAGCTTTGATCTTCTACGAAGAGAATCGTTTCGGTTCCGCGCAGTAGCGATTCGTCAGTACTGAGAAGCGGCGTCGCGCCGTCCGAGACGCTAACGGAAGAGGACCACACCGCTGTACCCTGCTTGACGACCGGACTGCCAATTGAACTTCCGCCCATGCCACCTCCAATACCGCAGAGGCTGTAGCATATTGCGGGCCATTTACCTAGGGGCGGAGCCAGAACGCACCCGATGGGACATCTATCACTTACAACGGGGACGGAGGCCTGTACGATCTCAAAGACTAGGTATGCACACCGTTTTGGGAATCAAGAGCATCCCACGGAACCGAATGAGGAAGGAATTCGAATCGCGAGCGCTTGGTTCAGCACCTATTCAAGCCATTGGTGAGACAGTTTCACGATGCCGGCTCATCTAGGACTGGTCAGAATCGTTTCATTTGGATCGAGGACAATCTTGCGTGTGCCGGCGGGAGCAGGCAGGTGAAACGAAGACTCTTCGCCATCGGCGAACACACGTCCCAACAGTACGAGCTTCTTGCCTGTAAACACCGCGTAAACAGGAACGGAGGTGACCAGGTTCTCGGGAGCATCTTTTTGCAGGATGGTTCCGCTTACTACGGTGGATGATCCTTTGGGGATAAATTTCACAGCTTTCAATTCGAGTCTGGGTAAGGCCGTGCCATTCACCCATCCCACCAGGAACCAGTCGAGCGACGTCTTCCCTTCGTAGCGCAGAGCAGGCGGCAAATCCTCCGCGAAGACATCGAACATCTCACGCGTGCTAAGCGACCTGCCTTCGTACCGTTGCCGAAGTCTGCGCAGCGCACGGACGAAGGGCTCGTCCGGCCCACTTCCGTTTCGCGCCTTCCGCCCGGGCTCTTGTGCCGTGGCATCCAGCAACATCGTGCGCAGCATGTGAAACAGCCAGGTCCCGCGTCCGTAACTGATCGCCTCGTAGCCTTCGGGAAAATGAGAGGAAAGCAACCGTCCCCCGAGGGTTACCGGACCGGCATCCATGGGAGACACGCCATCCTTATTCTTCTCCAGCAGATCGTCGCGATATCCGTTCATGATTTCCCGGAACCATGCGGGATTCTTCTCCTGCACCATCATTAGTGAGCAGTAATTCGCCAGGCCTTCGGAAAACCACTGATCGCGGTAACTACTCCAGGTGATGAGATCGCCCCACCACTGGTGGGCCGCTTCATGCGCGGGAATCTGCTGTTGAAGCAGTCGTCGAAACGACGGAAAATGAAGTTGCGTCCGCTCCTCTTCATTCAGAAACGCGTAGGAGGACAAGAACACCAGCCCCGGCCAGCCCTGGCTATCGCGTCCCGGCATCTGCGTGAGCGCCAGCCGGCTGTACGGAAACGGTCCAAAGCGTTCAGCATAATATTGGATAGCGCGGGCGGCGGCTTCGGCCACCGATAACTGGGTGTCGACTGGGGAAGGATTGTGCGGCGCAATCAATACTCTTTGCCGCGGAACAGGAGCGGCGGGATTGGACTCGATTACCTGCATTGGAGTGCGAGGGAAATCCCGCTCCACGCCCGCCGTAGCGTAGGTCTCAACGATAACGTTTCCCGCCTGGACAGTGGCGACCTTGTACTTACCAAGATTGAATCCTGCCACCGGAATTGGCCGCTCAGAAATCCAGCGCGCCTCCTGCTCGCCGTTTGCAAGAACTGGAGTGGCGGCTGAGATTGGAACCGGCTTGCCCGTCGCAACCAGCGTCCAGCCGGGCGGATAGCGAAAGGTGAGATCGAAGTCGGCCATCACAGTGCCTCGATTCGGATACCACGTTCCGCGCGCGCCAACATAAAGTAATCCGCTTCCGGCTTCGGCGAGAACCTCTCCGCCGTAAACGAATCGGAGTTCGATCTTCTGACCACCGTGTGTGGGCTCGGGCAGAATCACCGCCACTAAATCGTTTCCGCGGCGCGAAAGTTGTGTCCCTTCGATGGCAGGATTGTGGATGAATTCCACCGGCTGACCATTCATCTCGACGCTCTCGACTTGCAGGAAGCGTGACAATTCGAACAGCAATGTACGCTCTTCCCCCCGCGTCACATCGAGTTGCAGCCGGGCTTCAGTATGAATCTGCTTCGGGGGATTTACATCGACGGTGATTTCATAGCGACGAACCGCGATCGAGTCTACGCGTGGCCTCGGGCTTTCGGATTCCGTACTTTGCTCCAGCAAGTCCTGCGCCTGCCCGGGCGCGGTGAGCGCAAATGACGTCCACACATCGTAATAAGTAACTCCGCTCTCTGCAGTTCGTGCTTGTCCAACCACGACTTGCTCCGCTGCCGTCGAGTCAAAATAAACGTCGAATATTCCCAACTTGGTTCCCTGGAGTCGAGCATGAAGCATGCGATCGCCGGACTCCCTAAGTCGAGTGGCGTCTGAAGATGAGGCAGTGGCAACCACAGGGAGAGAGTGACTAAAACTCAGCAACAGCCTCATGGCATCGGCTTGCGCCAGGTTGTGCACGGTCTCGCCCCAGCGGGCAACGAACTCTTGCGCGTTGTCTGTGGCCCGCAGGTCGGGCCGCAGTTCCGTCATGGTGTCGTCATTGAAGCGAAAGTAGGCGGTCGCAAAGCGTTCTTCGAGGATCGCCATTCCCGTGAAGAGGCTCATCGACTTGCGCTCCACTTCATTCGGAGGCGTGAGCAATATCTCGCCGTCTCCTTCGAAGAAAGCTCCGGTGACCCGGCCCATCACATCCTGTGTGAAAGCAATCGTCCCGTCTTCCAGGGTGATGTGAACCGCAGATCGCTCCAGAGATGCGCCCCTGACCTGGTAGACCCGGGCAGGATCAAGGCCAACCTTTCCCAGCTGGAGAAAAAGAGCTTCCGCTGGCCGCGCAGGATTTTCCGTTGAACTTGCAGCGGCGAAACCTGCCGCCGCGGAACAAAGTACCAGCCCGATCCCGACTGCAATCCGTAAGCCCCCGATTTTACGTAGTACCTTCGTCACGTAGGTACGGCCATCTCCCGTTGTTAGAATGCGCCTGAATGCGCGCACGTGTCACGATCATCTTAGTATGGGTGGGCTTCGTCTCCGCTACGGCGTGGCCCGACACCATTCATCTGAAAAATGGCCGCACCATTCTGGCCGACCACGTCAGCGAAAACGGAAGTCACTACCAATACGACGTTGGCGATGACTCGTACGCGATCCCGAAATCTCTTGTAGATCATGTCGACGCGGGCGGCATGCCCGCCCACCCTGCGTCGTCCGGCGGCACAGCGAAAACTGTTGGCGATCTACCCACGTTCACGTCTGTCGACAGCCTCGCTCACGAAGGAGACCTTCCCGCCAGGATCATTAAAGACGGCAAGGTCGATCCCGATGCGCTTTCGAGTCTGGAAGGCAAGAGCAATGCCGAACTGAGCGCTACGGCCAACTTCATCGCCGGAAAGTTCGAATTCGAACACGGGAACATCGCTCAGGCTCGCCTCTATTTTGAGAGCGCCCTGCGCTTCCAGCCAGAGAACTCTACGATCCTTATTTATTATGCTGCGCTCCTGGTGCGCACCGGCAATGCCGCACAGGCGCTTCCCTTTGCCCAGCGCGCCGTTCGCGCGGCACCCCAATCGCCCGACGCATACACCATGCTGGGCTACGCGCAGTTCGCCTCGGATCGTACCAAGGAGGCGGTGGCCACGTGGAAACATTCGCTGGAGTTGCGTCCCGACTCGGCGGTCCAGCAGTTCCTGGCGAAGGCACAACGTGAAGAGCACGTCGAGACCGAATTCGCCCAACGAGAAAGCAGTCATTTTGTTCTGCATTACGAAGGCAAGCAGAGCTCCGATACGTTCCGTGGACAAATTGTGGCAGCGCTCGAATCCGACTACGACGATCTGGTACGCGACCTCGGCACTCCACCCCGCGACAACATCCTGGTGACGCTCTATACCGAGCAGGCATTTTTTGACGTCACCCACGCTCCGTCGTGGACGGGTGCACTCAATGATGGCAAGCTTCGCATTCCTATCAGCGGCCTGAACTCGGTGACGCCTGAACTCGCCCGCGTATTGAAGCACGAACTGGCGCACTCATTCATTAACTATCTCTCCGGTGGCCGGTGTCCGCCTTGGCTGCACGAGGGAATCGCGCAACTGCTCGAGCCAAAGAGCCTGGGCAGCGACGGACGCCAATTAGCACGGCTGTTCAAGTTGCAACACAACATTCCACTCAACGTCCTCGAAGGCAGTTTCATGCGTTTTTCGGGAGTCGAGGCCTATGCGGCGTACGCCGAGTCGCTGGCGGCAGTCTCCTACATCAACGATTCTTATGGGATGGGCGACATCCAGCGCCTTCTGCAGCTTCTGAGCCAGGGCAGCTCCACCGAAGCGGCCCTCCGTGCGACGATCCACTCCGATTACGGCCAGCTTGAAACCGACCTCGCCAAGTATCTGACCGACAAGTACGGCGAATAGTAACCCTGTGTCATGCTGAGCGAAGCAGGATCGTCCGACGGACGATCCTACGCAGTCGAAGCATCCCTACCCACCACCCCCCACAACAAGCCTGAACAGGAATTTCCACCACGACCCAGACGGATTTCATAACGGACCCCTGCCGACGCCCATCTCAATTCCTACGGTCGGCTCTCCTCTTCATCGTTCCTCTTTGGGACTCAACATCACCGGCTATCCCCTTCATCATGCTGTATCCATTGCCGGATCCCCGTTCCTGTGCTAGTTTCGGCTCTACCCGTATTCCAATGCGCTCGTTATTTCAGTTCCGTCCGCTCGAGTCCGCTCCCATGGTTGAACCGGTTCGAACCGAGTTCCCCAAGATTGACGGGGCTGAGATGGCTGCGGTTTTTTACGGAAAACGCGTCGCTGGGGACTTCTACGACGCGCTGCGCGTCAGCCCTGAACGGATACTGTTCGGCTTGCTGGATGTTGCTGGCCGGCGTGAAGACAACCGGGGCATTCTTTCGGCAGCGCAGAAAATATTCCGCGATCTCGGAACCAGCCTGTTTGCAAAAGCAGACAGCAATGAGTCCGATGCCATGACCGAGCTATGCATCCTGCTCAACCGCGGAATCATGGAAGCAGCCGGAGATGTTCGATCATGCCCCGCTTTTCTGGGCTGCTACCACGAACAATTGGGAACCCTCTGCTACACGAACGCGGGGCATACGCCGGGCCTGGTGCGTGACAACACCGGGATATCTGAACTTGGCCCCACCGGTTTGCCTCTCGGCCTGTTCTCGCACGCCACTAGCGACGCTCCGACCATCGGGTTGGAAAAGGGCGCTCTGCTCCTGTTGGTTTCGCGGGGGGTGGTCGAGGGGACAACTAAGGGCGGAAAAAACGGACGCCTGGAATTTGGTCTGGATCGAGTAAAAGAGTCCCTGCAGAACAACCACTCCCATCGCGCAGAAGAAATCTGCGCTGCCATCTTGCGGGCACTCGGCGAGTTTACTTCCGCACCGCCGGTCCACGACGATGTGACCTCCCTCGCCTTCGCGCGCTCAGTCTGAGATCCGGCCGCAATCAATCCGCGACTCTTGCAGTGCGTCAATCTGGATACGGCAGCCACCCGTGTCGATTACAAAGAGGTTCAGAAGAGGTAAAATAGGGAAACAGCCGAGCCCGCTTCTCGCAGGCCCAGGCAGCGTGGCGGCCCTAATCCCTATGAAGAAACTGTGTCTAGTGCTGCTTGCTCTGGCGTCTCTGCCTGCCCTTGCGGTGGGACAGGTGGTCGAAGAGATCATTGCCCGTGTCAACAACCAGATCGTCACACGCTCGGAATTCGTGCGCAGCAAAGACCAGCTCAAGGATGAGGTCAAGCAGCAGGATGCTGCCAACGCCGACAAGCTTTACGCCACGCGCGAAAGGGATATCCTTCGCGATTTAGTCGATCAGCAACTTCTGCTCGATAAAGGTAAAGACCTCGGCATCACCGGCGATACCGACCTCATCAAGCGCCTCGACCAGATGCGCAAGGACATGAAGCTGGAGTCCATGGAAGCACTCGAGAAGGCCGCAACGGCACAGGGCATCTCCTACGAGGACTTCAAGCAGAACATGCGGAACCAGATCATCACCCAGAAGGTGATCGGCGAAGAAGTCGGCTCCCACCTCAGCATGACGAAGGAAGAAATACAGAAGTTCTATGATGAGCACAAGGATGAGATGCAGCAGCCGGAAGCGATCCATCTCAGCGAGATTCTGATCGCGCCCAAGCTGCCTGCGGATCCTTCGGCCCCGGCGAAATCGGAGGCTACAAAATCTGAGGCGACTGAAGGCATCGCCGCGACTCCGGACAGCGCGAGTGCCCAACAGCAGGCCGACAAGGCAGCCAAGCAAGCCCTGGAAGAAGCGGCTTTAGCGGCTGCCAAGGCCAAGGCGGACGACGTCCTCGACCAGATTCGCAAAGGCGCCACCTTCGATGAGATGGCGAAAAAATATTCCGAGGGGCCTTCTGCGTCGCAAGGCGGAGACCTGGGCATCTTTAAGCGCGGCGCTCTGGCCAAGGAACTGGGAGACAAAACCTTCGCCATGAAAACCGGCGACGTGTCTGAAGTCATTCGTACCAAACAGGGTTATGTGATCCTGAAGGTCACCGAGCATCAGACGGCCGGCGTCCCTGAAATGAAGGACGTTGCGCCCAAGATTCAGGACGCTCTTTATTATCAGAAGCTTCAGCCCGCTCTCCGCGCCTACCTAACCAAACTGCGCGAGGAAGCCTACATCAAAATCAATCCGGGATACTTAGATACCGGAGCTAGTCCCAACCAAACCGTGCCGATCGAGACCACCGTCGCGAAGGAAGCGGACGCCAAGAAGCTCAACAAAAAGAGAAAAAAGAAGCTCGGCGTATTGTGAGTTTGGAGCTGCCGCTTCCGAAGATGGAGTCGATTACCGCTATAAATTGCGAGCGAGACTGCGTACTTCGCCAACTTCGAGCAGGAGCCGCATCACGGTGTTTTTAGCTACTCCCGTCAAACGGATGGTGGAACGAATCGAGCATCCCTTCGATCAGGCATCTAATGACTCGTTCTCTTTGAGCGGCATCTAAGCGGTTCATAATGAGGTAAATATACTAAACCGATTTAGCATTGCGAGAGAAAATATGTTACCCTTGTCACTTTTTGGCGCATCAAAATTAAATTGCAAGCGAGAGCAGGGTAAAGGTACACTTATACCAATGGTTACCGCAGCTAAGAACACGCGGGATAAGGCAGCAACAGCAAGAGCGCAAATGTCTCGCTTCATTGACTCGGTTATCGAGACGATTGAAAAGACCCCGCAACGGGATGAACCACAGGATAGGCCTACTCGTTCCGCAACGCAGCCTGCAGAGCGGCTACGTTCCGCTTAAACTCAGCAATCATTTCCTCTTTTTTCTCTTTCGGCAGATGGGCGGCGTGTTTTCCTAAGAGTCGCTTGAAAGCTGCCAAGTCTCCTGCCTGACCAGCCGCGTGAAACTCTACGATCTGTGCGGCTAGCTTTTCATCACGTTTTAGTTTGGTCACCCTTATATCTTTTTATCACGTTTCGACCACCGCGACTTTGCCGCCTTAACAGCCACTTCCCGCCGCTCCTCTGGCGTCATGGTTTCAAGCCTGCGCTTCCCTCCTATTCTTCCACCCTTGCGACCCATAGCGGCCATAACGCGGGAAACATCGGAAGAGGAGACCTTGGGTTCGGTGCCGACCATTTGAAACGCGGATTGGTTTACATCCATCGAATTCTTGCTTATACGCTTTGGCATACTTTCAAGTATTGCACAGGGCAGTGGCCATCGCGAAGCCTGTGGAAATTCAAAGTAGCCCACTACCCATTGTTCCCGTCATCGGTATTTGGTGGCTGCCTTCGCTTATACTCGTGGATTAGACCTCATGAAGGATTTCTACATCTGCGACTGCGTACGCCACGAGAACAAGATTGTTACGGCGAGTTTCGTCGTCGTGTCCAAGCAGATCAAACCCAAGAAAAGTGGTGAGCCTTACCTGGCGCTCACTCTCGGGGACCGCAGCGGTCATCTTGAAGCCAAGATGTGGGACAACGTCGAGGAGGTTCTCGACGTCTTTGAGCAGGACGATTTTCTCAAGATCAAAGGCCTGGTCAACAAGTATAAGAACCGCTTCCAGCTCACCATCCACAAGCTGCGCAAGCTGGGCGAATCAGAAATTGAATTCGACGACTACCTTCCTAAGACAACAAAAAACATTGACGAACTCTGGCGGACGCTTTCGAACTTCGTCGCGTCTTTCCAGAACCCTTATTTGAAATCGTTGCTGCAGGCCTTCATGGCCGATCCCGAAATCGCCGGCGCCTACCGCAACGCTCCGGCCGCCAAAACCTTGCATCACGCCTACATCGGCGGCCTTCTCGATCACGTCGTTTCACTCGCTCGCTCCTGCGACCTGATGTGCAAGAACTATCCTCAGATCAACCGCGACCTTCTGCTCAGCGGTGCGTTCTTGCATGACATCGGCAAGATTCATGAGCTTACGTACAACCGCTCATTCTCTTATTCCACACGCGGTCAACTTCTTGGGCACATGGTCATTGAGCTGGAAATGCTGCACCAAAAGATCGCGGCAGTGCCCGGCTTTCCCGATCCGCTCAAGACAATGCTGGAACACCTCATCATTAGTCATCATGGGCAGTACGAATTTGGCTCGCCCAAGCTGCCGATGTTTCCCGAAGCCCTGATGCTGCACTATCTGGACGACCTCGACTCAAAGATGGAAGCCATGCGCGCGCATTTCGAGCGCGAGGGCGATCTCGAGAGTCCCTGGACAAGTTACAATCCTTCCCTCGGTCGCCCATTGCTGAACACCGAAAAATTCCTGGCGCCGAAGAAGTCTTCTCCACAGGAGGATTCTTCATCCGCGGCTGAGAACGAACCCGAAGCAGAAGCTGCTCTCACCGTCGCCGAAGAGCCGACTCCGACCTTGCCTGGCCTTGAGCGAAGCGGTAACCTTTAATTCACGCGCCTCGCTGGAGGTTCGATGGCCTATTGCGAGTTCAAGAGCTCTCGATGACCGTTAGACGATACACCTTCGATTACACAATCGGTTTAACTTCCATTGCCGAGTTAGTCGACTTCCGGTAAATTGACAACGATGGAGGTTTCTATGCGCTCCCGCTTGGCATTACTTACATTGAGTTTTTGTCTGACCCTTGCTGTGCTTGGCTGCACCAGCAAACCCGCTGCAAACGATCCCAACCAGCCAGCCGATGCGAGTAACCCGGCTGAGACTAACACCGGCGCGGAGAAGACCGCCAAAGAACGCAGAGAACCGAAAAGGCGGACGATCGTCGTGCCCGCGGGAACCACCGTCACCGTCAGCCTTGGTTCGGCGCTCGGCTCCAAGCTGAGCCAGTCGGGGCAGACCTTTAACGGCACTGTCGCGAAAGACGTAATTGCCGATAACGTGGTTGTAATCCCGCAAGGCGCACCCGTGACCGGCACAGTCGCCGATGCCAAGGCTTTGGGCAAGTTTGCCGGTGGGGCAATGCTTCAGCTCCGGCTTGAATCCATCGCCTTGAGTGGCAGAGACGTGCCCGTGCAAGCCGCTGCGCGTACTTTCTCAGTTAAGGGCAAAGGCAAGCGCACGGCCGTAATGACCGGAGGCGGAGCCGCGCTGGGCGGAATCATCGGCGCTTTGGCTGGCGGAGGTAAAGGTGCCGCTATTGGAATGGCAGCTGGCGGAGGCGCCGGCGCCGGAGGCGCTGCGTTCACCGGGAATAAAGAGATCGTCCTGCCCGCCGAATCTGACGTCAGCTTCGAACTCACACAGCCGCTTGATCTGAGGTAAGCAGTCCGGATCCACATTGCGTGCGATCACCTCTGGTTAGGGGGTGGTCGCATTTTCTCGAACCTTCTTAGTCTTTCGTGGAACTCCGCTATACAAGATCGGCCATCGCATCATGCTCGACTTCAGCCGCTTCGAAATTCTCACTTTCGACTGCTACGGCACGCTGATCAACTGGGAAGCTGGACTTCTTGCGGCTCTGCACCGCGTCCTCTCGGCCCACGGCAAAAAGATTGACGACGCCGCGCTCCTGAAACTTTATGGCGACTTCGAACAACTTTGTGAACAGGGCGAATTTCATCCCTATCGCGAAGTTCTGGAATCCGTCGTTCGCCGCTTCGGAGCCCAACTCGGATTCACCCCGACCGACGAAGAAGCGCGCTCGCTGGCTAACTCCTTGGCAAGCTGGCAGCCCTGGCCCGACACCGTTGCGGCTCTCCATCAGCTGAAGAGCCGCTTTCGTCTGGCTATTGTTTCCAACGTGGATGACGACCTCTTCGCGGCCACGCATCCCAGGTTGGGGGTTGAATTCGATGAGGTCATCACGGCGCAGCAGGCTCAAGCTTACAAACCTTCGCAAAAGATTTTCGACCTCGCGCTGGCTCGGATCAAGGTTCCGGCGCATCGTGTGCTGCACGTGGGCCAAAGCATCTATCACGATGTAACTCCAGCCCAGGCCCTGGGGCTGGCCACGGTGTGGGTCAATCGTCCATCGGCGAGACCCGGAGTGGGCGCCGTCAAAGCCGCACAGGGCAAGCCCGATCTAGAGGTCGCAAGCCTGGCGGAGCTTGCGGCGGCGGCTACACGACTTTAGAATCAGCGTAAAAAAAGAGGAAGTGGGTCGGCGGCCTGCGTGGCAGATTCAGTGTGCCGGGCGTCAGGTCATAACGCGTTCCCACACGCAACGAAACCCTTGTCATGTTGAGGTAGACAGGTCGGTCGCTCACGACCGGCCCGGCGAAGTCGAAGCATCCCTACCCGCCATCAAATTTTCCGAGATCGCTCAATTTCCTGGCGGAAGGCGAAACGATCGCTGCCAGCTAGAAGTTCGCCGGAATTTTCACGACTCTCTCCTGAATCGCCCACATCACGAGCTCAGCCTTGTTGTGAATTCCCAGCTTGCGCATGAGATTGAACTTGTGGGCGTCAACGGTCTTTGCGCTCACTCCAAGAATACTGGCGGCAGAGCGGACGGTTCTGCCTTGAGCCAGCAG
>Ga0099792_10000379_pt1 | contig 16579 bp, 16 predicted proteins | sample Rivendell_Oct201_8_FD_83780 | JGI IMG/M metagenome (GOLD analysis project Ga0099792, IMG submission 83780) | Vadose zone soil microbial communities from the Eel River Critical Zone Observatory, Northern California, USA -... | ecosystem: Environmental > Terrestrial > Soil > Vadose zone >...
CAGACGGCGAAGTAAAGAGATCACAAGCACGCGCAGACGCGTGCTTGTGATTGGAAATGAGAGAGGCGCGGATCAGTCCGCGCCTTTTTTTAATTTGGTGCGTGCGATTGATTCACGGTGCCGTAGGGTGGGCAAAGGCGCCGGGCACAATCGTGGGGCATGAAACGTGCCTCAATGGCGCCGTGCCCACGCGGCAACTTACACGCGGGGGAACGCGTGGGCACGGCGCCGCGCAGTTTTGTGTTTGTTTTGAGGTCGGTGCCCGGCGCCTTTGCCCACCCTACAAACCCTACGCGATCCCCAACCTCGTCGCGATCGCGCGGCCCATGATCCAGTCCTTGTCTTCTTCCGACAAGAAGCTGAGTTCCTGCGTGAAATGCTCGATGCGCTGGCGATAGATCGCCTTGGCAAACGAATTGGTCATGTCGGTGCCCCAGAAACAGCGGCGCGGACCAAACGCATCGAACAGGCGTTTGATGCTCTCCGTCATGTCGCGATAGGGATAAGGATCGAACGAGTAGGTCGGTGCCGACGACAGCTTGACCGAAACATTCGGATATCGCGCCAGCGCAACGGAATCGCTGATCGCCGCCGGAATCCTTCGCTCCTTTGCGATTTCCAGCGTCAGCCCCATGTGATCGATAATGAGTTGCAGACCGGGATGACGCTCGGCGATGCGGGCGAACTGTGGTGTCTGACCATTGGTCAGGAACATCACCGGAATGCCGGCTTTCTCGGCCGCCGGCCAGAACCAATCCGCGGTTCCATTGGTCAACCAGACTGCCTGCGTACCATTGAAGGACACGCGAATGCCCTTCATTCCAGGCTGCTCTTTCCACTTCGGCAACAGGCCGGCGGAGTCGGGCTTCTCGATCGCGATGCGGCCCATGATCGCAAACCGATCCGGATGGCGTGCAACGGCCTCAAGCGCATAGTCGTTGCGATCGCCTTCCCAGGAAGGCGGCACGATGACGACACGATCGACACCGGCTTCGTTCATTATCGGCAGCAATTTTTCGACCGTGAATGGCTCAGGCAGTTGCGGCGTAGCGCCCGGCCGCCAAGGCCGGTCTGCTGTTGCTGGCTTCCAGAGGTGAACCTGCGCGTCGACGATCATGCGTTTGCGAGAACCAGTTTGTGGAGCAGGAGCCTGCTGCGAAGCAGCCGGCTGTGCAACAGCCGGCAAGCCGAAAGCCGTGAGCAGCACGCCGACGCCCGTTGCGGAACTGAGAAAAAGCCGGCGTGAAAATTGGAGTGATGTATCATCTGATTCATCACGCGCTGACATTGTCCGCTCCTGTGTTGAAACCGGCATTCTCTCCGAAGCAACTCATCACTCCATCAGCGCGATGAACCTTCCGTTACCGGCTGATGCGCGAAATCTTCGATCCTTCAAGCGTGAGATTATACATCAGCCCCTTCGAATCGAGGATGAACCCAATCACCGGGCTCGTGATCTTGTCGGTATCGATCGAGCCGCCGGCGCCGACCGTGATCAGGGTTACGGATCCATCGACCCCGACCTTCCAGCCATCCATACCTTGGAACTTCGCAAGCGTCGCCGGTGCCATGAACATGATGACGACGGAACGCGCCTGGGCGCCGAGCTGGAAACCGACCGACGCCGCGATCGTGTTGTAATAGCCGACCGTCCTGCCGCCGACCCGCATGGCGCCCTCGCCATACTCCCCGCCAACCCCCATGCCGGCCTTGACGACCGTCGGGAACACCAGGACCCCGGCCGCCTTGGCGGCCACGTTGCGGGTGCCGGGAATCTGGCGGAACAACCGGTCAAGCGTTGAACCCGCCCCGGCGTTGATCTCGCCCGCACTCGCGGCTTTGGCTGACGTGCTCGCACCCACCAGCGCGAAGGCGACGATCAAACCCGCACAGATTGATTTCCAAAATTGAAGCACAGCGCTCCCCTCCCCTTAATCCCGATAGCCGTCAATTCTTTGTTCTGGCCTGCGACACGGCCGCAAAGGCGTCGACGTGGCCGGCGCCAAAATCCTTCTCGCGTCCCTTGCCGAGCGTCTTGGCGGAGCGCGTCAACAGGCGGCGAACGTCAGCGGGCGTGAGCGAGGGGTTGCGTTCGATCAGCAAGGCTGCGACGCCGCTGACATTCGCGGAAGCAACGGACGTCCCCGTGGTGAATTGATAAGTGCCGCTTGGCGCGGCTACCAGCACGTCAACGCCAGGAGCCGCCACCGCGATATGAGAACCACGATTGGCGCCCGCGAACAACGAGTCGCTGGCGTCGGTCGCCGTCACCGCAATCACATTCGGATCGGCTGCCGGAAAAAGTGGAGGCGAGCGCGGGCCCGCATTGCCGGCTGCCGCAATCAAAACGATGCCTTTGCGCGCCGTCTTTGCCAGCGCGTCCTTGAGGCGCGGATCAGCGGGCCCGGCGAAGCTCATATTGACGATGCGTGCGCCCTTCTCGGCCGCCCAATCCAAACCCTTGATGATGTTGAATGTCGTGCCTTCCGCGCTGTTGGACTTCGTGCTGAATGCCCGCACGGTCAACAGGGCCACACGCGGCGCGGTGCCAAGCACCGTGCGCCGCGACGCAATGGCGCCCGCCATGCCGGTGCCGTGCGGATGGGCGGTCGTATCATCGCTCGCGGCGTCCAGATTATCCACGACCGCGCCGGCAAGATCGGGATGCGATGCATCGACACCAGAATCGATGACCGCGACCAGAACGCGATTGCCGGTCGCCAGACGGTGCGCCTCCGAGAGGTGAAGTTTTTCCGGTGCATACTGGTCACCGCTCGCTGCCGGCAACGCACTCAATTCGGTCTGCGCGAGTTTAAAAAGATGATTTGCCTGCGCCCCGGCGACCTCCGGATCGAAGCGCGATATGTTGACGATCACGGCCCCAACCGGAACATTGCTGTCGATCCGCCAGCGATGCAACGTGCGTCCCGTCAACCGAAAGGTTTTGGTCTCGACACGCGTCATCCGGTGAGCCGCCGCGATACGATTGAGCGTCGGCTCACCGACGTTCGCCGGAATGTCGAGGATGACCTCGTCGAACACATGTGGTGCGCCGGCCAGTGGAAGACTGAAGCCGTTGCGCAGCTGCGTCGTGACGGGCCCGGATTTCGGCGCAGGCCCGCGCGACGGCGGCAGATCGAACGGCTGTTGCGGCGGCAATGAAACCTGCCGCAACGGCGGGTCCGGCGGAAGCGAGCTGTGGTCCACGTCGGTCCGGTCAGGCGGCGTCCGGTCGCCAAATATCTTTGTGCCGAGGAACAGTCCCAAGACGCCGGCAGCCACGCCGCCGACCACGTACCAAATGACTTTGTTGTTGTTGTTGCCGCCGCCGCCGGACGGCCCGGGAGGCGGAGGAGGACAAAGGGAAGTGCATACCTGGGCCTGGGCAGCCCGAACGATCGACGAGACCGCCAAGACAGCGGCCAACAGCACGCGAATGAGTGTCGTCCTGGTCATGGCTTGAAGAGCCCCCGCCAAATCCGCCAAAGAAGCGATACCCCGCTGTCACGATGGCATGGCGAAACTGTGTTTTCACCCGGCCATCTGTGGAACCAAGGAAATTCAGGCTCTAAATTGAGCCCGCCTCATTGGAATATCCCCGCGGCGGAGCTTATAGGTCCCCCAAATGAGAGTCACTACTTTCCGGCGAAGTCGCCGCCGCCAAGAGAAGCCGTCAGCCGACAAATAACCTACAAGGCTTTGCCACGAGTGCCACCGCAAATCTGTCGTGCGCATAACTCTGCGCCCCAGCGTAAACTTAATGTTTCTGCTGCTGACAACCCTCCACAGCTTCCCCTTTTCGATCAGATTGGCCCGCAACTCGCGGGACCACCTTCGATTGTTGGGAACTGAGAGCCGGCTCCCGCGTTAAGTATTGTGCACAAACTCTTAGAAGAGGGAGTTGCAAGATGATCCGTGATCCACAGAACATTTCCCCCGTCGAACCGACGTACCGTGACCCGAGCATCGATCCAACTGCAGACCCGCGTTATGAAGCGCGGAAGGGCATGGATGCCGGAACTATTGTGGGTATAGCGTTAGGTCTTGTCATGCTTCTCGCAGCGGGTGCTGTGTGGATATTCGCGCCGGAAAAAACGACGACAGCCATCAATCCACCACCGACGACGACAGGTCAGGGCAATACCTTGCCGCAAACGCGGCCCGCTCCGGCACCGGCAACTTCGCCTGCGGCTCCGTCAGCGCCCGACACGAATCCCGGCGTCGATGGATCGCCTGCGATGAAGAAATAAGGTCCCGTTCACGAAGCTAATTTTTTGACAAAACGGCCGGCCCCACGAGGTCGAGGGGCCGGCCTGTCGGAGTTGGGTTACTTCAGTTGATCCGCAACCTTGTCGAGGCCGGCCTTGACGCAGGCTTCGTCCTTGTCGCCGCCGGGTGCACCGGAAGCACCGGCCGCGCCGATCGTCACATTGCCGACGTTGATCGGCAGCGCGCCGCGCGCCGGGATCATGTTGCCCAGGCGCAGCGCGCCTGCGTTGGGTGTCTTGGCGACGTTTTCGGCAAACTGGCCAGAGGGGATGCGCTGCCCGCGCGAAGCCAGCGCCTTGCGCATGGAATTCTCCATGGTGTGCGGGCCGGTATTGTCGCCGCGCATCGCGACCAGGATTTCGCCCATGTTGCCGATCACGTGCACGGACACGTTATAGCCCTGCTGCTTGCAGGTCTCGATGGCGGTCTGGGCGATCGTGACGGCAATCGGAAGCGAGAGTTGCTTGGTGGTGAGGAGCTGCGCATTTGCGCCGCTGGTGGCGCAGCAAGCGAGAGCGAGGGCAGCGATACCGCATGCGGTTTTGATCATGATGTTATTCTCCCTGATGCCAGCCATGATGCCGGACTGGCGATGAATCTGTTCAACGGTGATTGCGGTGCCGGATTACTTGAGGTCGTCCTTGACCTTGTCGATACCGGCCTGGGCGCAGACCTCGTCCTTGTCACCGCCCGGCGCACCGGAGATGCCAACCGAGCCGATTGTTTCTTCGCCGATCTTGATCGGCAAAGCGCCGCGGGCCGCCACGATGTTGGCAAGCATCAACTGCGCGGCAACCGGATTCTGGCCGACGTTATCGGCAAACTTGCCGGATTCGATGCGGAAGGTGCGCGACGTATAGGCCTTCTTGAACGAATTCTCGTAGGTGTTGACGCCCGCCAAGGGATTGCGAATACCCACGATCGTCTCGGCGTTGCGGCCCAGCACATGGACCGAGACGTTGTAGCCAGCTGCCTTACAGTTATCGATCGCGGTCATCGCAATCGTCGTCGCCATGGCGATCGATATATCCTTGTGCGCGAGAACCTGGGCATTCGCGGAATTCACGAAGCCTGCGGCGAGGGTCGCCGCCAATGCCAGCCCTGCGGCACGACACGTTGTTTGAGACATTGAGTCACTCCTCCGGTTTTATGCCGAACGATCACGTGAACTCCGCGACCGCGGCGGTTGGTATTTCATTCTATACTGTCGACAGCCACGAAGAAGTCGCAACGAAGATGTCACCTGGACATTCGACTAATCGCCGCAATTCTCGGGGCTGCCACCAGCTTGGACGTTGCTGGGGTATGGCAGCTTACTCCGGCCCGTCGCACAAGCCAACCTGGACATGGAAACTTCGGTGTGGCCGGACGGACGCCCGTCCGGACGGCGTTACAGGGGGGCGCAGCCGCTCTAGCCTGTAAACCCTTGGTAGCCCCCTGCCCCCAGGTCATTCCGGCTTGAAATTCATCGCCACGCCATTGATGCAATAGCGCAAATGCGTGGGCGGCGGGCCGTCCTCGAAGACATGGCCGAGATGACCGCCGCAGCGGCTGCAATGCACTTCGGTACGGACCATGCCGTGGGTGCGATCCACCGTATTCTCGGTCGACCCCGCCTCCGGATCGTTGAAGCTTGGCCAGCCGGTGCCGCTTTCGAACTTTTTCTTGGAAACAAACAAGGCTTGATCGCAGCCGGCGCAGTAAAACGTGCCGGCGCGCTTTTCGTAATTGAGCGCGCAGCTGCCGGGCCGCTCGGTCGCGTGGTGGCGAAGGACCTGATATTGCTCGGGGGTCAGCAGACGACGCCACTCCTCGTCCGTGTGCGTGACCGCATACTGCTTGTCGACCATTTTCTTTACTCCGCGCCGGGGGGTGTAAGAAAATATAGTTATATTTTCTTGTTTGTCTCAAGAACTTTGTACGAACTCGAACTCAGGCCGCAGGTCCATGCAAGGGCCGCTCTTCAAGCAGGATCACGGCGACCAGTCCAATGATCGAAACTGCCAACGCCGCCACGAAGACATAGCGGAACACTTGCCCAACCGCGACCCCACTCGCGCCTGCTTGCGTCACCGTCAATTCGACACCGATGCCGCCGCGCTCCGGCGTAACGCCGAGGCCGGCAAGCAATATCGCCCCCATGATTGCGACCACCAAGGCGCTCGCCAGCGCGCGAAAGAAGTTCATCGCGCCGGTCGCAGTCCCAACGTCGCGGCGCTCCACTGCATTTTGGATCGACACGGTCGCAATGGGAAATACCGAGCCGACGCCGAGGCCGATCACACCAGTGATAAAAATCACCCAGCCAAGCTGCATCTCCGGCCAGCAGGCGAGCGCCGCAACCGCAATGGTCGCGAGCGTCATTCCGATCGTGGGAGAAATCTTGTAGTGGGGGAGATGCATCATCGCTCGTCCCGACAGCATCGAACCGGGCGTGGTGAGCACGATGACGGGAACGAGCGCGAGACCGGATTGCGTGGCGCTGAGCTTGTGCACGACCTGATAGTAGAGCGGCATGTAGATCATGAACCCTGTCATCACGCCGAGCGCGCAGGACGTCGCCGTCGTGCCCACACGCATCACCGGATTGGCCAATACGCCGAGCGGCAGGAACGGCTCATCGACGCGGTGAAGCCACCACGAAAACCCAAGGGTGAAAACAATCGAAAGAAGCAGCAACACAAGGATCGTGGACGAGATCCAGGGAACACGCGTGCCGCCCGAGGTCAGCACCAAGAGAAGCGCCACGGCAGCAAGGATCATCAAACTCGCCCCGATGATGTCGAGCCGATGCGAGCGCCCCTGCGGCGGCAGGCGCTTCATGGCCGTCGAGGAGAGCCACGCAGCGCACAGGCCGAGCGGTACATTGAGCCAGAAGATCCATGACCAGTGCCATTTGTCTGCGATGACGCCGCCCAGCACCGGCCCCACCACTCCGGCTGCAATCCAGGCGGTGCCCATATAGGCTTGATATCTGCCGCGCTCGCGCGGCGCGACCATATCGGCGACCGTCGTTTGCACGATCGGCGTGATGCCGCCGCCGCCGATCCCCTGCAGCACCCGCCCGGCGATGAGGACCGCCATGCTGGATGCCACGGCCGACAGCGCGGATCCCGCAATGAACAGGCCGAGCGCAACCAGCATCATGACGCGACGACCATGAATATCGGAGAGTTTGCCATAAAGCGGCGCCACCACCGTCGACGATAGCAGGTAGGCGATGATCACCCAGGAGAGATTCTGGAAATCGTCAAGCTCGCGTCCGATGGTCGGCAGCGCACTAGCCACGATGGTCTGGTTCACGGCCGAGAGGAACCCACCCATCATGAGTGCGTAAAAAATCCGGCGGATATCCTTGCGGGACAACGGCGGCGCGGCCCCACCTCCACGCTCCTGCAACGGACTCATTCCGGCTCCCGTGCGCGGACGTACGGACCGCCCAATGGGCGTTCTTCGATGACCGCGACTGCGATACATGCAAGCCCAAGAAAGAACGCAGCCGCCACGAAGACCAGCCGAAACTTTTGTGCAAGCTCACTTGCCGACGCACCCGCGTTAGCCATTTTGTCGAGCGTGCCGCCAGGCACGGCCACATCGAGCCCGGAGAGCACAATCGCCGCGAACGCTGCCACGATGATTGCACCTCCAAGCGACCGAAAGAAGTTCAGTGTCCCGGTCGCGATGCCGAATTGATGCGGCAATACCGCATTCTGAACGATCACGGTGGTCGTCGGATACATAGGGCCCATCCCTATTCCGGCGAGAGTCATAAAAGCCGTGACCGCAACCAGCGACCAACCGGACGGCCAGATCGCCAGCAGGACCAAAACCACGACGGCGAGCGGCGCGGCATAAACCGGGACGCGCTTGTAGTGTTGCACCCGAACGATCAGGCGTCCCGCGAGCAACGATCCGAGCGTTGCGCCGCCCATGAAGCCGATAAGTACAATACCAGAAGCGCTGGCCGAAAGACCCAAGACCAGTTCGATATAGAGTGGGATGAAGATCGACAGGCCGATAATCGTGCCGATGCTGAAGAAGCCCGCGATCACAATGCCGCATATCACGGGTTCGCGCAGCACCGACAGCGGGATGAACGGCTCCGGCGCCCGGATGAGGCGCCACCAGAAGCCGATCCACAACAACGCCGAGGCGCCGAAAAGAAACCCGATCGGCAGCGAAATCCATGGATAGCGTATCCCACCCCAACTCAATGCCAAAAGTAATACGACCGTGGCGGCGACCATCGCGGCAGCGCCGACTAGGTCGAGCCGGTGGGGCCGGTCATTGCGCGGCAGCCGGCGTAGCGCGCGATCGGTCATGACCAGAGCCGCAACTCCCAACGGCAGGTTGATCCAGAAGATCAACGACCAATGCAAGTGGTCCGTGAAAAAGCCCCCGAGGACAGGCCCAATGATGCTCGCCGCCATGAACATCGTCGAGGAATAGCCTTGAACGATTGGGCGCTCGCGCGGGCTCAACAAATCGGCGATCACGGTTTGCGCAAGCGGCAAGAGTCCGCCGCCACCGAGTCCCTGGAGCGCCCGTCCGGCGATGAGAAGTGGCACGGTGGGCGCGACCGCACAGCCCAGCGACCCTGCAATGAATATGCCGATGCTGATCAGCATCATGCGGCGCCGGCCATAAATGTCGGAAAGCTTGCCGAACAGCGGCGTCGCCACTGTGGCGCTGATGAGATAGGCGGTCACAACCCACGAAAGGTTCTCGACATCGCCGAGTACCCGCCCCATCGTAGGCAAGGCCGGTGCCACGATGGTCTGTTCGAGCGCGGAGAGAAACATCGCCAGCATGATGCCGAAGATGATCGAGAGCGCAGCTGCGTGACTTTGCCCCAACGCAGGCCCGACATTGCTCGTCTCATCGGACTGCCGGTTTGAATCGTTCATGGGTTGCTGTCGCACGGCCTCACCGCAAGGCGCAAGTTCGCGCTTAGCTTCCGTTCTGGTCGCCCAGACGAGGCACGGGGCTGATTTGCCCTTAGACCATCGTATTCTTGCGTGTGGACTGGACGGTCGTTGGCCGTCGTTGGCCGGATGGTGCCTTGACTATACAACCCCAATGGGGTACCTGAACGTATGCGCCGTCAACCTGTTTCTGTGATCGAGTTTGCCGGGTACGGCGGCGCGCAAGCGAGTTGCTCACACCAGGAGAGCAGGACGCGGTCATTGATCTCGTCGCCTTTGATCCGACCTGCGGAGACCTGATCCCTGAAACAGGAGGATTGCGGAAAGTCCGAATCGGCCGCGGTGGAACCGGCAAACGAGGTGGAGCGCGCGTCGTCTATTATTTCCATTCGGTCGATTTACCAATTTTCCTGCTCGCCCTTTATGCAAAAAACGAGAAGAGCGACTTGACGGCGGCGGAGAAAAAAGAATTTACAACACAGGTGAACAAGTTGGTGAAGCAATGGCGAAAAACATAACACCGCGCTTGGCCGACGACATCCGCGCCAGCCTGCATGAAGCACTCGACTACGCAGCCGGCAAGGGAACTAAGGCCGTCGTCCACCGAGTGGTACCGCACGATACAGATGCCCGCGAAGCGCGACTCAAGCTTGGCCTCTCGCAGCTTGAATTCGCGTCGTTCATTGGCACCGCCGTCGGCACCGTACGCAAATGGGAACTCGGCACACGCCGCCCCTCCGGAGCCGCACGTACGCTTATCGACGTTATCAAGGCAGAGCCCAGCGCCGTTCGCCGAGCACTAATGAAGGGCTAAGGCTTTTTCCGTGCAGCCTTCGGAATTCGGACCGGCCAGCTTACGATCCGGCCTTCGAGGTCTTCGTCCGGAACATCGTCCTCGCAGGCCCCGACCTTGCCGCGGACCGAGATGCCGGCTTGGTGGACGCTGTCGGGATCCCCGGAAACCAGGGGATGCCACCAATAGAGGTCGCGGCCGTCGGCCAGCAGGCGATAGCCGCAGGTTGGCGGCAACCAGACGATTTTCTTTACATTTCTGGGGGTTAGACGGACGCAATCCTTCACCTTCTTGGACCGGTTGGGATAATCCTGACAGCGGCAGGTCTCCCCGTCGAGCAACCGGCAGCCCACGTCGGTAAAAAAGGTTCGCGAACTGTCGTCGGCGTCTTCGAGCTTGACCAGACAGCATCTCCCGCACCCATCACAGAGGCTTTCCCATTCCGAATCTGTCATATTCTCCAATGACTTACGTTTCCAGAAAGGAACCTCATCGCGAGCCATTATTGTGTCCCATTCCTTAGGTCTATGTGCGAGCTTAACATGCAACCTGAAATCCTACAGGATGATAGCGCGTGTCATCCATAAATGATGCTTTTTAACTTCATACTGTGGCTTCCGTGCAATAGTGTGGGACCGTAGGATCAGGTAAAGAATCAGTGCGGCAGATCCGATCCTGCTGCAACCCGTCGTCATGGCGACCTCTTGGGGCAACCCTGGGGGCGACCTTGGGGCGGGTTTGAGGAGGCGGTCAGCGAGAGGGGCCCAGTGCTCGACCTGTTTCAACAGCGCGAAAACGACACCGAATGGAAGGCGCGGCTGCGCCGCGTCTTGCTCGATCTTGATTCGCGCATCGACTTCGGCGTTTACCAGACCCGCACCTGGGGCCGCGAGCTTTACGAGCGCTTCACGGTGTTCATGGACCGGTTCCACGTCGCCGGCTGGCGGCGCTGGCTCCTCATTGAGCCATTTTCGGAAGGACTTACGCTCGGCACCGGCGGCCTCGTCTTGATGCTGACGCTCGCAATTCCCGCATTCCGGGAAACATCCGATGACGACTGGCTCAAGAAATCCGAACTTGCCGTCAGCTTTCTCGACCGTTACGGCAACGAAATCGGTTCGCGCGGCATCCGCCACAACGATTCGATCCCGCTCGAACAGTTGCCTGACCACTTGGTCAAGGCGACCCTCGCCACGGAAGATCGCCGCTTCTACGAGCATTTCGGTATCGACATTCCGGGGACGTTTCGCGCCGTCTTGACCAACGCCCGCGCCGGCGGCGTGGTGCAGGGCGGCTCCTCCATCTCACAGCAGTTGGCCAAGAACCTGTTCCTTTCGAACGAGCGCACCATCGAACGCAAGGTCAAGGAAGCGTTCCTGGCGTCCTGGCTGGAGTTCCGGCTGCAGAAAAACGAGATTCTCAAACTTTACCTTGACCGCGCCTATATGGGCGGCGGCAACTATGGGGTCGACGCCGCCGCACACTTCTATTTCAACAAGTCGGCACGCGACGTCACGCTTTCGGAATCCGCCATGTTGGCGGGACTGTTCAAGGCGCCGTCCAAATTTGCCCCGCACGTCAATTTGCCGGCCGCCCGTGCCCGCGCCAACGTCGTGCTCGACAATCTGGTCGATGCCGGATTCATGACGGAAGGTCAGGTGTTCGGCGCGCGGCGCAATCCCGCAATATCGGTGGACCGGCGTGACGAACGTTCACCCAGTTATTATCTCGACTGGGCCTTCGACGAGATGAAAAAACTCGCCGAAAAGCTGCCGAACAATTCGCATGAACGCGTGTTCGTGGCCCGCTTGGCGATCGACGTCAGTCTGCAAAAGAACTCTGAAAAGGCGGTCGAGGATTCCCTGCGTCAATATGGCCGCGAATACAATGCCAAACAGGCGGCAGCAGTCCTGATGGAGACTGACGGTTCCGTGCGCGCCATGGTCGGTGGTCGCGACTATGCAACAAGCCAGTTCAACCGCGCGACCGACGCGCTGCGGCAGCCGGGCTCTTCCTTCAAACCCTATGTCTACGCGACGGCGCTGGCGAGCGGGGGCTTCAAGCCGACAACAATCGTTGTCGACTCGCCGGTTTGCATCGGAAACTGGTGCCCGAAGAATTACTCGGGCGGCTTTTCGGGCTCGATGACGCTGACCCAGGCTCTGGTACGTTCGATCAACGTCATTCCTGTCAAACTGTCGATTGCGCTGGGCAACGGCAACCCGAAAGCCGGACGTGCCAAGATTAGAGATGTCGCCCGCAAGGCGGGCCTGCGTACGGCGCTTCCCGACACTCCCTCTATGCCGATCGGCGCCAACGAAGTGACGGTGCTCGACCATACCGGCGGATACGGCATTTTCGTCAATGAAGGCATGTCGATCACACCCCATGCCATCCTTGAAGTGCGAAATGGCGCCGGCGACCTGATCTGGCGCTTCGACCGGGACGGCAAGAAGTCCGTCGAGGTCATCCCGCCCCAGGTTGCGCGCGATCTCAACATGATGATGAACAAGGTTGTCGAGGAGGGCACCGGCAAGCGCGCCATCCTCGACATCACCAAGTCAGCCGGAAAAACCGGCACCACCAATGCCTATCGCGACGCCTGGTTTGTCGGCTTCACGGGCAACTACATTGCGGGCGTTTGGTATGGCAACGACGACTATACGTCCACCAATCGCATGACCGGAGGATCCTTGCCGGCCGGAACTTGGCGCGACATCATGGCCTACGCCCACCAGGGCATTGAAATCAAAGCGATCCCTGGCGTGCCCAATCCTGCGCCAACCAATAAAGGTCAGAACGTCGCATCGGGCAAAGCCAATACTGACGCGCAGAGGCCGGCACTCCTGACACGCAAAGGTGCCGACATCCTTGTGCGCGTCGAAAGGCTCATGGACGAGGCGACGCGCACATTGGTCTCGAACGACAAACCAGCCTTGAGGGCCGATGCGGCACCTGGCGCTGCGGCTAGCGCTGGGGAATCAATTCCGCAGCCGCTGGATGCCTTCGCGTCCGCGGCTGATCGACGGCCGCCAGGCCGCGGCAACTAGATCGCGTCCCGTGCTCACCAAATAGGTGACGCGCTCTAGCTTATTGAGTTGACGCGTTTTCTTCGGCGAACCGGAAGTCCACTTCGCCGGAAAATGCTATGTAGGTTGCTTCCATTCGATTGGGTCAAGCGTGCGGTTGCTCATCGGATCATTGTTTACGTTAGCGGTGGCCGCAGCGATCGGCCTCGGCATCACGTGGGTGGCCGTGACACAAGGCGCAGCCTACGGCGGCATAACCCTTGGCGCCTGGTCTGCCTGGCCGCGCGTAGGCACCGCAAGCATAGATCCATATGCGCGCGCCATGATTGCCCGCAGCGGCGAACTCCCGGTCGGCTCCGGCGATGGCGTAGCGTTCTATGCGCGCACAGACGACGCACGTCGCACGCTTGATGGTCGTTGCGACGTGGTGTTGAGCGGGACTACCCCACAGGCTCGTTATTGGACGGTTACCCTATACGATCCTCAGGGGAGCCTCGTCGCCAATTCGGTGCAGCGCTACGGCTTCACCAGCCAGGAAATCATCCGGGACCAGGATGGTACATTTGAACTCACCGTCGGTCCGCGCGCCCGGCCGGGCAACTGGCTGCCCACGGGCGCCATTGAACGTTACGTGCTGGTGCTACGACTTTATGACACGCCCATCGGAGTAGCAACGCGCAGTGGGCGCGACGTTCCCATGCCTGCCATTGCTCAGAGGGGATGCCGGTGATCCGCCTTCTGCTCTGGGTGCTCGGAGGCGCGCTGCTTGGTGGCGTCGTACATCTTGCGTCGGTGCTCGTCCTGCCACGACTGGCGACGCAAGACGCCTATTCCCGCCTGTCCTCGATCACGCGGACCAATACGATTACGCCGCTGCCGGCTCCGACGCCCGAGAACGCCCTCATGCCGTTCATGGACCCGGCCTTTGCCACAGCGGTGTGCCGCTACGACCTCTCGTCCGGACCGTTGAAGTTTTCCGTTCCGATCAGCCCTGCCTACACTTCCGTTTCGTTCTACACGCGGTCGGAGGTCGCTTACTATGCCATCAACGATCGCTCAGCAGGCCGTCGCGTCATCGAACTCGAACTGATGACCCGTGAACAGCGAAACAACCTTCCGGGTGACGAGGAAATCACCGCCGCCGACCGGCTGATTGTCGAATCACCAACCACCACCGGCCTTGTCCTGGTCAAAGCGCTGGCACCTGAATTCGGATTGCTCCCGACCGCCCGCAACGTTCTCACAACCGCCCGCTGCCAACAGCAGTAACGGTACAATTCGATCAGGTGCGGGAGGCGCGCCGCCGGCGCCGGGTGCGGCCAGGTCGCGGGATCGGCGGAAAATCAGAATATCGCTCAATGCGAATGACCGGCAGAATGATCACGGTGGCCGACCGCGACTTGTCGATTTTCGATTTTTCGCTCGCGCTGCGCGCCGGTGTCGGAAGCCTGATGATCGTTCCCAAATCTCTCTCCCACGCACCCGGATCGACCCATCACGATCAAAGTCCGGTGGCGCGATATAAGAGCAGCCAAGGTTAACGCTCCGCTAACACCATCGATCTAATGTGGTGCGAAGTGACAATAAATGTGATGCGAAGTGAAAATAAATTGTAATGATGGACGCAAACCTTCCATGCTGAAGTGGGCCAACATCACGGGTCTTGAAGGCCTGTTCAATCTTAACCAACAGGGCATCGACATTCGACCGACCTTGTTGCGCGTGATCACCGACCAATATCTGCAAACGTCGGTCCACACGACGGACGAAGAACGCCAGTTCACCGAACTCGCGATGCGGCTGCTGGATGAGACCGAGATCGCGACGCGCGCCGCCGTTGCCAAACGATTGGCGCCGCATGCTTATGCGCCGCGCCCGATCATCCTGCAGCTTGCGCGAGACGTTCTCGAAGTCGCGGAACCAGTCCTGCTTCAGTCGCCATGCTTGACGCCGCAGGACTTGAGGTCAATTGCCGCCGAACGCGGCGCATCATGTGCACAAATCGTTGCACGGCGGCTCAAACCAGAAACATCCCAATCCATCGGCCAGCCGCTCATGCTCGCGCAGGTCACACAGCCACATGCCGCGCAGCCACATGCCGCACAGCCACACGTCGCACAGCCACATGCCGCCACCAACGTGACGAAGCCTCCGCACGTTGACACGACGTCCGCGCCCTTGGTAGCCATGGAAACGGCGCCGGCCGAGCCCGCTCTTGCGCCGCCGGCGGGCGCCGCGCTGCTACAAGCGGAACCACTATGTGCAATGGCGGCGGCGGTGACCCAACAGCCCAGCGTCCCAACGGAGAGCGTAGAGTTGTTGTCTGCACAGGCGACGCGCAACACGCCCGATGTGATTGTGACATCGAGCGCGGTTGACTTGGACGATGACTTGGGCGGTGACTTGGGCGAACCGTCCGTCCCCGCGGGCTGCACAGCCGCTTCAGGCTGCACAGCCGCTTCAGGCTGCACAGCTTCGGAACTAAGCGACCAGTTCTTCGCAGCCGACGCGGAAGAGCGCAGGCTGATCCTGATCGTACTCGACTATTCATCCTGCGGGCCCGCAAACCCGCCGTCGGCATTGCGACCGGCCGACGTCTGGCAACTGGAGGCAGCCGCACTTCGACGAAACTTGGAGTTGGTCGCAAGCGATTTCGAACGAACGCTCGGCATCTCGCAGCAAATGGCCCACCGCATGATCGCCGACGGACAGGGTGAGCCGATTGTCATTGCGGCCAAGGCTTTGGAGATACCGGCAAGTGTGCTCCAGCGCATGCTGTTGTTCATGAACCCGATTGTGGGCCAATCGATCGAGCGCTTGTACAAGCTTACAGCCCTGTACGATGAAATGACCTTGGAGGCGGCACGGCGCATGATTGACATCTGGCAGGATGCTGAGCCGGCCCAGCTCAGAAAACCGATACATGCCGCGCAATGGCAAAGCACCGTCAGTCGCGCCAGACAGGCACTTGCGGACATCTCGCACCGCACATCCGCAAAAACGGTTCCCGACGCAAATCGTCGCCGCGTTACCGGCACCGATGCGAGGTAGTCAGGTCACGACATTATCCAAAAAATGTCGTCCGGCGCGATCCTCGATCTCGATGATCCACACGTCGGTATCAAAGCGAACCTCGCGTGCGAGGCGTTCTTCAATTTTCTCCTCCGGGACCGTCCTATCCCTGAAACAATACGTGAAGGCGCGATCCGCCGGACGCGTTTCATCAAACGCTGACTGTGGGGCGGGTCCGAACAATTCGCCGGTCCCATTGAGAAGATTGAGCTTGATGAAAATCGCGCCGGCATCCTCGGCGCCGCGCCGCCGCACCGCCGCAAATGCACCTTCGATGTAACAGCGGCGGATATAGGCAGCCACCCAAATCGAAGACTTGAGGCGCATCTCCAACCTATTCCAGCGGACGGCCAACGATCGCCGAGAGCTCGCGTACCACGCGGTCGGAGGGCTGGCCGGTGACGGGCAGCTTGCGCTCGCGCTCGAATCTCTCGATGGCGATCTGGGTATCGGCATCGACCACACCGGTGGGCTTGATCTGGCCATAGCCG
>Ga0099792_10000388_pt1 | contig 16436 bp, 12 predicted proteins | sample Rivendell_Oct201_8_FD_83780 | JGI IMG/M metagenome (GOLD analysis project Ga0099792, IMG submission 83780) | Vadose zone soil microbial communities from the Eel River Critical Zone Observatory, Northern California, USA -... | ecosystem: Environmental > Terrestrial > Soil > Vadose zone >...
GGGCCGATCTACTGGCTATGCGATGTGGTTCGGATTCTCGATGCTTTCGGCGAAAGTACCTTGCAAGCCATTCTCAAGTTTCGGGAAAATACCGGCGCCACGTATATCGGGCTACTAGGCGATAAGACTCTCGTGTTCAACCAATCCGTCATCGGCGATTCGCGTATATTTCGCACACCGTATGCTCGGAACGTTTTTTGCGATCAAAATCTGAAGGAAGCTTGTAAGCATTCTGGTATAAAGGGAATAAGATTTAATGCGTGCTTTCATAAATAATCATTGAGAGGTTAGGGCTGACAAGAGATTCAGGGACCCGTCCCGACCTGTCGAAATTATTGAAGCCGGTGGGCGGCCCGGTCAACCATTCGACTCTGGGTACGGCTCCGCGACTGCGGGGCGCCACGGTGGGTTCGTTTTGGCCAAAAACGTTAGCTTCGTTTGGTAGTCCTCGGCCGTCAAATTCAATATATTGGCGGATGTTGATAAGACGACACTATGTGTTGATTGATGCATGAGGCTGGCCCGCTGGTCGCACCGCACGGCCCGGATGCTGGCAGCGCGGATCGCCCGTGACACAAAAATGCGCCCGGCCAAGCGGCGGGCGCAATTCGACACGACCATTTCGCCAATAATCGATCCGGAGCGCGCAGTCAAACAAATATATTGTGCGATCTTGTGCGACCCTGTGCGAATCTGGTGTCTGTCCCCAGGAGACGCCGTCAAGTGTTAAACCGGTTGCTGCTTGATATCGCCGTTGTCGAAGAGGACGAATGGATCGAACGTGCGGTGGTGCGAGGGCCTCAAGGCAAGATTTCTTCCGGACGGACCGCCGCTTGGAGCAATCCGAGCGACCGGTACATATCAATCGTATTCTGCCATCCCGCGGCATCCTGCTTGCCTGGTGCCGGCCCCACAATGGTGCAGGCACGCGCCCAGCTGTCGCGCACGTAGGTTGCGTCCTTGCCCGGGAATTCCTTCGCGAACTCTGCGACCGCCGCGCTCCGATTGGCGCAGCCTTCCTTGTAGCCCTCGAAAATGGCGTTAGCCACGGCCCGCACCTGGTTGTTGTTGGCGGCCAGTGTTGCACGGGACGTGACGACGTTGAGCCCATATCCGCTGACGCCAAAATCAGCGAGCGGCAATTGGAATATTCTTTTGCCGTCAACTTCCTTGGCATCAGGGCTCATTGCGAGAATCATCGGGCTCATCTCGCCGTAGTTCAGGGCCGCATCGACCGACCGGGACAGCAGCGCGCCGATATCGGAGCCCGACAGCGACACGATCTGGAAGCTTTGCGGATTCAGGCGGTTTACACGGACGAACGCGTCGAATTCATTCCTGTTGATGCTTTCGGGATATATCCCTATGCGCTTTCCAACGAGATCGGCCGGGGCCTTCACACCGGTAGTCGCCAAGCCATAGACGACCGTCGAGATTCTTGGATACAGCACGCCCAACGACACGATTTCCGCTTTGTTGTTTCGGGCAAGGACGGTTGCGCCGCCGGAGGCGGTAGCGACCGGATATCGGCCGGCGGCAACGGCGGCCACCGCCTGGTTGGCGCCCTGCGACTGGTCGATCGTGACATCGAGCCCAAGCTTTTGAAAATGACAGCCGAACTTCGCGTGATATACGCCCAAATAGGTCGGTTCGTTCGTCCAGTCGATCAGCACCTTGTATGGCTTTAGTCCGGCTGTCGCGCAGGCTGCTCTTGCCTCCGTGCTAAGGCTCACGCCGGTTGCCAGCAGGCACGTTATTGCGGCAAATCGGATGACATTTTGCATGATAGCCTCCCAGGCTCACTCCTTGTCTATGACGAGGATGGGCCTCAGGCGCGCATCGCGGTCATGCAACTGCGCAGCTCCCTGGCCGCGCCTAGTACTTTCCGCCGACTTTATCAAAAGTCTCTTTCTGTTGATCGCTAAGTTGGAGATAAAATCCCGTCAGCGTCTGGTCGAACAGCATCACGGCATAAAGCAGCGCATTCACGCGATTTCCCGCGGCGTCGAGCCTGGCGACCGGATCGAGCGGCATCGTCTCCGGGCATGAACCGGAGAGATAAGTCGCCATGTCGTTCGATATCTGGCGCAGCGTATTGAGGCCGCCGCGTTGTTCGGGCGTCGGCCGGACCGACTGTTCGATGGCATCGACCGGCAAGCCAGCGCCGCCGGAGCTGCATGCCGCCATGTCGTCCTTCGTGTCGCTGTTGCCGGCTCCGGTCGCGGCCTTGTTCCACTGTGCCTTCTGGGCGCTCGTCAATGTTGCGTAGAAACTCGCAAGCGGTGTGCGGAACAAAACATTGGCGTCGCGCATGACCCAGAGCCCATCGGTCGCGACTTTGAGCCGGCCGGCCGGCGTCGGCGGAAGTCCTCCGGTAACGCATGTAGCCTTGCCGCGCCTGATCCCTTCAGCGAGCGCGGCGCGCAGCTCAGCCAAGTGTCCGCGCTGCGCATCGTTGAGCTCAAGTGCCTGGGTGAGGCGCGCAATGGTTTTATCGGCCTGCTCTTCGGTCTGCACGCTGCACATGTCCGCCACCGCGACGGCATTGCCGACGCTGTCGTTTCGGGTCGTGCGTCCGCGCTTGTCTTTGCTGTTGTCTGCATTCGCAACCGCCACCGCCGTCGGGGGGACGAGGGCCGTGATGATGTCGCCATAGCCACGCGCCCAGAACCGGGCCGTATAGTCCTGCGGCCAGAGCGCGTAGCCGAGCATTTCCTCAAAGGCATTGAAGCCGGCCGATTTAGCGGGCGGCGCTGCGGTCGCTGCACGCGACGGGCTTTGCGGACGGCTCGGTTCCGGCGCGCGCTTGAGCCCGGTATCCTTGGGTGCCGCTTCAGTGATCGCTGCGACCTTCACGTTCACAGACGCTGTGTTCGGTGCCACCGATGCCATGCTGGCGGCGGTCACGGCTGTTACGGTGGGCTCGGGGCGAGTGGGGGCAGCGGCGGCCAGTTGGGGCTCGGAAAGTTCAACGGGGGTTTGCTGGGCGCTTGCCAATGCGGGCGCCGGGCGATCAGGAGGTTTCGCCGCCGTGTGGGTGACGGCAGGGTGATGCTGCGGTGGCTTTGGTTTCGACGCTGATTGATTAGATTTGAAGGCATTCTTGAATTTGGCGGTAGCCGCCGCCCATGTACGCCGGAACGAGAAATCCGATGCTGCTTTGGCCTCGAAGGGTAGTGCGGTGCTCAAAACCAGCATCGAAAGGAAAATTGCCAGCATCCCCCTGGTGCGCATGCTCGCCCCCGCTCCCTGCCGCCGAAACATTCAGCAAAATGACATGCCAAATGACTTGGGTTGATCCCGGGACCCCCATCAGGCGGTGCCAAGTGAATCAGCGGTAACCCGGGATGCCCCACGCCGAATCATGATCGTAATATTGCGTCGTGATTAGGGCCAGTTGCGAAGGTTCCCCAAGAAGCGCAATCTAGGGGGAGGGCCGCCAGGCCCCAAAAGACCTGTGGGACTAAACCTACCAAAGCCGTGGGAGGCATGCCATGCATTTCCAAGCCCGTCCGGGCTATGCGCGCAATTTGGGGATCATCGCTTGCTCGATTGCCGCCTTTTTGTTTGCGGTTCCGGCTCTTGTTGTGGTCGAACGGGCCGTGGCCCAAGTTGGTCAGGGCGCGGTGATGCCCACGAACGGAGGCCCCAATCCCTATCGTTCGATCGATGGTTGGGGAAAGCTGCCGCCGGGACGCATCTGGGGGTCGACCAGCGCCGTCGATATTGATCCGGATGGATCGAGCGTATGGGTGCTGGAGCGCTGTGGCGCGCAGGGTTTCGTTCCGGCGTCCCAGATGCAGCCGGGCGTGCCTTTCAATTGCGATGGATCCGATCTCGATCCCGTTCTCAAGTTTGATTCGTCTGGTAAATTGGTAAAGAGTTTCGGTGCCGGATTGCTCGTATTTCCACACGGCATCCACGTCGATCGCGAAGGGAATATCTGGGCTGTGGACGGCGCGGCGCGCAATGGAAAAGGTCAGCAGGTCATAAAATTTTCACCGGACGGCCGCGTTCTCTTGCGGCTCGGCAAAGCGGGGGTGGCCGGCGCCGGCCTTGACGAGTTCAATGCGCCCTCATCGGTCGTTACGGCTCCCAACGGCGATATTTTTGTCGGTGACGGTCACGGCGGAGATACCAACGCCCGGATCATGAAGTTTTCAAAGGATGGAAAATTTATCAAGACATGGGGCAAGTTGGGATCAGGCGCCGGAGAAATCGATATCCCGCATACGATGGCGATGGATTCCCAAGGCCGTTTGTTGTTTGTGGGAGACCGCAATAACAATCGCATCCAGATCTTCGACCAGGATGGAATATATTTGAACCAGTGGAAACAATTCAGCCGGCCGAGCGGCGTCTTCATTGACAAGAACGACGTGATTTATGTTGCGGATTCCGAATCAGAATCCGTGCGTAATTCCAATATCGGTTGGAAGCGAGGTATCCGTGTCGGCAGTGCCAGGACCGGCGCGCTGACGGCATTTATCCCCGACCCCGTCGAGAAGATCACCGGGACAAGCGCCGCTGAAGGCGTCGCCGCCGACGCCATGGGCAATATTTACGGTGCCGAAGTCGGCCCCAAGCGAGTGATGAAATATGTCAGGCAATAGGTGTTGTGCGTAGGGGCGGGTCTTGTGCCCGCCCGGCGTGCCGGTAAACGCGGAGAGGCGGGCGGGCACAAGACCCGCCCCTACGAAAAAGAAGATCTTAACACAACGGGAGAAACCCAATGAGGCATCTACGAAGCATACAGTTCGCTCTCGCTACGGCGATCATGGCCGCGGTCGCGTTGCCGCCAGGAAGCGGGCGCGCACAGGATCCCAACAGCGCGCCTAATCCCTATCGAATGGAAGAGAACTGGTTCAAGTTGCCGGAAGGCCGCAAGTGGGGCTCGACTGCCTCAGTGGAGGTCGACCCCGACGGAAAGAGCTTTTGGACCTTTGACCGCTGCGGCGCCAACGACTGCATCAAATCAAACCTTACGCCGATCCAGAAATTCGACCAGACCGGCAAGCTGCTCGTGAGCTTCGGCGCCAACATGTTCATTCGACCGCATGGGATCCATGTCGACAGGCAGGGGAATGTCTGGGCGTCGGACCAGAGTGGCCAGGACGGTAAGGGTCACCAAGTCTTCAAGTTCAGCCCCGAGGGCAAAGTCTTGATGACACTCGGCAAGCCCGGCGTTGCCGGCGATGGTCCCGATACGTTTCGGGAGCCGACGGACATATTGGTCGCGCCCAATGGCGACTTCTTCGTGACGATGGGACACGATGAGAAAGGACCCGGCCGTGTCATCAAGTTTACCAAGGACGGAAAATACATAAAGGAGTGGGGCAAGAACGGCTCAGGCCCGGGCGAATTCTCCGTGCCGCATACGATGGCCATGGATTCCACCGGTCGTTTGTTTGTCGGCGATCGCGCCAATAACCGGATTCAGATCTTCGACCAGGACGGCAAATACCTTTCGGAATTGCGACAGTTTGGCCGGCCGAGCGGCATCTACATCGACAAGAACGACATGCTCTACGTCGCCGATCACCAGTCGGGAGACAATGGAACCACAAATGTGCCTTTCCAGAAGGGGATTCGCATCGGCAGCCTCAAGGATGGCAAAGTCTTAGCCTTCATTCCTGAGGCAGCTCCGAAGGCCGGCATGCCGGAAGGTATCGCTGTCGATGACCAGGGCAACATCGTTACCGGGTGGACCGGGCAGATGAGCGTCCGCAGGTTCGTGAAGAAATAGCGACAAGCATCATCACAATAAGGGAGAAACGCTATGAATTACTTCAAGCGCCTGCAATTTGTACTCGGCGCCGCCATCATGGCAGCGGTCGCCCTGCCAGCCGGTAAGGCGTTTGCCCAAGGACCCAACGACGCCCGCAATCCTTATCGCCTGGAAGAGAATTGGGCCATGCTGCCGGAGGGCCGCAAATGGGGTTCGACCATCGGGGTTGAGATCGATCCGGATGGCAAGAGCCTGTGGACGTTCGACCGCTGCGCCGCCAATGACTGCATCGGTTCAAACCTCGATCCGATCATGAAGTTTGATTCGACCGGCAAGTTCATTACGAGCTTCGGCAAGGGCATGTTCAACGGGCCACATGGTTTCCATGTCGACCGGCAGGGCAATGTCTGGGCATCGGACCAGACCGGCAAGGACAACAAGGGACACGTGGTCCACAAGTTCAGCCCCGACGGAAAGCTCCTGATGACGCTCGGCAAGCCCGGCGTCGCGGGCGATGGGCAGGACACGCTGCGTCAGCCGACCGACATCCAGGTTGCGCCCAACGGCGACGTCTTCGTCGCGACGGGACATAACGATAAAGGCCCGGGCCGCATCGTAAAGTTCGACAAGGATGGAAAGTTCATCAAGGAGTGGGGCAAGAACGGCAGCGGGCCGGGTGAATTTTCGGTGCCGCATGCTCTCGCCATGGATTCCGCCGGACGGCTGTTCGTCGGCGACCGTTCCAACAGCCGCATCCAGATCTTCGACCAGGACGGAAAGTTCCTCGCCGAATGGAAGCAGTTCGGCCGTCCGAGCGGGCTCTACATCGACCGCAACGACAATCTCTATTCGGCCGACCACCAGTCCGGGGACGACGGCGGAAAGGTCAACGCGCCCTTCAAGAAGGGAATCCGGATCGGCAGCGTGAAGGACGGCAATGTCACCGCCTTCATCCCCGAGATCGCGCCTAATGCCAACATGCCGGAAGGCGTCGCGGCCGATGCCCAGGGCAACATCTATGGTGGCTGGACCGGCAACATGAACATGCGCCGCTTCGTTAACACCCAGTAGAGGCCCTACTTCGTTATAAGCGCGGAACCCTCCTGGCCTCATGGTGAGGAGCGCTGCCTTTTGCAGCGCGTCTCGAACCATCACATCGGGTTTTACCCGATGCGCGCTTAATGCGGAGGTGGGTGAAGACGCGCACGCTGCGTAGGATCTGGGTAGAGCGATTGACGCGCTTAAGCTTGCTTAAGCGCGTCAATTGCGAAACCCATCATTCCATGCGGTGACGCGGCCCATGATGGGTTTCGGTAAAGTCCGCCAAGGCGTGTCTTTCGACACGCTTTCGCGAACTTTACCTCTACCCATTCTACGTTCCTTGGTTGATTCGCGCCGAAGCCCCGGGTGGCAACCCGGGGCTTCTTGCTGTAGATTGGTCTGATCGTGCGGTGATGCTCGCTTTCCGCCAGCGGTCGGCCGCCATTTCGGGGTTTGTCGATGTCCGGTCTCTCGCCACAACATGCAGCAGTCACCGCCGACGATCGGGCGCGGAAGCTTTCGATCGGGTTCATCAATTGGGCGCATGCGATCGATCATTACGTGATGCTCATCCTCGCGACCGCGGTAATCGAGCTCTCGGTCGTTTATGGACGCAGCTATGCGGAAGTGATTGCGCTGGGTACGCCCTCGTTCATCGCGTTCGGTATATTCTCGCTGCCCGCCGGCTGGCTCGGGGACCGCTGGAGCCGCCGCAACATGATGATGTTGTTCTATCTTGGCTGCGGCGCCTCGCTGGCTGCCGCGGCGCTTGCCCCGGACCTTGCGCTTTTGGCCGTCGCGCTTGGCGCGCTTGGCGCTTTTGCGGCGATCTATCATCCGGTCGGCACCGCAATGCTGATCGAGCAGGCAACGTCACGCGGTCGCTCGGTGGCGTTCAACGGCGTATGTGGAAATTTCGGGGTTGCTTTCGCGGCCGGCATCACTGCCACGCTCATCTATTTCTTTAGCTGGCGCGGCGCCTTCCTGGTACCGGCTTTTGTTTGCATTGCGACCGGTATTGCCTATCTGTGTGTCGTTCCTGATGATCGCCACAAGAATGCGAACCGCACGTCATCGCCGGATGTCAGGTTGGCACCATGGGTCGCGGCCACGATGTTTGCGCTCTTCATCCTGATCGCGGTTTCGGCCGGTTTGGTGTTTCACATTGCCACGATCGCTTTGCCGAAGATCATCGACGAACGCGTGGGCTTTGCAGCCTCGCTGTTGCAAGTGGGCGGGATCGCCACGCTCATCCTTATGTGCGGCGCGCTCGCACAGTTTTCCATCGGAAGGCTGGTCGACAGGTTTCCGCTCCACCTTCTCTTTGCTGGGGTTGCGCTCCTGCAATTTGCCGGCGTGGTTTGGGTCGCCTATGCGAGCGGGCCGTTGCTGCCAGTCGCGCTGGCGGTGGCGGTTGCAGCCATCTACGCGCAAGTGACGGTGAACGATCTCGTGATCGCGCGCTACACCGCGGACGCGTGGCGGGCGCGTGTCTTTGCGGTGCGTTACTTCGTCACTTTTCTCGCCTCTGGCGCGGCCGTGTCGCTCATCGCTTTCCTGCATGCGCGCGGCGGCTTCGATCTTGTGCTGAGTGCCATGGCTTTGATCGGTCTCGGATTTGTCGTTGGCACCTGCGCAATCGCCGTACTGGTCAACAGCGCCGAAAAGGTTACCGGCAAGTTCGCACAGCCTGCGGAGTGAACGGACGCCAAGAATTCTTCACGCGCGGCCATCTTTCCGCCTTGGTTCCCCAATACCACCCCGCGCTCCTTCGGAACGCCTTGTGTTCGGGCTTTTAAACCCGGCTGGCGCGGTGCGCTCTGCGATTTCCGTGTTCCGCGAAACGAAGGATTTGGAGTGTAGCTCAGTGGTAGAGCACCGGGAAATCCCCGGGGGGCGCAGGTTCGATTCCTGTCATTTCGACCATTGCGAGGATAGCTCAGTGGTAGAGCACATGACTGTTAATCATGCTGACGCGGGTTCAAATCCCGCTCCAACGCTCCGGTTCAGCCGTGAAAAAGCTGATACCATCAGCCTTCGAAGCTGATTACCCATGACGGGGACCGGACGCGTACTTCAGTCGCGGTCCGGTCGTTGCGCCGAAAGGCACCTCGCTCGTTCTTCGACACCGTGAGATCGGCTTTGCGCCGGGGCGGATATCGCCTGCGCCGACGCCGGGTTATCGTTTCGCTTGCCGCGCCGTGGCGCGGCATTCGTATTCGTGCGCCCGGTGGTTGACGTGGGCTCAAGCTCAGGCCCGCAGTTCTTTCGGGAAGTCGCGTCCGGAAACCATTTTCGCATTAAATTGCGCATGTTCTTGTCGGCGAACCGATATCCGATTTACCGGAACATGCGCTGCACAACCGGCTGCGCGGAACGCCGCGTCGCCCCAGAAGGAGGTGTGCCATGAAGCGGCACCTGTTTGTATTGCGCGTGACCGTCAAGGACGGCGAGCGCGCTTTTTTGATGCGCAATGGCCGGTTCGAGCAGGTGCTCGCGCCGGGTGGCTATACGCTGTTTGACATCAAGCATGAGCTGAACGTCGAACTGCACAATGTCGTGCGCGCCGAATTTCCGGCCGAGCGCTATGCCGTGCTCAAGTCGGCACGGCCCGATCTCGTCGCGGATCTGTTCGAACCGGTCGAGACGAAGGCGGAGGAACTCGCCATCGTCAGCCTCGACGGCCGTCCGCTGCACCTGATGGGGCCTTGGCAGACTCGTGTGTTCTGGAAGGTCGCAACTCGCGTAGAGGTCGAGCGCATCGACGTGGCCAGCGACGTGAAGGTCAAGCCAAAGCACCTTGGCATGGTCGCGCGCGAGCGCAACACACTCGTTGCCGAGCACGTCGTTGAGAACCACGAGGCGGGCCTGCTCTATGTCGAGGGCCGGCTCGTTGAGAGGTTGGCGCCTGGTCGTCATGCCTTCTGGACGTCGGGTCGTAAGATCGAGGTCAAGCGTCTCGACTTGCGTCCGCAGGCGGTGGAAATCACCGCGCAGGAGATGCTGACGAAGGACCGCATTGCGCTGCGCGTGACGCTGACGGCGTTTCGCCGGATTGTCGATCCGGAACTCGTCGTCACCAAAGTGCCGGATGTGGATGCGTATCTGTATCGTCTCGTACAGTTCGCTATCCGCGAGGCGGTGGCGTCGCGGACGCTCGATGACGTGCTCTCTGCGAAGAACACGCTCGACGCGGAGTTGCGCGCTTACGTGCGCGAGCGCATCGCGGAAACCGGAATCGAGGTGGCGGAACTCGGCGTCAAGGATGTCATCCTGCCGGGCGAGATCCGTGAGCTTGTGAACAAGGTGGTGGAGGCGGAGCGGACCGCGAAGGCGAACCTGATCCGCCGCCAGGAGGAGACGGCTGCAACGCGTTCGCTCCTCAACACTGCGAAGCTGATGGAGGACAACCCTCTGCTGCTTCGTCTCAAGGAGCTCGAGTCGATCGAGCGGCTGGTCGAAAAGGTCGGCCGCATCGATCTCCACGCCGGCGACGGCGCGGGCTTCGATGCGCTGCTCACGAAGCTCGTGCGCGTGAAGGTGCCGGACACCGCGTGAGTGGAGGCAAGTAAGAAGGGCCGCCGAGAAATCGGCGGCCCTTCCCAAGAAATAAAGAAATAAAAAGTGAAAACGGTGGCATACTGTTTCTGCAAACGATGATTTTTCAACTAAACACAATGCAGTCACACAATTGGTTCAATGGCTCTGAATAATACGTTTCAAACGCGCTCGAACATGCGGCGCGGTGAATAAAAAAAGGGGGAGTGGTGGTCACAATAACGGGTGTCGCTGGCTCGGTGTGAATTCCACAATTGAGTCCGCGTACAAATCGACGGTACGCCTTAGTCGATCTGCTTCCAAGATTTCCAAGCTGTGTCACGTGACCGACGTCTGTCGTCACGATGGGTGGGCATTTGCTCGGCGCAGCCATGAATTATCGATCTTTTTCTTTGTTTCTTAGTTGAGGGTCGAAAGTTACGGCAATGAACATGTCAAGGAGAGTGAGTGCCTCGCGACGCGAGTAGGTAGCGTAAACGGAGTAAGACCATGGGTGCAGCGCGTAAAGAATTTGAGCTGCCTGTTGATGGACTGTTGAAATACCTGCCAAGGGAGGCACGGCTTGGGTTTGCGGCGAGCCTCGATGTCTCGGAAAATAACGTCGACAAGTTGCCTGAACCCGAAGAAGCGCCGGCACTGCCGCGGCTGCGCGTGGGGAAGGAGTTGATCGCCAACGATGTCGGCGAAGCAAGGCATCCACGATCACTGATACCTGAGCGAATTTCGATACCGCAAGGGCACGAATCTTCAGTTTGGATCGGACAAACAATCGGGCTCGCGGTGGCTACGGCCATCGGTGCAGCCGCGGGTGTCGGTGGCTTTTATTGGACCTTTGCGTCGCCCGCCACCCAAATCGCGCCGGCAAGGACCGCTGCTAGGATTATTGCAACGGCACCTGCGCAAGTCTTGGCAACGTCGACAGATAGCCGAGATACGGTCCCCACTGCCAATCCGGATGCGCGTGCTGAGACAATCGTTCCTGTGCCGGTATCGGAGGGCGATCAGGCGGCACAATTTCCGAAATCGGAGTTGTCTGTGGTTCCACTGCCACGACAGATTGATTCCGCTCAAATCGTTCTGATGTTGAAAAGCGGTGCCGCGTTCCTGGCGAACGGCAACGTTGGTGCAGCCCGCATGATGCTCCAGCCGGCGGCGGAAGCAGGCGATCCCGCGGCAGCGTTCGCACTTGCAGAAACCTACGACCCTGTGGTGCTTGGAAGATTGGGCGTCAAGGGTGGAATCTCGCCTGACATTGCGCAGGCAAGGAAGTGGTACGCGAAGTCCAAGGAATTAGGCTCTCCACAAGACTTGGCTCGACAAGACTTGGGTCGACAAGACTTGGGTCGACAAGACTTGGAATCTGGAAAGGTCTTGGGCTCCGCAAGAGCCCATCAATGATCGATACCATCTAAGAGAAAGTAAGTGAGTCTCAAAAAAAAGTAAGTGAGTGTCAAAGAAGGTGTTCCCCATGCATATATCCAAATATGTGTCGTGTCGGTTCGTCGCTGCCTTGCTTGTTATTCTGCTCGCCGGAATGACAGCAAAGGAAGGTCAGACCGCTTCGAAGTCTAAATCGGCAGCCGATGGTGGCGCTCGGAGCGTGCCGACGTCCGTTGCAGTCGGAGAAGGCACGAAGGTGGCCAAGGTCAATAATTGGACGCTTGGCATTGCGGCCGGCCTGCTTGAAGGAAGTTTTATCCGATTCGCATCTGAACTCGCCAAGGCTTTCGACGATGGCGAAAACCTTCGCATCCTTCCGACCGTAACCTACGGGGCGTCGGAAAATATCTCCGATCTTCTGTATCTCAGGGGAATCGATATCGCGATCACGCATGCGGACGTTTTCGACTTCTTTAAGAAATCCGGCGACGTTCAGAACATTCAGCAGCGGATAAACTACATTTCGCAAATGCACAACACCGAATTTTATCTACTGGCGCGCAGTGACATCAAAAGCCTGGAGGACCTTGCAGGAAAGAAGGTTGGATTCCATGTCAAGGGATCAGGGCCGAACGTCACCGGGCCGCTTATCTTCGAGCGTCTGGGCATCGCCGTCGAACCGGTCACCATCAACCATACATTTGCAATCGAGAAGATGAAGACCGGCGAAATCGCTGCAATCTTCCAACTCGGCGCGAAGCCGAATGACCTTTTTGCCAAATTGAAGCCGGAACCAGGACTACATTTTATCCCCATCCAATGGAGTCATAAGTTTTCGGATTACTATCTCCCGGCAACGCTGTCCCACGATGATTATCCGAACCTCATCAAACCCGGCGAAACCGTCGACACACTGGCAGTTCCGGTTGTTCTCGCCGTGTACAACTGGCCCAAGAATAGCGATCGCTTCCGGCGCGTCGAGCGCTTTGTGCGCGCTTACTTCGAAGGCTTCGATAAACTGAAGCAGCCTTCGTTCCATCCGAAGTGGAAAGAAATCAACCTGGCTGCGCGGGTGCCCGGCTGGAACCGCTACTGGGTTGCGGAAGAAGCCCTCGCCGCAATTGCGTCAAATGATCAGGTTGCCAATCGGCAGGCGCGCACCGTCGAGTCGTCAGCGAATCGACCCAACATTGGTGCGACGGAACAGGGCAGTCCCGCTCTCTACCGAGAGTTTCTGGAGTGGCAGCAGAAGAACAAGAAGAAATAGCAATGGCTGTCCAAATGACGGCTGTGCATCCGGTCCCGGTGGGCTTCGACGATGCGGTCAATGACCGGCTGCATCGTCGCACGCTCACGCTTTCGTTTGCGCCGGCCAGATCCAATCTTTTGATATTCCTATCAAGCAAACTGCCGGCTCGACCAGCGCCAAATAAAACGAGGAGATAGTGATGAAATTCTCGACCATGCGGCCGACATGCGGAGTGCTGGGACTTATGCTAGCGCTCACGGTATCGGACGCGGAATCCGCAGAAACATGGCCCAGCCGGAACATCCAGGCGATTGTCCCATTGGCGCCCGGCAATGCCCAGGATGTGGTCAGCCGCATCGTATTCGATCAGCTATCGCGCCAGATCCTGCGGCCGGTCATCGTGGAAAATCGGGCGGGTGCCGGCGGCACCATTGGCGTTGCAGCTGTTGCGAGGGCGGAGCCGGACGGCCACACAATTCTGGTACATTCTTCATCCTTCAGTGCCAGTTACTCGCTCCACAAGAGCTTGCCCTATGACACGTTCAAGGATTTTACCGCCGTCGTTCCGCTTGGAATCCAACCGATTGTGCTGGTTGCGGCGCCATCGAAGGGCTGGAAGACTGCCGGTGACGTCATCGCCGCCGCCAAGGCCAACCCCGGCAAACTCAACTATGCCTCGGCGGGCGTCGGTGCGGCCTCGCATCTCGCAGCGGAGCGCTTCCGTCTGAGCGCCGGCATCTCGGCGCAGCACATTCCGTTCCGAGGACCCGTCGAAGCCATGACGGAAGTTTTGACCGGGCGCATAGACTTCTATCTGCTGCCGGTGGTGGCGGCCATTTCGCACATCAACAGCGGCAATGTCGTTGCCTTGGCGGTGAGCACTGACAAGCGCGCTGCGGCGCTTCCCAATGTACCGACCATGGCGGAATCGGGACTGAAGGACGCAAATTATGCGTTCTGGAATGGCATCTTCGTGCCCGCAAAGACGCCGCGTGCCATCGTCACCAGGCTCTATCGCGAGACTGAGAAGGCGCTGGCAGTTCCCTCAGTCCGTGAACAGTTGGCCAAGGTCGGCCAGGAGCCGTTGTCGATGACGACTGAACAGTTTGAAAAGTATTTTCGCGATGATGTAAGAAACACCGCCTTGCTGATGCAGAAAGCCGGACTGCAAGCATTTTACTAAAGGATTCCAGAAAACGGTGCGAGCCATGTCGTTACGGTCGTCAAATTTTCATGCTTCCGACGGGGCCGCCTACGAAGTGTGGCTCGGTCGCTGGGCCAACCGCCTTGCGAGGGCGTTTCTCGATGTCGTGGAATTTCCCGAAGCCGGCGAGTTACTCGATGTCGGATGCGGCACTGGAGCGCTTACGTTTGCGATGGCCGAGCGATGGCCCAAGCGGCACGTGATCGGCTGCGATCTTGCCGAGCCTTTCATATCCTATGCGCGGACGCGCGCATCCGGTGGCCGGCCGCAATTTGAAACAGGCGATGCGTGCGCCTTGAAATACGAGGACGGACGGTTCGCCGGTGTGGCGGCGCATCTCGTTTATCTCTTCATCCCGCGTCCGGTGGTTGCGCTACGCGAAATGCGGCGGGTCACCAGGCCCGGCGGCACCGTTGCGGCCGTCGTGTGGGATTCGCGCGGCGGCCTCGTGTTTCAACGCATGATGTGGGACACGGCGGTTGCCATCGATCCAAACGCGCGGGTCGCACGCAACAACCTGTTCGCCAATCCGGTTGCCATTCCGGGCGGTCTGGCGGGATTTTTCAATGAGGCCGGCGTCACGAAAATCGATACGCAATCCGTCACCATCCGGATGGATTACGAAAACTTCGAAGATTATTGGCAATCGTTCCAGGGCGGCCAAGGCCCGGTCGGCGTCTATTTTACCAATCTCGATCTCGCGCTGAAAGCACGCATCAAGGAAGCTGTCTGTGATGCCTATTGCTCCGGCTCTGCTGATGGACCGCGGTCGCTGACTGCGTCGGCATGGGCGGTGCAGGGAAAGGTGGTGTAGACGGAGTCGCGCCGCTCTACGAGTTCGTGGCGCTCCTCTCTTCCCTGCACCCAGGCTAGGAATCCGGCTTTGTCCATATGAACGGGCAGCTGAACGTTCGTGCCTCATTGTCGTGTTTTATACCATCGCAAGGTTTCGTAAAAAAGAGTTCGCACCGGCCCCTTGCGGACTGCTTTCGAACTATCCATATGGTCTCCAATGAGCCGCAAGGTTCCATCGTCTATGACGGCCACGATCAAGGGCGACGCCGGATGTACGCGCGCCTTCGATTCGTGGTCGTTTGTATTTGTGGGCCGATTGTTAACGAAGGGACGCGGTGGTGCGTCCTTATCATTCGAATTCGAGTCAGCGTAGATTTCAGAGAGCGGCAGTCGATGCCGAGCGCCGCAACGCTGATCGATTTTTCCTCCCCGACGACGACCACGGGGCCTGTGGTGACACCCCTCACATAGAGCCACCGTCCTGCGAGACGACGAGGTATGCCACGACACTTGGAAGCCCAGATACTCCCCGGCCTTATCACCAAGATCGATTGTCGTTGTAGAGGCGATAGCACTTCTACGACAAATGCTGGTGCCTTCACGGTCCGATCTTTGGGTCTTGCCCCGCGCTGATCGACCACGACGTCGGGATACCTGACTGAGCGCGGGCGACACTGTTGTTAAAATAATCAATCAAATAGTTGACTATCAACAATATGGTTGATAATTAACGTTCATGACGATGCCCTTGCACGTGGCCACGGACATCCGGGACGACGCCGAAGCGCGTCTCGATGCGGTGTTTGCGGCGCTGTCGGACCCGGTTCGGCGAGCGATCCTCGGGCGCCTCGACGAGTCCGACCGGCTGGTGTCCGAACTCGCCGCGCCGTTCGATATTTCGCTGCAGGCGGTATCGAAACATATCCAGGTGCTGGTGCGCGCAGGCGTCGTCACACAGGAACGCAGCGGCCGGATCAGCCGCTGCCGTCTCGACGCCGGACCGATACTCGATGCCGCGGTCTGGATCAATCGGTACAGCAAATATTGGCAGGAGCAGTTCGATTTGTTGGCCTTGGCACTTGTAGACGATGACAGAAAACGCAGCTCCAAGCCGCAAAGTGGACGCCGCCTGCGTGCGGCACGGCCACCGGGGCGATCGACAGGCCAGGGGCGTGACAGAAGGAAACCAAAACCATGACTGATCACAAAATCGTTTCGCAAGACGAGTGGATTGCGGCGCGCCGGCAATTGCTCGCACAGGAGAAAGAATTCACGCGTCAACGTGATCTCCTTTCCCAAGCCCGGCGCGACCTGCCATGGGTACGGGTCGAGAAGGCTTATGAGTTCGACACCGCGGGTGGCAGGCGGAGTTTGCCGGACCTCTTCGACGGTCGAAGCCAGCTCATCGTCTACCATTTCATGTTCGGTCCGGATTGGGAGACGCCATGCAAGAGCTGCTCGTTCTGGGCCGACAACTTCGA
>Ga0099792_10000391_pt1 | contig 16364 bp, 12 predicted proteins | sample Rivendell_Oct201_8_FD_83780 | JGI IMG/M metagenome (GOLD analysis project Ga0099792, IMG submission 83780) | Vadose zone soil microbial communities from the Eel River Critical Zone Observatory, Northern California, USA -... | ecosystem: Environmental > Terrestrial > Soil > Vadose zone >...
CCAACACCGTGTCGGTGCTGCTCGGGAACGGCGACGGTACGTTTGGAACCAAGACAGACTTTGGGACGGGAGGTGTCCCAAGTTCCGTTGCGATCGGGGATCTGGACGGGGACGGGAAGCTCGACCTCGCGGTGGCGAACGGCTCCAGCACCGTGTCGGTGCTGCCTCGGGAACGGCGACGGGACGTTTGGGGCCAATACAGACTTTGGGACGGGAGTTTACCCCAACTCCGTTGCGATCGGGGATCTGGACGGGGACGGGAAGCCCGACCTCGTGGTGGCGAACTTCTCCAGCACCGTGTCGGTGCTGCTCGGGAACGGCGACGGTACATTTCGTCCCAAGACTGACTTTGGGACGGGAACCAACCCCTGTTCCGTTGCGATCGGGAATCTGGACGGGGACGGGAAGCCCGACCTCGTGGTGACGAACTCCGGCTCCAACACCGTGTCGGTGCTGCTCGGGAACGGCGACGGTACGTTTGGGGCCATGACAGACTTTGGGACGGGAGTTTACCCCAACTCCGTAGCGATTGGGGATCTGAACGGGGACGGGAAACCCGACCTCGCGGTGGCGAACTACGGCTCCACCAACGTGTCGGTGCTGCTCGGGAACGGCGGCGGTACCTTCGGACCCAAGACAGACTTTGGGACGGGACTTGGCATCTTCGTTGCGATCGGGGATCTGAACGGGGACGGGAAGCTCGACCTCGCGGTGGCGAACTCCGGCTACGACACCGTGTCGGTGCTGCTCGGGAACGGCGACGGTACGTTTAGGGCCAAGACAGACTTTGGGACGGGAATTCACCCCAACTCCGTTGCGATCGGGGATCTGAACGGGGACGGGAAACTCGACCTCGTGGCGGCGAACTCCTTCAGCTTCCGGTGGCTGGTGAGATTGCCAGGGTAAGGCTTCAGCTCCACGACGCCCGATTGAAGGGTGACCAGCAACGCTGGGAACAAAAACTCTGACTCGAGAAGGACAGGATCGACGGGATGAACATCCGTCTGTGGACCATTCGAGCGGTCTGCTTTCTGGCCATCGCGGTGCCAGTCTTCGTCCTCTGGTGGTGGAAGTTCCAGCGCCATATGGACAACCTGATCAATGCACGAGCCTCCTGCGAACTCGCCCGAGCACGATCCGGTGGGGCCGGCCCCTAACGCCTTGCCGCTTAGCCGTGAGCGGCGCCCACAAGTGTCTCGAACCACCTCGCCCCTCCCGCGCCACTCGGCCGCTACAGCGGCGGGTTAGGCAGCATCGTCCTCGATTCGACCCCCGCTCATCTGCTGGCGTCCACGCCGGACATCTCCGCCCGCAACTCTCCCGCACGGCCTCTGACTTGACTCAAGAGCGGGCCGCACAATCGATCGAATTCGCGCTGGTTCATCTCGCCTTGCTCCCACCATGGATCCACGAAGTGCCGATGGAGGCGAATCTGCGAGAGCTCCAACCGAACTACGCGTCCGATCGCATCCAACGTTTCGACAACAGGGCCCGACAGAAACAATTCGTGCCGACCGACTGCTTCCGTGCTGCTGGATTCTTCGGATACCCGCCATTATCCCCGGCTCCTGCCCCGGGTGACATGTATCTCGATTGTGCCCACAAGCACATGGACGAATGTATCCCCGAAGTCCGATTCTCCGGGCTCGGATCTGGGCGGAATTTCCGGGCTCGGATCTGGACGGGATTCCCCGAGAAAGCGACCGCGATGGCTCAGGGGCACTCCATTTGCCGCGCTCGATGTTGGAGACTCGCGCCGATCCTCGCCCTGGCGCCGCTGCCCCTGGCATCCCTCTCCTGCGGCTCCGCGCCGCAGGCCACGTACAACATCGCGCTGCATCCCTCCGAATCCGGCCGCGTTCTCGTCGACGTGCGACTCACAGGTGTCCCCCGCGATTCCCTCGTCCTCCTGGCGTACGCGTCCGAGGAGATGCTCGGCCTCGCGGACGTGCGGGCCTTTGGGCCTCGCGGGGAGATCCCCGCCAGAGTTGAACACCGAGCCATTCGGTCGCGCGACGTCCGCCCTCCGCGAATCGTTGTCCCGGGACCGCTCCCGAACACGATCCGAGTCCGGTACTCGGTCGCGCCAACGCGGCGGGAGGGCAACAGCCACACCGGCTTCACCGGCAAGTCGTTCGGCGAGGTCGGTCCCGGAGCCGCCTTCTTCGGCGGACGCGAAGTATTCCTCGTGCCCGAGCCAGCCGCTCGGCTCGCGCGTGCCGTCGTCGAGATCCGCCCCATGCCGGGCTCGAGCGTCGCGACCCTCTGGCGACAGGATCGCTCACGCTGGGTCCCCGGGATCGGTGGGCGATTCGTCGCCGAGGACCTGGTCTCCTCCGCGATCGCGTTCGGAACGTTCCGGGAGCGTGGCCTCGTCGTGGGAAAGACCCGTTATCGGTTCTGGTTCGATTCGAGGATCTCCCCGAGTGAAGAGCAAGTGGCCCTGGAGCGATACGCGCGCGTCGTTCGCTACCTCCACGGCCTGTTTCACCGAGATCTCGGCCCCTCCTACCGAACGATCGTCGTTCCCGTCGCGCGATCCGGCGACGATCTCACCGGGGAAGGCTGGGCGAATGGCCAGGCGGGCACCCTCGTCCCCGCCACCACGCTCCGCGTCCATCGCTTCGCGGAGCGACTGCTCGGGGCGTATCTGGTCTATGCGCCCTACCGGTCGACGGGGAACGATCCCGGCGAATACTGGATGGTCGACGGCGTGCGCCGGCTCTATGCCTGGCGCGCGGTGGCAGCGGCCGGCCTCATGTCGCAGGAGGACGTCACCCGCGACGTCATTCGCGCGTACCTCTTCGCGTTGGGGTCGAGGAACCTCGGCCGGGATCTCGAGGCGATCTACGCCCCGAGCAGCAACCAGGAGATTGCTCGGGACTACGTCACGCCGGCCGTGCTGATCTCTCTCGATCGCGCGGTCCGCGGGGTTTCTCCGCGCGAGAGCCTGGACGCGGTCGTGACCCGGCTCTACGGGGCGCGATCTGCGCGATCGCTGTGGACGGTCCTGCCTGGATCTCCGTCACCGGCGTGGGACCGCTTTCGGAAGAGACAGGTGCGCGGCGGTTCCTACTTCGAGCCCGCAGACGTTCCCGCGCTCGCGCCGACGCAAACGACTCCGGATCCGCCCGCGGGCCCTCCGGTGCGGCGCCTTCGCATCGCCTACACCGGCGACTCGCAAGGCTTCCTCGAGAACTGCGGCTGCAAGGTGAACCAGTCCGGCGGCGTCGCGCGTCGCGCCACGGTCGTGCGGCGGATCCGCGGCGAAGATCCCTCGCTGGTTCTCGTGGACGCCGGGAACGCGCTTCTCCAGTGGAACGTGGGCCAGGAAATCAGCTACCTGGCGAGCCGGGAGCAGGGACTCTACCTCCGCACCATGGACCTCATGCGGTACGACGCGGCCGCCATCGGCGCGAACGAGCTGGTCCTCGGGAGGGAGCGAATCCGTGAGATGGGCCTCGGAATCCGGACACCGTTCCTGGTCGCGAATGTCGCGGACGCGGAGGGATCGATCGCGCCTTCGGCGCGTGTGATCCGGCGCGCGGGACTTCGGATCGGGATCATCGGGGTTTTCGATCGCCCACGGGGACGGTTCGCGGGCGGGCGTTTCGACGACGCCGCGGAAGAGCTCCGGTTCGGGGATCCCGTCGGCTCCGCCGTCCGTCTCGCCGATTCGCTCGCGGCCTCCACGGACCTCGTGATCGTGATCGGGCAGATCCAGCCCGCGACGGTCCGTCGGCTCGCGGCGCGTTCCGGCAACATCGACGTGATCGTCTCGTGCGAGTTCGAGACCCCGCGTGTCGTCCCATCCGCGACCGGTCCGACCCTCGACTTCAGTGACGATCCCGGATTCCTGGGGCGAACGCTGGTCCTCTACACCTCCGCGCGCCAGTACGGCGTCCAAGCCGCCCGCCTCGACCTCGACGCGCAGGGTCGAATCGCGGGTGCGACCATCGAGGACGTCCGGCTGCAGGAGGACGTCCCCGACGACCCACCGGTTCGTCGGGCCCTGAACTCGTTCTACGACGGCATCGGAGCCCAAGAAGCGGCCCAGCGCAGCGTGCGAGCCCCTTTCGCATGGGACCCGATTCGCTCCAAGGGGCGATACGTGGGTGCTTCGGCTTGCAAGGAGTGCCACGAACAGGAGCATGCCCAGTGGGAGGGCACCGCACACGCGGCGGCGTTCAAAACCCTTCTGGACCGGCATCGCCACTATCAGCCGGAGTGCATCGCCTGTCACGTGGTCGGGTATGGAACGGCGCACGGCTATCGCGTCGGCGATGCCGAGAAGCCGCTGGGCAATGTCCAGTGCGAGGTCTGCCATGGGCCGGGTGCCGACCATGTCCGCGATCCGAGCGCCGCGAACACGATGAAGCAGGTGCCCGAGCGCGTCTGCCTTGAGTGCCACAACCAGCAACATTCAGACGCATTCGTCTATGCGGAGAAGCTGCCGCAGGTCCGCCATGACCGGAAGAACTAGCCGAGCCCGGCGGTATCGCCGGCTCACGGGCGAACGGGCCTCGACCCCCGTTCACCCGCTCCCGTAGGGGTCGAGAGAATCAGGAGAGACCCATGAGACTTCCGATCCGCCTCACCCTGGTCTTCGGGCTCATTTTCGCCGTTTCCTCGCTGATCGCCGGGGCCCTGGTGCCACTGCCGGCGCCGTCGACGTCGACGTCCAATTCTCCATATTTCTCCGCGCTGTCGGAAATGGCGGTTCCGTCGGCCGAGGCCATACCCTGTTACACCTATTGCTACCGTGCAAACTCAACCGATCCCTGGCAGTGCATCAACTGTTTCCCCTGTAACACGGCATGTCACAAGTTCGGCACCAACCAGTGCGAGAACCTCACCACGACCCAGCAGCAGTGCCCCACGCCGTAGTCGAGTCGTTCCATCCGTAACGAGGAAGGCCGCCGGGCGGTCGCTCGGCGGCCTTCGCCTACTTCGGCCGCTTCAGCACCTCCCACCGGCTCGGAATCTGAAGCTTGCGCAAGATGTGATGGACGTGGTTCTTCACGGTCCCGGCCTCGATGCCCAGCTCCGACGCGATCTCCTTGTTCGAGAGCTGGCGCGTCATGAGCTGCAGCACCTGGCGCTCTCTTCGACTGAGAGAGGAAGCGGTTGCTCCCGATCCCGAGGCCTCCGGCGACCGCTGTCGCCGATATCCCTGGGCGAGACGCTCGAGGCGGTGGTCCCGGTCGGTTTCGTCGCGCAGGGTTCCCATCAGCTCACGGATCAGCTCTTCGAACGAGGCCTCGATCGGGACCAGGCGCATGAACCCCGCGGCGGCAAAGTCCTCGAGGTCGGTCTCGGTGCACTCGCCCAGAATCCCAACGGGACGAGCCCGAGGAGCCGCCTCCAACAACTCCTCCGAGAACCGGCACGCGTCCGGGGGCGATAGGTCGATCAGGACGAGGTCGAGATCGTGGTCTCGTGCCCGAGAGATGCTATTCGGATAACCGGTTCCCAGGTCGATCGGAAGGAACGCGGACACCTGGCCAATTCGGTGCGCGAGCGACTGGCGATAGAAGGACGACCGGCCCACGATCCCGATGACGAAGGGTGATCGGAGGCCGGCTGAGCGCGCGCGTGGTTTCCGGCGAGATCCCATCGACGCCTCCTCACGGGCAAGTCCGAGGTGCGAGCAGGTAGGACGTAGATCGAGCAGGAGGGAAACCATGTAGCGGGCGGCGGAATGGATGCGGCCCCAATTTTCCCGGCGAGGCGACGCCGGAACCCCCAGGGACCGAGGTCATGCTGGAGCCGACCCCGGCGGAAGTCAAGCGGCTGCTGGCGCGAGCCCAGTTGCCTCCGCCCAGGCCCGCCGGGAACGGACTTCGTGCGCCGGAACGGCCAGACTACACGCCTTCCCTGTACCTCAGAGATACACCGAAGATGTATCCAGTAGCCCGATTCGGGCTGTTGCGGGGAAGCTCGCCCCAAACGGCCCACGTTGGCCCACGATCGCGCTTGGGGTCAGCGTTCGGCTTGGGACGGTCATCACCAGCACAGAAATACCCCGGATCCGGCAGCCCACGGTGCAGAAATACCCCCCGTCTGCCGCTCGCCTGGGCAGAAATGCCGCATGTTTGGCGCGGCTGGGGGGGTTATGTGGCACTTTCCGGCCCTCGGGGAAGGGCACTGCCGTATCCACGCATTCGCCACATAGGCGTAATCGCTAGGTGTGCCGCCTCCTACGCGCGATTGCCTTCTGGGCCTGGTACCGAAGGCTTTTGCCGCCAAACGTGCCGCTTCACTGCCCATCGGGTCGGTTTCCCTGGAGCTTCTGCCGCTGCAATGGATGCCCGGCCCTCACTCGTCTTCTCACGGAAAGGCGAATGTGGCTTCCCGGTACGGCGGCTAGAACAATCCTTCCACGACGAAGAGATCGTTCAGTCGCTGCGCGAAGCTGTAGGCGAAGGACTGTTCGTCGTGCGACATGCGCACCCCGGTCAGGCCCTCGAGGCCGGTGGGATCCGGCGGCGAGAGTTCCTTCCACAGCTTCCGCTCGCCGGTCTCGAGATCGATCCGGAACACCCTCCCCGGAAGCTCGCCGCGTGTGAAGGCGTAGAGGGCCTTGCCGTCCGCGCTCCATCGAGTGGTGCGATCCGTCGGCATGAAGCCCGGGGCGGACTTGGGCGTCCCGCCGTCGACGGGGTAGATCATCATCTTCAAGTCCGGCCCCTGCGCAGCCGCGAACTTGCCGTCGGGAGAAATCCGAATGTCGAAGGAGCTGATGCCCTCGTCGGTGAAGGCCTCGTGCTTGCCCGTGATGGTGTCCACCTTGTAGAGACGCGTCCCGTGACCGGGCTCCTCTCCCAGGACGCAGATCGTCGATCCGTCCGGGAACCACTGGGCGTTCTGCATGTCGAGGCCCTCGGTCGGGATGGTGCGGGCCGTCCCCGGTCCGCAGGGGAGGAGGTCGAGCCGGCCCGGATGCCCCACGCCGGCCAGCGCCCACTGGCCGTCTGGGGAGAGGTCGAAGCATGCTCCGTCCCCGAGGCGAATCGCGGGCGAGCCGTCCGTCCCGCGCATGTAGACCGACTGAAGCGGGCCTCCGCCCACGCCGGTTTCATCGAAGAGAATCCGCGCACCGTCGGGGGAGAGCGCGCGCACCAGCGTCCAGTCCAGCCACGTGAGATCGCGGGGCTGCGTTTCCCCGGCGGCAAGGAATTGCGTTCTGGAGCGCTCGTTCTCGAGAATCATGAGCCCCGCGCCCTGGCGCGAGATATCCATCAAGGTCATGTGCCCGGGGACCTCGAGGATGGGCCGCTCCGCGCCCTCGGGCGAGATGGCGTAGAGCGAGCGTCCCACGCCGGTCTTGAACGCCGTGAAGAGGATCTCCTTTCCATCGGGGGCCCACGCCAAGCCGCGCGCGCTCATCCAGCCGGTGGAGAGGATGTTCACCTTCTTGTTCAAGTCCACGGTCGCGACCCCACCCATGTCGTCGCCGCGGTAGGGATGATCCAGGAACGCGACGTGGGTTCCCTTGGGCGAGACCCGCACGTGGCTGACCCAGCCGGTCGTCTGATAGAGAGGGGTTCCCATCGGGAATTCGATCTGCGTCTTTCCCGCCTCCTCGCGGACGATCGCGAGATTGCGGCCGTCCGGGCTCCAGTCGGCCTCGTGCACGCCGTCGAGCAGCTCGCGCGCGGCGCCGCCGCCCACCGGCATGCGCGCCAGCATCCCGCTGTAGATGAATCCGCCGCGAGATTGGCGCCTCAGCGAAACCGCCATCTCGCCGGAGTGCGAGATGGAGAGGAGGTCGGTGCGGGGGAATCCCAGTGCGCGCGATTCGGGGCTTCCCGGGTACGCCCAGAACAGCTCGACCGGCCGCCCTTCCCACGCCGCGCCGTAGCAGATGGCCTGGCCGTCCGCCGCGAAGCGGGCCGAGTGGATGGATCCTTCGCGGTAGGTGGTGCGGCGGAAGGTGTGGCGGCGGGTGGGTGCTTCGGCCGCTTCCGGGCCCCCCGCGCCGCCGGCGGAGGTCCCGCGCCGCGCATGGGCCGCCCTCGAATCCACCAGCGAGAGTGCGAACGCCAGGTCGAGCGCGGATTCGAAGCGGTCGCCGGGGGATTTCTCCAGGCAGTGCGCGATGATGGCGCCCACCGTCGGCACCGCCTCCTCGATTTCGTTCGCTACGTGCGGCGGCTCGGTGGTGAGAATCGCGGTCATGCGGTCGGCGTGCGTGGCGCCGTCGAAGGCGCGCCGGCCGGTCAGCATCTCGTAGAGGATCGCGCCCAGCGTGAAGATGTCGGTGCGATGATCGGTGGCCTGATCGCGGATCTGCTCCGGCGACATGTAGCTCGCCGTGCCCAGGATGGTGCCGGTCATGGTGAGGCTATTGACCATCGAGCCGGTCTTCTCGTGCGATGGGGCGTCCGCGGCACCGTCGGCCGGGCGCAGCAGCTTCGCGAGCCCGAAGTCCAAAATCTTGATGTGGTCGCCCGGGAGGACCATCAAGTTCTCGGGCTTGAGATCGCGGTGCGCAATTCCCTTCGCGTGGGCCGCGGCCAAGCCGCGCGCGATCTGTACCGCGTACTGGACCGCCTTCCTCGGCGGGATGGGGCTCTCCGCCAAGCGCGTGCGCAGCGTCACGCCGTCGAGCAGCTCGCAGACGATGTAGGGGAGCCCGCCGCCGACGCCCCCGCCCCGGTTCGCCTCGGTCGATCCGATGTCGTGGACCGCCATGATATTCGGATGGTTGAGCTGACCCGCGGCACGTGCCTCGCGCTCGAACCGCCGGAGGCGATCGCCGTCCTCGGCCAGCGCCCGCGGCAGCACCTTGACCGCGACGTCGCGCTGCAGCCGCGAGTCCCGGGCGCGATAGACCTCGCCCATCCCGCCGGCGCCGATCAGCGACTGGATTTCGTAGGGGCCCAGGCGTGTACCCAGGGAAATGGTGTGGGGCATGATGTTGGGGAATTGTACTACGGACGGGCGCGCGGACGTGGCGGGATCTAAGCGTATTCTCATAGCAGTGCAAAGACTTGCGCTGCCAAGCAATGCATGGCTGGCCAGCGATCCGTCTTTTGTACGAAAGACGAATGTCGGTTCCGGGCCGGAATCCCACGGTGGCGCGCCGATCCGCCGAGGAGTACGTTCCGGTTCTCCCCACGAGACGACAAGACGCCAGGCCCTCTGGACGGGTGGCTTGGGGACGACATTGAATCAGGGCGAGGCCGTGACGGTGTCGGACTTCAACGGGGTGAAAAATGCCTTGGGTATCAATAACGCGATCAGTTGTTATTGGAAGGACTTTGACAGCGACGGGGTCGTATCGCTGCCTGATCTCAACATGATCAGTTGTCACCTGAATCACGACTGCGATACGCCCAACAATCCATAGTCCGGCGCGACCGGCGCGCCCACCACCATGGCGAGACCCCGACGGCTGCATGCCGCAGGGGTTTCGCATGTTCGGCGCCGAAGAGACAGCGTAGAGGATCGGGTCCACGACGGCCGCCGCGTCCCTGCTCCCTCACATCAACCCTTCGATGACGTAGAGATCGCAGAGCGATTGTGGATAGCTGAAGACGAGCGTCGACTCGTCTGGCGTCATGGCCACCCTGGTGAGGCCGTCCACCCCCGTGCGGTCCGCGGGGGAAAGCTCGAGATAAGGCCTTCGCTCCCCGGTCGCGAGATCGATGCGAAAGCTCTTGGCCGGGAGCGCGCCTCGCTGGAACAGGAAGAGCGCGCCTCCGTCGGCGCTCCAGCCGAATACCCGTTCTTCCGATCCGACAAGGGGCACAGGCTTCGGCGGGCTGCCATCGACGGGATAGAGAAAGAACGTGAGGTCGGGACCTCGGGCACCCACGAATTTCCCGTCGCGCGAGACCAGAAGATCCATGGGGCTCACGCCCTCCTCGGAGAATGCGCGCTGCTCGCCGGACTCTAGATTAACCTCATGGAGGCGAAGCCCCCCGTCCCCCTCGTTCGCCACGACGCAAATACGTTTGCCGTCCGGAAACCAAGTGGCGTTGTGACAATTCAGCTTTCCGGTGTGGACGATCCTCGTTTCACCCGCTCCGGTGGGCAGCAGAAGAATGCGGACCGGCGTGCCCTCCACGGCCGTGAGCGCCCACCGGCCGTCCGGCGATAGCCGGGGATTCACGCCTTCGCCGAGCTTGACCGCGGGCGAGCCGTCCGCGTCCCGGATGTACACGGAATGAAACTCGCCCCCGCCGACACCCGTCTCATCGAAGAGGACCGTCTTCCCATCGGAGGAGATGTCGCGCGCCAGCGACCAGTCCAGCCAGGTCAGATCCTGAACGTGCCCATCGGCGATGCCGAGGAGTTGCATCCGCATCCGGTTGTTTCCGTGCACGACGAGGACCTGTCCCTGCCGCGAAATATCGGCAAGATTCAAATGCCCAGCCGTCTGGAATACGGGCCGCTGCGCGCCGTCCAGCGTGACCGCATACAGCGTGCGGCTGGACTCCGCACGAAAGGCCGTGAACCAGACCTCGCGCCCATCGGGGGACCATGCGATGCCCTGCGCGCTGGACCAGCCGCTCGAGAGGACCTCGAGGTTCCCCTCCATGTCCACAACCGCCACGTTCCCCGCGTCGTTGCCGCGCCAGGGGTGATCCAGAAAGGCGATCTTGGTCCCGTCCGGTGAGACGCGAAGGTTGCTCTGCCAGCCGGGGGTTTGATGAAGCACCTTGCCGATGGGGCACTCGAGGCGTGTCATGCCGCCGGACTCGCGGATGATCGCGAACTGCCGCCCCGGTCCCCAATCGGCCTCGTGTACGCCTTCTTGAATCGAGCGGGGTGCTCCGCCTCCGAGCGGCATCCGGGCGAGCATTCCCGAGCGGATGAAGCCCCCCTCGTTGTGGCGCTTGAGCGAGACCGCCATTTCTCCGGTCGAAGCGATCGCTAGAAGCTCGGCGTCGAGGTATCCGAGGGCCCGCGATTCTGGATTTCCCGAATGCGCCCAGAAAAGCTCCACCGGGCGCCCCTCCCAGGCCGCGCCGTAATACACCGATTGCCCATCCGGAGCGAAGCGGGCCTGGTAGATGATTCCTTCGCGGTAGGTGAGGCGATGGAACGTTGCGGCGCGGCGCGCGGGTACAGCTCCTGAGCCTGCCCCCGCAACGGCGGTGTCCACACGCGCGCCCGTCCGCTCGGTCACGAGCGAAAGCGCGAACGACATCTCTCGCGCCGACTCGAAGCGATCCTCGGCGCGCTTCTCGATCGCGCGGCGAATGACCTTGCCGACGCCGGGAATCACGTCCTCCGCGGCTGCTGCGAGATCGGCCGGCTCTGAGTGGAGGATGGCCGTCATGCGATCCATCGGCGTCTCGCCGTCGAAGGCTCGCTTGCCCTTGAGCATCTCGTACAGAATGCAGCCCAGCGAGAAGATGTCCGCGCGATGATCGGTCGGCTGCTCGCGGATCTGCTCCGGGGCCATGTAGCTCGCAGTTCCCATGATCGTCCCGGTCATGGTGAGGCTCGCCTGGATGGAACCGGTCTTGTCCGGCGCGGATCCATCGAGGCCCGGGACGGGACGGAGCAGCTTCGCGAGCCCAAAGTCGAGGATCTTGAGATGCCCGCCCGAGGCGATGAAGAGGTTCTCGGGTTTGAGGTCGCGGTGCGTGATTCCCTTCGCGTGAGCCGCGGTCAGCCCCGCCGCTATCTGAATCGCGTATTCGACCGCCTTGCGCGGCGGGATGGGTCCGTTCGCGACGACCGCGCGGAGGTTCTGGCCTTCGAGGAGCTCGGTGACGATGTAGGGAACGCCCCCGTTCCCGTCGGCCGTTCCCAGGTCGTGGATCGCCACGATGTTCGGATGGTTGAGCTGCCCCGTGGCGCGCGCCTCCTGCTCGAAGCGCCTGAGGCGGTCCGTGTCTCCCATGAAGGCGTCCGGGAGGACTTTGATGGCGACGTCGCGGTGGAGGCGGGAGTCGCGGGCGCGGTAGACCTCGCCCATCCCACCCGTTCCAATCAGCGTCTGAATTTCGTAGTGTCCCAGGCGAGTGCCGGGGGCGATCTTGATGCGCATGATCTCTTTCGGCCTGTGTTGTTGAGTTGTCAAGGAGAGGCCTTAAGGATAACAGATGGAGCCCATGTGCGGGAGCACGCCGGGGCCTCGCTTCTCGTCGGCAGCACGGGTAACGGCTCCGAGTCCGGAAGCCCTTCGCGGACCTCACGCCCTAAGGGAGTAGAATGCGCTTCCTCGGAGGTGACATTGCATGGACGCCATCATTACTCAAGCCGCGACAGAAGATCAGATTGCGGCCGTCCGGGAGCTGATGCGCGAATACACCGCCTGGGCGTTCACCCTCGCCAACGACAGCGACAAGGCGCCCACGTTTCAGGGGCTGGACGCCGAGCTGGCGGCGCTCCCGGGCGTTTACTCGCCGCCGACTGGGCGCCTCCTTCTCGCCACGCTGGAGGGACAGCCCGCGGGTTGTGTTTGCTTCAAGGGCCATGACGCGTCGACCTGCGAGCTCAAGCGGCTCTACGTGCGACCCACCATGCGAGGTCTGAATCTCGGCTGGAAATTGATTAGCACGCTGGTCGAGGAGGCGCGCCGGTCCGGTTATCGACGGATGGTGCTGGACAGTCATATGTCCATGAAGAAGGCGCATGAACTCTACCGGGCGGCGGGCTTCAGGGATGTGAGCGCTCCATCCGACTTTCCGGAAGAACTAAAGCCGATCGTGGTCTTCATGGAGCTCGATCTCGCCACGAACCGCTGATCCCAGCGCCCTCACGCACTAGCGGTAGCCCGTCGCCTGCAACTCGAAGAGCTCGGCGTAGCCCCCTCCGCGCGCGACCAACTCCTCATGCGTTCCCTCCTCCGTCACGCACCCGCCGACCAGCACTACGATGCGATCGGCCATGCGCACCGTGGAAAAGCGGTGCGAAATCACCACCGCCGTGCGACCGGCCATCAACTCCCCGAAGCGTAGGAAAACCTCGTACTCGGCGCGGGCGTCGAGCGCGGCCGTCGGCTCATCCAGGATGAGCACCTGGGCTTCACGCATGTACGCCCGCGCGAGCGCCACCTTCTGCCACTCGCCGCCCGAGAGATCGACGCCCCCCTCGAACCGGCGCCCGAGCATCTGCCGGTAGCCCTGTGGGAGGCGTGGCAGGAGCGATGCGGCAAGTGAACGCTCCGCCGCCTCGGTAATGCGTGCACGCACGCTGTCCCTTGCGGCGAGGACGTCGAGCGTCGCGTCCGGCTCCCTCGTCGCGTTCAGCGTCTCGATATAGGCGCCGGTGATCTCGATCCCTCCCACGCCGATGTTCTCGTCGAAACGCAAGTCATAGCGCACGAAGTCCTGAAAGACCACGCTGATCGCCTGCCGCAGCGAGGCGAGGTCGTAGTCGCGGAGGTCGATGCCGTCCAGCAGAACGCGACCTTCCGTGGGGTCATATAAACGCGCGAGGAGTTTTGTGATTGTGGTCTTGCCGGCGCCGTTCTCTCCCACGAGCGCGATCCGCTCTCCGGGGCGGATTGCAAGGTTAACGTGCCGCACTGCCCAGCGGTCGCTCCCCGCATATCGGAAGGACACGTTCTCGAACACGAACCCCTCCCGGATCGGGGTGGGGACCGAACGAGACTCCGCGCGGCTCACGACCGTGGGACGGAGCGCGAAAAAGGCGAACAAGTCGCGGAGGTTCAAGCACTGTGCATAGACGTCGCTCGCCGCGAGCAGGAGTCGCTGAATAAGGTCCCGGCTCCGCATGAAGGCCCCAGCCAGGAAGGTCAGCGTCCCAATCGTGATGACTCCCGCGACGGCCCGGAGCAGGATCACCACGTACGCTGCGTAATAGCCACCCGTGGACACCACCGACAGGAGAGCGCTGGCCGCGCCTTTCCGGATCGAGAGGCGTGCATTCTCTTGGTAATACCGCCGTGAGAGCGCGCCATAGCGCGCGGCGAGCCAGGGCGCGAGACCGAATATCTGGACTTCCTTGGCCGTTTCGTCGCTCGCCCCCACGAAGCGCAAGTAGTCGAGCTCGCGCCGCTCGGGCGTGCGGCGAAAGAGGAGCGAGTAGCTGAGCGCCGCATAGTGTGTCTCGCCGAGGAAGCTCGGAAACACGGCCGCGACGAGGAGCAGGAGAAGCCACGGACTGTACGCGACGAGCACAATGGCGAGCGTGGTCAGCGTAATGGCGTCCTGCGCCATGCTGAAAAGCTGCGCGAGCAGCGCGATCCGGCCGGTGGTTTGCTGGCGCGCCCGCTCGAGGTGGTCGTACGTCGCGGGGTCCTCGAACTGGGTGAGGTCCAGCGTCGCCGAGTGGACCATGAGTCGGATGCTCACGAAATTGGAGAAGAGGTCGCCGAGCAGCGATTCGATCAACGCGGACGCACGGGCTAGGAGCTCGCCCCCGAGAACGATCGCTATTTCCAAGGCGACGTAGCGCCACAGGCCGCCAACGCCGGCTCCGCGGGCTCCTCGGACGACGGCGTCGATGATGAGCTTTCCGACCCAGAGCGTGGCCACCGGGACCACGCCGCGCACAAGGCGGACCGCGATCATGGCGGCCGTCAGGGCGCGGTGCGCCTGCCAGACGAGGCCAAGGAGCTGCGTCAGTGTGCGCAGCACAACGAGCTTCTCGCGCCAGCTGGTGGGCTGTGCGCCGGCGGTCGGGTTCGCGCGAGCGGCCGCCGGTTCGGGAGGGGGGCCGGTGGAAAGGAGCATAAGCGATGAGCATACCGCTCGCGGTTCGCATCGTCAGACCCAACTCGTGGGCGTAGGAGACGGAAGCGGTCGCCGTGGGTAGTTGGGCCTCCCGGTCAACGGCGGGATCGGGGCCAAACCGGCGGCATCCAAGGGAGAAAGTGCCACTTCTGCGGGGTATCAGAAGCCATGAGCCGTTCCAAGATCCTAGCCAGCATCGTTCTAGCGACCGTTCCGCTGTGGTCGCTCGCGTCTGTGGCCCAAGCGCGTCTGGACCGCACCACGACGGGGAAGTCGTTTGGGCGTCTGGCGTCCGACTCGGTGGGCATCTGCCGATTCGCTGAAATCCGGCCGGGCCTCTGCCGCGGCGGGGAGCCGAACGAGAGAACTTTGAAGTATCTGCACGACAAGGGCTACAAGACGATCGTCAGCTTCCTGCCCGATCCGGCCGAGAGCGCCTTCGTTGTCCGGTCCGGCATGAAATACATCCACATTCCCATGCACTCCGGTCTCTTCAACGCGGACCCTCCGACAGATGAGCAGGTGCGTCAGTTCCTCACGGTCGCGCGCGACTCCAGTCAGTACCCGATGTTCATCCACTGCCATGCCGGTAAGGACCGCACCGGCGCCATGTCGGCCATCTATCGGATGGAGGCGTGTGGCTGGACGAAGGATGAAGCTATCGAGGAGATGAGGGCCTTCGGGTTCGCCGGCCGGTACAAGAGGCTCTTCAACTACGTCAGCGAATACTCGCCTCATCCGATCCAGACAGCGGCCGCGGCGCCTCTTTCGGCAGATTCGACGGCTGCGGAAACCAACCCCTAGCTGGCAGACGGCATTCAATTCGGCGACACTGGATCGAGGCCACGCGGCGGTAGGTGATCGCGGTCAGGGAAGTGCGCGCGGCCCGAGTGTCCAGGTGCGTTTCGAGGCGTCGAACTCCAGCTTGTACAGTCCGGGACCTTTGAAGGTCGGGCCGGTGATTTGGGCGGTCTTGCTCAGGTGCGCGAATCCCTGCAGCGAGATGCCTGGGTTCAGTTCCGTATTGATCTCCGATTCGAAAGCCACGAGATTCCACCCATGGTCCAGGGTAAACTTCGGCTGAACCGAGCCGAACGCTCCAGGCTTCCAGCGGATCGTATACGCGCGCTCGGGATCGGGCAGGTAGATGATCTCGATCGCGTACGCAGGCTCCGCCGAGGGCCCATCGCGTTTCCCCGCGGCTGCCGTCGTGATCCATACATAGGGTGCGGGAGCGTGGAACTGAACGCCCGTGTCTCGGCCGCGAGTGGGTCCGGAGGCGGGATCGACTTCGGAGATCCAGATGTTCCCCGCGCAGCCTGTCAGGAGAAGGCACGTGCACAGGAGGACGTGGCGCATGGCGGCTCTCCTCGTTCGGCCTCACAGCCCGCACCCGGAGCCTCGGAGGCGGGCGCCGAGGCGCCATTCCCCACTACGCACCTGAGGCGTCCGGTTGTTCCGTTATGCTAGGGCATGCACCAGCCCAGCCGGCCCGAGCGAACATGAGCGAGCGAGTCTCGAATTGACCTTCATCGATTGGTCGGACGCGGAAGGAATGCTCGATCTATTTCAGGAGTTCGTTCGAGACGAGGTGAATGACTCCTTGGCGGACACGGAACGTCAGCGATTCCTGAGCCAGCTGCTTGAAGATGTGGGGTCCATGCGTGAAGCGAAATCTGTGGATGCGATCCGGAGGCTTCG
>Ga0099792_10000395_pt1 | contig 16295 bp, 16 predicted proteins | sample Rivendell_Oct201_8_FD_83780 | JGI IMG/M metagenome (GOLD analysis project Ga0099792, IMG submission 83780) | Vadose zone soil microbial communities from the Eel River Critical Zone Observatory, Northern California, USA -... | ecosystem: Environmental > Terrestrial > Soil > Vadose zone >...
CGCTGTCGTGGAGCGTAACCCTTCCGACGCGCAGGCCTACAATATCCGCGGCGCCGTCTATGGCCAGGCCGGCCAGCACGAACAGGCGCTGGCCGATTTCAACAAGGCCATCGGTCTCGATGCCAGATTTGCCCAGGCCTATGCCAACCGCGGGCTGCTCTACCAGGCCACCAACAAATTCGATCTGGCGCTGGCGGACTACCACAAGGCGCTCGGCCTCGACGCGAGCTACGCGCCCGCCTATGTGGGCCGCGGCACGGTCTATCGACAGAAAGGCCAGTTGCTGCTTGCTCTCAATGATTTCAACAAGGCCATTGCGCTGCGGCCCGACAACGCCAAAGCCTATTACAATCGCGGCCTGCTCTACCAAAGCCAACGCCAGCACCAGTTCGCAATCGACGACTTCTCAAACGCGATCACACTGACACCGCAGCAACAGGACCTCCTGGCCGCGCGCGCCTTGAGCTATCTCGCCATCGACGACACCAAGTCGGCGGCAACCGATCTCGACGAAGCCGTTCAACTCAATACGCTCAATATACAGGCCTGGATCGCGCGCGGTCTTGCCTACGAACGGCTCGGCAACACTGAAAAAGCTGCCGGCTCATACGCCAAGGCGTTGAGCGTCAACCGCGAGGACAAGACCGCGCAAGCTGGCTTTGGCCGGGTCGGCGGCCAGGCCGGCCGGCAGTACCAGGCGTTCTGATCTGACCCCAATTTCTAAAACCCCTGCAAAAACGCTTTTGCCGTCTCGTGGGCGCCAAACAAGCCAAGGTCCTCGTGGCCACCGCCGACAATGCGCGTGAAATGCTTCGGTGATTTGATCAGCGAATAAAGACGCTCGCCCGACGCGATCGGGATGACCACATCGCGATCCCCGTGCAGGATCATGACCGGCGCCGTCACCTTCGGTATGCGCAGGTCCGAACGGAATTGATCGTGCATGAGCCAGCGCACCGGGACAAACGGATAGGCGCCAGCCGCAATATCGACCGCAGCGGAATATGGCGACTCGAGAATGACGCATCGCACGGCGCGCTCGGACGCAATTGCGACCGCAACGCCTGTGCCGAGCGATTCTCCCCAGATGGCGATCCTTTCCGCCGGATAAAGCTTGGCCGCAAAGTCGTAAGCGGCCGTCGCATCCGCGATCAAGCCTTCTTCGCTCGGGCGCCCACTCGAGCCCCCATAGCCGCGATAGCTCAGCGCAATGAGGCCGGTTCCATTCGCAACGAAGTCGCGGAATCGATCAACGCGATAGCGTAGCGCCCCGCCGTTGCCGTGGAAATAAAGCAAAACCGGTTCGTCGCCAACGGGCGGAACGTGCCAGACGATGACATGTTCGCCGTCCTTGGAATCGAGCGTGACTTCTTCCGCCTGCGGGAAGCCGGCGTCGGCGGGCGATGTCCGAAAGCTTTCCGGAAAATACATGAGCTTGCGCTGCGCGAGATACATCAGCGCCAAAATGCCGAGATAGAGCGAAATGCCAAAGATCAGGAACGATTTGAGGTAGCTCATGGTTTCCCTCAACCCTCTCGGCGGCTTGCCACCCCCACTGGGGAGAGGGAACAGGCCGAGTGCGTCTTGCCGCCATCGATCTACATGAGCTATTGCACGAACCATTAACGTCTTCGATTGCAGCGGGCTATCCACGTGTCCGCTTCTTCGTTGCCTTCGCCGGCTTTTTGGGCTCGACGTACCATGAATTGCTGGTGCAATAGGCGCCGGTGCCGCTCGCGGAGGCGCGACATTGTTCGAATGTGTCGTAGGCACAATTCGGAAAGCCCCAGGACCAGATGGAACGCTCGGTGCAGAAGCGGCGGTTCTGGGCATAGCCGGGTTCAACGCTTGTGACAAACGTCGTGACGACGGCCACCAAAGCAAACACGATAACACGCATGGACTTTCTCCTCTTTCAAGTGCCCCCAGCACACTCACGTTTATCGCGGAACCGGCACCGGCACGCCGGGCACTTTCAGGTTCACGCCGATGAGATAGAAGCGCGTGGTGATGAACAGCGTTGTCCAGTCACTCCGTAAGTTCATTGAACAGGCTGTGATAATACAACCTCGCCTGCTTGAAATGATCGTCGCCGACAAAAACGCGCCCATGGGACTGCGCCTCCTCCAGGCGACAATTGCTCTTGGTGTAGCTTGAAAAATAGACCTCGTGCGGCCCATTGGCATAAGCGATCAAGTACACGTAACCCACGGTGCTGTCGGTGTAGACGAGTGCTTCCGCAAGAACGGTTCGTCCAAGTCGTGGCGCCCTCAAAGGGGTCGTTTCTCGCCCTTCGATGGTCGGACAAGGCTGAGTATCCGTCGCCAGCCTGGAAGCGAACACCGTTCGATTTCCCGGGCGGGTCAATCGCTCGACCACCATCCCTTCAGACGGGCCCGAAGGTTGGCCGAGGGATTGTCCCAAAGATTGGCTCGAGGCCGGGGGCGTCAAGGGAAGCACCATGGCCAGTATGGTTGCGGATGCCAGGACAATGCGTCGCATGTGCACATTCCTCCCCTTGCAGTCGCCACCGTTTCACGGCGGCACTACATCATAGCGCATATTCGCAGCTAGGGGTAACCTGAGTTACATGTGTGATCGGGGAGGTTTGGAATGGCGAGGCTTATGTCCGCAGTTGCGGCAGTTGCACCGGTGTCCTTGGCAATGCTGGTGTTGTGGGGCATCGGTTCGGTCGCACAAACCTCGACCGTAAAGGTCGCCTCGGCGGCGATCGCGAGCGACGTCGGCTTCTTCCTCGCGCAAAAGAAGGGCTACTTCCGGCAGGAAGGGCTGAACGTCGAGTTCACCCAGCTCGCGAATGCGCCGCAGATGATAGGTCCGCTCGGCCGCGGTCAACTCGACGTCGGCGCCGGCACGGTCTCGGCGGGGCTTTACAACGCGGTCGAGCGCGACATCGCGCTGCGCGCCGTCGCCGACAAGGGCTCGATGCGACCCGGCTACGGTTTCTCGGGCCTCATGGTGCGCAAGGACTTGGTCGATAGCGGCCGCTTCAAGACGTTCCGGGACCTCAAGGGCATGAAGATCGCGGTCGGCACTTTCGCCAGCGCCAATTCCTCCGCCGTCAACGAGGCGCTCAAGCGCGGCGGTCTTACGTGGGCCGACGCCAATATGGTGGAACTGCAATTCCCCCAGCACCTTCCGGCCTATGCCAACAAGGCGATCGACGCCAGCATGACCAACGAGCCGACATCGACGCAAGCGGTGCAAAACAGGCTGGCCGTGCGCGTCGCCGGCAACGACGAAATCTATCCGGACCAGCAGACTGCCGTCGTCCTCTATTCGGAATTGTTCATGCGGCAGCGGCCTCAGGTCGCGCTCAAATTCATGCGCGCCTATATCCGGGCGGTGCGCGACTACAACGACGCGCTCGCCGATGGCCGGCTCGCCGGCCCCAATGCCGACGAGGTGGTGTCGCTCCTCACTGAATTCACCTTCATCAAGGACGCCAAGGTGCATCGCGAAATCACGCCGGCGGCGATTGATCCGGACGGCAAGCTCAATCTCAAAGGCCTGCGCAACGACCTGGCGTTTTTCAAGGAATTGAAACTGCTGCAAGACCCCAACATGACGGTCGAACGCATCGTCGATACGTCGATTGCAGAGCAAGCCGCGAAGGAGCTGGGGCCATATCGGGCGAGGCGGAATTGATGTTCACGGAAATCACAATCGCGCGGGGCTTATCAGGCCCGCTGGCGCGGAAGGCTTCTGTTGCGCGGACCGAGATCCCGCGATGTCAGCGACCAGGATTCGTTCACTGGGTCGGCAAGAATGATCCTGCGCCGCCGAACCCAGGAACTTTGCGCGTCCGCCGCGACGAAAAACTGGACGAATTAACCTTGCAACAGACTGGTCATCATTCGTGGCCAGAATGACCGTGATTTTCCGCGTGATGCTTCGAAGCTTCGCTGCCATGATGCGTCGCATGCGTCGCGTGGCCATGGGCCGTGTGTGCATGATGCGCCGCTCGGCCATGATCACCGTCATCGTGGTGCCTGGCGGCGTCGCGATGATGCTGAGCGGCCTTCTCGTGATGGTCAGCGGCAGAGCGGTGGTGTTCAGCGCCTTTGTGGTTCGTCATGACGGTCTCCCATTGTTGTTCTAAATTGAACGCGGGAACCCTTGCGCAGGTTCGCAACCGGACGATGACGGTTTTCCTTATCAATGATGACGGTGCGGGATTGGGACAGCGAATTGCACAGACCGTTTTAAGCTCGCCATGGGTAAGCAAACTGCAATATTTTGTTGTTATTGTCGGCGCATGAGCCAGTACAACATTCCTAACAAGCTTTCCGGCGGCTTGGTGCTCGCTTTTTTCGTCGCGGCGCTCGCCGCAAAGCTGCCCGTCGAGACGGTGGTCGAACACGCAGTCACCGGTTTGGCCGTCCTCATCGCGGGCTGGTGGATGCGCAGTATGATCGGAGGCGGAACCGCCAAACTCCTGGCGGCGGCCTCGCTCTGGATGGGACCGACCGGGACGCTCGCGGGTTTTCTATGCGTGACCGCAATTTTTGCCGCACTATCCGTGCCGGTGGTGCGGCTTTTGCACGGCAAGGAAAGCGAAATCCCGATGCTGCCTGCGGCCCTTCTCGCCTTCGCCCTGTTTCTGCCGGATACGCCGGTATGGCCCTTGTTCCAAGTTGGGATTCGCGCCCTGGCAGATTAGGTTCCGGGAAGTTGGAAAGGCGCCAGCCGCCCTCACGAAAACAACAGCGACTTGATCACCACCGGCACGACACCAGGCGGATCGAGCATTTCGCCGATGTCTACGAAGTCCAGTTCGCGCAATTGCACGCCGTCGACCGAGATGAGCTTGCCTTGCAGATGGAGTTCCTTGTCGAGGATGCGGCCAAGACTGCGGCCCACATCGCCGTCGATCATCAATACCAGCACGCCGTCGCGCCGGCCGTCCGGCGCCGCAAAGCGCATGATCGCGCGCGCCATGGCGGCAAGGCGCGGATATTCCGGCTGGCCTTCCCAGGTGAAGGCGAGCGCCAGCGAAGCGGTCGGTGCGAGATCAAGAAGCGCTGCACTCTTTGCAAAAGCCGCGGCAACCTGGCCCTCATCGATGTCGCCGGATACGTCGAGGCCGAGGTGTACGACGGGAATGTTGTGCATCGGTAAAATGCCGGCATCGGGCAGGTAGATGGTCTTGCCGCTGACCTGCACGGTGAATTGCGACGCCCCGATGACGGTCGCGCGAATCCGCTCGCCGGGCTCGACGACTGGAACCGACAACCGTGTCTTTAATTGTGCGACCAGTTCATCGGCCAGGAGGCGCGCGATGTCGCCATGGTCGTGCGTTTCGTGCGCAAAGATATACTCGGCCACTCCGCCGGAAAATGTCACGAATTCCGGTTTGGCAGACCATTCCAGCGGCTCGGTCAATTCGAGCGCACGTCCAAGCCAGTCCCGCGGCGTGCCGGTGATCTGGTCGACCGCCAAGGCGGCAAGGCGCTTCGCGATGGCGTGGCGCGCGTGAGCATCGCTCAGACTCTCGGGCGTCGTCGCGATGCCGAGTTCGTGAGCCACACGTAGCGCCGAATCATCGACGCGGGTCCATGCTCCTTGGACGTCCTGTGCGATCAGCCGTCCGCCGACCGCAAAAGCCGCAACGCTCTTGATCTCACCCTTGTCGACCAGCGCGAGCTTGGTGGTGCCGCCGCCGACATCGACATGCAGCACGCAGGCGTTACGGCGCCGCGACAGAGCGGTGGCGCCCGAGCCATGCGCCGCCAGAATGCTTTCAAGCTTGTGGCCCGCGGTGGCGCAGACGAATTTTCCCGATTCCCGTGCGAAGATTTCATCAATGGCGCGCGCATTCGTCCGCTTGATCGCTTCGCCGGTGAGGATGACGGCGCCACTGTCGATGTCGCTACGGCGCAATCCCGCGTCCCGATAGGCGTGCTGGACGAAATGTTCGAGCGCCTTGGCGTCGATCGTGCCGTCGGCGAGAAACGGCGTGATCATGATCGGCGAGCGCCAGATCACCTGCCGGTCGACCACGACGAAACGGCTCGACAGACCTTCCGACTGACGCTTGAGCGTCACTTGCGCAAACAAGAGGTGCGAGGTCGAACTGCCGATGTCGATGCCCACCGTGCGCAGTTCGACGGTTTCCTGCTCCCAGATGGCCTTCGCGATCGCGTTGCGCTCGGCCTCGGTCAGGTCGTCGTGTTCGTGCTCAAGTTCGAAATCGTGCATCAGGTGATATCCGGCGCAGAGGCAGAAAATATTGATTTCTCCGCGTCATCCTTCGAGGCCGCGCGAAATGCGCGGCCACCGATGACGCGTCACACCGCGGGTCCGATCGACCTCGGAGTCTGGATCACGCCCGTCATTGCACTATCCGGCAGGGCCAGGATGGCGGGCTCGTCGAAAGTGTCGCCCATTTCCGACTCGACGCCGGTCTCGGCAATCGCCTCGAGCCATTTGCGATGAATGCGCGGATCCTGGTCCTCATATTCGATCTGCCGGCCGCCCTGTTGCACCGATACCGAACCGCCCCCTTCGGAACTTTTGCGCCGGAGCGAAATGAACGGATAGCGCCGGCTCCCCAAGCTGCAGGCGACATAGCGCGCCGGCTTGTCGCATGTATTGAAATGCTGATGGAACATCCAGAAGGGGGGCGTGTACATAAAGCCGTGGCGCCACGGAAATTCCTTGAATTCCGATTCACCCTCATACCAGAGAAGCGAATAGCCCTCGCCATCGACCGCGTGGACGTGCGTGCCGGCCGCGTGACGATGCGCCTTCTTATAGCGGCCCATCGGAATCTGCGACACGTGCGAATGCATGGTGCCGTCGGCAAGGACGAAACTGACGTTGAGCGATCCCTTGCCACGCGCTTCGAGTTCGTAGAGCTTGAAGCTTGTGAGGTCGTGAACGAAATTGGTCTCCCACACGTTACGGATCGCCGACTGCATCTTGGTTTCGTAGGAGCGCAGATCGCCCTCCCCTTCGAAATGCTTCGATTGGCCGGCGCGGTCCGGGAAGGTGAAGGGGTTGTCGAAGACAAAATCCAGGTTGTGATAAAGATTGATCGTGAGCGGCGCGTCGCTGGTGCACGACAGCCGTACCGGTTCGAGGCCGGAATTGTTGAAAATCTGATATTGGCAATTGAGCGGGATCGCAAAAAGCGCCTTGGGGCCCCATTCGAAACTGCGCGTCTCGCCGTTCGGCAGCCAAACGGTCGTGGAGCCGTGCCCGGTCAGCGCATAGAAGAACGCCTCATAGAGGTGCTTGACCGGACGCGTCTTTTTGCCCGGCGCAACCTCGATCACATAATTGGTCATGAAGTCGCCGGCGCCGTGGGTATGCGCGAAACAACCGCGTGCATCGTACCGCGCCCAGGGACCCGTCTCCAACGAGATCAGGTCGTGGCCGAAGTCGAGATGGATCGGTATGTCTTCGCCTGTGGCCCAGTCCTTATAGGGGTCGAGGAGAAATTTCTTCGGTTCGCTTGCCGCAGAATCGGGCTTGCTATTCGTCGTCATCGAGGCGGACGCTCCTGTTCCGAACGTGGTTGGCACGGTTCCCCGTGCTGTACTAACATCCGCTACAAGCAGCAAGGAAATCATCGCGGCGCGGCTGCAATGCTGTTGGTGCGGAAGGGCCTTCCGATCGCCATGTAGAGGAGGCCGCCTGCCACCACCGCGACGGTCGACAGCAGCACGGCATAATTGGCGTACCAGGGCGCCTCCGGCGACCGCGGCCATGCAATGCAGACGATTGCGGTGATGCCGTAGGCGAGCGCTGCCACGGTAACCGGCCAGCCCAAGCGACCGAGTCTGAACGCGCCGCTTGCATTCCATCCGTGCCAGCGCGCGAATAGCGCGGCGCCAACGATCATCTGGAATGCGACGTAAATTCCAGCCACGGCGAAGCTGGCGATTGTCGTCAGCGCGTCCTCGCGCAGGTATCCAATCAATACGAATACCGTCGGCGCGATGCCACAGGCGATCAGCGCCGCAATGGGCACTTGCCCCGAACCTCGCCCAAAAAAAGCGTAGCCCACGATCATTCGTTCGCGGCCGAAGGAAAACAACAGGCGACTGGCCGCTGCCTGCACGCTGAGTACGCAGGACACGAATGAAATGGTGACCACCGCGATAACCGCCCGTGCGCCGTAGGGCCCGAATGCTTGTGAGAGTATGGTGGCGACTGCATCCTTGTCCTCGCCGGAAATCACCTTGCGAATGTCGGGTGTGGCAAGAATGAGCGCGAGACAGGTGAACATCGCGGCAGCGCCGCCGATATAGATCGTCATCCGCATCGCCACGGGGATGCGCTGCGACGGGTCACGCACTTCCTCAGCAATGTCGCCGCAGGCTTCAAAGCCGTAATATTGAAATATACCGGCCAGCCCGGCGGCAAGAAATGCCGGCCAATAGCTGCCGTCGATCCTGATCTCGAACGTTTCGAACAGCACATGCAGGGACTGCACACGCCAGAACATCAGGAGATAAGCGCCGACGACGAGCGCTCCTATCAATTCGGCAAGGAAGCCGAACAAAACCATGCGCGCCAGCCACTTGGTCCCGCTCAAGTTCAAGATGGTCGACAGTGCGAGCAATCCCAACGCGAAGACGGTCATCGTCGTGCTGTTCGCCGCCGCGGTACCGAAGAGGGCCGCGAGATACGGTGCCGCCCCGACCGCAACCGCGGCGATCGTTACGCAGAGCGCCCAGAGATAAATCCATCCCGCGAGCCAGCCCCAGCGAACACCGACCAATCGCGTGGCCCAGGGCAAAATCCCGCCAGCGATCGGATATTGCGAAACGATCTCGCAGAAGACGAGACAAACCAGAAATTGGCCGGTGCCGACGATGAGATAGCTCCAGAAAAACGGCGGACCGCCGGCCGCGAGCGAAATGGAGAACAGCGTGTAGACTCCGACGACCGGCGACAAATAGGTAAAGCCGAGGGCGAAATTGCCCCACAGACCCATGGACCGCTTGAATCGTGGCCGATATCCGAGCTTGTGCAGTTGCTCGTTGTCGCCTTCAGGCGTTTGATCGCTCGTCGCCTGCACCACGAAATACCCCCGGGTAGCGCGCGTAAGGCGCGCATCAGCCCTCCTGTGTCAAAAAGTTTTAGGAGTCTCACTCGGACCTCGCGCCGGCTAAGGCGTCGCAGGACTGCGGCCTGGGCTCGGCCTGCATTGTCGAGACACGCTACTAAGAGCAGCGCTCCTCACCATGAGGCCGGAAGAGTTCCGCGCTTCTGACGCAGTAGCGATAGCCCTTGCGTATCACGTAATCCACCCCCGCAGTCGACCGGCGGAATACGCCATGACGCGCGCGGAAAGGGCGCGTCATGGCTATTCCGTCCTACGGCAATGCAAAGACTACGACGGAGTTATGCCCGCGCACGGCCGGCGCCATGGTTTTGCCGGTGATGCTGAGCGGACCGGCGGTGACCGACTGGCCTTCGCCGGTGTTGATCATAACGTATTGCTTGCCGTTGACCGCATAGGTGATGGTCGAGGTCATCACCATGCCGCCGACGATGGATTCCCAGAGAAGCTTGCCGTCGTCGGCGTCAAAGGCGCGGAAGCGGCGGTTGGTGTCGCCCCAGAACACGAGATCGCCGGCGGTGACGAGGGCCGAGCCCTGGCCGGACTGAGCTTGCGAGTGCAGGATCTTGAGTTCGCCCGTCCCGATATCGAGCTTGCCGATATTCATGAACTTCTTGTCGTCGACGCCCGGACGCGGGACGCCCCTGCGCGGTCCCCAGCCGGTCTTGCTCTTGGTGTTCGCGGTCATGGTCAAGCATTGGTCCTGGAATGGGACGTAGACCGAATTCTTGCCCGGATGATAGGCAATCGACCAGAGCCCGCGCGTATTGTGGTAGCAGACAAAGGCCGTGTCGCCGTCCTTCTTAAACAGTTTGTCGACGTTGATGCGCGTTTCACCCGTCTTCACGTCGATGTCGTTCATACTGATATTCGGATCGTCAAAGGGGAAGGGCCGCGACCACAGGAACCGGCCAGTCTCCTGATCGATCACAAACATGCCGCCACCTTCGGCGACCGTCACAATAACTTCGCGCTCTTCGTTGCGCGGCAGCGCCGAACTGATCCAGCGCACGTGCCGCGGATCGGGATTGAGGCGGGTCTTGATGAGGATACGCTCCTGGTTGTGATCCGCGTCAAAGTCGTCGCCCGGAAGCTCCTGGTAGTACCAGGAAAGCTTGCCGGTGTTGACATCAAGCGCGACGGTCGAGTTGCTGTAGAGGTTGGCCGGCGCCGTGAATGACACCGCGTCATGGCTGCCGTGGCGCGTCAACCGCGTATAGGGATTTGGGTTTGCAATGCCCCAGTAGATCATTTTACGCTTGGGATCATATGACCCCGGCAGGCCCCACGGCCCTGCCGCGCGTTGATCGACCGGCATATTGGCCCAGGTGTCGCCGCCGGGCTCGCCGGGCGCTGCCGTTGAATAGAACTTCCAGAGTTCCTTGCCGGTCCTGGCGTCGTGCGCCGAGATAAAACAGAAGGCGCGCACACCCTGCGGGCATGTGCGGCCCGTGATCACCTTGCCGTCGGCAACCAACATGCCGCCAGCCGTCTGGCCGCCGTCATCGACCTTGGTTTCCCACCGCAGCTTTCCGTCCTTGGCACCGATCGCAATCAGGAATCCGTCCGGCGCCGCCAGGTAGATCATGTCGTCGTATATGCCGATGTTTTTATTGCGCCCGGCGGCCGCCCGCACGTTCTCTTTATAATCGCGCACATATTCCCATTTCAGGTCGCCATTGGTGGCGTCCACAGCCTGGATATTGGAACCGGGCGCAAACAGATACATAACGCCGCGATAGACGATCGGCGTAGATTCCTGCGTGCCGAGCGGCAGGCCGCGGGTCCAGGCCATGCGCAATTGGCCGACATTGGCCTTGGTGATCTGGTTGAGCGGGCTGAAGCGCTGCTGGTCATAGGTGCGGCTGACCATCAGCCAATCGGAGGGGTCCGGATTGGCAAGGACGGCATCCGTCACCCGCGGAAAGTCTGCGTCCTGCGCGGAAGCCTGCATCGCAACGGTGCTCAAGAGCACGGCTGCGACGCAAGTAGAAATTTTCGTCATGCAATTCTCCACTTGACAATTCTAAGTTATTTATGGTTTCGAGCAATCCCAGGCGCGGGGCGCGCCATCGGGGGGCCGGATCTTCGGACCTCGAATAGATCAAATGTGGCCTTGAGTTACAAGCACGGCCATTGCGACCGCTCAACGCATTGACGGCCGTTATTGGCGTCAGGCGTCCGCGGCTCTGGGCATCGCCAGAATCGACACCGGCGAGTGTCGAAACGGCCAATGTCGCTGCAACTAAAATCGTGCGCATATCGCTCGCCTCCGATTCTAATTGTTACGCTTGGCTTGGCCTTTGCGCTTCGAGTCCGCTCCCTGGCGATCATCGCCGCGTTTTGATTCGGCATAGTACGGGTTTTCCCCACAATAGCGGGCAAGACCGCTGGCGGAGGCGCGGCACTGTTCCCAGGTATTGTAGCTGCAATCCGGTTGGCCGCTCGACTGTTCGCTACCGCCAAACGTACAATAGCGCTTATTAAAAAATGACTCCTGAGCATCGCTTGAGGGCACGCCGAGCGCCAATACGGCAAACGCGGATGCCAGACCCATCAAGGCAAATCGCATGGTTTTCTCCTACCGGTGCCGTCCGCTTTGAGAGTACCATACGCTTGGCGCGAAGTATTATGAATCTTGACGCAATCATTCCGGTTCGATGCCGGCTTCCCGGATCAGGCTGGTCCACTTGACCAGTTCCGCCCTGACATATTCGTCGAATTGCATGGGGCCACCGTAAAATACCTCGACACCCGCATTGACAAAGCGCTCCTTGACGTCAGGGCGCGACAGCATCTTTTCCAGCTCGCCCGAAAGGCGCGCTGCAATCGGCGCCGGCAGGTTGGCGGGTGCGAAAATACCGGCCCAGGCGAGCAGGTCAAAATTCGGCAACACGGTCTCATGCAGCGTCGGCAGGTTCGGCACCATCGTGCTGCGCTCACGGGTGAGCACCGCGAGGCCGCGAATTTTTCGTTCCCGGAGCTGCGGCAGTGCCACGCCGAAATCGGGAATCATTGCAGGGATGTGTCCCGCGATAAGATCCGTCATCGCGGCCGGATTGCTGCGATAGGCAACGCGCACGACGTCGATGCCGGTGCGCCGTTTCAGGGCTTCGCCCGTGATGTGGCCGGTGCTGTTACCATGCGCATAACTGAGCTTGCCGGGATTGGCTTTGGCGTAGGCGACGAACTCCTGCATCGAATTGATCGGCTGTCCGGGGTGAACCGCAATTAGCGACGGAAAACTCCCGATGCGCGCGACCGCCGTGAAATCCTTGATCGGGTCATAGGGCACGTTCTTGAACAAGCCGGGCGCCGCCGAATGCGTGGAATTCGTTGTGATCAGTAGCGTGTGGCCATCCGGATTGGCGCGGGCGACCGCCTGGGCGGCGACCAGCCCGCCAGCACCGGCGCGATTTTCAACGATGAACGGCTGGCCCAGCGCGCCTTGCAAATGCAGCGCGATCATGCGCGCGGTCGCGTCGGTGACGCTACCGGCCGCGAACGGCGTGATGAATGTGACCGGCCGCGAGGGGTAATTTTGCGCAGCGGAAGAAGCCACGCCCATTGCCATGAAAACAACGGCCACAATCGTGCTGCTGGCAACCCCCGTCATCCTCATCAGAAATACTCGCAACAGTGCCCACCTTGTTCAGCTTCGTGCACGGCACTGCGCCGAAAAGCTACATCGCTTTTACAATACCTTCCGTCATCTTCTTGGCGTCGCCGAGCAGCATCATGGTATTGTCGCGATAGAACAGCGTATTGTCGATGCCGGCATAGCCGGAGGCCAGCGACCGCTTGATGAACATCACGGTGCCGGCCTTCCATACCTGGAGCACCGGCATGCCGTAGATCGGCGAGGACTTGTCTTCTTCCGCCGCCGGATTGGTCACGTCGTTTGCTCCGATGACGAATGCGATGTCGGCCTGGGCAAATTCGGAATTGATGTCCTCGAGTTCAAACACTTCGTCATAGGGCACATTGGCTTCGGCAAGCAGCACGTTCATGTGGCCGGGCATTCGGCCGGCCACCGGATGGATGGCGTATTTGACCTCGACGCCTTCCTTCTTGAGGCGATCGGCCATCTCACGCAAGGCATGCTGTGCCTGCGCCACGGCCATGCCATAGCCCGGCACGACAATCACCTTGGAAGCATTCTTCATGATGTAGGCGGCATCTTCCGCCGAGCCGATCTTCACCGGGCGCTGTTCCTTGCCGGCAGCCGGCCCCGCCACCTCGCCGCCAAAGCCGCCGAGAATGACCGAGATGAAGGAACGGTTCATGCCATGGCACATGATGTAGGACAGGATCGCGCCCGAAGAGCCGACCAGCGCGCCGGTGATGATCAACGCTGAATTGCCGAGCGTGAATCCGATGCCGGCCGCGGCCCAGCCCGAATAGGAATTGAGCATCGAAATCACGACCGGCATATCGGCGCCGCCGATCGGGACGATGATGAGCACTCCGAAGGCAAAAGACGCCAACGAAAGCAGCCAGAACGCGAAATAGCTCTCCGTATTCGCAAACCAGAAGATGAGGAGGACTATCGCAATCGCCAATCCCATATTGATGGCATGGCGCATCGGAAGCAGGATCGGTGCGCCGCTCATGCGCCCCGAAAGTTTCAAGAACGCAATGATCGAGCCCGTGAACGTGATGGCGCCGATCGCAACGCCGAGCGACATTTCGATCAAACTAGCGCCGTGGATATGGCCGACCGTGCCTATACCAAAGGCTGCAGGCGCATAGAGCGCGCCGGCCGCGACCAGCACCGCCGCCATGCCGACCAGCGAATGAAAGGCCGCGACAAGTTCCGGCATCGACGTCATCGGGACCCGCCGCGCGATCACGGCGCCGATGCCGCCACCGATGGCGATGCCAAGGGCGACCAGGATCCAGGTCCCCGTGCTGGACGGCGGATGCGACGCCAGCGTGGTCGCGATCGCGATCGTCATGCCGAGGATGCCGAACATATTGCCTTGGCGGCTTGTGACCGGGCTCGAAAGCCCGCGCAGCGCCAGAATGAAAAGGACGCCGGAGACGAGATAAAGAAGTGCGGTGAGATTGGCGGTCATCGGCGGTCTCTCATTTCTTCTTCTTCTGATACATGGCGAGCATGCGCTGGGTGACGAGGAAACCGCCGAAGATATTTATCGACGCAAATATCAGCGCGACGAACCCGAGAATGCGCGCCAGGATCGGGCCGGAATCATCCGCGATCAGAGAGACGCCGACCGCCAGCAGCGCACCAACGACGATCACCGAGGAAATCGCATTGGTGACCGACATCAGCGGCGTGTGCAGTGCCGGCGTCACCGACCAGACCACGTAATAACCGACGAAAATCGCCATCACGAATATCGAAAACTGGAACACGAAGGGGTCGATGATCGACATGAGATGGATCCTTTCAGCGCGCCGCGGCGGAAAAAGCGTTGTCCCCGCGCAACGCCTCGAACTCCAAGAAAATTACAAGAGAACTACAAGAGAACTACGCCTAAGCCGCGCTCTTTGGCACAAAGTTCGGATGAACCACGGCGCCGTCACGCGTAAGCAGCGTCGCCTTGACGATTTCGTCGTCCCAGGGGACGGCGAGCTTCTTTTCCTTCTTGTCGACGAGGATTTCGAGGAAAGTCAGGAGATTTTTGGCATAGAGACCCGACGCCGATGCAGCGACCCGGCCCGCCACGTTTAGATGACCGACGATCTTGACGCCATTGGCGTCGGCAACCTCGCCCGGCCTGGCCAGTTCGCAGTTGCCGCCGCGCTCGACCGCGAGATCGACGATCACGGAGCCCGGCCGCATGGATGCCACCATCTCTTTCGAGATCAGCCGCGGTGCCGGCCGGCCCGGAATGAGCGCGGTCGTGATCACGATGTCCTGCTTCTTGATATGCTCGGCAACGAGGGCTGCCTGTTTGGCCTGATACTCTTTCGACATCTCCTTGGCATAGCCGCCGGCGGTCTCGGCCTGCTTGAACTCTTCGTCTTCCACAGCGACGAATTTGGCGCCGAGGCTTTCCACCTGCTCCTTGGTGGCGGGGCGCACATCCGTCGCCGTCACGATGGCGCCGAGACGGCGCGCGGTCGCAATGGCCTGCAATCCCGCGACGCCCACGCCCATGATGAAAATTCGAGCGGCCGGAACGGTGCCGGCGGCCGTCATCATCATGGGCAGCACGCGGCCATATTCGGCAGCGCCATCGATCACGGCGCGGTAGCCCGCAAGGTTGGCCTGACTTGAAAGTACGTCCATCGACTGGGCGCGGCTGATGCGCGGCATCAGTTCCATCGCAAAGGCGGACACACCTGCCGTCGCGAGTGCCTTCAAGGCGGCATCGTTGCCGTAAGGATCCATGATGGCAATGACCAGGGTGCCCTTCCGGTAGCCTGACAGTTCGATCGAGCCGGGCCGGCGGACCTTGAGAACGACGTCGGCCTCGGTGGCCGCGTCACGCACGACCGTGGCGCCGGCGGCCGTATATTCGGCATCCGAGATACCCGACTTGAGCCCGGCCCCCGGCTCGACCACGACCTCGGCACCGAGACCCTTCATCTTCTTGACGGTTTCCGGTGTCGCGGCGACCCGGTCTTCGGTGGGGTCGGCCTCACGCGCGACTGCAATGCGCATCACGCCGTCTCCTTATGGTTGATGGCGACAGATCGCGGGCGTTTTCAGGTGTACGCCGCAAAGCCCAAGGCAAGAAGGGAAACCGCGACCATGGCGCCACTCGGTGCCTTCGCCCCGCTGGCCAAGCCATGGATTGCGATGATCGGGCCCAGTACGAAGATGATCGGGATGGCGATGCCCCATCGCCCGGTCGTGGCGCCGATGGCCAAGCCGATCACGATATTGATGACCAGGCAGCTCCCAATATAGGCCAGTTGCAGAAAACTCTCGTAGGTCGCCTTGTGCTCGGCGAGGTCGTTACCCTTTGCGGTCGCATATTCGACCTGGCCGTGGTCCGCCATCTAAATCCTCCTGCGCCCCCATGTGGCGCGCCTGATCCGGTGTTGCTTGGTCAACTGCCTAAATCTTGGTCACGTCGTATCATCCGCCTCGGGAAGAACCAACGCCGGGCGGGGATTAGCGCAATTGTAGCGCCAGGGCAACGGCTGGGTGTGTGAGAATTACCGCCATCCCTAGTTGCCCGCTTCAATCAAATTGAAGGGATGCAAGACCTCTGATTCGTAG
>Ga0099792_10000398_pt1 | contig 16234 bp, 16 predicted proteins | sample Rivendell_Oct201_8_FD_83780 | JGI IMG/M metagenome (GOLD analysis project Ga0099792, IMG submission 83780) | Vadose zone soil microbial communities from the Eel River Critical Zone Observatory, Northern California, USA -... | ecosystem: Environmental > Terrestrial > Soil > Vadose zone >...
GCAGTTTCAGCCTTGAGGTAAGGCTGCAATTCCTCGCGCAACTCCGGTTCATATTGAAATGGCCAATCCTTGGCGCTTTCCTCCACGAAGAAATCAAATGGATTGATGACGGCCATGTCGGCGATCAGGTCGATTGTCACCGATAACTCGGTCGTCTTCTCAGGAATGACAACCCGGGCCAGATAATTCCCGAATGGGTCCTGCTGCCAATTGATAAAATGTTGCGCCGGGGATAACGACAGCGAGTAGCTGAGAATTGGCGTGCGGCAGTGCGGCGCCGGCCGCAGTCTTATCACCTGCGGGTTGACCGCTATTCGACGGTCGTAACGATAGCTTGTGCGGTGGGTCAGGGCGACGTGGAGTGTCATTTTGCTTCGATGCTGTTGCTCGACGGTAATTTCGTGCCGACGATTGGTGTGGTCAGGCCTGCGACTGACTTTGCGACGCTTGTGCTGTTTCGGAGTAGCCAAAAAAAGACGTAGCCAGGTCGTTGGTCAACGCCATGAGGCCGCGCTGAATCTCATCGTTTGTGCCATGTAAATTCGCAACCAGATATTGGTCACCTGCGGCCTGCTGAAGGATTTCGATCATGGCCATCGACCGTGTTTGCGCCGAACTCACCTGCAGCAGCTGGAAGTCCGAGCACAGTTCGTTCAGCATGAACTGAATTTGACGGAGGCAGTAATTGATCGATCGCGGATGGTGAGGGTTGACCAGGAGGAACCTTGCCACTCGGTTGGGGTCCGGGCCGCGCTGTTCAATTCGATGATAAGTTTGATAGGCCGCCGCAGATCGCAGGATCAATGACCAGAACACGGCATCCGCCACCTGATTGGTGGCATTCGTTTTGAGCTGGGCGAATTTGACGTCCAGCAAACGGCTGGTCTGGTCTGCACGCTCGATCATCAGCCCAAGCAAGAAGAATCGCCATCCCTCGCCACGATAAAGGGTGCTGTCGGCTACACCGAGTTGCGCACAGCAACCGTGCTTGATTTGGCTACAGGTACGGGACAGCCGGATGGGATCGAGATCGGCATCCGATATGACCAAAAAGCGATTGTAGAATTCGTTTAATTGGACCCACATTTCCGAAGGGATGGTGGCGCGGAGCGCGCGCGCATTCTCGCGGGCCGCGCGCAGCGTGAACCGGACTGAACCCGGATTGTTAATGTCCGCCATATAGAATTTGAGAACATTCTTGAAAGATGTGTCCGCGTAGAGACTTGCAAATTTTTCCTGGTCGGAATGCAGCGTTACCAACCAAGCCCACGATACGTCCTCGGCACGTGCACGATCGTACGCCATGTGTGTTTCGATGATGCCGGCAAGACTCGATGCGCGTTCGATATAACGCGCAAGCCAGAAGAGGTTCTCGGCATAGCGAGCAAGCAGGCTCACGTCGTCTCCTCCTCGAGAACCCAGGTGTCTTTGGTGCCGCCTCCTTGCGAGGAATTGACAATGATCGATCCGCGCTTGAGGGCGACCCGCGTCAGTCCGCCGGGCAACACCCAGGTGTCGCGGCCGGTGATCGCATAGGGGCGCAGATCGACATGGCGGGGTTCGACTTTGCCGTCGACGAGCGTCGGGCAGACGGACAGATCGATCATGGGCTGACTGATGAAGTTTCCAGGATTGGCCTCGATCTGGCGCCGGCATTGTTCAAGTTCAGCCGCGCTGGCTTTCGGTCCGATCACAATGCCATATCCACCGGACTCGCCCACCGGCTTGACCACCAGTTCGCCGAGATGGTCGAGTGTATAGGACAGCCCGTCCGGAGTTCCGCAGATGTGGGTCTCGACATTTCTCAAGATGGGCTCCTCGGACAAGTAATACCGGATGATTGCCGGTACATAGGCGTACACCGCCTTGTCGTCCGCCACCCCCGTTCCGACCGCATTCGCCAGCGTTACATGGCCCTTGTGCGACGCACGCATCAGCCCCGCCACGCCGAGCATGCTTTCCTTGTTGAACACTTCGGGATCGAGAAAGTCGTCATTGATGCGTCGATAGATGACGTCGACCGGTTCGAGACCGGCGAGCGTGCGCATGAAAACATGATCATCTTCGACGACGAGATCGCGACCCTCGACCAGCGGCACGCCCATCTCGCGCGCCAAGAAGACGTGTTCGAAATAGGCTGAATTATAAACGCCCGGCGACAGCAGAACGATCGATGGATTGTCACTCCTGGGCGGCGCAACCTCGCTGAGTTTGGCCATCAGCATTTCGCCGTAGTTCGAGACCGACCTGATCTTGACGCCACGCATCAAGTCCGGAAATGCGCGCTGCATCAGATGGCGATTCTCGACGACATATGACACGCCGGATGGCGAACGCCCATTGTCCTCCAGAACGCAAAACTCGCCCTTGCGATCACGAACGAGGTCGATGCCATTGATATGCATATAGGTTTTGCACGGCGGATTGAGACCCTGCATCTCGTCGCGGAAGTTCGCATTTCCAAGGACGAGGCGCTTGGGAATGACACCGTCCCGCAATATCTTCTGGTCGTGATAGATGTCCCATAGAAATGAGTTGAGGGCACGCACGCGCTGGATCACGCCATTTTCCAGCGTGCTCCACTCCTTCGCGGTGATAATGCGCGGCAGGACGTCGAAGGGCAGAATGCGGTCGATCGCATCCTTGTCGCTATAGACCGTGAACGTGATTCCTTGGTTGAATAACTCAATCTCCGCATCTGTCGCGCGTGCGACGAGCGTGGCAATATCCAGATTCCGAAGTCGATTGCGAATTTGCTCAAGTGCGCTGTCACGCTGCAGTCCATCGCGCATCAGTTCGCAGAAAAATGGTGCGTGATTGTAGTCGTCGAGCGGACCGGATAATTTTGGTGGGTGCAAGTTGCGACTCTATCCACGATGTTTGTGCGCAACCATAGTGCAGGTGCGCGAGGTTTGCGAGATATTACTGCGCCTGTGAGCAATCTTGAACCTTTCAGGGCCCAAAGATTACGAGTCCGGAGCGGCCATGTCGGCGCCCCGGGTAACGGCCGCTACAGCAGATATTGTTCCTTGATGGCCCTCCCAAGCGTATTGTTTGCCTTGATGAATTCGGCAATGAATTCATGCAGGCCCTGTTGGAGAAGCAGGTGATATTTGACATCAAGAATACGCGCAGTGTTGTCGGCGCGTTCGATATATACGCCGAGCCGTGAAAACCAAAACGCGTCGTTGCGCAACATGGTGCGATAGGCCGAGCCGTCGTAACGTAACGAGGAGTCCTGTACCCAACGAAGGAATTGGGTAATTCTTCGCGTGACTTGCTTGCGCCGTTTTAAGGGTCGTGAGCAATTCGTTCGGATAATTCTCCACCGGCGCAATGCGGTGACGCGCAAACAGTTCTGGAAATAGCCGAAGCATGATCTCACGGTTTTCCAGCATGTAGGAAACGCTGGAGGAAGTACGCGCATTGTCTTCCAGCACATAGAACGTTTCGGCGTCGACGCGCACGATGTCGATGCCGCCAATGTGCACGTAGATATCATGCGGAACAGCCTGGCCCGTCATCTCGGGCCGGAACGCCGGGTTCTGGACTACCAGGTCTTCCGGCACGATACCGGCCTTGAGGATTTCCCTGTCCCTGTAGACATCGCGGACGAAGGCGTTGAGCGCCTTTGTGCGTTGCTCAAGGCCGGCACTCACTTTTTTCCATTCGGCCGCACCAAGGATGCGGGGGAGCACATCGAAAGGAATGAGGCGTTCTTGTGCGTCGGCGTCACCATAAACCGCAAACGTGATGCCGATGCGCCGAAACAGCAATTCGGCCTCGCGTTGCCGGTGGTCGAGCGCGTCCGGTGGGGTTTCGGCAAGCCAGCGCGATAGTTCGAGGTAGGGCGGACGAAGGCGACCGTCCATGCCGTTCATTTCATCAAAGACCGACACCATTGGCCACCCTCCTTGCAAGGGTGCCAATGCAAGGATTACGCCAAATACAATGACGCGATTTGTTCTGCGGATTGCCGTTTCTGCCTATAATTTAGGCGGCGGTGACTAGTCCTTCATCGACTCGACCATAGGGGGCGGTTTGAAACCCGCCCCTACATGGGGCATCTCTTGAGGGGTTATTGTTCGTCGCGGCTATTGGGGGACGTGGATTTTGTGCGCTTTGCCTTGCAGCGCTTTAGTGGCAAGTTAAGGGCGCTACGGGTGCACCGGGGGGCCATGGGCACCCCGAAAAATGCCCAAAGAAAAGCCCCCCAAAAAGGAGTCCCATGACCGGTTCGAACTCATCCCGCCAGCATCTTGTGACCGCCGCCGTGCTGGTGATCGGCGACGAAATCCTCTCCGGGCGTACCAAGGACAAGAACATTGGCTACATCGCCGAATATCTGACCGCGATTGGGATTGACCTTTCCGAGGTGCGGGTGGTTGCCGACGATGAGCCGGCGATCGTCGAGGCGGTCAATGTGTTGCGTACGCGGTACGACTACGTGTTCACAACCGGCGGGATTGGTCCAACCCATGACGACATCACGGCCGAATGCGTCGCCAAAGCGTTCGGTGTGGCGATCAACCATGATCCGCGCGCCGTCAAGATCCTTACGGAGCGCCTCGCCCAGACCGGCAGCGAAATGAACGAAGCACGCATGCGCATGACGCGCATTCCGGAAGGAGCCGAACTCGTTCACAACAAAGTGTCTGCAGCGCCGGGGTTCTGGCTTGGCAATGTCATCGTTATGGCGGGCGTGCCTTCGATCATGCAGGTCATGCTTGATGAAGTGGCGCCCAGGCTCAAGACCGGTGTGCGCATGTTGTCGGACACTGTCCGTGCTGACGCCCGCGAGGGTGACATCGGTACACCCCTTGGCGCCATCGCAAAGGCGCATCCCGAAGTGTCGATCGGGAGCTATCCGTTCTTTGACGAAACGCGCGGACCAAATACCAATGTGGTCCTTCGGGCCCGCGATCAGGCGAAGCTCTCGGCAGCCAAAGCAGAGGTCGAAGTGATGCTGCAGCGCGTGCGGGGAGCGCAGTAACAAAGTAGTGCCACGGTGGACAACCAGGAGGCAACAGATGTCGTTTAATGACAATCCGCTCTATCCATCGCGCCGTTCTCTCATCGGCAGCGCGTTCGCGGCCGGAGCCCTTGGCCTTGCCGGTGGTCCCGCCGTGGCCCAGGAACTGGCGCCGACGCCTGAATGTCACGACGAGCCGACCGAAGCCCAGATCGAGGGCCCGTTCTACACGCCGCGGTCGCCTGAGCGCGCCGACCTTCTGGAGCGTAATGCAAGGGCCCAGGTGATCGACCTGTCGGGCTTTGTGCTCACGCGCACGTGCCAGCCGGTGCCGCGTGTTCTCGTCGATCTCTGGCATGCCGACGACCGGGGCGACTACGACAACCGGGGTTATCGCTATCGCGGCCACCTCGTGACCGACGCGAAGGGGCAATTTCGCTTCCGCACCAACGTGCCGGGACTATATCCGGGCCGCACGCGACATTTTCATGTCAAGGTCCTGTCGGTCGGGCGCCAACTGCTGACCACGCAGCTTTATTTCCCGAATGAACCCGGCAATGCCCGTGACGAGTTCTTCCGGCGCGATTTGACGATGCGCACCGCGGACGCAGGTCCGGAATTGGCGGCGCGGTTCGATATCGTGCTCAACCTGCGTTGAGCCCTGAAAGACGCACGTCTGAAAGACGCACGTCAGAAAGACGCATAATGGCGAGCCAGCCGGCCGAGGAGCCGCAGCAACAAATGCCGGCGCGGGCCATTTCGATTTCCTGGGACGAGTTGCACCGTGATGTGCGTTCGCTCGCCGTGCTTCTGGCGAACGAAGGGCCGTTCGACATCATCGTGACCATTGCGCGGGGTGGGCTCGTTCCGGCCGCGATCCTGGCGCGCGAACTCGGGATTCGATTTATCGATACGGTTTGTGTTGCGAGTTACCAACATGCCAGGCGGGGCGAGCTGCAACTGCTCAAAAGCGTCTCGCTCGACGTGATGACGGCGAGCGGTGGGAGCGGCAAGGGCGTGCTGATCGTCGACGACCTGGTCGATACCGGCAAGACTGCGCAACTCGTGCGCGGGCTGTTGCCGGAAGCATATTTCGCGGCCGTCTATGCAAAGCCGATGGGCCGTCCGCTGCTGGATATTTTCGTGACCGAAGTCGCGCAGGACAGCTGGATCCATTTCCCCTGGGATACCGGTCTTGCCTTCCAGGCGCCTATTCGCGACAACGGAGCGTAGAAACCGCCTGAAATCCCCGGTATTCACAGACCTGACCTTCCCGCGTCATATTCCGGTAGACATTAATTTCTAGCATTTTAGCGGCTTCGGACTCATTCAAAGGAGGGCGGTAATATGTTGAGGCGTATTCAACCTTCTCCGCCCATCACAGCAAGTTCCACACCTTGCCCGCAATGTGGCGCACCGATGCGCATCGAGTCAGTCGAGTCCGACTTAAATTCGCGGAATGCGGAGCTGCATCGATTTCAATGTATGGAATGCGGTCTGCCGCGAACCTATGCCTTTGAACTCGGGCACGCCGCCACCTTCTAACCTCCCTCATTAGCATCACTTGTTAGCATCACTTGCACTTCGTGGGTCCCTTGCGCCGCAGGACTATCTTGCTTTTGAAAGGAAATTCCGCAACATCGGTGCGACCCGCAGGAAGCGGTCGCGATCCAGATCCGACCAATCTCCTGAGCGTTTTGCCTTGCCCAGCTGCTTCTCGCAAAGGAGTTCCGCCATGGATGCCGCAACGCCAAAGCCGGTCCGGCGTTCGCATGTCGTGCGTCCGGCCACGATGGAGTGGCGGAAAACACGTTTTCCGGGCTGCGAAATCAAGACTTTGCTGTTCGATCCGGATAGCGGCCTGATCACCGCCCTCACGCGCTTTTCGCCTGGTGCCGTATTGCCTGACCACGAGCACGTGAAGATCGAACAGACTTATGTGCTCGAGGGGCGCCTGCTGGACCTGGAGGGTCCGGACGCTGGGCTCGAAGTCGGTCCCGGCGAATTCGTCTGGCGGGATGCAGGCTCGCGCCACTCCGCGGTCGCGCCGGAAGGCGGCATCATGCTCGCGATGTTTCAAATCCCCAACAAATTTCACGAACACGATGGGCGTATCGTGGATTCCAACGGGCAAGACTGGGAAAGTGCCTGGGGCAGGCTCTACAAAGACGAAGCAACTCATTGATTCTAGTGTGGGGGATGCGGGCGTGGCGAAATGGTAGACGCAAGGGACTTAAAATCCCTCGGGCCGAAAGGCCTGTGCCGGTTCGAGTCCGGCCGCCCGCACCAATTGAGACAGCCCCTCAATCCAACTTCTTGGTCAGGAGCCAGCTGGAACTGCGGCCTGACAGGTAGCGCGAGCCGCGGCGTTTGGAGACGATGCCGGCAAAACCCATCTTACATGCCTGGTGGAATACCGCCTCTCCCTCGCGTTCGAAGTGCGGATTGAACCGGATCTCGGTGGGCAGCTTGCGCAGCAGATGCGCCAGCGCCCGCTTGCGATCTTCGATGCTGTCTCGGCGTGTATCGAACCCATTTACTTCCAGCAAATCAAAGGCATGAAGCGCAAATGCACCGTCTGCGTCCTGGTCGCGTGACCGGTTCACACGGGCGAAACCATCGGCATCGCATCCGACCACCTCGCCGTCGATGATGCAGGAACGTATCGGCAGCATTCCGACGGCTTCAGCGACATGTGGAAAGCGTATAGTCCAATCCTCGCCGCGGTGATTGAACAGGCGTACCTGCGGGCCATCGCGGCGCGCCACCATGCGGCGTCCGTCCCGCTTGACTTCGTGCAACCAGTTGTCGCCGGCCGGCGGCAACATGGCGATGCACGGAAGGCAAGGCGCGACGAACTCAAGATCGCCGGCGGGTGCCTGTTGTTGCGGCTGGATCTGTGGTTGCGACATAATCTGTGGTTGTGGCATGGTGCGGCGCATAGATTTCGGGTGCAGCAGGTCAACAAGTCAGCGCGCGACGCTGCCTGAATCCGTATTTAAGGTCGATGGCTAAGGATCGGCAACGATGGGGATGCGACTTGTCCACAACGTTTGTCCAGTTGTGCAAGGAATGGTATGCGGCGGGGTGGCAAAGCCTCCGGAAATACCGATGGATTCGTCGTCGTCCGTCGCAATGCAAGCGTAGGTATGATTGTGATGTGGGTTGCCGTCGCTATTTTCGCCATTGATCCGGAGTGGGCTGTTTCTGCGGATCTTCCCTGCGAGTATTGCCAGGCCGCCGCAAATGGCCGAAACGGTCAACCTCCGTCTGCGGCGATTGGGTGGGGGCGGCCGGAGGCGCGACGACGAGGTCCGGCGAGGCGAATAGGTGGGTAAAATCTGCAGGTTCGGTACCCGCCCTCACCCCTCGCCAGCGGTCGACGACGGATGCCATGAAGTCGGTGCGAAGATTGGGATTTACGATAGTTGGATCGACACCGCCCGTATCGCTCCTGGGCAACATGTCACGCGACAATTCCTTGAATTTCAGGCGCACCGGCATGGCGACGCCTTCGCCAAAGGCAAAAACCTCGCGTGGTCCAAGTGACGGCAGAAATGAGAGCAGATTTGTTGCCGTGTCGGGTACCGTCGTTTTAACAAGGGCTTGGTCTTTGTCGTTGGTCAAACGCATTGCAAAGAGCGTGCTGCATTGCGACAAGATGGTTGGATCGAGTTCGCTTGGTCGCTGTGTAATCAGGCTCAGGAAGACACCATATTTTCGTCCTTCCTTGGCGATGCGGGCAATGGATTGGCGAGTTGGGTCAAAGCCGCGGCTGTGATCGGCGGACACATAGCGGTGAGCTTCTTCACATACGACCAAGATCGGGGAAACGCCATCGCTCCACAAGCCGAGCTCAAAAGCCATCCGGCACAGCACGGACACGACCGCATCAAGCACGTCGGACGGAAAGCCTGCAAACTGCATGACCGTCATCGGCACGCCTTTCGCCGGCACGCGAAAGAGGTGAGACAAGACCTCCGCCATGGTGTCGCCACCGACATTGGCGTTGTCGAACATGAAGGAATGGCGTGGATCGTTGCAGACTGTCTCGATACGCGTCATGAGTTTGTAATAGGCCAGCCGCGAAGATCGATTCTCAAGCTTGCCCATTCGCTCATTGAGCAGCAACATAATTTCCGAAATACGGAATGGAAAAGGAGTATCAATCGTGAAGGCGGCATTCTTGGAACCGGTGCGCCTGATCGTGCGATCGCTGGCGCGGCCATTTTCCGCGTAAGCGGCTTTGGCAAGCGGAATGACCTCAGCGAGGTATTCGATCTCCTCCTCCATCCCGGAGCGCATGCCGAAGAAGATGTTGACGAGTTCCTCAAAATTGAAGAGCCAAAAGGGAAGTTTTAGATTTTGGCGATCAATCACCTGCGCTTTGTCGCCGAAACAATGGCCATATTCATTGTGTGCGTCCAGGACGAAGATCCGCAAATCGGGACGGGCCTTGAGTATCTCATGCAGAATAAGCGCGACACCGCTCGATTTGCCGACGCCCGTCGATCCCAGGATAGCGAAATGCTTGTTCAGCATGTTGTCCACGTCGACGTTGGCGACGATGGACTGGTGTTGGTGGAGAGTGCCGATATCGATGGTATTTGACGCCGCCAACTTGAATGCCAATCGCAATTCTGCTGCGCCGATGGGAATTGCGCCATCTCCGATCGACGGATAACTGATGACGCCGCGATGAAACTTCGCGTTGGGCGCGCCGTAGTCTTGGATTTCCCCGAGCATATCTAGTTCGGCTGTCACCATGGAGCCTTGATCAGGGGTGGCGCCATGGTTCTGAAGCGACACATTGGTAACCGTCCCCATCAGCAAGGATTTCTTCACGCGGACGCCCAGGAAATTTCCGACCGTGACGCATTGGGATTCGCCTTGGGATCCACTTCGAGATTCACTTCGAGATTCTTGGGCGCATGCAGACGGTCCAGGCAGGCCGATCGCCAGCTGCGACCCTTGCACAGAAATAACTCGTCCGAGAGGCTCTTGATTTGGTTGTGGCTGGGGTTGATCCCCGGTCAATTGAGAATCCGTCATCGCGGCCCCCGTTTCGCCTCGCATTGATGCAATGGCGCTATCGTCTTTAATGGATGTAGATACCGCAATGGTGCTTAGGCTTCGTTAAGTCGAAGCACGCAATTCTAAAGCGATTAATCCGTCGCAAACCATATCAGCACGGGTAAGTTGGTATCGTGTTGTGGTTTTGCGGATTGCAAGGGCCCAATTCTCTCATAATTTCTTACCTTTACTATTGTTTTGCCATGATTTTGTCCCGGGAGGCGCATGATGTCTCACGTGGTGAGTATTGTAGCGTGATCGGGGAGTAACCATGGCCAAACCAGCAGTCATTTTGATCGGTGCAGACAAGGGCGGAGTCGGCAAGACGACCGTATCTCGGACTTTGCTTGACTACTTCAATTCTAATCATGTGCGCGCGCGCGCATTCGATACGGAAGTCCCGCGCGGAACACTCAAACGCTTCTATCCGGACTTAACCGACATTGTGGACGTGACCTACGTTCCCGACCAGATGAAGATCTTTGACACGATCCATTCTGCGCAGGTTCCGGTGACGTTGATCGACATACGTGCCGGTCTCCTGTCACCGACATTGCGGGCACTTCGTGATATCGGATTTATCGACGCGGCGAAGAAGGATCAGCTTACGTTTGCGGTTTTCCACATCCTCGGGCCATCGATCGCTTCGCTCGATGAAATTGCGGAGACGGCGGCCTATTTGGGGGATGCCCGTTACCTCATGGTGAAGAACTTCATCAATGAGACGCATTTCTTCGAATGGGACGAGGCGACGCATGCGACCTATTTCAAGAGCATCAAGGGCGCGGTGGAAATCACCATTCCCAAACTTGCCGAGATGGCGATGGAGCAGGTCGATCATGCATCGTCGCCGTTCCTGAATTTTGCGGCCAACAAGAAACCGAATGGTGAACCGGCATCCTATTCCTTCGTGCTTCGGGGATATGTCCGGCATTGGCTCAACAATGTCTATGCTGAATATGAACGGGTCGGCATTCTCGATATTGCGCGCGGAGGAAAGGAATCATCGGGCGAAACGTCGAGCCGTGAAGTGCCCGGCAAGGCGCGTCCGGTCGCAAGGGTCGCAGAGGCCGCAGCGAGCTAGGGATTGTCGGGAATTGTGGGGTCGCGGCGCCCGGGCTCTCGATCCCGGGTATCGCGGCGTTCCGGCACATCTGTCGGTGATCGTGTCGCCTGGACCGATTTTGTTCAGATGCGCGGCGGTTCGACGTTGGGGACGTGCGGAGCGAGTGTCGAGTTGTAAGGGGGCGGAGTGTGATGACAGTTGCATCTTGTGAGATAGAATCGACGATCAAGGCGACGGGTTTTTCCGAACTCTATGGTCGCAAGACGAGGCCGCTCTATGTTGTATGTTCCCCCATACGCGGCGTGGGCAAGACATTGGTGTCCCGGTTGCTTACCGAGATGCATTTCATAGATGAAGAGCCGGTGACCGCATTCGATCTCGCGGACGAAGGGCCTCAAATGGTGGACTTCCTGCCGGGAAGTACCGCAGTTTCAGACATAGGCGACATCACGGGTCAAATGGCGTTTTTCGATAGACTGATCTCCGATAACGATTCGGCAAAGGTCATCGATCTCAGCCATCGCACGTTCAAGAATTTTTTTCTTGTCGTCAACAAAATCGGGTTCTTCGAAGAAGCGCGCAAGCGGTCGATCGAGCCCGTGATCCTATTTCTGATTGACCAGGATCCGAAGGCGGCCAAGGCCTATGCCATCCTGCGGCGCTGGTTTGCCGATATCGCGCTCATTCCGGTGCGCGGCCAAAAAGCGGTGGCTGGACAGCGCATCTTGGAAAGCTTTCCAGTGTCGCGTGCGGTGCCGCTTTCTGTCGACGTTCCGGTGCTGTCTCCTGCCTTGACGGCACTTTTGGACCAGCAATCATTTTCATTTTCGCAGTTCTGGAACCGATCGATTGAGCGCCTTCCCGAGCATCTGGATGATGAGTTGCGCCACTGGATGAAGCGTGTATTGCTTCAATTTCGCCAGATTGAGTTGTGTGTGATGTGCGACGGAATTCTATCATCATTGTTCCCGAAGGATCCCGCGCCGGGCAAACTTGAGATGCCGGGTATCTCCGGGCAAGCCTGATGATGTAACCTCAGGGTTGTGTGCACAGCTGCTGCGATCACCATTGTGGCCTATTGTCGGCGCATTTGTATTGCAATAGAGCATAGGAACCGATCCCGGGAAGGGATGTGCAGGCAGGACCGCTGCGCGGTAGCGTCGGGGAAGATGTTCGATCAACTCATTACCGGTCGGATCGCAAACATGTTCCGCCGGCTGTTCAAGCCATTGCCGAAGTGCTTAGAACTCAAGTGCTTGGCGCCCAAATGCTTGGCGCCCAAGTGGCTGGCGCTCAAGTGCTTGGGGCTGGTGTGCTTGGCGCTGGCGGGATGCGCTTCGGCGGTCGAGGGCACAATGCTTTTTGGCGACACCGGCAAATACCAATATCACGATTGTGAGCAACTGGCGACGGCCGCCAAGACTCAGATCAAACGCGAGCAGGAGCTCAAGGAATTAATCACCAGGGCTGAAGGCGGGGCTGGCGGCATCTTTGTGAGCTTGTTGGCCTATAAGTCGGACTATGTCGCGGTTGAAGAGGACCTCCGCGTTATCGAAACGACGGCGCGTAACAAGAAATGTCCGACCTTGAACTCGTGGCAAAGCAACTCGGCCATTCAGTGACCTGAAGCTTGTATTGTAGCTCGACTCGCCGCAGCCGCAGGGAATTCGCAATAACGCTTAGGGACGACAGGCCTCAAGGGCGCCAGCCGTACAGCCAATCGTAGCGCCGCACGAGTTTATCGCCGCCCATGGTGAATCGCGCGAGCGTCCTTAGAAACGATTCATGCCGACCCATGTGGTAGATAATACCGTTACGACGAGCTGCGCGCTGCACCTTGGCGGTGCGCGTCAGGCGCGCCTTCTCGTATTGACACAGCGCTCCAGGGATATCGTCGGGTGCAAGTCCAAGCCACTTTCCCAGCACCGCCGCGTCTTCGATCGCCATCGCGGCGCCCTGGGCGAGATAGGGCAGCATGGGATGTGCCGCATCCCCCAGGAGCGTGACGGCCCCGCGGCTCCAACGCCGTAATGGCGCACAATCGAACAGTGCCCATTTCTGCCAATGTTCCGCTGCCCTCAACAAATCACGGACGTTGGCATGCCATGGGTCAGCTGAAAATCGGTCGAGCACATCCCGGCGCAGCCCGGAAGAACTCCATCCCGGTTCGTTCCACGCATCGCGTAAAATGGCAACGATATTGATCATGTTTCCGCCCTTGACCGGATAATGGACCAGGTGGGCGTTGTGACCAATCCAGAGGTTGACGGCGGGCGCGCGCATCTCGGCAGGGGCGGCATCTGCCGGTATCAACGCGCGCCACGCCGTATGGTGCGCAAACTTCGGCAAGTTTCTATGGCCGCATTGTCGACGAAGCGACGACCATAGTCCATCGGCGCATATCAGCATGTCACCGTCGTCCAATGACACGCTCATTCCACGCGAGACCTCAAGCATGACGCCACGGTCGTGAGCCGTAAAGGTGTCGATCTTGCTGCCGAGGCGAAGCTCGATGTTGGGGGAGGCGCTCGCCGCATCAGCAAGTGCCGTCTGCAGATCCGCGCGATGGATCACCCAGTAGGGCGCACCGTAGGTTTGTTCGACCGCCTTGCCGAGCGGTGTGCGGGCCAGGATGTGGCCGGTTCGCGCTATTTTGACGATTAGTTCTTCGGGGCAGACAACCTGCGGCTTCAACTGGTCTTCAAGCCCCAAGTCGATGAGGATGCGGCTCGCATTGGGCGAGAGCTGGATTCCGGCTCCGATCGGATCCAGCCGCTCAGCTGTTTCGAATACGACAACGCGAAATCCCCGGGCGGCTAACGATAGGCTGGCCGTGAGCCCGCCTATTCCCGCACCAGCTATCACGACGGTACGCGATGCGGGCACGGTCCCTCCGTGGATCAATCGAAAGCAGATTGCGCCAACGCACAGTCGGAGGGGCTAGCGGCGTGCGGAGAAAGGCCGGTTCGATGGCGGAAGAGTGTCGAGCAATAGGGGCAGATGATTTCTTCAGAATCGCCCATGTCGAGGAAGATGTGTGGGTGATCGAAGGGTGGGGTGGCACCGATGCACTTGAATTCCTTGGTGCCTATCTCGATGACGCCGACGCCGGACGTGTTATGAAAATGAGGAACGACGTTATCCGCCATGGTGCGATTCGCTATTCTTGATGTTTTTGATGCTTTTGGGGGAGCCCGTCGGAAAGTTGAAGCAATCAGGTGTTTAGGTTTTTTGAAAGTGCACCATACCCCGAATGTCCGGGTACTTCCAGGGCGAGTGGAGCGCAATTAGCCGTAGTTTCAGTGGTTTTCAGCCTTTGCGGCGGTTGTTTGGCCATCCCCAGGGACAAATTTTCGGGTTTTCCCTGCGGGCATCTTGCTGGCACAATTGTGAGCTACCAACTGGGGGGATGTTTGCCAGTTGTCGGTACCCGCGCGCAATGCTTCGGGTGTTTCGCTTAGGGTTAAGCGAATTGACGACGAGAAGATGCCTAAAAGACGATAAGGAGATTGGATTAGATGGGCGGTTCGCGGATCGCAGTACCTCTGGGTGCAGCTTTTGCTTGCGCTATCGCCGCACTGTCATTGGTGCCGCAAGGTATCGAATCCGAATCGCTGCTGCAAGTGCAGGACAATCCCGCCGCTCTGGCAGACCACCAACTCTCCCGCTCCTTCAATGCGGAACGTGCCAACCGGGAGATCAACGCGGCGCTTGAGGTCGGCGACATTGACCTTGCAACAAGCTTTCTCGACCTTGCGCGGGACCGCAATATTGCCGTTGGCGGCGCGCTGTTAGCTCGCGTTAACGCTGCTAATTCAACGGTTGCGGTTGCAACGCGAACGGTGGGCAACTTTGGTCGCGGCTTCATCTTGGGCGAGTCCAATGATGTCGTTGGGCTTGCCGGCACCACGCTCAGCGATGTGCTGGTGATCGGCGACCTTCGCGACGCGATGCGTGAAGGCTCTCGGCTGGCGGTCGGGGAACCGGCGGACGAACTCGTTCTTGGCCTTGCTTGTTTGGGACTTGCCATAACGGCGGGAACCTATGCAACGCTCGGCGCGGCAGCGCCGGCGCGGGTCGGAGTCTCGGCCGTCAAGGCGGCGAGCAAGACCGGGCATATGAGCGCACATATGTCGGACTGGCTTGGTCGCTCCGTTCATGATGTGGTCGATTTGAGTGCGTTGAAACGCGTGAGCGTGAGTTCGACACTGACTGAGCCGACCGCCACGATGAATGCGGTCCGTCAAGCGGTGCGGACCGAGAAGGCCGACGACCTCGTGCGTTTGGCCGGCGATCTTGGACACGTACAGACCAAGGCCGGCGCACAGGCCGCAATGGATAGCCTCAAGATCGCGCAAGGGCCACGCGACGTGTCGCGTATCGCCGCATTGGCCGAAGCAAAGGGAACGCGGACACGTGCGATACTCAAAACGCTGGGTCGCGGCGCCATCGTGCTTTCGGCAAGCGCGTTAAGCCTGTTCTCCTGGCTGTTTGCCGCGGTCATGAGCGTCTGGGGGTTCTTCGCATCTTGCAAGCGAGCCGCCGAACGAGCGACCGAACGCTATATTGCCTATCGGAAGGCATGTGCCGAGCGTGCGCGAGCGCGTTTTGCCGCCATGATGGCTGCTCGGGCCTAGCAACGTACGATGCCAATGTTCCGCCGTGGCGACGTTGAGATCGCTTTTCTCGACGAAGGGGCGGGCGACCCGATTTTACTCGTTCACGGCTTTGCGTCGAATGCTGCGGTGAATTGGGTTTATCCCGGATGGGTCGCAACGCTCAACGGCGCCGGTCTTCGCGTCATCGCCCTCGACAATCGCGGCCACGGGTCGTCGACCAAGTGCTACGACCCTATAGCCTATCACAGCGCCACCATGGCCGAAGACGCGCACGCCTTGCTCGATCATCTTGACGTGCCGCGCGCCGACGTCATGGGCTATTCAATGGGCGCCCGCATTTCTGCATTTCTTGCCATGGCAAATCCTGAGCGCGTCCGCAGCGTCATCTTTGGTGGCCTCGGCAGCCATCTGGTCGATGGTGTCGGATTGCCGGTTTCGATTGCGGATGCTCTTGAAGCGCCGTCACTGGCGAGTGTTAGCGACGGGCAAGGTCGTGCCTTTCGA
>Ga0099792_10000401_pt1 | contig 16188 bp, 13 predicted proteins | sample Rivendell_Oct201_8_FD_83780 | JGI IMG/M metagenome (GOLD analysis project Ga0099792, IMG submission 83780) | Vadose zone soil microbial communities from the Eel River Critical Zone Observatory, Northern California, USA -... | ecosystem: Environmental > Terrestrial > Soil > Vadose zone >...
CGGTCTGGGCCGAGATCTGTGACGTGATCGGCAAGCCAGAATGGAAGACCGATCCCGACTATGCGACGCCGCCAGCGCGGCTGCCGCGGCTCAAGCATATCTTTGCGACGATCGAAGAATGGACCAAGACCAAGACCAAATTCGAGGTCATGGATATCTGCAATCAACACGACATTCCGGTCGGTCCGATCCTGTCGATGAAGGAGATCGCGGAGGAAAAATCTTTGCGCGACACCGGCACCGTGGTCGAAGTCGACCATCCGGGCCGCGGAAAATATCTCACGGTCGGCAACCCCGTGAAGATGTCGGACTCGATTACGGAGGTGAAGCGTTCGCCACTGCTTGGCGAGCACACCGAGGAAATTCTCAAGGAGGTTCTCGGTTATTCTGACCAGGAAGTTGCCGAGATCAAAGGATCCGGTGCGATCACGGCACCCGAGAAGAAGGCTGCCTTAGTCTAGATTTGTCTGTTATCCCGGGGGTCCCCGCTTGGTCGGGACCGATGCGGGGACCCGGCAATTGCCCGAAAGACGGTGGTTGCCGGAGGACTGCGCACGCGTGTATGACAGCAGAAATTTTGGAGGACACATGCGTATCGTGGTTCATGGCCAGCAGGCCTTCGGAAAGGCTGTGCTGGAGGCGCTGATCAAGCGCGGCGAGAATGTGGTTGCGGTCTATGTGGCGCCGGAGAAGCCCGGGCAAAAAGCCGATCCCTTGAAGGAGGCGGCGATTGCCGCCAAGCTTCCGATCTACCAGCCGGAATCCTATCGCAAGCCCGAGGTCGCCGAGCAATTCCGCGCGCTCAAGCCGGACCTGCAGGTCATGGCCTTCGTGACACTGTTCGTGCCGGAAGACTTTCTCAACATTCCGACCAAGGGTTCGATACAGTATCATCCGTCGCTGCTGCCGGCCTATCGGGGGCCGAGCGCCATCAATTGGCCGATCATCAAGGGCGAAAGCGAAACTGGCCTTTCGATATTCTGGCCTGACAATGGCCTCGATACCGGCGATGTGCTGATCCAGAAGAAGACGCCGGTCTCTGCGACCGACACGCTCGGTTCGGTCTATTTCGATCGCCTGTTCCCGATGGGCGTCGACGCCATGATGGAGGCGGTCGATCTCGTCAAAGCAGGCCAGGCACCGCGCATCAAACAGGATGAAGCCAAGGCCACGTATGAAGGCCGCTGCGGTGCCGACCATGCCCACATCGATTGGGGCAGGCCCTGGGAACAGATCGACCGCCTCATCCGCGGCTGCAATCCCGCGCCCGGTGCCTGGTCGAACCTCAACGGCAAGCCGTTGAAAGTCTTCGAGGCCAAGCCTCTGCCGGCCCGCGATCCCAAAGGCATCGCGGGTAAGATGGGAGAAGTGGTTGTGATCGAGGCAGACGGCTTTACGGTCGTCTGCGCCGATGGCCGGTTCAAAGTGCTGCGCGTTCAGGCCGACGGACCAAAGCTTGCTGCAGGAGAATTCGCTACTGGTTCGAATCTTGCTGTTGGTAGCAGGCTTACTTGAGTTGGCCGCTGGACTAGCGACAGGCTCGGTGGGCTCCCTCTCCCCTTTGGGGTGAGGGGGGCGAGTTCTATCGATAGCCCGTTCCCCCTCACCCCCGCCCTCTCCCCAAAGGGGAGAGGGAGCCAAACCGAGTTCGCCGCGCGCTCAGTACCCAACACGTACATCACTTCTTCATCACTTCGCCCCGCTCCCCAATGAGGACATCCATGGCTTCGTCCCAACACGCCAATCCGAAATCCGATATCGAAATCGCCCAGGCCGCCAAGAAGCGTCCGATCATGGAACTCGCGCGCGAGAAGCTCGGCATCGCGCCTGAAAACCTCGAACCCTATGGCCACTTCAAGGCCAAGGTGTCGATGGACTACATCAAGTCGCTCAAAGACAAGCCCGACGGCAAATTGATCCTGGTCACCGCCATCACGCCGACACCGGCGGGCGAAGGCAAGACGACGACCACGGTCGGCCTCACCGACGCGCTCAATCATATCGGCAAGAAAGCGATGCTCTGCCTGCGCGAACCTTCGCTCGGCCCCTGCTTCGGCGTCAAGGGCGGTGCTGCCGGCGGCGGCTATGCCCAGGTCGTGCCGATGGAAGACATCAATCTTCACTTTACGGGTGATTTCCATGCCATCGGTACCGCACACAATCTGTTGTCGGCCCTGATCGACAATCACATCTACTGGGGCAATGCGCTCGGTCTCGACGGGCGGCGCGTGGCGTGGCGCCGCGCCATCGACATGAACGATCGTTCGCTGCGCTCGATCGTCTCTTCTCTCGGCGGCGTCGCCAACGGTTTCCCGCGCGAAGATGGGTTCGACATCACGGTCGCCTCCGAAGTGATGGCGATCTTCTGTCTTGCGAGCGATCTCGAAGACCTCAAGAAGCGTCTGTCAAATATCATCGTCGGCTATACGCGCGATCGCAAACCGGTGCGCGCCTGCGACCTCAAGGCGCATGGCCCGATGACGGCGCTGCTCAAGGACGCGCTTTCGCCCAATCTCGTGCAAACACTCGAAGGCACGCCTGCGTTCATCCATGGCGGCCCGTTCGCCAACATCGCGCATGGCTGCAATTCGGTGCTGGCGACCACGACCGCACTCAAGCTCGCCGACTATGTGGTGACGGAGGCGGGCTTCGGTGCCGACCTCGGCGGTGAGAAATTCCTCGACATCAAATGCCGCAAGACCGGGCTTGAGCCCTCTTGCGCCGTGATTGTCGCCACCATCCGGGCGCTCAAGATGCACGGCGGGGTCAAGAAGGAAGACCTCAAGACCGAGAATCTCAAGGCGTTAGAGGCCGGCATGGCCAATCTGGCGCGTCATGTCGAAAACGTGCAGAAGTTCGGCATCGTGCCGGTGGTCTCGATCAACCGCTTCAGCGCCGACACCGATGCCGAGATCGCGCTGGTCAAGGACAAGTGCAAGTCGCTCGGCGTCGAAGCCCTGATGGCCGATCATTGGGCCGAGGGCGGCAAGGGCGCGGCCGATGTGGCGCGCGCGGTCGTCAAGATCGTCGATAGCGGCAAGAGCAAGCTCAATTTCATTTATCCCAACGAGCGGCCGCTGCTCGAAAAGATTCGCACCATCGCCCAGGAAATCTATCGCGCCAAAGACGTCACAGCCGACAAGTCGGTGCGCGACCAGCTCGAATCATTCGAGAAGATGGGTTACGGCAAGGCGCCGGTCTGCATTGCCAAAACTCAATACAGCTTCTCCACCAACGGCGATCTTAAAGGTGCCCCGGTCGATCACACCATCAATGTGCGCGAGGTGAGGCTTGCCGCCGGCGCTGAATTCATCGTGGCGGTGTGCGGTGAGATCATGACCATGCCGGGCCTGCCCAGGGTGCCGGCCGCGGATTCGATCGATGTCGGGACGGACGGGAAGATCGTCGGGCTGTTCTGACAACGTTCTCGTGGGTACCGTTGCGCCAAGACCGTTGCGCCAAGCTCTGGAGGCACGATGAACATGAAAATCGCTCGCCGGTCTTTCCTGCATATGGCCGCGGGTGCTGTCGCGCTGCCGGCCACGGCGCGATTGGCTTGCGCGCAATCATACCCGGTACGGCCCATCCGGCTCGTGGTTCCTTTTCCCCCCGGCGGCGCGTTTGACGCCGTCGGCCGGCCATGGGCGGACAAGATAAAGCCTCTGCTTGGGACGGTGGTGATCGAAAACATTGGCGGCGGCGGTGCGTCGCTTGGTGCCGCGGCGGTGGCGCGTGCCCGGCCTGACGGCTACACGATCCTGCTTGGCGGCACGCAGACGCATGTCAATGAGGCTTTGCTCAAGAGCCGGCCACTCTACGATCCAGTCAAGGACCTCGATCCGATCGCAAGCGTTGCGGCCTACTTCCTTGGCATCGCCGTGCATCCCGCGGTGCCGGTCCGGTCCATCAGCGAACTCGTTACCTATGCCAAAGCCAATCCGGGGGCGCTGTCGTACGGGCATGCCGGCGTCGGGACCATTCAACATCTCACGGGTGAACTGTTCAAATCGCTCGTGCAGGCGCCAGATATCGTCCAGGTTCCGTATCGCGGCACGGGTCCTGCGATTGCGGACCTGATCAGCGGACAGGTCCCGATGGGCATTGTTGGCGTGACAGGCCTGGTGCTTGAACTACATCGCGCGGCCAAGATGCGCGTTCTTGCCGTGACGGGTCCGGCGCGCCTAGTTGCAGCGCCGGAGCTTCCGACCGCAGCTGAGCTTGGCTTTTCCGGCATGACGGTCACCGGATCTGTTGGACTATTGGCGCCGGCAGGTACACCGAAAGAAATCATTGAGCAGATCGCTGTAGCCTCGCGCACCGCACTTGCCGAACCGGCCTATCAGAAAATGTTGATCGACGCCGGCATGGAAGCCACGCTTAATTCCGACCCGGAAAAATTCAAACGGTCGCTCGCAGCCGATGTTGCGCTTTGGTCGCCGGTCGTGCGGACGCTCGGGTTGAAGATTGATTGAGCCCTTGGACACCGAGTCCTTGCTGTGATAGTTTGAGAGATGGAAAACTTTCCGAAATCCCTTGGACGGGATACAGTGGTTGTTCCCGTCGTCACACTGGAGGAAGTTCCCGTTCCGACCGACGGGGAACGGGCCGAACTTATTGCGTCGCTTAAGCACGCAGAGGCCGAAGTTCCAGCCGGCAAGGCAAAACCATTTGATCGCGAAACGTTCAAGCGGCGATTTTTAGCTATATGTAAAGGCGAGATTGCTTAAGCCCTCCAATGGTGTTTCGCGTTGACATTGCCGACCGCGCTCAACTTGATATCAGGGCTTCTCAGCCATCCTCACAGCCAGTCTCCGCGCCTCAGCCACCAGCGCCGCTGTGAGCGGCGTCATCGGTTCGCGCATCGGCACCACGAGTCCAATTGTGTGCATGGCTTCGGGCTCGACGATCGGAATGGCCCGGATGGTGGTGGTGAGACCGAGCGTCTCGGCGAGTTGCGCCGGCATTACGCTTGCCCAACGTCCCGTGCGGACATGCGCGAACAGGGCGATCATCGAGTTGGATTCGAGCGTTGGCTGCAGTTCGCCACCGGCGGCGCGAAGCAGCCCGTCGATGATGCGGCGATTCTGCATGTCGGGCGTGAGAAGGCAAAGCGGCACAGTTGCCACTTCCGCCCATGTGACTGTAATGCGATCGCCGAGCGGCGCGTCGGATGCCGTGAGCAGCTGATAGCGCTCGTGATAGAGCGGAACGGCGCTGACGCGTCCGAGCGGTTCGTTGTCGAGATAGGTAAGGCCTGCGTCGATCTGGAGATTCTCAAGGGCATTGAGAATCTCGATTGAGGTTCGCGACAGTATGGTGAAGCGCACGTCCGGATGCCGCGCGCGAAACGGCGTCGTCAATGCCGCCACCATGGCGAGCGTCGTCGGGATCGCCGCGATCCGCAACTGCCCGGTGAGACCTTGCCGGAGCGCCTTGATCTCCTCGCGCATCGCGCGGGCGTCTCCGACGATCCGGCGGGCCCAGTCGAGAGTGCGCTGGCCTTCCGGGGTCAAGCCGATGAAGCGCGAACCGCGCTGGACCAGGAGCACGCCGAGCGTCTCTTCCAGCTGCTTGATGCCCGCCGAGAGCGTCGGTTGCGTCACCCCGCAAGTCTCGGCGGCGCGGCCGAAATGCTGCTCGCGCGCCAGCGCGATGAGATATTCGAGCTTGTCGAGCACCGGGGTGACGTCCTCATCATTCTAAGCCTATGAAAAATATATGTAATATTGTTGATAGAAATTTTCAATCGTTGTATTGTAACAAGGGGATTGCGTGCCGCCGTCCGGACCCCAATGGTATCCTCACAATGGAACCGACCCGCGATAAAGATCATTCGAGCCGTGGCGCCAACGGCGCCCTTCGCGCCCCCGACGGCGCCCTTCGCGCCCAAAATGGCGCCAGCCGCCGCCCGCGTCGGACCCCGAAGGGCCGCCAGGTCGACCCAGGCGCGCTTGAGGAAGTGCGTGGTTTGTTGGGCGAGCGTTCGCGGCGGCGCGACCTCCTGATTGAGCATCTGCATCTCATTCAGGATGCCTATGGGCATCTTTCAGCCGCGCATCTTGCGGCGCTGGCGCAGGAGATGAAGCTGGCGCTGACCGAAGTGTATGAGGTCGCGACCTTCTATGCGCATTTCGACGTCGTGAAAGAAGGCGAAACGCCGCCTCCCGTTGTCACCGTGCGGGTGTGTGATTCGCTGTCCTGCGCCATGACGGGCGCCGAGCGGCTTCTTAAAGAACTGCCGGAGAGGCTTGGGCATGCCGTGCGCGTCGTACGCGCGCCTTGCATGGGGGCCTGCGACCGGGCGCCGGTGTGCGCGGTCGGACACGTCCAGGTGATGGGGGCCACGATCGAGAGCGTGGCGGCGGCAACCGCGGCGAATCCGCACGCACACGCTTACGTGACGCCCAATGCCTATGAGGCCTATCTGGCTGCCGGCGGATATGATTTGCTCAAAGCATGCCTCGCCGGCATGCGCACGCGCGACGAAATAATTGCGGCGGTGGGTGATGCGGGCCTGCGCGGGCTTGGTGGCGCGGGCTTTCCGACCGGCCGCAAGTGGACGCTGGTGCGCGCGGAACCCGCACCTCGATTGATGGCGGTCAATGCCGACGAGGGCGAGCCCGGCACCTTCAAGGATCGTTTCTATCTTGAACGCGATCCGCATCGATTCATCGAAGGCATGCTGATCGCGGCCTGGGTGGTCGAGGCGCCGGAAACCTACATCTATATCCGCGACGAATATCCCGAAGTGCGGCTGATGCTGGCGCAGGAGATCGCCAAGGTCGAGCGGTCCGGGCTCGCGCAGAACACAAAACTGCATCTGCGGCGTGGTGCGGGCGCCTATATCTGCGGCGAAGAATCCGCGATGATTGAATCGATCGAAGGCAAGCGTGGCCTACCGCGTCACCGCCCGCCTTATGTGGCGCAAGTCGGACTGTTCGGCCGCCCCACGCTGGAGCAGAATGTCGAAACGTTGTTCTGGGTGCGCGACATCGTCGAGAAAGGTGCGGCCTGGTTTACCTCCCACGGCCGCCACGATCGCAAGGGTTTCCGAAGCTATTCAGTGTCGGGACGTGTCAACGATCCGGGCGTCAAGCTTGCCCCGGCCGGCATCACGGCACGCGAACTGATCGATGAATTTTGCGGCGGCATGCAGCCTGGCCATTCGTTCAAGGCCTATCTGCCGGGAGGTGCTTCAGGCGGGATTTTGCCCGCCGCGATGGCGGATCTGCCGCTCGACTTCGGCATGCTGGAAAAATACGGCTGCTTCGTTGGCTCCCATGCGGTTGTGATTTTGTCCGACAAGGACGACATGAAAGCCGTGGCGCTCAATCTGGTGAAATTCTTCGAGGACGAAAGCTGCGGCCAATGCACGCCCTGCCGCGTCGGCGCCGAAAAGGCGGTCAAGCTGATGGCGAACGGCCCTTGGAATGCAGCGCTGCTGGAGGAATTGTCGGCCACCATGCGCGATGCATCGATCTGCGGACTTGGCCAGGCAGCGCCCAATCCTCTGTTGAGCGTGCTGAAATTTTTTCCTGAGGAGCTTACCAAGCCGCTCGGGAAATGGTGACGATGTTGCTTCGACGGGCACGGTCTTACCCCTCCCACCTGTGGGAAGGGGTAGCAAGCGAAGCGAGCCGGGGTGGGGGTGGCCGCGAGAGGTGAAGAGATGCCACACAGTGCGATCTCGCGACGGACGCGGACGACGGCGCAAGAGATGCGCCGCAACCCGACTGACGCTGAACGCAAAATGTGGTGGTTGTTGCGATCCCTCAAACCGCTTGGACTGCACTTCCGCAGGCAAGTACCGATTGGAAACTTTATCGGGGACTTTGTCTGGTACGCGGGAAAGCTTGTTGTTGAAATCGACGGCTCACAACATGCCGAAACCCAGAAAGCTTACGATGATAAGCGGACAGAATGGCTCGAGTCGCAGGGTTTTCTTGTCCTTCGTTACTGGAATAATGATGTACTGAAAGCGACGCGAAGTGTGGGTGAGGCGATCCTGGCGGCTGTACGAGATCGTGTTCCCCCCACCCCCAACCCCTCCCCACACGTGGGAGGGGAGTCCGACCGAGCAAGTGGCGAAAGAGTGCCCCAATGACCGACAAGCCCAACACCTTCACCATCGACGATCGCGAAGTCGACATTCGCCCCGGCGAAACGATCTTCCGCGCCGCGCGACGGCTCGATATCAAGCTGCCGCATCTGTGTTACACACCCAAGCCCGGCTATCGGCCGGATGGCAATTGCCGCGTCTGCATGGTGGAGATCGAGGGCGAGCGTGTGCTGGCGGCCAGCTGCCTGCGCCAGCCTGCGCCCGGCATGAAGGTCAAGACACAAACCGATCGTGCCCAGAATGCGCGCCGGATGGTGGCCGAGCTGTTGCTCACCGACCAGCCCGACCAGGCGCACGCGCACGATCCGGATTCCGAACTCTGGAAGATCGTCAAGCGCCAGAAGATCGAGGCCGGGCGTTTCCCGCGCCGGGAATCCGCCGCGGTGCCGCAGCCCGATCGCTCCCATGTCGCCATGGCGGTCAATCTCGATGCCTGCATCCATTGCAATCTTTGTGTCCGCGCCTGCCGCGAAGTGCAGGTCAATGACGTCATCGGCATGGCGGGCCGCGGCCACCTTGAAAAGATCGTGTTCGACTTCGACGATCCGATGGGGGCGTCAACCTGCGTCGCCTGCGGGGAATGCGTGCAGGCCTGCCCGACCGGCGCCTTGATGCCGTCGACCCTTGTCGACCGGAACAACGTGTTCACCACCAAGCCGGACCGCAGCGTGGACAGCGTTTGTCCCTATTGCGGCGTCGGCTGCCAACTCACCTATCATATCAAGGACGACAAGCTCATCTCGGTCTCTGGCCGCAACGGCCCTGCCAACGAGAACCGGCTCTGCGTCAAGGGGCGCTTTGGTTTCGACTATGTGAGCCACCCGCATCGTCTCACGCAGCCGATGATCCGCCGTGACGGCGTGCCAAAACATGCGCACGACACGATTGATCCCGCCAATCCGTGGACGCACTTTCGAACCGCCACCTGGGAGGAGGCGCTCGACCGCGCGGCTTCCGGTCTCAAGCGCATCCGTGACCGCGACGGCTCCAAGGCGCTCGCCGGCTTCGGTTCTGCCAAGGGGTCGAACGAGGAAGCCTATTTGTTCCAGAAGCTCGTGCGCATTGGCTTCGGTACCAACAACGTGGATCACTGCACGCGTCTATGCCACGCGTCATCGGTGTCGGCCCTGCTGGAGGGCGTCGGTTCGGCCGCGGTGTCGGCGACATTCAACGAATGTAAGAATTCCGAAGTGATCGTGGTGATCGGCGCCAATCCGACCGAGAACCATCCGGTGGCGGCGACTTTCTTCAAGCAGGCGGCCAAGCGCGGCGCGCAGCTCATCGTCATGGATCCGCGCGGCCAGGCGCTCAAGCGCCACGCCACCCATATGCTGCAATTCCGCAACGGCGCCGACGTTGCGATGCTCAACGGCATCCTCAATACGATCGTCACCGAGAAACTTTACGACGAGCAATATGTCCAGACCTATGTGGAAGGCTTTCGACCGTTCTGCGACAGCATCAAGGATTTTACACCTGAGGAAATGGCGCCGATCTGCGGCATCGACGCCGATGTGCTGCGCACGGTGGCGCGCAAGTTCGCGCGCGCCAGATCCGCGATCATCTTCTGGGGCATGGGCGTGTCGCAGCACACCCACGGCACCGACAATGCGCGCTGCCTGATCGCGCTCTCGCTGATCACCGGCCAGATCGGCCGGCCCGGCACGGGGCTGCATCCGCTGCGCGGCCAGAACAACGTGCAGGGCGCGTCCGACGCCGGCCTTATTCCGATGTTCCTGCCCGACTACAGGTCGGTCGAGAACATCGATATTCGCACCAAATTCGAAACGGCCTGGGGAGCCAAGATTGATCCCAAGCGTGGTCTCACCGTTGTCGAGATCATGGATGCGGTTCATGCCGACGTGATCAAGGGCATGTATATCATGGGCGAAAATCCCGCGATGTCCGACCCCGATCTCAACCATGCGCGCGAGGCGTTGGCGCATCTTGAACATCTGGTCGTGCAGGATCTCTTCCTCACCGAGACCGCGGTCTATGCCGACGTCGTGCTGCCGGCGTCGGCTTGGCCCGAGAAGGACGGCACCGTCACCAATACGAATCGCCAGGTGCAGATGGGCCGCCAGGCGCTGCCAATGCCGGGCGCGGCCAAGTCCGATTGGTGGCTTATCCAGGAAATCGGCCGCCGCCTCGGGCTGCCATGGAACTATACGCATCCAAGCGAGCTCTACACCGAGATGGCTTCCCTGATGCCGGCCCTCGACAACATTTCGTGGGAGCGGATCGAACGGGAAAGCGCCGTCACCTATCCGTCGGATGCGCCCGATCAACCTGGTCACGACGTGGTTTTCGAGAAGGGCTTTCCGCGGCCGGGCGGCTTCGGCAAGCTGGTGGCCGCCAAGCTCATGCCGCCCGACGAAGAAACCGACGCAGACTATCCGTTCATTTTGACGACCGGCCGCCAGCTCGAACATTGGCACACCGGTGCGATGACGAGGCGCGCCACGACACTCGATGCGCTCGAGCCGGGCGCCGTCGCGTCATTCTCGCGTGGCCAGATCGTCAAACTGGGCATCGAACCAGGCGACATGGTGCGCGTCACCACACGCCGCGGCACCATCGAACTGGCGGCGCGCCAGGACGACACGGTGCCGGATGGCGTGGTGTTCATTCCCTTTGCATTCGTGGAAGCGGCCGCGAACCTCTTGACCAATCCGGCGCTCGATCCGTTCGGCAAGATTCCGGAATTCAAATATTGCGCCGCCCGGGTGGAGAAGGTGGACGCAGCGACCCGCGTGGCGGCGGAATAATTGGCGAATTCGTCAGATTGATGTGCCTGCGGGTTTGCCCTTTCCGGCCGAAAACGTCAGGAGGATGTTGTCCGGCGCCTCTTTGAAGTGATGGTCGATCGCCGTGCGCGCCGCCGCAGCAAGTTCTTGCAACGACTTCGTGTCATGGATGCGGGGATAGAAGACCGTCACCGACACCAAGCGCCCATTCTGCCGGTTGAAGCCGACCTGTGGCTTGATGCCGGTCATTTCTTCCAACTCCTTCGCTACCTCGCCGGACTGCGCCATGCCGTCCTTCATGACGTCGACGAAATCGCAAGCCCCAATTGTCAATGCCAAAACAAGAAGCAGCAGAATTCTAGCCATCGCGGTCTCCCTGGCTGAAATTGCCAAACGTTTCCAAATGCGGGAGAAGTTCAGCCTTCTTTCTCATACAAAGCAAGTCCTGCGGCTTCTTGATTTTGCGGGCGTCCCTGTACATGGTACTGGCATGGACCAGCACATTTCGACATCGACCTTGAGGGCCCGGCAGGAAAACGGCCACATTGGCGCCCTCCGCCACGATTGGACCCGCGCAGAAGTGCGGGCGCTGTTCGAGCTTCCGTTCCCCGAGCTGATGTTCCGCGCTCAGAGTATCCACCGCATTCACTTCGACCCGACTGAAGTGCAGCTTTCGACGCTCCTTTCGATCAAGACCGGGGGCTGCCCGGAGGATTGCGCCTATTGCCCGCAAAGCGCGTCCTATGAGACCGGCGTCAAGGCCGAAAAGCTTATGGACCTCGATGCGGTGCTCGCCGAGGCGCAAGCTGCCAAAGACGCCGGTGCGAGCCGCTTTTGCATGGGCGCGGCGTGGCGCGAGCCTAAGGATCGCGATCTCGACAAGGTGTGCCGGATGGTCGAGGGCGTGCGCGCACTGGGTCTCGAAACCTGTGCGACGCTCGGCATGCTCAACGCACCGCAAGCGCAGCGCCTCAAGTCAGCGGGTCTCGATTACTACAATCACAACCTCGACACTTCGCCGGAACATTACGGTGCCATCATCACGACACGCACTTATCAGGACCGGCTCGACACGCTCAAGCACGTGCGCGCGGCCGGCATCAATGTGTGCTGCGGCGGCATCGTCGGCATGGGGGAGGGTCTCGACGATCGCGCCGGCATGATCGTGGCGCTCGCCAATCTGCCGGCGCATCCGGAATCCGTGCCCATCAACATGCTGGTGCGGGTCGAAGGCACGCCGCTCGCATCGGATGCGGCAGGGCGTGCCGTCCTTGACCCGATCGATTTCGTGCGCACCATCGCGGTTGCGCGCATCACCATGCCGAAGTCGATGGTGCGGCTCTCCGCCGGCCGCGACCACATGAGCGATGAGACCCAGGCGCTATGTTTTCTTGGCGGAGCCAATTCGATCTTCTGCGGACCAAAACTCCTCACCACGCCCAATCCGGGCCCCGACCGTGACATGCGGCTGATGGATCGGCTGGGCCTGGTGCCGATGGAGTGAACGGCTCTGTTCACCACAGTGCGGCGGCGGCCATCATGACGAGCCCGATGGCGCCCAAGGACCAAATATACGGTCGCAGAGCAAGGCCAGCGAGATAGGCGGGGAAATAGGCGACGCGCGCCCAGAAGAAAATATTCGCGCCGAGCTGTGCCTGGACGCTGTCCCGGCCGGAGAAATGCAAGGCCGCCGCAAGTGCGGTAAACACCACCAGATTTTCCAGCATGTTCATGGCGGCGCGGTCGGCGCGTCCGGATATCGGTGTGGGCGGCGGCAGGTTGTCGCGATTGCCCATGGCGCGGCGCATGCCTTCAAGGTCCCAGGCGCGGTTGCGATAATAGCTGCCGGCAAGCGCCATGACGAAGGTCAGGATCGCCGACCAAACGAGAACCTGTTCAATGCTCATCATGGCGTTGTCCTTTGAACAAAGTTACGTCGCAAGGCTCGCCGCGGATGCGCCGTTCAAGCAAACGTCCGAACGATCCAGAGCCCGGCGAACAGTCCGGCGATCGACAGCGATACCGATGCCGCCACGTAGAGAGCCGCCAGTCCCAGTTCGCCGCGTTCATAGAGCAGGATGGCATCAAGCGAGAATGCCGAAAACGTGGTGTAGCCGCCCAAAATGCCGGTAGCGAGCAGGAGCCGCAGGTGCTGCGAGGCTTCTCCCTTGAAGGCGAGATAGGCGACCAGCGCCCCCATCACGAGCGATCCTGAGACGTTCTCGAACAGGGTTGCGAAAGGGAAAGATGTTCCTACCAGGCGCGCCATGGTGACGTTGACACCGTGGCGCAACGCGGCGCCGGTCCCGCCGCCGAGAAACACGATCAGGTAGTTCATAAGGTCCTCCGCTTTGCGTCGATGGTGCATGCTATTTCATGGATTTCCGCTTGAATGGACGCATGCCACCCGTCAGGATGGATGTCCACATCCATTGAGCCTTAGTCGACTGCATGGCCGAACGCCGCCGCGTCAGAACATTCGAATGGTCGACGGCCATCATTGCAGCGGTTTCGATCATCGCGGGTACGATCGTCTACTTTCGCGACGGGTCGGATAAATTCATTGCGATCCTGAGTTCCGATCTCTGGCTGTTCGGAGGCATGCTGCCCAAGATGGCTGCCGGCTGCCTGATTGCGGCCTTCGTGACCCGGCTGTTGCCGCGCGAAGTGGTGGCGCGGGTCGTGGGGGGAGAATCCGGCGTTCTTGGCATTCTTATCGCCATGGTGATGGGCGCGGTCCTGCCGGGTGGGCCGCTCACGATTTTTCCGGTCGCCGGCGCGTTCCTGCTGCTTGGTGCCGATGTCGGGACGGCCGTGGCGTTCATCACGGCGTGGAACCTGCTTGGCTATAACCGTGCGCTCATTTGGGAGCTGCCCTTCTTTGGGCCGGAATTCGTCGGCTGGCGTATTCTCATTGCCGTGCCACTGCCGATCATCGCCGGCCTATCGGCGCGCATCGTGGCCCGTGCGGTCGCGTCGCGTTGGGGAGGCGACCAATGGACCTGATGACGATCATCAGCGTGCTTGTCACCGTCGTGTTGTGGGGGCTGGTTGCCGCGTTGGCGCTGACGGCCGCGGTGCGCAGCAAGGCGCTGTTTCGCGAGGGCATGCAGGAGGGCAGCCGCGACTTTGTGGTGCTGATCCCGCGCGTGCTCGTCGGTGTCATCGGTTCCGGTTATGTCGCGGCCGTGATGCCGCAGGAGACGATCGGTGCCTGGATCGGTCCCAATTCGGGCCTCCTCGGCATCGCCATAGCGACGCTCGCAGGCGCAGCTACGCCCGGTGGCGCGGTGGTGGGTTTTTCGGTTGGGGCGGCGGCCCTCAAGGGTGGGGCCGGCGCCCCGCAGGTGATCGCTTATACGACGGCCTGGTCGCTCTATACGTTGCAGCGGCTGATCAACTGGGAAATCCACATGATGGCGCCGCGCGTGGTGTGGCTGCGCGCTTTCGTTTCGCTCCCGCTTCCGCTCCTGGCCGGCATTTGCGCGATGCTTCTTGGCAAGCCTTGATGCACGGCCCCGGGTCGGCGGATTACGGCGTTCGCTCCGCCAAGGGGCGGATCGTCCGCCTAATCCGCCCTACGGTGTCTTTAATGCACCGCGAGTTCTGCCCGCGGCAGGATCGAGCCACGATGGCGGATGACGCGGCTGGCGAGACGATGTCCCACGCTTGCGGCGGCAACTGGCGTTTCGCCAGCGAGGCGCGTTGCAAGATATCCCGCATTGAAACTGTCGCCCGCCGCCGTGGCGTCGACCGGTATGACGATTTCGGGCACGGGAACGAATTCCATGGTGCCTCCGACGGCAACCAGCGCGCTGTTGGGGCCGTTCTTCACCACGATCTCGCCGATGCCAAACGCCTGGTGACGTTCGACCGTCGCTTCCGGGCTTGGATCGCCCCACAGCACCGCCTCGTCGTCATAGGTCGGCAGCGCAATGTCGACGCGCTTGAGCGCCTCCATGAATACAGTGCGGGTGCGGCTCAAGTCGCCCTTCCAGTCACGCGGGCGGAAATTGCCGTCGAAGGCAATCTTCACGCCCTGCTGGCGCGCGACTTCGATCACGGCAAGAAACCGGCCGATGGCGTTGTTGGAATAGAGTGACAGCGTAATCCCGGTGAAATAGACGAGTTTGGCCTTGGTGAGCGCCTCGCCCACCAGCCCCCAGTCCGGCAGGTCGAACAGGTCGCGCGCCGGGGCCTCGCCGCGCCACTGATGGATTTTGCGTCGTCCCTCGGCGTCGGCTTCGACCATCACGAGGCCGGGCAGGCGTCCCGGCAGACGGCGGATCAGGTCACAATTGATACTCTCAGCCGTCGCCAGCGCCACGATGGCATCCGAATAGCTGTCGTCGCCGAGCGCTGTCGCAAAGGCAACATCGAGCCCAGCGCGCGCCAGATAGACCGCGGTGTTGAAAGTGTCGCCACTGCAATCGACGGCAAGGCGGCCATCGTGCCGCGACAGCCCGATTATGGCCTCGCCGACGGCAACGACGCGGGCAGTCTTGTCGCTCATGAGAGGTTCCGGCGTGTTGCGACGAACTTCAATTCTGGGACGCCCACACAGCATAGGCCAAAGAGCTTGGCAAATCCGGGTCTGGCAAGTCTGGGTTTGGCAAGTCTGGGTTTGGCAAGTCTGGGCCCAAGTTGTCGCGCTGGTTTTGGCAGGCCATAATGTTGTAACATAGCTGCGATCCTCCACATTTTCCAAGAAACCACGCGGGTACACATGGCGGCGCAGGCGACCCAGGGAACCGGCCAAGTTCACGACCAAGCGCACGGCCATCACCATCATCATGCGCCAGGACAGGGCCATCCGGCGGCGAAGATCGGGCCATCGCTCCTGCGCATGACGGTCGGCGCGCGGATTTCGATCGCCGCCGTTCTGACCGCTCTGATCTGGATGGTGGTGATCTGGGCGATGAGTTGAGGCATCGCATGGCATTAGCCCTGCAATTTCGCGATTTGACCATTGGCTATGATCGCCATCCGGCCGTGCATCACTTGAGTGGCACGGTTGCGTCCGGTGCGCTGGTGGCCGTGGTCGGGCCGAATGGGGCCGGCAAATCGACCCTGTTCAAAGCCATTGCGGGGCTGCTCCGTCCGCTGTCGGGCGAAATCGATCGCGCGGGATTGCGCGCGCAGGATATCGCCTACCTGCCTCAGGCGGCCGAAATCGATCGAAGTTTTCCGATCAATGTCTACGACATGGTGGCGATGGGACTGTGGCGGCGCGCCGGCTTGTTCGGCGGCATAGACCGCGAGGACCGCGCCGGCATCGAGCGGGCGATTGCTTCCGTCGGCCTCACGGGATTTGAAGGCCGC
>Ga0099792_10000402_pt1 | contig 16160 bp, 16 predicted proteins | sample Rivendell_Oct201_8_FD_83780 | JGI IMG/M metagenome (GOLD analysis project Ga0099792, IMG submission 83780) | Vadose zone soil microbial communities from the Eel River Critical Zone Observatory, Northern California, USA -... | ecosystem: Environmental > Terrestrial > Soil > Vadose zone >...
CCGGAGAAGCCGAAGTCAATTTCCTATGTGGACTGCTCGGGCGAATTCTCGCGTGGCGTGCACCAGCTCTGGTTCTGTGACGGTGAATATGTGCATATGGCCTCAGGGGCGGCGGACTTCAAACCAACGCATCCGTCCGATGATCAAATCTATCGCTGCTTCGACGTGCGCAATCCATCCAAGCCCACGGAAGTCGGACGTTGGTGGCTACCGGGCACACGCGAGGGCGACAGCACGCCGCCACCCGCACGGCATCCGCGGCCTGCGCTGGACAAAGGCAACCGTGCGCACAACACGAATGTCTATCCGCAACGGCCGGACCGGATGTACCTCGCCTACATCGATGCCGGCATGTTCATCATGGACATTTCGGACAAGTCGAAGCCGAAGCCGATCAGCCGCTTCGACAATTCCCCGCCCTATACGGGCTTCACCCATACGGTGCTGCCGCTGTTCGAGCGCAATCTCCTGGTCATGAGCGATGAGTCGACGTCCGACAACGCGGTCGATTGGCCGAAGCTGATCTGGATTCTCGACAACCGCGACGAAAAAAATCCGGTGCCGATCTCGACCTGCCCGATGCCAAGCCCTGATGCCTATGCGAGCCGCGGCGGGCGCTTCGGCGCGCACAACATTCACGAGAACACGCCCGGACCGAATTCCTGGAAGTCGGAGACCATGGTCATCGGCACGTTCTTCAACGGAGGCCTGCGCGCCTATGACATTTCCAATGCCTATGCGCCCAAGGAGGTCGGCACTTTCGTTCCGCCGGCGCCGCGCATGAGCAAGCTCAACTCGATCCAGCTAAACGACGTCTTTGTCGACGAACGCGGGATCGTTTATACGGTCGATCGCTTCTCGGGCGGCCTCTACATCCTGGAGATGGATTTCTGAAGCGGCCACCGCATGTAAGTTTCGTCGAAACTTGGCTCGGCGAAATCCGCGACTGTTTGAAGCTTTAATCGATCAGCTCCATTTGCCGCAATGTGCCGGGCAGACTCTGATCGATGAGTTCGACGGCCGCCGCTTTCAGGTGCTCAATGGAAGCCGCATTGAGCGAGGTTGGCCACCAGGATTGATCGACCTGGCGATGGGGGCCATTGAGAAATGTCATACGCGTCGGATCAAACACGGCTTCACCCTGCAACAATGCAGACGTCGTGCCCCGACTCGAAAACGACTCGCCGCTGACGACCGAAATCTGATAAAGTGCGTGGACCATCAGCGTGCCAGATCCATTCAGACCTTCCGTCGCGAGAATACCCAACCCGCTTACACTTTGGTTGGTAGCCCCTACCGGGCTGATACTTTTGGTGAGCACGACATAGCTCTCTACGTCGGCGGGGTAGACGCTCTCGTGGACCATCGCGCCAATTCCGCCCCTATTGGGAGTCAAATACGGCGACTTTCGATATTTCACTGGTTTGACGTTGAAGGTCCGACCGAGCAACGCTCGAACCCTGCCGACGACGAGGTCATCGATACCCCAGGACGCGACAGCGATCTCCTTGTGTTCATTGCCAAACGCGGCGCCCCCGATTTTCTGGACATGAAACTTGTCACCAAACGCGGTGACGATTCCGACATTCCGGACGCCCTGGCGATCGGGCTGGAGATCGGGTGCACCGCCCGAAACAACGCCCGCACATGCGCCCAACAACAGCGCAAAAAGCATTGGCATGACCCACGCGATGCGGGCATGTTGCTGGTCGCCAGACGATGTCACACCCACTACCCCCCCCACCGATCCTTGAAATCGAGAGCTAGCACGCCTACGACGAGGATCAAATATGCAATGATCGTCAGTCGAATTACAACTGATTGCTGCAAGCCATTGATAACGGAACGTTTTTCGATTCCATGAGCGAATTCAACCTTTCAAATCGAACGAAATCGGCCCCGTCGGCAGAAGCGCGCGCGGCGCGCGCTTCCCGGTGACAGTCGTCACCGGCTTTCCGGGCGCAGGCAAGACCACCCTGGTACGCCGCTTTCTCACGACGCTCGAAGGCCGCAACACGGCCGTGGTCATCAACGAATTCGGCGCGGTCGGCATCGACGACGCGGTGGTGCGCGGGACCACGGACGAAGTCGCGCTGCTCGGCAACGGCTGCCTGTGCTGCACGACGCGCTCCGACCTGCAATTGACGCTGCGGCGGCGATCCTCTAACCCCGCGCGCGCGATCTCTTTTCTATTGAAAAGATACTCTGGCCCGAAACTCTTCCGATCAGTTCGCCGCCCCCGATTATTGAAATCGAGCGTCTCGGCGGCTACGACGAGGGTCAAATTATGCAACGGACGATTCCCGAAGTACAACTTGTTACGAGAATCTGTTGAACAATGGAACCTCCAAACGGGAAACATCTGTTGGTCACCCCACCGAAACTTGCTTAGTCAATCAGTTCCAGTTGCCGCAGGGTGTTGGGCAGACTCTGGTCGATAAGGTCCACAACCGCCGTTTTCAGGCGCTGATTAGAATTCGCATCGAGGGAGGTCGGCCACCATCATTGATCGACCTCCCGATGCGGGCCTTTGAGAAATGTCATGCGTATCGGATCGATGGCGGCTTCCCCCGGCAACAATGAGGGCGTGCTGCCTAGTCGTGAAAACTCCCGACCGTCAACGAGTGTGACGTAATAAAGAGCGTGCACCGTCTGCTTGTCAGATCCTATCAAGCCGCCACTCGTGCCGAGAATTCCCAGCCCGCTCACGAACTGGTTGGTAGCCCCTACTTTGCTGACGCCTTTGGTCAATACGACATAGCTGTCGACACCGGCCGGTGAGACAGCCTCCTGGACCATGGCGCCGATCCCACCCCATTTGGACGTCGCAAATACCGACTTTTGATAGTTCACCGGTTTCACATTGAACCGCCTGCCGAGCAACGTGCGAACCTTGCCGATAACCATGTCGTCAATACCCCAGGATGCAACAGAGAACTCCTTGAAGTCGCTGCCGAACACGGTGATCCCGACTTTCTGGACATGAAACATGTCGCCGAACACAGTGATGATGCCGACATTCCGGATACCCTTGAGATCTGGTGCGACACCAGGAAGGACGCCCGCACAGGCGCCCAGCAGCAGCGCAAAAAGTAATGAGACGGCCCGCGCCATGCCGCCATGTCGCGGCTCGTCAGCCCCTGTAACCCCCAACTCGTCCCCCATACTTGAAATCGCGCGCCTGCGCCGTTACGACCCGGGATCACGGTATGTACCAAATGTCAGCCCCGATACAACTGGTGGCCGAATACTCTTGAAAATGCAGCGTTTTTCGGACTGATGAGCACGCTCGACCTCTTCAAATCGAACGAAATCGGCCCCTTCGGCCGCCGGCAGAAGCGCGCGCGCGGCGCGCGCATCCCGGTGACAGTCGTCACCGGCTTTCTGGGCGCAGGCAAGACCACCCTGGTACGCCGCTTTCTCACGACGCCAGAAGGCCGCAACACGGCCGTGGTCATCAATGAATTCGGCGCCGTCGGCATCGACGACGCGCTGGTGCGCGGGACCACGGACGAAGTCGCGCTGCTCGGCAACGGCTGCCTGTGCTGCACCACGCGCTCCGACCTGCAATTGACGCTGCGGCGGCTTGTGATGGAGCGCGCGCGCGGCGATGTGCCGGCCTTCGAACGTGTGATCATCGAAACCTCAGGCCTCGCTGATCCGGGACCGATCCTGCAGACTTTCTCGACCGACAAGGCGCTCGGCGGGGAATTCCTGATCGAAGTCGTGGCGACCGTGATTGACGCCGCAACCGGCTTGCAAACGCTTGACTGGTCGGCCGAGGCGCGCAAGCAGATCATCCTGGCCGACCGCCTCATCCTGTCGAAGACCGATCTCGTCGAAGAGGCCAAGGTCGAGCAACTGAGCGCGCAGCTGCGTACGCTCAATCAGCGCGCCAGCATCGCACACGCAATCGATGGCGCGATTGACCCTCACTGCCTCACCGAACCGCGCGACGACGTGGATCACGGTTTCGTAGCGGAAGCCGACCACTCAGACGGCATCGCGAGCTTTGTGCTTCACCTCGATCGCGCCATTTCCTGGAACGTCTTTGCCCGCACCATGGAAACCCTGATTGCGCTGCGCGGCAGCGACCTGTTGCGCGTCAAAGGGTTCCTCGATGTCGAGGGCTGCCAGGGGCCGGTGCTCGTGCAGGTCGTGCAGCACCTCGCCCATCCGCCGGTAGAGCTTGCGGCCTGGCCGGATGGCGACCACCAGAGCCGGCTCGTGTTCATCACGCGGCATATCGCGGAGAACCACGTGCGCGATCTGTTTAACGCAGTCCGAACGTTGTCGCCACAGGGTCGATGAATACTCGTCTTCTTATCAGAAAAATACGAATTTATTGCCATAAATACCGATATCATAGAAATAAAATACTTTTTATATTGAGAATATTGCCATTTCATAGAAAACAATTCTTTCTAAGTAAAATTCGACGTTCGCTCCATGAGGTCCCTTTGAACACGCTCGCATCCCCGCCCGCCAGTAGCCCACGTGAAACATCAGGATTGGAACGGGGTGGTCATGCCGATATGCCGGCCCGAGATATTCCCTTGCGCCTGACGTCGCTCGACCTCCTCGAATCCGAAAGCATCCATATCATCCGGGAAGCCGCGGCCGAATCCGACAACCCGGTGATGCTCTATTCCATCGGGAAGGATTCGTCGGTTCTCCTGCATTTGGCCTTGAAGGCGTTTTATCCTGCCAAGCCACCGTTTCCACTGCTGCACATCGATACGACGTGGAAGTTTCGCGACATGATCACATTTCGTGATCGACGCGTGCGCGAACTCGGCCTCGAACTCCTCGTACATTCCAATCCGGAAGGGCTGGCGCGTGGAATCAATCCGATCCAGCATGGCTCCGAACTCCATACCGATGTGATGAAAACGCAAGCGCTGCGGCAGGCGCTTGACGCTCATGGATTCGACGCTGCGTTGGGCGGCGCGCGACGCGATGAGGAGCGATCACGCGCGAAGGAACGCGTCTTTTCGCTGCGCAATTCGCACCACCGCTGGGACCCGAAGCGGCAGCGGCCTGAGCCTTGGCGCCTCTATAACGGCCGCAAGCGCAAAGGCGAAAGCATCCGCGTTTTTCCCCTGTCCAACTGGACCGAACTCGACGTCTGGCATTACATCCATAAGGAGCACATCCCGGTGGTGCCACTCTATTTCGCGGCGCCGCGCCCCGTCGTTACACGCGACGGGATCCTGATCATGCGCGACGACGATCGGCTGCCGCTCGCCCCCGACGAACAACCGCAGATCAGGAATGTGCGGTTCCGGACACTGGGCTGCTATCCGCTGACCGGCGCCGTCGAAAGCACGGCTTGCACCGTGCCGGACATCATCCGCGAACTCGCCGAGAGCAATTTTTCCGAACGGTGCGGCCGCATCATCGACCGTGACGGCGCCGCCTCGATGGAGAGAAAAAAGCAGGAAGGCTACTTCTGATGACGATGCGACCACATCCGCATGAATTTACGCTCGACACTTTCTTGGCCCAGCAAGACAGCAAGAGCCTCTTGAGGTTCGTCGCCTGCGGCTCCGTCGATCACGGCAAGTCAACGCTGATCGGGCGGCTGCTATACGAGGCGAATTTGTTGTTCGACGATCAATTGGATGCCCTGGCGGCTGAATCCCGCAAATTCGGGACGCACGGCAAGAATCTGGATTTCTCATTGCTCCTCGACGGTCTCGCTGCAGAGCGCGAGCAGAAGATCACCATCGACGTCGCCTACAGGTTCTTTTCGACGGAACGCCGCAAATTCATCGTCGCAGATGCACCGGGCCACGAGCAATACACACGCAACATGGCGACCGGCGCTTCCACCGCCGACCTTGCGCTCATTCTGGTCAGCGCCGAAGCCGGCCTCACGCGGCAGACCAGGCGTCACAGCCTGATCGTCTCCACGCTCGGGGTCCGCCGCCTGGTCGTGGCAGTCAACAAGATGGATGTCGTCGGCTGGTCCGAGCAGGCATTCCGCGCCATCGAATCCGAGTTTCGTTCGTTCGCCAAGGCAATCGATGTAGACGAAGTCGTCGGCATTCCGATTTCCGCCCGCGGCGGCGACAATATCGTACGCCGGTCCCCCAATATGGACTGGTATCGCGGCCCCCATCTGCTGGAATATCTCGAAACTGTCGACATCGGAACGTCGCCGCACCGACTGCCGTTCCGCATGCCGGTCCAATTGGTCAATCGGCCAACTCCGGATTTTCGCGGCTACAGCGGGCTGATCACCAGTGGCGATGTCTATGTCGGAATGCCGGTGCGGATATTGCCGTCGGACCAGAACTCGCACGTCGATCGCATCGTTACCTTCGCGGGCGACATCGAGCGCGCGGAGGCCGGCCAATCCGTGACGGTGACGCTTACGGATGAAATCGATGCGTCTCGCGGGGAGGTCTTCGCCGAAGTCGAACGGCCTCCTATCGTCACTGACCGGATTTGCGCGCGCATCGTGTGGCTGGCCAAGGAGGCGCTTGCACCCGGCCGCAACTACCTCGTCAAAATCGGAACTTGTTCTGCGAATGCGTCGGTCGAGCCATCGCTTCACATCCTTGATCTCGACACACGCGCTTTAAAGACGGCCGACAAGCTCTTCATCAACGACATCGGGCAGTGCGTGCTTCGACTTGATCGCCCGATCGCTGTCGATCTTTATGCCGAAAGCAAGGAGACGGGCAGTTTCATACTGATCGACCCGGAATCTTACGACACCGTGGGAATGGGGTTTGTCCAGACCGTCGGCCGCGACGAGAGCAGGTTCGCGCGATGGCGGCGCTGGTTGCGATTCCCAACGCGCACCCATTCAAGACTTTCGCGTACAGGCAGGAGCGAGTCGCACTTACGGTCGATAGCAAAGGCAATCAGCTGGCGCACGACCGGAAGCGTTGATACGTTCCTGGTGACCCTCGTCATTACCGGCAGTGCCGTCTTTGCCGGATCGGTGGCCATAACCGAGGTCATGACAAAAATCATCCTGTACTACTTTCATGAGCGAGTCTGGTCGTTCATCCCGTGGGGCAAGGATTAGCCGAACAGAGCGAACAAAGAATAATACCTTACACGAGTCGGTCAAGGCGACGAAAATTGCATTTCCTCAACTTGTCCTATTGGCTACATTGTCGGTAATCACGGGAGGCGATTGCAATGGCAGCAGAAAGTTGGACCATCGCTGAAGCGAAGGCCCGATTCGGCGAATTGATTGATCGTGCGAATCGGAACGGGCCCCAAACCATCACGCGGAATGGCCGAACTGCCGCAGTCTTGGTTTCTGCAGAGCAGTGGGAAAACATGAGCGAGCGAAGAGGCAACTTGGCCGATTTTTTTGCAGCATCGCCACTGCGGGATTCCGGCATAGTCGATCAACGCGTCAAGGAACCGGACTAGCAGCAACAAGGTGGATCAAGTTAAACCTATCCCCACCATCGACCACGCCGCCTTGCAGCAATGCGTGCGCGCGCTCCAGGGGAAGAATTCTGTCGAAGCGGAGCGTCTCGCGCGCCAGGTCCTGGCCCGCAACGCACGGGATCCTGACGCCTTGTTTTTTCTTGGAGTAGCGCTTCTGACGCAACGGCGCCCGGCTGAGGCCGTGGCGCCGCTTGAAGCGGCAGCCAACATCCGGCCGAATGCGGAACTCGAATCCAATCTTGCAATCGCTCTGCGCGACAGCGGCAAGGCGAAGGAGGCACTGGCCCGATTCGAGCGCGCCACCAAACAGTTTCCACCTTTCGCGCCGGCCTTTCTCGAATATGGCGCGACACTTCGTTCCATGCGACGGTACGCCGAGGCTGAAACTGTCCTGCTGCGTGCCCACCAATTGGCGCCCGACGCGCCGCAGATCAATCTCATCCTTGGAGCCGTGTTGCTGGCCCGGGCCAATCCGCGGGGCGCGCGCGAATCGTTTGAACGCGTGCTGGCGCGGTTTCCGGACCATCTGGAAGCGTTCTTCGGCCTTGGTGTCGCCTGCCTTAACGAAGGCCAATTCGCGCGCGCCGCCGAGCAGTTCCGCACGGTGGTCGCCCGGGACCCAAATCATTCCCGTGCGCGGCTACACCTCGCACATGCCCTTATGGAGCTTTCCCAACAGGACGAAGCGCTGGCTTGCCTGCGTGCGGCCGTTGCAATCGACCCCAGTTGCCGCGGCAACGCCATCCGCATGATGGTCTCAGCCGGACGCGGACGTTTCTGGCTCAAACGCAGCGCCCTCGTGGATGTTCTGGGGATCAAGCAAAAGATTTAGCGTTTCGGGGCGCGGAACCGGCGGCGATAAATGCCCGGCTCCTGCAGCATCGTCATCGACAATTCCAGCTGCTGCGTCACGCCTTCGGCCTCGATCACTCCGAAATTGGCTTCCCAGTTGTTGCGTTTGACCGGAATGCATTGCGCGACCGGCGTTCCCTTGGGCAACACGCCCGAAAAGCCCTCGTCACGCCAATGCGCTGGAAAATTGACGAAGTTTCCGCTGTAGCGATCCGCATCGACGAGACCTGTCAGCGTCGTGAACGGCAAATCCATCCGATTGAAGGGATGCGTGACCAAAAGCGAATAGCCGGGCGGCAGCTCGAAGGTCCAGAAGTTGTTGAACTTGATTGCGATCCTGTCAGCGTGGAAGAACGGCGTCCCCACCAATTGGTTGTTGTCGTGGAAATCGATGGGCGCGCGCAGGAACCCGGTGAGTGCGCCCGCCGGGACGTCCCGGTCCCAGCTGAACTCGCCGTCCCGCACATCAAGATCGCAAATGAGCGGCATCAGGTATCCGGCCGTCATCGCGTCGATCACCGGTGGACATTTCTTGACCGTCATCTGGTCGGTCTGCAGCAATGTGCTGAAAGCCGTCTGCGGCATCGCCTTGAACCAGTCGGGCAAGCCGCGCACGGCCGGAATAGGGCGCGGCAATACACCGTCGAGTTCCGGCGGGCAGCGGAATTTGATCGTGAGGTTTTGGGTTTCCATCAATGCCCTGTCATAACAAACCCGTTCCAATGGGCGACTGGTTGGTTTACCCTAGCTTAATCGAAATCTCGCCTATTGAACGTAGCCGGGCGACGGTCCCGCTGCCTTCTGTGACTATCTCATGTGACTACAAGAACGCCATACCAGGGAGAAATGCACCCATGGCTCGAATAAATCTCGACGTTAACGGCAAGGTCCACACGATCGATGCCGATCCGGACATGCCGTTGCTCTATGCCTTGCGCAACGACATTGGCCTCAACAATCCGCATTTCGGCTGCGGGCTCGCCCAGTGCGGGGCCTGCACCGTACACCTCAATGGCCAGGCGATCCGCTCCTGCGTGACGCCGGTCTCCGCCATCGGCACCGGCAAGGTGGTGACGCTCGCCGGCCTCGGCACGCCCGAGAAGCCGCACCCGATCCAGAAGGCCTATGTGGAAGAGCAGGTGCCGCAGTGCGGCTACTGCATCAATGGCTGGGTCATGACGGCGGCCGCTCTTCTCAACGAGAAGAAAAAGCCGACCGACGCTGAAATCAACAATGCGCTGACGGGCCTCAAGTGCCGCTGCGGAACGCACATGAACATCGTGCGCGCCGTCAAGCGCGCTTCCGAGATGATGGGCTAAGGGAGCAGCACATGACCAAAATGGAAAATCCCGCAAACTTCTCCCGCCGTTCGCTGCTCAAGACCGGCGGCGCGCTCGTCGTGTCGATCGGCGCCCCGATTGCGCTCGACACTGTGCTCGGCATCGATGCGGCGCATGCCCAGGCGAGCGGCACCAAGCCGCCGCTGACCCCGGACCAGTTGTCGACCTTCATCGCCGTCAATGGCGACGGAAGCGTATCCGCCTTCTTCGGCAAGATGGACATGGGCCAGGGCCTGTTCGCCGCCATCGGGCAGATCGTGGCGGAAGAACTCGACGTCCCGTTCAAGACCGTGAAAGTGTTGATGGGCGACACCGCCACCAGCGTCAACCAGGGCGGTGCTTCAGGCTCGACCGGCGTACAGCTCGGCGGCAAGCAGATGCGCGTCGCCGCCGCGGAGGCGCGCCGCGTGCTGGTCGAAATGGCGTCGCAACGCTTGAGCATCCCGGCCGACCAGCTCACGGTCACCGACGGCGTCGTGCACGCCAAAGCCGATCCGTCGAAGAAAGCCTCCTACGCCGAACTCATCGGCGGCCGCTATTTCAATGTTCCGCTCGAGTGGAACAAGGAGTTGGGCAACACGCTCTATGCGCCCGGCAAGGCGAAGCCGAAGGATCCGAAGGACTACAAGATCGTCGGCAAGCCATTGCCGCGCGAAGACATCGCGCCGATCGTCTACGCCCAGACCGATTTCTGCACCGACGTGAAGCGTCCCGGCATGTTGCATGCCCGCATGATCCGTCCGCCGGTCGCGGGCTCGACGCCGGTGAAAGTCGACGAAGCCTCGATCCAGGACATTCCGGGCGCCAAGGTCTACCTCGAAAAGGGGTTCCTTGCGGTCTATGCCGAGAATGAGTGGAACGCGATCAAGGCTTCGCAAAAGCTCAAGGTCGAATGGTCCAACGTGCAGCCGTCCTTTGTCGAACAGGTTGCGCTTTACGACCATATCCGCAAGACCCCGCCACGCAAGCACCAGGACGAAGGCAAGCAGGTCGGCAACGTGGAAGAAGCGTTCCGCACCGCCGCGCGCGTGGTCGAGGCCGAATACGAATGGCCGTTCCAGTCGCACGCCAGCATGGGCCCGGCCTGCGCTTTGGTCGAAATCCAGGACGGCAACGTGACGTGCTGGACCGGTTCGCAGAAACCGCATTTCGTGCAGAACGGCATTTCGCGCACGATCGATGTCCCACTGGACAAAGTCCACGTCGTCTGGGTCGTGGGCCCGGGCTCCTATGGACGCAGCGACGCTGACGATGCCGCGATGGACGCCGCCGTCCTCGCCAAGGTAACGGGCCGTCCGGTGCGCGTGCAATATACGCGCGACCAGGGCACTGGCTGGGATCCGAAGGGGCCTGCTTCAATCCACCGCGCCCGCGCGGCGCTCGATGCGCAAGGCAACATTGTCGCCTACGAATTCGTGAGCAAGGGGTTCTCGCGCGTCGACGTCAACACCAACGGCAGCCAGCCGCATGACACGCTTGCGGGCCACTTCCGTGGCATCGCGCTCAAGTCAGGCGACAATTTCGGCATCCCGGGGGAGTCCTACGAATTCGCGAACAAGAAGACTTATTGGGAAACGATCCCGCCGCTGCTCGACCGCGCCTCGCCGCTCCGCTCTTCGCATCTGCGCGATCCCGTGGGCCCGCAGATACACTTTGCGAGCGAGTCTTTCATGGACGAAATCGCGTCCACGATCGGCGTCGATCCGCTGGAGCTGCGGCTACGCTATGTCAAGGATGCCCGCGACATCGCTTTGCTCAAGGCAGTTGCCGAAAAGGCCAACTGGCAATCGCGGCCCTCGCCGCGCCGCGACCAGACCGGCAACAAGGTGTCGGGCCGCGGTATCGCCTATTCGCAACGCAACGGCACGCGCGTCGCGATCGTGGCGGAAATCGAAGTCGATCGCACGACCGGCAAGATTTCGGTACGCAAATTCACTGTGGCGCACGATTGCGGCCAGATCATCAACCCGGCCGGCCTCAAGCACACGATTGAAGGCAACATGATCCAGGGTATGAGCCGCACGATCTGGGAAGAGACCAAGTTCGACACCAAGAACGTCACCAGCATCGACTGGATGAGCTACCCGATCCTCGACATCACGGAGCGCCCCGCGGAAATCGACATTGTGCTGATCGACCGGCCGAATGTCGCACCATCGGGCGCCGGCGAACCGTCGATGCGGCCGCTGTCGGCTGCCATCGCCAACGCCATCTTCGACGCCACCGGCGTGCGCATCCGCCGCGTGCCGTTCACGCCGGAGAGCGTGCGACAGGCGATGTCGTAAAGCTCGCGGTCGAGAAATTACAAGTTTTGGGCCGGCCCCACGGGGCCGGCCCTTTTAATTTCGACCTTCATAGCGGGCATCGCTCAAAGATTTTCGGCTTCGTTTTGGCCAAAATGCTCGAGTTTGACTTTCAGTCCTTCATCTTTGTTCCCTCTTCCCCTGCGCGTGCGGCCACCACCACGTCCCCAGGGGGCTCCGACACCCCCGAATTTGGCTTCGTTTTGGCCAAAATACCTGGGTTCGACTTGTCGATCTTCTGCGCCAAAGTAAATATCACCATGATAAACTACCCTAAGGCGCATAGCGGGTCTCCGCGCTGGCCACGGCGCACCCTCAATGGGCCCTGACCGGACACGCGCCGAAGCATTGAAATCGATCGAAACAAAAAAGCGCCCGTCCGGTGAGGGCCTCGGGCGCAATCTCGACAACACTATTTTGCCAATAGCATATCTGCTAAGCCGGGTCAAACAAAACGTGAACAAACCTGGTTCCCATTCAGGAGTCGCGACCAAAATGCTCAAAACGAGCCATTCAGTCCGCTCTTAACCCCATCGCGTTAAATTGCTGCGATGCAGCGATTTAACGCGATGGGGCCAGAAGCGGACCTGAGCAGGTGCAAAAAATACTTACCATTCGCGCAACCTGACATATCCAGATGGCGGTATCGCGTCATGACGTTTTTCGGGCGATGGCCACCGGAGCGAGTGGATAGGTCCGGCATCCCGGCGCCCGAAAACCTTTACAATTTCGGATATCCTGATTGGATCATCGAAATTATCGCTTGCCAGCGCGTGCCTTTCATCGTTGCCGAACTCGGGCGCGACGCCGATCCGTTCATACTGCATCTCTATGCGGCGCTGGCCGAGAAGGAACGCCGGCTGATTTCGGAGCGCACCAAAGCCGCACTGGCCGCCAAGAAGCAGCGAGGCGAAGCCTTGGGCAATCCAACCAACATCGCGCAGGCGGGTCAGGCTGGACGGCGCATCCAAATGGCGGAGGCCGATCGCTTCGCAGCCAATCTCCTGCCCATTATCAAGAGCATCCAGTCGGCAGGGCCAATTGGCATGGTCGCCATCGCCAAGCTACTGAATGAGCGAGGAGTCCGGACAGCCCGCGACGGGCAGTGGCATGTATCGTCCGTCGCAAATTTGCTGGCTCGCGCGAACAATTTCGCGGCGCGGTAAGCTAGCGCGTTTCATAAGCGGGAATTTTTCAGAGCGACGGCGCGGCCGTGCTCGACTCGCATTCCGTGTTCCGCACGTGTCTAACTGCTGCGCTGTGCCGGATTCTTCGAGTGGGCCGATCGGGTGGACGCGAAGACGCGACCCCCGACTTCAGCAGTTGATTCTGTGATCGCTCTCCCCAGCAGTCGCAACCTTGGACCGGGAAATGGCTTGTCTGAGAGGCACTCGGCCGCCGCCCTTCGCCGCGGGATATATTCCTGGGGAACCTCTTCGTCCGCGGATCGACTCGTTTCCGGTATCAGGACCGGACGGTCCATCCAGCCTTCATGCTCGATCGCAAAAAGCAGTTTCTCGGTGGCCAGTTCGACGTCGGCGTCTTCGCCAGTCGTCGCAGCTTCCAACAGAAGATTGCCGGCTTCGAGCCAGTGCCGGCGGCGGAGATAGGCGAGCGGCAGGTCCTGGGAGAGACCATGGTTAGCGTCGATCAACGTCTCCATGCTGCGCATGGGTCCGCCTCTTGGGGTGATCCTGTACGAAAGCTCCTTGGTCCAATACATCATCACATTCCAATTATGTAAGTGCGTCTTTCGATCAGCACACCCCAAAACGTCGTGCAGAGACATCGGGTCGGAAATGGATTAATTTTAGGCGCGCGACGGTATGATGGGATGCAATCCACAAACAAACATTTCAAGGTTCGACAATCTTCTTCAGTCGCTCGACATGCGCATTACCGCACTGAACACTGCAAGCAAAATCCAAATCCTAGCCTGATCGGAACGCCCGGGGTCGTGATGGACCCCAATATAGCCGCACCCGCGATCACACAGGGCCAATGATCTCACGATATGGCGGATGAGATGTCGACGGAAATTCCCGCTAGACCAACTTCGGACCTGGGTGCCGTCACAACGCGAACAAGGACGTGGTTTTGAGTCCATTAGGAGTGCCACAGCAGCTTCGCCACTTTGGGCGAGCCGACGATCATACCTTTGCCTATATCCCTATGCCGAACCCGAATTTGCCGGTCAGGACGGGGGACAATGTCCTCGCGAAGTTATCCACAGGGCTGGTCGCACGTTACTCATTGGTTGAAAGGGCCGCTGGCCGGCCACAATTGCTTGGAACACTACTGCAGTGTTGTGAGTGGTGGTATGCGTTGGGGGTCTCCGTGCAAATCTCGATTGCCATTGGAGAAAATGTCGCGACAGGTCGCGCAATTGCAGCAGCTCGTGTGTTGCTCGGACTGGATCAGGCGGCGCTTGCCGTGTTGGCGAATGTTTCACCGGCAACGATCTCAAATGTCGAGCGGGGCCACGGTGTTCGCGACGATACGCTCCACTCCATTCTGTCCGCCGTTCGTCGCCGAGGCGCGACCGTCAGCATTGATCGAAACGGTTTTGCTTCCATTGCGATCTATTTTCACGAGCCCCCACAGCGAGCGCCTCGCTCGCCAACATGGCAACGGCTGAGTTTCGAAAGACCCACGTTGTTGTAATGCGCGCTTGATACGTTGGTCGAGCAGGCGCGCACCCTGGCCCGGGTAGCATGACGCCGTCAACGCTTACGGAATTGCCGCGAAGAATCCCAACGACCGCCTCCAAAATGCGCCGTCTTCGTAATACAGGGACGCTCGCGCGGCATATGAGGCAAAGGCGGCACATGAGGCAACGAAAGTGGGGAAGGACGCGATGACAACAGGCCGCCTCTTGGTTGCCGGATTAGCTGTCGTTTGGCCGCTGATGGCCGCAGACGCTTCGGCGCAAGACTGCCCTGAATGGTTCAAATGGCTCTGCCCCGACAGCGCGAGTTCCAATCCAGCCGCGAAGGAAGCCGCCCCGCCTGGCCAAGGAAAAGAGTTGGCGCGAACCAAGGCGAGTTCAAACTCCGCGTCCGGCAAAGCACGAACGACGAGTCGTTCGGCTGCCGACATCGCGACAAATTCGAAATCGCAACAGACGGTTCCGGAGGCCTCGCGCCAGGCCAAGGCTGGCCGCACCGCAGGTGGCGGCGAGCAACGTCTCGCGCGGCAGGGCGAACAACGAGCAGGGCGCCTTGGCGCGACGACAAATAATCAGGAAAAAGAGTTGTTTGATGAATTTCTGGTGTGGTTCAACGAACAACAACGGAACGCTGCAACCGATCGATGATCGGTTGAGTGTACCACCCAGTCCGGCTCCAAGCCTTTTGATCTGAGTACCAAAAGGCTGCAGGCGTCGCGAGGAAGTTATTGCCGAACCTGAGGTTTTTGGGCACACACAGCGATAAAGCTTGGGTGCCGCGGATTCCTATACCGCGGCTGGGTCACGTTCTTTTGAGGTGCTGACTGGAGATTTTTTTTAAACGGTATCTTGTTCCCGGTATGGAATTTTGTCGCCACAATTTTGATGAGGTCGCGCAATCTCTGAATTCAAAGGCCCACGCGCAAAGCAAACGAGAGTGGGACCAAGGGGGGAAGCTATGGGCAGTATGGAATTGTTTCTGCTTGGCGTCTTGGCGGGGTGGATACCGCCAACGATCATTGTCGTCGTAATGGCACGCCGAGCATGGTCGATGGGACAAATAAATGCAGCGTGGCGGTGTCCCAAGAATTATTTGAATTAAACGGTATTGATGGACGGCATCGCTGTTGTTGGCGGGACGAACCGGTAGTAGATGAACCCTGCCGCATGAAAGGCAGCAATCGTGCCCATTGTAGTTCTTTTGTTGTTATTATTAGACGCGACGATTTTTAGTGCAGCTCAGTTGCAATACCAGGGACATGGTTGGGCCGACGAAGTTTGTTTCTCAACCTATGGCCTCTGCAATCGGCCATTTTTCCTTGGCCTGATAGCTGGCGTGGTCAGCAGCATTTATTTTGTACACTCGGCTGTCAGCAACAAATCATAAGGCAATGATGTGCCTTGCGACTGATCGGAGGAGCGAGCGTGCGGCTGGGTAGGTCTGGCACAACGCGCTGGCCGTCCGTGAGCAATTGAAAACATCTGGATTAACCACAAAGCAAAAAAATGGAGCAAATACCGTCGAAAATTGCGTCCAGCGCTTATCAGTGCGACCCGAAACTCCGGGCGGTCTGCAGG
>Ga0099792_10000406_pt1 | contig 16034 bp, 13 predicted proteins | sample Rivendell_Oct201_8_FD_83780 | JGI IMG/M metagenome (GOLD analysis project Ga0099792, IMG submission 83780) | Vadose zone soil microbial communities from the Eel River Critical Zone Observatory, Northern California, USA -... | ecosystem: Environmental > Terrestrial > Soil > Vadose zone >...
CAGCGAATGCGTCCTCTCGACCTTGACGGCATCGCGCGCCGCCCGCACCGCGACCGCGGGCTCGGTCAGTGACGCCACCTTCATGGCGGCCCCGAGCTTCGACCAATCGATCACGTCGCGCAGCGAGCGCGTGAACCATTCGGCCATCTGCCCGGTAATCCGCCCGGCCTTGCCGGCGGCTTTCACGACCGAGACCCCGACGCGCGCCGGCGTGCCGGCTCCGAGTGACGCATAGGTGCCTGCGGTGACCACGAGGCCGACAGTCGCCAGCCCGAGCACGAGCTCGTCGGCCTTTTCGCCATTGGCGAGCCGCGAGCCCTCGCGCACGGCGTCGCGGACGTCGCCGATGACGAACAGATCGCTCACCGTCGTTCCGGCGAGCCCAACCAGTGAATCGGCTTCGCCCATGACCAGCCCGCGCCCAAACCGCTTCGCCGCCCGCCGAGTCGATGCCATGGTCGAGTTGGCAGCGTCGACCTTGGCGACCAGCGCCGGATCGACCGTCACATTGCGGTCGCGGGCCAGGTCAAGAAAGCTCTGCGCCAGATCGGCGTCGTCGAGCACGACCGCAGCCTCGATCTCGCGCGCCGCCAACTCGGCATTGAAGACCTGCGCCAGCTGATGATCCGTGAGCAGGACAGGATCGTCCTGGGCATAGAGCAACTGCTCCGCTTCGACGCCATGTGGCACCACGCGATAGGCGGCGATCGCACAGACGCAGGCCAGCATGATCGGGAGGATGAGGCGCAGCGCGGTCATGCCTCGGTCTTGGTCTCCGGTGGAGTCATCTCCGGCGAAGGCGTCGCCGCGGGGCCCGACCCTCCAGGTGATACCGGGCAATTGTGCCGGCAAGATGCCGGCCGCAACAAAAGCGTGGATAGGAGTACCCGGCTTCAACGTCCGCGACGGGGGCTCGACCAGGCCAAAAATTCTTGAAAACTCAATGACTAGCGCGAGGCTTCCGGTTTTGGCGCCGCGCGCACCCGCCACTGTAGCAAACGAGCGGCTGATCCGAAGCCTGCAGATTGAAGCTCATGATTTCAAATGCAGTTTTGGCCCTGGCAGCGCAGCCGGACGGCGATCTCGGCGGGCTCGCGATAGGGGACCAACATCAAGTGAATCGTCTAGGAATCGACCAGGCGGGCCGTTATGGTGCCGCGCGCTTGCCACCGCGCGACAAACTCGCGGCGCCGCCAGGCGCCACAGCGGACTTGACCATGGCCGAGAACATCGTTCCTCATTTTCATAACACTCCAGGTGTGCCCGTGATCGAGATCGGCGCCAAGGAGTTCCAGTGCGTCGGCGCAACCCCTCCGTTCGATCATCCCCACGTCTTTCTCGACATGGGCGATGCGAACGAGATCATCTGCCCGTATTGCTCCACGCTCTATCGCCACGACGCCTCCCTCAATTCCCATTCAGCCCGTCCGCCGGAATGCGCTCTGGAGTCGGCCGCCTGACTAGAACTAGCGTCAGGAGGACATGACTTGTGGCCGCCGCGCGAACTGTCATCATCGCCGGCGCGGGGATCGGCGGGCTGACCGCGGCGCTCGCGCTGGCGCAGCGCGGATTCGCGATCACGCTCCTTGAAGCGGCCGATCGCCTGGAAGAGGTCGGTGCCGGCCTCCAGCTGTCGCCCAATGCGACGCGCGTGCTGATCGCGCTCGGGATCGCCGAGCGCCTCAAGCCTCACGTCGTCGTCCCCGAGCATCTCGTCGTGCGCAATGCGCGCTCGGGCCGCCTGCTCGCGCAGGGGCCGCTCGGTGCCGCGAGCGAGCAACGCTACGGTGCCCCTTACTGGGTGATTCATCGCGGCGATCTGCAGGCCGCGCTGTGCGAGGCCGTGGCGGCGACGCCGGGCATCACCTTGCGGCTTGGCAGCAAGGTTGAAAGCTTCACGGCCGCGCCGGACAGCGTTGCGATATCGGCGTCACACGGATCGCAGCCGCTCGCAGTCCGCGCTCAGGCGCTGATCGCAGCCGATGGCTTATGGTCCGCGCTCCGCCAGCAGCTCGGGCACGCGACTGCGCCCCGCCCTGCCGGTCAGACTGCGTGGCGCACGCTCGTTCCGATCGACGCCACGCCCAAGAGTGCCGCGCTTCCAGCGGTCAATCTCTGGCTCGGCGCCGACGCGCATCTGGTGCATTACCCCGTCAAGGCCGGGCGCATGATCAACGTCGTTGCCATCGTGGATGACGATTGGGGCGAGCCTGGCTGGAGCACGCCTGACTCACCGCGCGCTCTCCTCGATCGATTTTCCCCAGAGCAGTGGCACGCGAGCGCGCGCGATCTCCTCGCCGCGTCCGAGCATTGGCAGAAATGGGCGCTGTTCGACTGCCTCCCGCTTGCGGCCTGGGGCAAAGGGCGGGTTACGCTCCTCGGTGACGCGGCGCATCCGATGCTGCCTTATCTCGCGCAAGGCGCCGCCATGGCGATCGAAGATGCCGCAGTGCTCGCTGCCTGCCTTGATCGCAATCCTGATGTGCCGGCGGCGCTGCGCACATACGAAGCAAGCCGCCTGCCGCGCACCACCCGCGTCCAGCGCGACGCCAGCCGCAATGCCGCCGTCTACCACATGGGCGGCGCCGGAGCCGCGCTGCGCTCGCTGGCGCTGATGGCCATGGGGGGCGACCGGCTGATCAGCCGCTATGACTAGCTCTATGGTTGGTCGCCAGCGTGACACGACGGTGCTTGCGCAGTTGATTTGAATTAACGCACCCGCCAGGCATGTGCCTCATGAATCGCACCACGAGCGGCCCGCTCATGCCGAAGGGAACCTGACCTCAGCGGTGGGTTCGCGCCAGCACGTCGATCAGCTCGTTCACTTTGCGCCGCTGCTCGCGCCGGTTTCCGCTCGTGATCGCATGCTCAACGCAATGGCCGACATGATCCTGCAGGATCTCCTCCTCGACCCGCCGCAGCGCGGCGCGCACCGCCGCGATCTGCGTGATGATGTCGATGCAGTAGCGGTCACGCTCGACCATGCGGGCGACCCCGCGCACCTGGCCCTCGATCCGGTTGAGGCGACGAAGGCATGACGTCTTGGATTGCTTGCGCATCTCGCTTATATACCCCCGCAGGGTATCCAACCGCAAGATGAGTTTCCGTATGGACCAGCACACGCACAGTCACGCCAGCCATGGTGGTCCCAATCGCCGCAGTCCCACGGAAGCCGGCGGCGTCATCGATCCGGTCTGCGGCATGGCGGTCGATCCGCACACGACGCCGCATCGGCACACATACCAGGGCCGTTCCTATTACTTCTGCTCCGCTGGCTGCCGCACGAAATTCGCGGCCGATCCGGCGCGATATGCTCTGCCCACGGCCACCGCTGCACCCTCTGTCGCGGCCGGCACAATCTACACTTGCCCGATGCATCCCCAGATCCGGCAGACCGGACCAGGCGCCTGCCCGATCTGCGGCATGGCGCTCGAGCCCGAGCTGGTGAGCGCCGAGGGCACGCCCAATCCCGAGCTTGCCAACATGACACGGCGGTTGTGGATTGGGCTCGCGCTGTCCTTACCGGTGGTAGCGCTCGAAATGGGCGGTCACCTCGTCGACCTGCATGGCGTGATCAATCAGTCCACCTCGAACATGCTGCAGTTCATTTTTGCGACGCCAGTGGTGCTGTGGGCTGGCTGGCCGTTCTTCGTCCGCGGCTGGCAGTCACTTGTGACGCGCAACCTCAACATGTTCACGCTGATCGCCATGGGGACCGGCGTCGCGTTCCTCTACAGCGTGGTTGCGACGCTGGCGCCTGGACTATTTCCGCCCGCCTTCCGTAGCCATGACGGCGCAGTCGCCGTCTATTTCGAAGCTGCCGCAGTCATCACCGTGCTGGTGCTGCTCGGCCAGGTGCTCGAATTGCGTGCGCGCGAGCAGACCTCGGGCGCAATCCGCGCACTCCTTGACCTCGCGCCAAAGGTGGCGCGGCGGGTGAAGGAGGATGGCTCGGACGAAGAGATTGCGCTCGAGCATGTCGTTGCCGGGGACCGGCTGCGCGTGCGGCCGGGCGAGAAGGTGCCCGTAGACGGCGTGCTCGTTGAGGGCCGCTCCTCGCTTGACGAGTCGATGGTAACAGGCGAGTCGATGCCGGCCACCAAGGAAGCCGGTGCCAAGGTCATCGGCGGCACGCTGAACCAGTCGGGCAGCTTCGTGATGCAGGCCGAGAAGGTCGGCCGCGACACCATGCTCGCACAGATCGTGCAGATGGTGGCGCAGGCGCAGCGCTCACGCGCGCCGATCCAGCGCCTGGTCGACCAGGTCTCGGGCTGGTTCGTGCCGAGCGTGATCGCGATTGCAGTGCTCGCATTCGCAGCCTGGGCGGTATTCGGGCCGGAGCCACGCTTCACCTATGGCCTCGTCGCTGCCGTCACGGTGCTGATCATTGCCTGCCCGTGCGCTTTGGGCTTGGCGACGCCGATGTCGATCATGGTTGGCGTCGGGCGCGGCGCGCAGGCCGGCGTGCTGATCCGCAACGCCGAGGCACTCGAACGCATGGAGCGCGTCGACACGCTGGTCGTCGACAAGACCGGCACGCTCACCGAGGGCAAGCCCAAAGTGGTCGCAATCGTGCCTGCAGCCGGCCACAGCGACGATGATGTGCTGCGCTACGCCGCGAGCGTGGAGCGATCGAGCGAGCATCCGCTCGCTGCCGCAATCGTCGCGGCGGCAAATGAACGTAAGATGGCGCTCGCGCAGGTCATGGGCTTTGACTCGCCCGCCGGCAAGGGCGCCATCGGCATGGTCGAGCGCAAGCGGGTCGGGCTGGGCAATGCAAAATTCCTTGCCGAGTTCGGCATCGCCACCGACGCGCTGTCGAGCGACGCGGAACGGCTACGCCGCGACGGCGCCACCGCGATCTTCGTCGCCATCGACGGCAAGCTCGCGGGCGTGATCGCAATCGCCGACCCCGTCAAGGCGACGACGCCGGCCGCGCTCGATGCGCTGCGGCGCGACGGACTGCGCATCGTCATGCTCACCGGCGACAACCGCACCACCGCACAAGCAGTTGCGGAGCGCCTCGCCATCAGCGAGGTCGAGGCCGAGGTGTTGCCGGATCACAAGAGCGACGTGGTAGCGCGGCTACGGCGCGAAGGCCGCGTGGTCGCGATGGCAGGCGATGGCGTCAACGATGCACCGGCGCTCGCGGCTGCCGATGTTGGCATCGCCATGGGCACCGGTACCGATGTGGCGATGGAGAGTGCCGGCGTCACGCTCATCAAGGGCGACCTCGGCGGCATCGTGCGCGCGCGTACGCTGTCGGAAGCCGTGATGCGCAACATCCGGCAGAACCTGTTCTTCGCCTTCTGCTACAACGCTGCCGGCGTGCCGATCGCAGCCGGCGTGCTCTATCCGATATTCGGCGTTGTGCTGTCGCCCGTGATCGCGGCTGCCGCCATGGCGCTGTCGTCGGTCAGCGTGGTCGGCAATGCGCTGCGGCTGCGGCGGATAAAGCTGTCGTAGGCGCTATCCCAGCACGCGCTGACAGCATCGGCTTTGGTCGAAGTCGTGATCGGGCACCGGCCGTCAGCGCCGAGGCGTGCCCTTGCTGGGCGGGGAGGCGGCGCAGTTCTTCTCGCGCACGGTCGAGTCGATCACCTGCACTTCCTCGTTCACCGCCATGTAATCGGAGCGATAGGCGAGGACGCTGACAATCTGGCCGCCGATGGCCTGCTCGGCCTTGTCGATCAGCTCCTTGAGCTCGCGCTGGCGTTCATGCTTCTGCTTCGATGCCGTCGCAAGCTGCTCGCAATTGTGAAACTGATACTTGCCGGCATCGGCGAAGACATAGGGTCCGTCCGCGCTGGCGCAGCCTGTCAACAGCGCGCACAGCGCCGCCAGCCGCAGCGGCCGCGCGGCAAGCAAACCCCGAAGCATGATCAATCGGACCAGCATGATCCCCACCCGCCTCCGCCACCCATCATCCGCGGCGAGCCTTAACGAACCCATCACGCTTTGCCGGGGAATTGCGCCGAGATTGCGCCACAATCGTGGAGGGGGAGACCCATAGCTTACCGGCATGCTCTATGCGGCCCAAGGCGCATACAGCCGCGGGAGCCAACGCTCGACCGCGTTGACCGGAAAGCCAAGCCTGACCGGGCTCCGCGGCCCCGGAGATACGAGATAGCCGGCGTCAATCAACGCATTGAGGACGGTGCGCGCCTGCCGAACCTCATAGCCTGTCAGTTGGGACGCCTGCCCCCGCGCGAACTCCCCGGCCACCACCGCCTCGTGCAGCAAGGGCCATGAGCCCCTCGGAATGCGTTTCGCGCGGATTTCCTCCTCGGACCAGATCTCCATGCGCCGCAACATGTCAGCGGGCTCCAGCAAGCCTTCCATGAACTCGACCTGGTCAAGACAGGCGCGCAGGAAAAACTCACAGAATTCAGCCAACCCGGCCTGTGTCAGATTTCCACGGCCATCGAGATCGCCGCGCCGCGGCTCATCAGCGGTCGCCAGCTGCGACTTGTATTCCGAGACGTTGCGTGCGAGCCCGCGCGAAATCGCCCATACTTCCGAGCCGATGCCAAGCTCACGCAACCACGCGTGCGAGAACAGGCGCGCGACGCGGCCGTTGCCATCGAGGAATGGATGAATCCAGGCCAGGCGATGATGTGACGCTGCAACCGCAATGACCTTGCGAAGCCTCGAGAGGCTTGGCGATGAGTATGCCTCGACAAAGCGATCGAGAAACGCCCGCAGGTCAGCCGCAGCTGGCGGAATGTGCCGCCCAATCCGCACCTGCCGCTCTCGCAGTTCGCCCGGCACCACGCGCCGGCGCTCTTTCGCCTGCGGGCTCTCGACCCAGAGCAGGTCATCGGGAAGCCGTGAGCAGAACTCACGATGGACCCACAGGATGAACTCGATCGAGACGACTGGCACCGGCGCCTCGCCGCGATCGATGACGCGCTGCACCTCGATATGTGCGCGCGCCTCCCGTTGCAGATTGCGCTTCTCAGTGTCCTTTGCGTAGTCGTCCTTTAAGGCGCGGTCGATATCGACCGGCAAGGTGCGGTGGCCCTCGATGAGGTTCGAGTAGTAGCAATTCATCGAGCGGACGAGATCGCCGACCCCCGCCCGCAGCGCCGGATTGAGCCGCGCTGCCAACGCATTGGCCTTGGCAACGAGGTCGGTCGCCAGGTTCTCCAGTTCTTGCCGATCCTCGGAGAGCATCGGCTCCATGCGCGAGACGGAGGTCATTTTTGCCGCTTTCATCAACGCAAAAGATACATATCAGACAATCATTTAAATAAGAATTAGGCTCCACATTTGCCGCCTGTTTTGCCGGTTGGCAAATCGCTGAAGGAGATAGGAATAATTACCTATCAGCCTTTTCTGAAGGAGTGCGCCGAAGGGGTGCCCGGATCGACGCATTTCAACGACGGCTACGGCGTGATAGCATCCCATTGAACAACATGAGCTCTCACAACATGAGTTCTCAAAGACCCAGCTGCGAATTGCCGACGTCCAAGCAGTACCGTTTGCGCACACCCTGAAATAACCTGAACGCACCGATAAATGTTGTTGCGACCTGAGGCGTGGAAGTCGGCACTCTATCGTGAGTTTCCACCAGCGCCCGACCTTCGAGCTTTTGTCGCCTGCACCTGGGTGCGCCTCGTCCGCCTCAACCCGAGTGCGTCTTGCGATTTGATCCTGCCGGATGGCTGCGCCGACATTATAGTCTACGACGAATCCCCGCCGACTGTTGCAGCACCTGATGCCGTGACGCGGCGCGTTCACTTGCGCGATGGTATGGTGCTAACCGGAATTCGGCTGCGACCGGGAGCTTGGCATGCCGTATTCGGCTGTCCCGCCTTCCAGTTCCTGAATGGCGCACCGCTCCTGAGCGACATCGCGCCTGGCGCTCGGCGGCTCCATCAAGCTGTCCTCCAGGCGAGCAATCTTGGGGACCGGCTCACGGCACTCGAAGCTTGGGTGCGTGGCGCCTTGCTCCGCGCCACGTCCGACGACCACACCATCATCGCTGCATGTCGCATTCTCTCTGGCAATCCCGTCGTCGCCATCAGCGCTATCGCCGACAGCTTGGATTGGAACGTGCGCACGATGCACCGTCGGTTCCTCGCCGCATGCGGCTATGGACCTAAGCATTTCCAGAAGATCATGCGCATTCAGGCGGTCCTGCGGGCGGCCCAGGCTATTCCTTCGGCAGGCCTGGCAGAGCTGGCCATAGCCGCCGGATTTGCCGATCAAGCGCACATGACACGTGACTTCCGCGCCATCACCGGATTGACGCCGGCAGATTATTTCCGGGCCACCGCTCCACATGGTTGGGGCGCTTGGATGAACGAGGCCTGGTAAGGCATGTCCGATTTGTTCAAGACAGTCGGCCCCTCGTCTTCTAAGCAGCACTCATAAAGCACGGAGAAGAGGGATAAGCCGTATGTCGAACATGAAAGTCCTTTTTGTCGCCGGCTTCGGTCCCGTCACAAAGGAACCGAAAAAATCGAAATCATTTTACGTCGATACTCTCGAATTGCCGATGGAACAGCGTCCCGACAATCCAGACTATTATCACACCGAGAAGCTGGCAGGGGTTCGTCATTTCGCGGCATGGCCGTTGAACGAAGCCGCGCAGTCCTGCTTCGGCCGACCCGACTGGCCCGCGGGCGTGCCCGTGCCGAATTCATGGCTTGAATTTGACGTCGAGGACGTTGCTGCTGCCAGTGCGCATCTGAAGGCAAGCGGCCATACCCTGCTGGTGGACAATCGCACGGAACCATGGGGACAAATCGTATCACGGCTCCTGAGCCCGGAAGGTCTGCTCATTGGCATCACGTTTACACCGTGGATGCGGTGAGATGGGACAGGCGCACATCGATCTCGGTGTGAAGCGCGGCTCGGCGTGAGACACTTGATGCGGACGGCGGGACTTGAACCCGCACGGGGTTGCCCCCAAGGGATTTTAAGCCTAATTTTGTGCCTTATCCTGTGTCTATCCGGCATCGCGAATTCCTTCGCTAAGCGCCTGAGATAGATAGACTTTCTGTCCAGCGCGATCGACCTTGCATCGCCGGAGCTGCGAAGCAGCCGGCTTTGTGGTGGCCCCTAGTTGGCTCCTGGATATCGGCAAGCGGACGGACGCTCGGATGGCCAAGATGAAGCTCACAAAGACCGCCGTCGACACGGCGACGTTCGGCGCCAAGGAGTACGAACTGCGCGACACGGTCGTGCCGGGGTTTCTCCTGAAGGTCACGCGCGCCGGTCGAAAGATCTTCATGGTGCAGTATCGGACCAACGCGGGTGAGCGTCGGAAGCCGGCGATCGGCCGATTCGGTGAGCTCACAGTCGAGCAAGCACGCGCTATTGCCCAGGACTGGCTCGCCGACGTGCGCAAGGGCAAGGATCCAACGCAGAGAAGACGACCGCGCGGAACGCTCCGAGCGTGAAGGAGCTGTGCGCAAAGTTCATCGAAGACTACTCGAAACCGAAGAACCGGCCTCGAACGGTCAAGAGCTACCAGGGCTACATCGATCGCCACATCATTCCTAAGCTCGGCGCCCTCAAGGTGCGTCAGGTCATTCGGTCAGACGTGTCGGACGTCATGACTCGCATGAAGAAGACGCCTGTGACTGCGAATCGCGTCCTCTCCTGCCTGCGCAAGATGTTCAACATGGCCGAGGTCTGGGGTTTCCGTGACGACGGCACCAATCCGTGCCGTCACATCCCAAAGTACGCGGAGAGCGGGAAGACGCGGCTGATCACCGACGACGAAATGGTCCGGCTGTTCGCCTACTTAGAGCGCGCCGATGTGGAGGGGCTGGAGCACCCGTTTCTCACCCTCGGAATCCGTCTGCAATTCGCCTTTGCAGCGCGAATGTCGGAGATCATCAACATGGAATGGGAGTGGGTCGATTTTGCAAATCGTCGTGTTGTCTGGCCGGACAGCAAGACGGGCGAAATCTCGAAGCCCATGAGCCAGGACGTCTTCGCTCTGTTTTCGACGGCACCGCGTTTGCAGCGCTCACCTTACGTGGTGCCCTCTATTTCCCAGCCAGATCAACCGATGTCTCAGTACACATACTTCGAAGGCTGGAAGCGAATCCTCGAACGAGCAGAGATCCCACACGTGGGAACGCATGGCATCCGCCACCGCGCCACCACAGAGATTGCAAATTCTGGTGCGCCATTGAAGATTGGAATGCAGCTTACGGCTCATAAGACGGTCACGCAGTTCATGCGCTACGTCCATACGGAGGATGACCAGGTGCGCGCAGCAGCAGAGGTCGTCGCCTCCCGACGAAAAGTGGTCCTACAGACCGCAACAGACGTTGCAATCGCTCCTGAGCCAACCTCGCCGGCGTTTGTGGCGCCAGCTTCCTCCCCCACATCGACGACCGAAAATGGGCATTACACTTCGCGTACAAAGCTTGGCGCTTATCGGCCACTGTGGCATCGTATTGGCGCAAACCGGGCCACAAACGCGGACATCACAGAAGGTTCCAAAAGAACGCCAGTCTGACACGCCTTCGCGATTTCAAGTGAGGCGCGATCCATCCTTCAACCACATCGGCCACCTTGCGGTCGGAGAAGTTCAATCAATCGGAATTGCGGCCGCGCGTCTGGAAGCGCGCCCTCCGAAGGCAGAGGCCACAAGTTCGAATCTTGTCAGGCGCGCCATCAAAATCAAGACTTAGTAGATCTTTCCGGATTGTGGGTGAAAGCCAAACTCACCATAGACTCACCAAGAAAAGAGGGAGGGCAGGTGTTTGCGGCGTGATTTTCCGCGTCGCCTGATGCTTTGCGCGATCGCGCCAGCGAGGCATGAGATCGTTTCAAAATGCGGAAACGACAACCTACCGCAAAGGTCGCGGACATAGACGGCGAACTCGCAATAGGCGATTGACGATCACGCCCACCGGGAAGCCTTGGCGGATGGTGAGCGTCGGGCGCTTGCGTCAGCAGTCAGCGTGTCCCGAAAGTGCGATCCCGATGAAACTCATGGCATCAGCGTTTGGCAAAGACATGATTTCGACGTGCAGGGCGTCGCGACGCTGAACAGCACCAGCGACTTCGCCGCTCCCACGTAAATGCACGGAACGGCAGCCGGTCGTCCCTTCCGATAGCCGAAAAAAGCAAGCGCGCACCGCTGGCAGCAATTTCGTTCAAGCGCGGGAACGGTTCCATATGCAAGTTAAAGGCATCGTCTGTGAGCATCGGAGAACACGAGCGCAGCCGGTTGTCCCCCGCCCCGATCCTCCCCCAACCGGGTTCGCGTGCGGACGGCCGTGCGAGGATCCCAACCCCCATGAACCGTCGCCAATTCCTGCTGAGCAGCGCTGCTGCGTGCGTGTCCGGGCCGGCACTCGCTCAAATGAAGATGATGGACCACGGCATGTCCGGCATGGGCGGCATGCAGCATGGTCAGATGATGCCGCCAGCGCCCGTCGCAGGTCCGGCGCTTCCCGAAGGCGCGCCGCTGCGCGAACTGCCGCGTCTCGCCAACATGGCGCCGGAAAGGGCGCTCTTTGAGGCTAAGCTCACGGCTGCGGTGGCGAAGGCGAGATTCGTGGACGGCCTCGATACACTGATCCTGGCCTATAATGGTGAAAGTCCGGGACCGTTAATCGAGGTCACAGAGGGCGACCGGGTCCGCATCGCCTTCCGAAACGCGATTCCCAATCAGCCGAGTACGATCCACTGGCACGGCATGCCGGTGCCGGCCGATCAGGACGGCAATCCAATGAATGCGGTCGCGAGCGGAGACGGTCGGACCTACGAGTTCGTCCTGCCGGATGGAAGCGCGGCTTCTTACTGGTATCATCCGCATCCACACGCTTTGAGCGCGGAGCAGGTCTATCGCGGGCTTGCCGGACCTTTTCTGGTGAAGCCTAAGATTGACCCGATCCCCGCCGCCTATGGTGACACCGTCCTCGTCCTCACCGACCTAAGGCTTGCCGCCGACGGATCGCTGCCGGAGGACACCGTAGCGGATCTGATGAACGGTCGTGTCGGCGACCATGTGCTGGTGAATGGGCAGAACAAGCCGATCCTCACAGTGCAGCCGGGAAGCCGACGGCGCTTTCGGCTGTTCAACGCGACGAATGCTCGTTTCCTGCGCCTGACATTCGGCGACGCACCAATGACGATCATTGGCAGCGACGGCGGCTTGCTCGCGGCGCCAGTCCAGGGCGTGACCGAAATCCTGCTCTCTCCAGCCGAGCGCGCCGAAGTGGTCGTGGCATTCGAAAAGGCCGGAAGCTTCGCCCTGAAGACGCTCCCCTACGATCGTGGCTGGATGGGGCCGGGACGTCCCGCCAAGGTTGATCTGACGCTCATGTCCGTCGAAGCAAAAGGAGCCGCCGTGACCGAAATGCCGCCTCTCCCTGAGGCTCTCCGGCCGGTCCCGGAACTTGCCGAACCAAGGGTGCGACGCCGTTTCGTCTACGGCGAGACAATGGCAATGGGTGGGCCCGGCGGCATGACCATGGCCTTCCTGATCAATGGGAAGACCTTCGACATGTCCCGCGTTGATGTAGAGATGAGGGTGGGCCAGACCGAGCTCTGGGAAATTCAGAACCCGACCGACATGGATCACCCATTCCACATCCACGGCACGCAGTTCCAGGTCGTCGAGGTCGAACGCAGTGGTCGCATCTCAAAGCCAGCCTATCGGGCCTGGAAGGATACAATCAATGTGGCCCGCGGCGAGACCGTTCGGATCGCCGTGTGTCAGCAACTTCCCGGCTTGCGCATGTACCATTGCCACATTCTCGAGCACGAAGACCAAGGCATGATGGGAATCTTGAATGCGGTTGCCTGACGATCCCGAGGGGCGGACGACGACAAGAAAGCGCGTCACTTGAACCGAACCATTGCGAGACGCGTTCATGGGTACGGGTCATGTCTTGCGCTGCCGTCTCGCCAGGAAACTGGAGGACGCTGAGCTCGCGAGGTACGATCCTCACACAGTCGCGGCAACGAGTGGCGCCGGATCGCTGGGCTTGTAATTTCGGGGCGAAGCGACGCACGCGAACATCGTGTCGGGGCCCACGGCAACCAGTTCCTCGGGTACTTCAAAGTCCAAAGATACTGCTATGAAACACGATGACAGCCACGAGCATTCAAACACCCAGGCCTCGTCGGCAGTGATAGAGGTCGATCTCAGGAATGCCCATGATGGCAGTGAATACGCAGACCTCGAGCGTTGCTTTCTCGGCCTGCCTGGCGTGACTGGTGCCCACCTCGACCGCACACGCGGCGTGGCACATCTTAGCTACGACACTGCTGTGACGACGCCGGAAAGACTGAGATCGTATCTCCACCAGTGCGGGTATCAGTGCGATTGTTATCACCGGCCGGGCTCAATCGCTCAGGCGGGCCACCCGCGAGTGGGCATCAAGGAACACCCTGCGAGGGAGCACGCTGGGCACGTTACCGCTCAGGCCGGGCGCGTCGCACTAAAGGGCGAAGAGCACGTCCCCATGGAGCACGGCGAACACGCCGGACACAGCGCGTCGATGGTTGCGGATCTCCTTCGCCGCTTCATTATCTCGGTTCTCCTCTCACTGCCGTTGGTGATCTTTTCACCGATTGGAGAAAAGCTCGGCCTGCCAGGCATGCCCCCATCCGGTCTTTCAACGGGGCTGTTCGGTTTCTTGCTGGCAACGCCGGTGGTGTGGTGGGGAGGTTGGCCCTTCATTTCGGCTGCTTGGCGGGCGCTTGGGCTTGGTCAGGTAAACATGATGACACTTATCGCACTGGGCATACTGGTGTCATACATCTACTCGGTTGCGGCGACGTTTTTCTTTGAGGGAGAGGTCTTCTACGAAGCAGCAGCAATGCTCACTTCGTTCAGCCTGGCTGGACACTGGCTGGAGATGCGCAGCCGCTTTGCGACCGGCAAGGCAGTTGAAGGGCTATTAAAGCTCGCTCCAGCTACAGCCCACGTGAAACGTGGCGGCAACGAAGTGGAGATCCCGCTTGAAGAGGTCATAGTGGGTGATGAGATCGCGGTTCGGCCCGGCGACCGTGTGCCCGTTGATGGAGAGGTCATCTCGGGGTCTTCATATGTTGATGAATCGATGATCACAGGCGAGCCGATCCCCGTGTCTAAAACTGAAGGGAAAAAGGTCATTGGAGGTACAGTCAATCAGACGGGCGCGTTCAACTTTAGGGCCACCGCAGTTGGCGCCGATACGGCGCTCTCGCGGATCGTCCAGATGGTTCAGAATGCTCAGGCGAGTAAAGCGCCAGCGCAACGCCTGGCCGACCTGGCCGGGAAGTATCTCGTCTTCATCGCGCTCGGTTCGGGACTGGTAGCTTTCCTGGTGTGGTACTTGTTTGGCGGACAGGGCTTCCTGTTCGCGCTTACCGCTGCCGTCTCGACGATCGTCATCGCCTGTCCGGATGCTTTAGCGCTCGCGACCCCTACGGCAATTACAGTTGGCGTCGGCAAGGGGGCGCGCGAGGGAGTGCTCTTCAAGAATGCTACCGCTCTCGAAGAGACCGCCGGAATTGATATGGTGATCTTCGATAAGACCGGGACGCTTACCCAGGGCAAGCCTGCCCTGACCGATATTATCGCCTCTGACGGATTCCTTGAGGAGGAATTACTACGTCTGGCGGCTTCTGCTGATCAGCCCTCGCGGCATCCGCTCGCTCAAGCGATCGTGGCAGGCGCGCGAGAGCATCGCATTGACGTGGCCAAGCCAGAAAAGTTCGACTCCATCCCCGGACACGGCGTTGAAGCGCAAATTGGTGGACGGTGGGTTTTGATCGGCAATAAGAGATTGATGGAACGCGAAGGGATTGAAACGGGCCGACACAATGAACGCGCTCAAGCGCTGGCGTCTGACGGCAAAACAGCGATGTATGTCGCAGTTGATAAGCAGATCGCGGGACTGGTAGCGGTGGCCGACACCATTCGCGAGAGCGCGCGCCAGGCGGTGCGTGCACTCCACGAGTCCGGTGTTCAGACAGTCATGCTCACCGGTGATCACCGCCGCACGGCAGAGGCAGTGGCTCGGCAACTCAAGATAGATCGAGTGATCGCTGAGGTCTTGCCTGAGGACAAGGCAAAACAGGTAGCTGAACTTCAAGCCGCTGGTCGCAAGGTCGCCATGGTCGGCGACGGAGTGAACGACGCCCCAGCACTTGCGCAAGCTGATGTCGGCATCGCGATCGGCGCGGGCACAGACGTGGCGGTCGAAACAGCTGACGTAGTGCTGGTGAAAAACGATCCAGCCGATGTATCGCGATCAATCCAACTCGCCCGCAAGGTGCGAGGAAATCAAGCAGAACCTCTTCTGGGCCGCGATCTATAACCTAATCGCGATTCCAGTTGCGGCAGGTGCACTCTATCCTTCAATTGGCCTCCTCCTGCGCCCGGAGTGGGCCGCCCTGGCGATGAGCGCCTCGACGGTGACCGTAACGATCAACGCGTTGCTGCTGAACCGTGTGGATTATTCCAGGACTCAACGAGATACCTCCTCTGCGGTGTAGGTGAGCACCTTTGAAACCCTTGGTCTTCACCCCGCGGTTGAGCGTCTTCGCCTGGTTGCAACAAGTTGTGAGTAATCTTGCGTACAGAGCCAGGTTCTCGCGAGAACCGTCTTCGCTTGCGTTCGAGTTCGACCAGCTGAGAATTTGTCCCGCCGATATTGCACGTCCCGCCGGCGCCTGTTCCAACTCGGGTCGCGGTCTCGACCATCGCCCCGATCACTTTGGGGTGCTGGCCCATGCCCAAGTAATCGTTGGAGCACCAGATCACGACTTCTTGCGGGCCCTGAGGCGACTGTCAGATAGCGGAAGGAAATCGCTTGGCGATCTGTTCGATCTCGGCGAACACCCGATAACGGCGCTCGTGCCACAACGGCACGAGCGCTTCGGCGAAGAAGTCGTCAAATATCATGAAGTCGCCTCGTCGAACGGTCAGTGCGGCATTGAGCCGGCAGCGCTGAATTAGAGAGTGCGAAGGAACGCGACTAGATCGCGCTTCTCCTCGCCAGTTAGATTCGTGCCGAGCACCAAATTGAAGAATTCAACCGTATCATCGAGCGTCAGCAGGCGAC
>Ga0099792_10000407_pt1 | contig 15999 bp, 12 predicted proteins | sample Rivendell_Oct201_8_FD_83780 | JGI IMG/M metagenome (GOLD analysis project Ga0099792, IMG submission 83780) | Vadose zone soil microbial communities from the Eel River Critical Zone Observatory, Northern California, USA -... | ecosystem: Environmental > Terrestrial > Soil > Vadose zone >...
CGGAATGCTCGAAGGCGTCGAAGGTGCCCGCGATGAGGCCCGCGAGTTCCGGATGCGAAATGTCGATGCCGTTGTCGATGACGGCGACGAGAACACCTTCGCCGGTGGCGAGCCGATGGGCTTTTGGCAGGTTCAGTTTGGTCAGGGTGTATTGATCGGGAGTCGCGGAAGGTTGGCTCTGCTGGAGCGTGAAGCGGTAGTTCGGCTGCGCCATTGAGATCCCGCCGTCGGCCTCGAGCGCGCGAACCACGTCGCCGACCAAACGCTGGTCGCCAATCCGCCAACGATGAAGTGTGACGCCAGTCAACCCGATGGCCTGAGACTCAAGGCGAGTGAGGCGGTGCCGCTGCGCCAGTGCTTCGAGCGCCTGGGGTGAAAGATTGGACGGAAGACCAACCAATACCTCATTATTCACGAAGCGCCGCTCGCCGGCAGGTGGGACACGGCTCGGACCGCGTGCGGTCGCAAGCCGAGGGGCGGAGAGGGTCAATGGGTTGCCGGCGTTGCCCAATTGCCGTTCCAGGGTGTCGAGGGTGCCGTTGGTCGGAACGCCAGTACTCAACGGAGGCAGTGAGCGTTGAATGTCGGTCGTGGTGCTGCCTGTGGATATATCGGGCGGGCGGGGTATTGAACCAAAGCTAGGGCTGGCTGATCCGATACCGCCAATCCCGGAGCCTGGCGACCCCAGTCCACGAAGCTGCGCGTACGCATCCGTGGCACCAAACGTTGCCGCGAGCACCAAGGCGCTCGACGCCAGTCGGCGGCAATGATCGACGAATCGGAACATTGGAGGCCCCCCTCTTACGAGGCACACTATCGGAAAATGTGCCCAAACGTAATACCTCTACGGATCGCCGCAATCGGGTCAATTTTTTGGCAAACACGGGCCCATACCGGTTGTCGTCCTGGTGCAGGTCCTGTGAATTGGCTATTTCTTGATATTGTCCAGGGAGAGCGCACCCATGCATTCCGACGACTTCGAGCACGACCATCAGAAGACACGGGCGATCGACGAAGCGCTCAGCCGCATCGGTAAGCCCATCCCGGAGGCGCAGGCGAGGTACGTCGCGGCTCTGGAAGACTGCGAATGCAAGGAGGGCATGTTCGCGCTGGCCGCGACGCGCCGACAGCTCTTCGGTGGCGCAGGGGTTGTGGCTGCGGTCGGAATGACCACGATGCTGCCGGGCCCCGCCATGGCCAAGGCGCCGCCCGGCGCCGGCGAATATCCTGTGCAGGCCGATTCCACCAAGGAACAGGGCCGCATGATGGGGGCGGACGGCGGCTATGGTTTGCGTTCACAGTTTGAAACTGATGTCCGCTGGGTCAATCCGACGAAAACCGCCGGGTTTTCGCCATTGCAGAATAGTTACGGCACCATCACGCCGTCCGGCCTGCACTACGAACGTCACCACGGCGGCATCCCGAATATCGACCCGGCCAGGCACGGCCTTGTGATTCATGGCATGGTCGATCGGCCGATGAGATACTCGCTTGCCGATCTCAGGCGTTTCCCAACTGTTTCGCGCACCTACTTCATGGAATGCTCCGGCACCACCGGAAGCGAGATCATGAAAGCGCGCGAACCGACCGCGCAGCGCACACACGGCCTGGTCTCCACATCGGAATGGACGGGCGTGCCGTTTTCTACGCTGCTCAAACAGACGGGGCTCAAGCCGGGTGCTGCCTGGGTGCTTGCCGAAGGAGCCGACGCCGCGGTGATGACCCGCAGCGTTCCGATCGACAAATGCTTGTCCGACGCATTGATTGTTTTCGCGCAGAATGGCGAGGCGATGCGCCCGGAGCAGGGTTATCCGATGCGGCTGTTCCTGCCCGGATGGGAAGGAAACATTTCGATCAAATGGCTGCGCCGGCTCGAGGTCAGCGATAAGCCTTTTTACACACGCGAAGAAACCGCGAAATATTCCGATCTCATCACCACGACCGGCAAGTCGCGCATCTTCACCTTCACGATGGAAGCGAAATCCGTAATCACCTTCCCGTCGGGTGAAATGAAACTGCCCGGGGCGGGTTTCTACGAGATCACCGGGCTCGCCTGGAGCGGTCGTGGCAAGATCGCGCGCGTCGAGGTTTCGACCGACGGCGGCAAAAGCTGGCACCTCGCGTCGTTGCAGGACCCGGTGTTGGCGATCAGCCAGACACGCTTCCACTTTCCGTGGATATGGGACGGCACGGCTGCCGTAATCCAGAGCCGGGCAACCGACGAAACCGGCTATTCACAGCCGACCCACCAGCAACTCATCGTCGAACGCGGGCCGCTTGAGAGCGGTTCGCTGTTCTATCACATGAATGCGGTCCAGAGCTGGGGCATTGCAGCCGACGGGAGCGTGAAGAATGTTCACCCGCTCGGTTGATCCCAAATACGGGGCGCTGCTTGCGGCCGCCGTCGCAGTGCTTGCGATGCCCAGTGTGGCACTTGCTGACGGCTATCCGGCCCAGTTTGAATTCGGCGCCCCGGCGAGCAACCAGGACATCGCGGCCGTCGCCATCGCGATTGCCCCCGACGGCAAGGGGTTGCCGGCCGGCAAGGGCGATCATGCCGCGGGCAAACGCGTCTACGAGGCCAAGTGCGGTGACTGCCATGGCGCCACTCTGCAAGGCGTTCCGGGGCTGCCGGACATGCCCGCGGGCGCAGCACTTCGCCTCATCGGAGGTCGTGGGACACTGACGACCGGGAACCCCGTGATGACGGTCGAAAGCTACTGGCCCTATGCCACGACGCTGTTCGACTACATCAGGCGCGCAATGCCGTTCCAGTCGCCGGGCTCGCTCAACGCGGATGAACTCTATGCCGTGTCGGCTTACATCCTGGCCGAGGGCAATGTCATCGACAAGACGATGGTGCTCGATGCCCAGACGTTGCCCCGCGTGCAGATGCCGAACCGAGATGGGTTCATTCCCGATCCGCGGCCGGAATTTTTCAAATAGCGATCGGCAGACGATCCTGGTGGGCATCAACGACCGGTCCGGAGTCGGATCGCTGACCAAGCCCTGATTTCCTTCCGAACCTGGTCTGATTTCGCACGCGCGGATCAACTTGCCGCATGTCCCGGCTGTCAACGCCGAGCTTTTCAGTGTTTTATGTCCCACCAATAAAACCCGTTGGCCGTGCCGGTGCCGGCTGGTGAGCGATAGCAAGGCACATAGTCGATCTCGTGCATGTCGGCATTCGTATCCTCGAGGAGACCAGCAAGCGAGATCCAGGACTTGAGTTCCGACGTTCCCGACTGAAGCTCCTTCAAGGGGATCGAGGTGAGAAAGTCCTTGTCCCGGCGTTTCAGTGCGGCGACGAATGCCCGATCGAACTCCTCGTCGATCACGAAATGGCTCATGCCGCCGGAAGCGAACACCGCCACGCGTTTGTCCTCATTCCACGAATCGATCGCCTTTCGCACGATCCGGCCGAATTGATAGGAGCGCCTGGCTGTCGGCTGGTTGGGCGGGAAAAACGTATTCTGGTAGATCGGCACATTGGGCACCACGCGATCGCGCATCACCTGGCGATAGATGTGGCCGAATGCGTGCGATGCGCCGTTGCGGGCATGCTTGGGCCATGCCTTGGAGGCCGCGACATCGAAATCGCTTTCCACGAGCGTCTTGATGATGTGCATTCCGAGCGCAGGCACGCCGCGATATTCCGTGTAATTCTGGGCCGCATGTCCATGCTCCGCCTCCGCGACACCCGGCGGTAGTTTCTTCTTGTCTTCGTCGGATTGCGGATAGCTCGGAATGGTCTCGCCGAAATAGACCATGAAGGCCGGACTGAGCTGGTCCGTCTCAAAGATTTCGTCCTGATCATTGCCGAGGATCACGGCGATCTCGGCGCGTGCGGCGTCCCACTTGTCTGCGAGCTTCTCCATGGCCGCATGGCAGCGCGAGTGATAGCTCTGTTGCATAGCCATCGATGACCGGGCGTCGAGCCCTTCGGAACGGCGCATTGCCACCAACTCGTCGAAACCGTAGAGACCGTCGCGGAATGGGTGCTTTCGCGTCTTGTCGGCCTTGACGCGAAGCTGCCACTGTTCGACGGTCGTGTGCAGCTGAGGACCGTGCGTAGTGGCCATCGCGAGAACGATTTTTGCCATGTTGATTCCTCCGAATTCCGCCGGCCTCACACCTTGAGTTTGAAAACACTGCGCGTGTTGCCGGCGAATATTTTTTCGCGGTTCTCCTGTGACAGCCATTCGAATTTTTCGATATGCGGCCGGATGTGATCCATGGTGTGTCCGGTATCCGGATCGATGGTCGACCCGACGCCGGGACATTCCGAGCCGAACAGGCAGCGGTCGGGCCCGACCGTCTTGATCAGGAGTTCGAGCGCCGGCGCCGTATAGAGCACGGTGTCGAAGTAGAGGAGCTTGAGCCGGTCGCGAAACCGGGTCGCGCCGCGCCCGCGCAGCGACGGCGCGTCAAACCTTCCGAGTTGATATGGGATTGCGCCGCCGCCGTGCGAAACGATGATCTTCAGGCTTGGAAAGTCCTTGAACACATCGGAGTTGAGAAGTCCAAGGATCGCGATCGTGCCCTCGTTGATCAGATGGACGGAATAGCTTGCGCGTTCGGAGCGGGAACTCGCGGTGTGGATGTGCGCCGGGATGTCGAGGGCGCAAAGTTTTTCGTAGAGCGGATACCAGTAGCGATCGCCGAGCGCGGGCGGTTCGACGCCGGAGTTTTCGTAAGGGTCGGGATTGAGCAGGCAGCCGACGAAGCCAAGCTGTGTCACGCAGCGCTCGAGTTCCGGCAGCGCGCGCTCGATCGGGTCGCCGGCGGCTTGCGGCAGGCTGGCGACCCCGAAGAAACGGTTCGGGTACATCTGCGTCTGCCGGTGGATGATGTTGTGGCATTCCTCGGCGAACCAATGGACGAGCTTGGCGGGCTTCTCGCTGTGCATGAGCTGGAACGGCCGCGGCGATATGAGCTGGACGTCGGTGCCGTGCTGGTTGAGCGCATCGAGATGACTCTTGGGCCCGATCTCCGCGGCATTGAGCGCGGAGCGCATCTCCTCGTCGGTAACCTTGACGCCGCCGCGGCCATGCGAGCCGCGCGAAGCCAGCAGTCCGGCCTTGTATGCCCACAGCTGCGCCGGCGCGCTGACGTGGCCATGGCAGTCGATGATCACAGGTCGTCCTCCGCTCGTGCTGGGTCGGTTCACGTTACGACAGCCGACAGGGGAAAGCGACGGTCAACAGGGTGATCGACGCAAGGCCAGAAAATGCGTACCCTCCAAGCGGTTCGGGGCTCACAGCGGGAACACCGGCTCATGGCGCATTCTTTGCTTTTGCGGCGAATTCTCGTGCGGCGTATTCTCGTGCGACGTTTTTTCATGCGGCCTTTTCCATTGTGGCGTTTCGCAATCGCGGCACTCGCCACCATTGCGACGTGCGTCAGCGTGTGCGACGGCGCGTTCGCGCAGGCCTATCCGAGTCGTGTCATTCGGATCGTCGTGCCGTTCGCACCCGGCGGGCAGCCGGACACGATGGCCCGCCTGTTCGCGCAACATCTTGCAACGACGGTCGGCGCCAATGTTATCGACAACCGGCCCGGCAACAACACGATCATCGGAGCCAAGGCTGCGGCCAGTGCCGCCCCTGATGGCCACACGCTTTTGTTCGCGACGTCGTCTTCGCTGGCAATAGCGCCCGCGCTCACCCGGAACGCCGGCTACGATCCGGTGAAGGATTTCGCACCGATCGTGGGGGTGTCGATGGCGCCGATGTACCTGACGGTCGGACCGTCCGTGCCGGCGAAATCGGTTGCCGACTTCATCGCCTTCGCCAAGGCCAATCCGGGAAAACTGAATTTCGCGGCGCCAAACGGCGGACCGCCGCATCTGGCCGGCGAGGCGTTCATGCGCGCGGCCGGCATCAATATCACGCCGGTCTTCTACCGCACCATGAACCAGGCCTTCACCGACATGCTCGCCGGCCAGATGGACATTATCTTCGATTCGCTGGCCGCATTGACGCCCTTGATCCGCGACGGCAAGATCCGGGCGCTGGTCTCCCTCGGCGTCAAACGCATGGCCGAACTACCCGACGTGCCGACGATGGCGGAGAGCGGCTTGCCGGACCTGCGGGTGATCACCTGGAACGGATTCGCGGCTCCCGCCGGCACGCCCGACGCGATCGTCAAGAAACTCAACGTTGCAGTCAACGAAGCTTTAGTGTCTCCAACCATCCGGGAGACTCTCACTACGTTTGGTGCCGAGCCGCTCGGCGGATCGCCGCGGGAATTCGCCGACTTCGTCTCCTCCGAATCGAAGAAATGGCCTGAAATCATTCGACTGTCGGGCGTGAGGATCGATTAGGACTCACCTTGTCTCGAACAAGTTCAGGTCTACGAACTTGCCCATCTGAAAATAGCCGAGCGACGATGGGTGAATCCCATCGCCGCAATTGTAGGTAACGCTCAGGAGGTCGGGATTGGCCGGGCTGCGCACCACGCGATCGAAATCGATGATGCCGTCAAAGGCGCCGCTTCCTCGAATCCAGGCGTTGACCTCGTTGCGTACTTTCGTTTTTGCGTCGTTCCAGCCCGTATTGTCGGCATCCGGCGCCCGGTTATGTCGCGGCACGATGGTGACGCCGATGACTTTCAAGCCGCGCGCCTTGACGCGCGCCACGATGTCCTTCGTGCCATTGATCACCTGTTCTGCGCTGGCTTCTCGGCGGATATCGTTGGTGCCCATGAACACGACGACGTGCGACACGCCCGCATGCGCCAGCACATCACGGTCGAGCCGCTCGGTGCCGGGTGTGCTGTCGGGCGGCGGCGTCACTTTTCGCGTCACGGTATTTCCACCGATGCCTTCGTTGACGATCGCGCGGCGGACCGGGTCTTGCAGGGCCAAGCGCTGTGCCACAACGTCCACCCAGCGATCGTGCCCGTCGATGGTTGTGCAGGTGCCGTCGGTAATGGAATCCCCGAAGGCGACAATTGCCGTCGTTGGCGCCGTTGTGCGAACATCAACGGCTTTCAGCCACGGCATCGTCGTGAACCGGCGCTTGAACGAGGATCCGGATTCCGACGCCGTCAAATCTCCCGCGCCATTGTCGGTGGCGAATGAGGTCACGAGCGCACCGTTATGTTGGCTGGCGGGCACGTCTGCACCCGGAATATGGACGCTCACCGCGATATCCTCTTGGGGCTCGACTTTCATAAGGATGGGATCGCTGGTCACGGAACCGCCCGCCGCGATCGTTACGGAGGACTGACCGGCGAATGTCACGGCCAGGAGAAGGCCCGGCGAAATGCTGGCGGGATTGTTGGCGGATTGGCGCGGCCCGGCCGATACTTTGCCGAACGTCACCGGCGCGGTGCCGAACGTGTTGTCAAATCGCAACCGGATGGCATCGCCAGGCGCGCTCACGCGTGCGATCAGCCGCAACGTCGCGTTGCTCACGCGGCTTTGGCCGAGGCCCTGCTGGGATGTTCCCCATGCGGTAATCCAGCCCGTTTGCGCGAACGCGGGGCAGGAACCTGTTGCCGCAAACATAGCCGAACCACTGCCGACAGCGATCGCAAACTTGAGTATCCGAAGCCGTTGCAAACCACGTCGCATTTGTTTCCTCCCGGATTTGTTCTCCACAGAGGCTACATCAGGCCGCCGGTTGTGCGGAAGGGGGTGGCATTGGACGCCCCAAACGTGCGAATTGTGGTCGAAATTCTGATGAGCATCGATTATTTAGAAGCCTGAAGGTCAACGGCAGATGAGCCAAGAGGTCCCATGAACATCCCCGTCCAACCACCCGCCACCCCGCCCTACGAACACACACCGCTCTTTCCTTTGGGGCAGGACCAGACGCCGTACCGCAAAATCTCGGCGACCGGCGTCACGGTGCGCGAGGCGTTGGGAAAAGAAATGCTGGTCGTTGAGCAAAGCGCTTTGCGCCAGCTCGCCGAGGCGGCCTTTACCGACATCAACCACCTGCTGCGACCGGGCCATCTCGCGCAGCTCCGCTCGATCCTGGACGACAAGGAAGCCTCTCCCAACGACAAGTTCGTGGCCTACGACTTCCTCAAGAACGCCAATATCGCGGCGGGCGGCGTCCTGCCGATGTGCCAGGACACCGGCACCGCCATCATCATGGGCAAGAAGGGCCAGCACGTCTTCACCGACGGCGACGACGAGGCAGCCCTCTCGGGAGGGGCGCGCGACGCCTACGTCAAGCGCAACCTGCGCTACTCTCAATTGGCGCCGCTGACCATGTTCGAGGAGACCAACACCAAATCGAACATGCCGGCGCAGGTCGAAATCTATGCCGACGGCGCGCGCGGCCATGAGCAGGCCTATAAGTTCCTGTTCATCGCCAAGGGGGGAGGTTCGGCCAACAAGTCGTTCCTGTATCAGGCAACGCCGTCGATCCTGACCCACGATCGCATGATCGCGTTCCTGAAGGAAAAGATTCTCACGCTCGGCACCGCGGCCTGCCCGCCCTACCATCTGGCGATCGTGATCGGCGGCACCTCGGCCGAACTCACCATGAAAACCGTGAAGCTTGCCTCGACGCGCTATTACGACAATCTGCCCACGAAGGGATCGGAAACCGGTCATGCGTTTCGCGACCTCGAAATGGAACAGGAGGTGCACAAGCTCACACAGTCGCTTGGCGTCGGCGCGCAATTCGGCGGCAAATATTTCTGTCACGACGTGCGTGTGATCCGCCTGCCGCGTCACGGCGCGTCGCTGCCCATTGGGTTGGGAGTGTCGTGCTCCGCCGATCGGCAGGCGCTCGGCAAGATCACGCGCGAGGGCGTTTTCCTCGAAGAGCTCGAGCACAATCCGGCGAAATATCTGCCCGACGTGTCGGCGGATGCGTTCGGTGGCGACGTGGTCGAGATCGACCTACGCAAGCCTATGCCTGAGATTTTGGCGCAGCTCACGAAGTATCCGATCAAGACGCGGCTCTCGCTCACCGGGCCCATGATCGTGGCGCGCGATCTTGCGCACGCCAAATTGCGCGAACGGCTGGAGGCCGGGCAGGGGCTGCCCGACTATTTCAAGAACCACCCGGTCTATTATGCGGGTCCCGCCAAGACCCCGACGGGTTATGCCTCCGGGGCCTTTGGCCCCACGACGGCAGGGCGCATGGATTCCTTCGTGGCGGATTTCCAGGCGGCCGGCGGTTCGATGGTGATGCTGGCCAAGGGCAATCGGTCGCCGGCCGTGCGCGAGGCTTGCAAGAAATACGGCGGCTTCTATCTCGCTTCGATCGGTGGTGCGGCCGCCAACCTCGCCGAGCATTGTATCAAGAAAGTAGAAACCATCGAATATCCCGAACTCGGCATGGAGGCGATCTGGCGGATCGAAGTTGAAAACTTTCCGGCCTTCATCGTCCTCGACGACAAGGGCAATGATTTTTTCAAGGAATTGAATTTGGGGTAGCGCTGCTTCAATCGCACCATGCGCATCCAGGAAGTCAACGCCGCCGGCTATCGATCGCTACGCGGGATAAGGTTCCCGGTCGGCGCGCTGACCGTATTCGTGGGCGCCGACGGGGTCGGCAAGACCAACCTCTACCGCGCGCTGCAGTTGCTGCAGGCTGCGGCGGCGGGAACGCTGGCGCGCGAACTTGCATCCGAAGGCGGCATGCAGTCGGCTTTGTGGGCGGGGCGTCGGACACCTGGCAAGCCTGTCCGCATCAAACTTGGCGTCGGCTTCGGCGGCGAACTTGATGCCGCGGACGCCAGCAAGTCCGACTATGGGGTCGAAGCCGGCCTCGTACCCCAATATGAAATCGAGGCCGGCCTGCCGATGATAACCGCGGCGGCCTTCATGCTGGAGCCGCAAATCAAAGAGGAGCGCCTGACATGGCATGACGGACGTCGCGCGGTCGCGTTGCTGGAGCGCAAAGGCCCGGCTGCCTTCGTGCGCAATGAAGACGGCAAGCGCGAGCCGCTGGGCATGAGCCTGCTTTCCTCTGAAACCGCATTGGGGGTTTTTCAGGATCCGGGCCGCTGTCCTGAGACCAACAGTCTGCGCCGCGTCATGCTGGATTGGCGTTTCTATCACGACATGCGATCGGACCGCACGTCGCCATTGCGTCAACCTTGCCTCGCCGTCACCACGCCGACGCTGGCCTCCGACGCCTCCGATCTCGCGGCTGTTTTCGCCACGCTGGTATATATTCGTGAGGATAAGTCCGATCTCGACCGCATCATCGATGATGCATTTCCCGGTGCAACGCTCGTCGTGCCGCCGCCGGAACGCATGGCTTCCTTCGGTCTGGTGATGCCGGACTATCCAAAACGCGTATTCGAGGCGGGCGAATTGTCGGACGGGACGTTGCGCTATCTTGCGCTCGCCGGCGCCCTTTTCGGTTATCGCCTGCCGGCTTTCATCGCATTGAACGAGCCGGAGACGAGCCTGCATCCGGACCTGCTGGAGCCGCTCGCCCGTATGATCGTGCGGGCTTCCGAGCGCACGCAGATATGGGTCGTTACGCATTCGCAGCGGCTGGCCGCGGCCCTCGCGTCGGAAGGAAATGTTGCGCCGCGCACCGTCATCAAGCGCAACGGCGAAACCTGGATTGAAGGTCTCAGGCTGGGCGGCGAGTTTACGCAGGATGAAGATGAATAAATTCTCTTGATCGACTACGCTCGGCGTGTTTCATCCTAAAATCTGCCACAAATTGAAACGAATAACACCGCGCGCGAACAATGTGGCGCCTGAACATTTTTCTCATGGAGACAGACATGCGGAGCGAAAGAACGATCTTTTTTTCGATCCGCCCAGCCGGGCGGGAACGCCTGACTATGTCTGGAGCCATCCATGGGCAAGAAGTTGAAGCTGCGCGAAGCGCGTCGGCACGATGCCGAACGCGCTGTCAGCGCGGTGCTGGAAGCACATTCAAAGCGTAAAGTCCGTTCACGCGCTGCCGAGCGATTGAACGACCTCAACCGGCGCTACAGCGCACCGGTCGAGTGTCTAAGCGCGTCGGCTATCCGCGATCCGGAGACGTGGCGCTGCCGCATCAAGAGCCGCTCGGAAGACAAGCGGTTCATTGACCTGGTGCGGTACGCCTATGCGAAATATCCCGTACCGCGTCACCTCGAGGACGCGTGGGTTGAGCCGTGCGACGACGATTTCGTCGACCGGCTGGCGCCGCTTAACCGTATGAGCGGCGATACGAGGTCGCGTCCCGATTTGCGTTCGTGGTACATCATTGTTGCGCAAGGCGGCTCGCTTTATCGGCAGGCGGCGCATCCGTGGCTGTCCAAGCTTGAGACCCATCATTTCCTCAACCCGCCGCCCGACGTGACGTCGGCACGTGCTGCGTTCTGGTACGCCTATGCGCGTGCGCAGACGGACGATGTGGGCGTTGCACGCAACGTTGCCTTGACCAAGCTTGGCCAGTTTTCGGTAGCGTCCTCATTCTGGAAGGAGGTTGCGCGCTTCCTGGCTCGCAACTCAATGCCGGTTGCGACGATGAATGACCTCATCGACTATCTCCATGCCGCCAAGCGGGCCGACGAACGATTCTCGCTCAAGGGTCGTACGCTCTCCGCCCTGCGCCGGCGCATGGAGGAATGGCATCGTGAACTGTACAAGCACCAGGCGATCGGAGGCGGGACTTGGGTCGGCCGGGCCCTACCGAATATCGACTATGAGGTGGGCTCCGAGAACCGGAAGGCGATCTGGCGCTTCCGGCAGATCACGACCGGCAACGAGCTTTTCCAGGAAGGACAGCGGATGCGGCACTGCGTCGGCGGCTACAAGCACCTGTGCATGAGCGGCTTCGTTTCCATCTGGTCGTTGACCTCGGAATTCCCGATCGGCCAAGTCAATCGCGGTGTCACCATCGAGGTGCGCCAAGATGGCGACATTGTGCAGTGTCGTGGATTCGCCAATCGGCTGCCCTATGGCAACGAGGTCATGATGGTCAAACGATGGGCTCGCGATTATGGACTCACCTGGGTGGGTTGGTAGCGGTGAATTCTTGTAGCCCGGATGGAGAACGATAAGCGCAGTCCTGCGCTTATCGGGCGTAATCCGGGGCCGGCAATCGCGCCTGCCATCCCGCAGCAACAGCAAACGCACGAGCCTTCAGCGGGGCGCCGCTTGTACCTGCATCCGAGCACCGGCCTTCTTCCACTGGATGAGACTGTCGCCAAAAATCTTTGTTGATTGCATCGCCGACTGGCTCAGTTGGGCATATTCGGCGATTTCCCGCTGAACGCGCGTGCCTTCCGCGTGCAGCAGTTCGCGCAATGTCTGCAGTTCGGAAATCAACCGGTCGATCTCTTGGACCGACGTGCCCGCGACGCGCTGAAGGAGCGTCGAGATATTACTGGCAACCAATTCGCTGTCGTTCTCGGGCGTTCGCCGCAAGTTGGCACCATCGCGGCGTACGAACTCGCGAATTTCGCCTTCGACCGCTGTCGCCGACTGATGATTAACTTCTGCAGGCTTTCCGTTGCTGAGCAGTGTCATGGATTTTACCCCCGTCACAATACGCATGCCCCACCAGAGATGATTGCGTCATCCGAATGTGACGATAACGCGGCGTGTTCGCAAAATTTCGAGGGAGAATTCTGCGGAGTTCCTATCTTGATACCGGAACCGCTTATTATTTGCGGAGATTATCGGCTTGACGGTACGATATAGCGTCGTTCGACGCCGCTGGCGCAGCAATTGTACGATAGCACGGGGCTCGTGCTTCGCGATTTCGAGAGTGGGAACCGGGCGTGCTCGCGTTAGGCTTGTTCCCCAGCCCCGTCGCGCGGGCCTCGATTCATGCTATTGTTTTGGATGATGGGACTCCGAACGCTCTCGTTCGGAGTTCCTGGTCTGGAGTTCCCGTTCGGAGTTCCCGTTCGGAGTTCCTGGTTTGGAGTCCCGCCTTTACGGCGGCTTCGCCGCGGGCGGCTCTGGTGCGAAACCGCGAACCGGGGTCTGTCCCCTGTGATAAGATGAGGGAGGGTTCAATGATCAGAAATATCCATCGCTTGGCGCTGTCGGCTGCGGCACTATGTACGATATTGTCTTCGTCGAATTCGTCGGCGCAATCTCAGAACACCCTGTCCCTCGACGTCCTCTCGTCACGCCCGCAACTGGTGAGCGGCGGCAGTGCGCTCGTCAGGATCACTGGAACCGCCACCGCGCCGGCGGTTGCGCTCGATGGCAAAGATGTTTCGGGCGCGTTCAAGTCCGACAACAAGGGCAACTGGATCGGTCTGGTCGAAGGCCTCCGCGATGGCGACAACCGGCTGGTCGCGAAAGCCGGCCCCGGCGGAGCCGGCGCTGGCGAAGCGAGCGTCACGCTCAAGAACCACCCGATCAACGGCACGCTGTTTGCCGGCCCGCAGCAGACGCCGTTCCTCTGTGAAAACGAAAACCATGGGTTGGCGTCGGCGAAGGACGACAGCTGCGCGGCGCCCAGCAAGGTCAGTTATTATTACCGGACGCGCGGCGGCGATTGGAAGCCGTTTGACCCCAAGGCACAGCGCCCGGGTGACATCGACGTGGTCAAGACGACCGAAGACAAGAGCGTGCCGTTGATCGTGCGGCAGGAGAAAGGCGTCATCAACCGTTCGGCGTATCTCATCAACGTCATGCACGATCCCGCCGCCGGGGCGCTGCCGACGCCAACTGCGAGTTCGCCGGCATCTGGCTGGAACGGCAAGCTGATCTACAGCTTCGGCCCGGGCGTGCAGGCCAATTACCACATGGGGCGCGGGCTCGGCATGATGACCGGCACTGACGCCAAGTTCTACATGGAGGACTTGAGCGTCGGCTACCGTGACGCCTTCATCGCCCGCGGCTACGCGATCGTAGCGGGTTCGCTCAACGTGTTCGGGACCAACAGCGACGACGTGAAGTCGGCGGAGACCGCTGCCAAGATCAAGGAACATTTCATCAAGCAGTTCGGTCCGCCGCTGTTCACCATCGGCCATGGTGCGTCCGGCGGATCGATGCAGCAGCAGATGATCGCCAATGCCTATCCGGGCCTGCTCGACGGCATCATGCCGGCACGCCTTTTCGCCGATGCCATGACCTTCCTGCAGCCGCTCTATGATTGCGAATTGCTCGCCAATGTATTCAAGAGCGGCACCTGGACCCGGGAGCAGATGAACGCGGTTTCCGGTAAGTATTGGGGCTATTGCGTGAGCAACGGCACGCGCTATCCGCACGCCCGCATCGACAATTGCGATGCGACCGTCAAGGACATGGTTGCCAACGAGGCAAGCTGGAAGGGCGTGCGCTGCACCTACCAGGACAACATGGTCAACGTCTTCGGGATTGATCCGAAGACCGGCTCGGCCCGCAATCCGTTCGACAATGTCGGCGTGCAATATGGCTTGAAGGCGCTCAACGACGGCAAGATCACCTTCGCGCAATTCCTGGATATCAACACGCGGGTTGGTGGTCTCGATATCAATGGCAAGCTCATGCCGCAACGGATGGTCGGCGATGCCGTGGCGCTCAAGCGCGCCTATGAAACCGGCCGCGTCAACCTCGGCAACCGCGGCGGCGCGTCGGTCCCGTACATCGACATCCGCACCTACAATGACGGCGATCCGATCGGGCGCGGCGATCCGAACGTCGACGTGCACGACGGCTATCACAGCGCCGTGGTGCGCGCGCGGCTGCTCAAGTACAATGGCACGGCGGCCAACCACGTGATGCTCACGGCTGCCACCTACGGCACGCCGCCGCAGGACGCGCGCACCCTCGGCTCCCCGCTCAATGTGGTTTCGACCGGAGCGCTCACCCAGATGGACAACTGGCTCACTGCCATCGCGGCCGACAGGTCGAACAAGCCCCAGGCGCAAAAGGTTGCCGACAACAGACCCGCGGATTTGGTGGATGCCTGCTATCCCGCCAAGGCTGGTTCAGTCATAGGACAGATCGAGCGCGTCACCGACATGGACCGCTGCCGCGCGCTGTTCCCATTCTCCGCGGATGCGCGCATTGCTGCCGGCGGCCCTGCCAGCAACGACGTCTTCAAGTGCGCGCTTAAAGCCATCGACGCCAAGGACTACAAGATTGCGCCCAACGCCGAGCAACTGGCGCAGTTGCAGAAGGCGTTTCCCGAAGGCGTGTGCGATTACTCAAAGCCCGGGGTAGGACAGACGGCGGATGCCAAGACCTGGGTGATCTTCAGCAAAGGCGACGGCGAATATACGACGCTGCCGTAGCGCTACTTGGTTGAGAGTAATTGAAATCGAACACGTGTCCCGGGCGCAACGCAGCATAAGCCTTCTTCAGGCGAATGGTGCGCTGCAGAACCGGGACCGTAACGCGCGCAATCATCACATGCAGCTGTTACAGCTTTACTGCTTGCGCCATTTCGTGCCGTTCGACCACTCGATGGCGCCATCGTAGATGACGCCCATCATGTTCCAGGGGCCGCCGACGTCCAGCGAAATATTACTTGTCACTTCACCGTTCGCCTGCTCGCCCTTTTCGTTTTTCAACTCGAGTTTTTTGCCGTTTTGCGTGATGGTGACAGTCGTGCCGGTCCGGCACTGATCGGGTTCTGGCTCGCAGCGATAATTGCCGCTCAAATTGGGCGCAGCCGGCTGAGCCGAAACCGCAAAGGTCGACGCGGCCAGAATGAGAAAAGTTGAAGTCGTCAAAAGATGAATTCGTATAGCTTTCTCCTTTCATGATATCGAGCAAAGTGCACGCTTGTTGGCGGTCGATTTGGGAAGCCGTCGCTGTGCGTCAAGGGCGGCGAGACGTCGCACGGCGCTTTGACAGCCCCGGCGGACCGGCGCAAATTGCCTTGGACCAACAACGATAAATCCCGGAGGATCGCCGATGTTTCGAAGCACGTTGACTCGCCTGCTCGTTGGCCTGCTCGTTCTTGCGGCCCTGTTGTTCGCGCAGTTCCTGTCGCAGCCCCTCTTGGCACAGACCCTTCTGATCGAAGGTGCCCGCGTCATTCCGGGTGATGGAAGTCCAGCCGTCGATGGCGCGGCCATTCTGGTTGAGAACGGCAGGATCACACGCATCGGCCGGGACGTTCCGGCGCC